>Ga0070681_10004231_pt1 | contig 13602 bp, 10 predicted proteins | sample KBSC83BmetaG_FD_65650 | JGI IMG/M metagenome (GOLD analysis project Ga0070681, IMG submission 65650) | Corn rhizosphere microbial communities from Kellogg Biological Station, Michigan, USA - KBS C8-3B metaG | ecosystem: Host-associated > Plants > Roots > Rhizosphere | place: USA: Michigan... | reverse complement strand
AAGTATCCGTAGATGATAGCCAGCGTGGCGAGAGACATCAGCGATCGAATGCCGCTGCACGCCTCTGCGACTTGCAAAATCTGTGATGACAGCACGATCACGTTGCCCTGTCGCAATACGGGCACTCCAAACCAAGGCAGGGTGGCGGCGGCAATTTTGGACGCGAGAATCTGAAGCGGGAATGTGATCTGGTTGAAGATGATCGCCGGAATGGGGATCATCAGAAACAGGAATGCCCAGGCGAAGAACACTGCCCGAAAGAAGCTCCAGCCCGCGAATAAGACCACCAGTCCGGCCGCCAGTATCAGAAGCGAGGACCGCATCAGAAAAAGTTCGACGCCCATTTGGCCGAGAATGAGCACGACCAGTCCTAAAACCACCAGCAGCAGGCCGGACCAACTCGGGCGCAATTTGATCCTCGTGAGCCGGTCCCGCTCCTGCCAGATCACGAAACCGGAGAACAACGGAACGAAATAGCCGTGTGAGAAGTTCTGGTCATTACCCCACTGCAGGAATAGCCGCACCAGCGTGTGCCAGTAGAGCCACAGTGTCAGTGCGGCGAGGATCAGGAATTGCCAGTTCTGGAAAACGACTGATAGCGCCGCCGACTTGCGGGCTGTCATCACCTCGGTTTGAACAGGCGGATTCACAGTCGGGTACAAAAGCCCGGGAAACGGCCAGCATAAGCGAATCGGCGGACCGGAAGCAATTCAGCCCGTCCGACTTTGTGGAATTAGGCATCTCCATTGTAAGGAATCGCGAGGAACACCGGGCAAAAACTTTGGTCCCCAAAGAGCCGATTACTTGGGTAATATTGGGAAAGTAATTTCCCACGTTAGGGTAGAGGGGACTTTTGGCTTACAGGGCATGTTATGGCCCTGAAAACAAAGAAACCGTGATTCGATGTACCTGTGAGCGACCTGCTATGTGGGAAAAAGTTTTCCCATTTTCCCCACAGCATGTAGCCTAGGCAACCGCATCTTGCCCCTCCCCGACGTGAGTGAATTTTATCCAAGTTGTTGATTTTAAAAGTAGTCCGAACGCATTGCGGATTGTGTGCGGGCGTGGCCGGGATTCGGCAATGCTCGTGCAGCACGGAAGGTAGTTCGAGACCTTGGCTACGATTTGCCGGAACCACCAAGCAGTAAAATGGGGAAACCATTGCCTGATACGCTAAGCGGGAACGCGCAAGAGGCGACTGTGGCCATCGCGGGTGCGTTCGTCGAGGGTGCCAGCGCCAGCATGCGCCCAGTGGAAGCCGTAATTCGCGAGCTGTCGCAAAGCGATGTTCCAGTGCTGCTGTTAGCCGAGCCGGGGGCCGGCAAGCACGCCACGGCGCGGCGCATTCACGAGATGTCCCGCCGTAGAGGGCAACCGTTCCGTACCCTCCAGTGTTCAACCCTGAAGCCTGAAGAACTAATGATTACGCCAAAGAATGGACATAGTGCAGGAGCAGGGACGATCTTTTTGAAGGAGTTAGCGGATCTCAGTGCCGCATCCCAGGCGTTTCTTAGAGAGGTCCTGCTGCGAGGGACCGGGGGAAACGGAACGGGGGATGTGTCGCCCAGATTTATCTGCGGCAGTGCGCGCGACCTCGAAGTCGAGGTCAAAGCCGGACGCCTGCGCGAGGATCTGTATTACCGGATTAGCGGAGTATGCCTGCGTTTGCCGCCGTTGCGGCAGCGAAAGGAAGACATCCTGCGCCTGGTGGAACATTTTCTGCTCAAGTATGGCGAGGAGTTTCGCCGGCCCGTTCCAAAGTTGAGCTCGGAGATGGAGCGACTTTTCCTGGACTATTCCTGGCCGGGCAATCTGAGAGAGTTGGAGAGCGCCGCGCGGGTGCTGGTTGCCCTTGGAGATGAGCATTTGGCAATGGGAGGCCTGCGAGCCCTATTGCGCCAACCTTCGGAGGCCGGGAATGGGAACCGGCTGTCGCTTAAGGCGGCAGCGAAGGCCGCTTCACATCAGGCTGAAAGGGAATTGATTCTCAAAGTCCTTACCCGCACTCGCTGGAATCGTCGCAGGGCTGCGGCGGAGTTGCAGATCAGCTATAAAGCCCTGCTTTACAAGCTGAAACAGATTGGATACGAGGGCTATGGAACGTCTTAAATCATTCGGAGAATGTATGCAGAAAAGCATGAAAGTGGCGTTGCTGCTGTGCATTTTCTTGTTCACAGCGGGAATCCTGGCGCAGTCGGCGGAGGGCCCCAAGCCCGGCGATAATCCCGCCCGACCGGCTGAAGCTACGCAGGACTCTGCCACTCCTTCCGATTATGTAATCGGCGCTGATGACGTGCTCAAGATATCCGTATGGAAAGAGCCGGACCTGTCGGAGACGCTCCCGGTACGCCCGGATGGCAAGATCTCAATGCCACTGCTGAACGACATTCCGGCTGCAGGGCTGACTCCCCTGCAGTTGAAGGACTCCATTACGGAGAAACTGAAGAAATACATCGCCGATCCGCGGGTGACCGTGGTGGTGAGCGCGATGAACAGTCGTCGCGTTTTCGTCACGGGGGAAGTCCTGCATAGCGGGCCCATGGTACTGCTCCCGCACATGACTATGTTGCAGGCCTTGTCTCAGGCCGGCTTTAGCCAATTTGCGAATCTCAAAGCAATTTATCTGCTGCGCACCGAAAACGGCAGGCAAGTGAAACTGCCGTTCAATTACAAGGAAGTCGTGAAAGGGAATCACCAGGAACAGAATATTCAACTGAAACCCGGTGACACAGTGGTGGTTCCGTAAGGACGAAATGAGAAGACGAAGAATCATTTGGGGGATGGGGATGTTGAGCTTGGCGCTCGGGGTTGGCAACGCGCAGGATACTTCGGCGCCGCCTGCGAACGCTGCTGGACAGGCGGAGCAGCAACCGGGACCGGTGCCAGCTTATGGCCAGGAGAATGCGCCTCTCAGCACAACCGAGAATCCGCCGCTTTCCGGGCTTGACCTACCGTCGCTGGAGCCCAATGCCGCGCCGCTGAGTTATTTGCAGCCAGGCGCGACGGTCAGCGAAACCGTGGATTCCAATGCTCTGAACCTCATCGGCAATAACACGCATGTCAGTTCCATCACGCGCGCGCTGGGCAGCCTGACGCTGCGTCGACTGTGGAGTCATTACGATCTGGCGCTCGATTATGTAGGTGGCGCTGCGTTCTACAGCTTGCAGGGACACAGCGTGAAAATGCTCCAGCAGATGGATGTGGACCAGAAAATTAGGTGGAGGCGCGGCGCACTCTCGCTACGCGATAGCTTCAGCTATTTGCCGGAAGGCAACTTCGGGGGGTCATACGGTTCCGCGGGATCGATGGGCATCGGCTCCCTGGGGAACGCGTCATTCGGCGCGTTTTTTGGCGGCAGTACGTTGGGTTCATTCGGCCTGGCGCCGCGAATCGTGAATGTTAGCGTCGCGGACGTTCAGGAGAGTCTTAGCCCGAGATCGTCGGTTACGGCGGCGGGGGCGTATGCCTTCACACATTTTTATGGCGGCGACGTTTCAAGCGGCACACCTTTCCTCGGCGTGAAGCAGATTTCCGCGCAAGTCGGCTACAACCACCTGGTAAGCGCGCACACGCAATTAGCGCTGGTATATGGCTATCAAAGCTTTGATTATTCGGTTGGGGGAATGGCATTCCATTCGCACGTCGTGCAAGCGATGTACGGACACCGGATTACGGGCAGGATGGATTTCCTGATTGCTGCTGGGCCCCAATTGACTGTGATTGATAGCCAGAGCGCAGTCTGCGCCAACCCGAACCTGCCTGCGAATTCGATCTGCGTGCTATTTGGCAACGCATTGATTCCCATTACGAACCACCAGACGAAGCTGGGCGTCGCCGGTCAATTTCATTTGCGCTACAGGTTTCCCAGAACCTCTTACGATCTGAGCTACCAACGCTATGAGACGGGTGGCTCGGGCCTGTTTGCCGGAGCGCAAAGCGATATCGCTCGTCTGGGCATGAATCACTCCTTGTCGCGAGTTTGGAACTTGTTTGCCGACATCGGTTATTCACACAATTCGAGGCTGCAGTCATTGAGCGCTCAACAGCTGGCGACCTGTGTTTTTTCGGGCCAGCAGAATCCCACCGGTCTGCCGCTCTGCCCGGGAGTGAATGCCAATACATTCCAATACGGCTTCTTTGGAGTTGGTTTGCACCGCCAGTTTGGTCACGATTTTCACGGGTATGCGGCGTATCAGTTCAATCGCCTGGCGTTCGACAACACTTATTGCGCCGGCTTGACGAACTGCGGCAACACCTCTAATCGGCATTCGCTCACGTTTGGTCTGGATTGGACCCCCCGGCCGATGCGGCTGGATTGATTTTCAAGGCCTCGTCTCTGGGGAGCGAGGCCGGAATGGATGCAAAGATGATTCAGAATCGTGAATTAAGCATGGACGATTATCTGGCGATGTTTGCCCGGCGCGCACGATCGATCCTGATTCCGGCGCTTATCGGCCCGCTCTTAGGATATCTGGCCTTCCTGCCGGTCAAGAAGTTCTATGGCAAGTACACGTCGCAATCGGTCGTGCTGATTGAAGGCCAGAAAGTACCCGAAAACATGGTCCAACCGGTGGTTTCCGATGACCTCAACGCGCGCATTGGAATGCTGCGCGCGCTGGCCACCAGCGACTCGGAGATGCGCCCAGTTCTGCAGAACCTGTTCCCAGGGAGGAGCAGCCAGGAGATCGATTCTATCCTGGAAGAGATGCGCTCTCAGCCGCAGTTGCTCGGGGCACCATTCTCTGATTTATCCCAGGTTACTGGCGGCATCAGACGGCGGCCGGGCCAAAATGCCTCGCCCGGCTTCATGGTGTCATACATATCGTCGAACCCGAGAGATGCACAGCGGGTTTGCGAGGCGCTTACTTCCAAGATCGTTCAGAAGAATCTGGAGTTCATCCAGGCCAGTGCAAAGGGCACCGTGGACGTTTTGACGCAGGGGCTTGACGACGCCAAACGCACGCTGGATGAAATGGACGCCAAACTGGCAGATTTCAAAAGGCAGCACTCGGGACAGCTTCCTACCGACCAGGATGCCAACCTCAAGATGCTGATGACCCTGACCCAGCAGCAGGACGCTTTCACGCAGAAGCAGAATATCGCGCAACAGGACAAAGCTTATAACCAATCGCAACTGTCGCAACAACTGGCGTCGTGGAAGTCGACCCAGTTGTCCACCAATCCCGAGACACTGCAGAAGCAATTGTCCGAACTGCAATCGCAGTTAATCTCGCTGCGCGCCCGTTACACCGATGACCACCCGGACGTGGTCAAGACGAAAGCGGATATCACAGAAGTGAAGGCCAAGTTGGCCGAGATCAGTAAGGCGTCGGCGAGTGCGACGGATTCGGACAGCGAGCGCGGATCGGCAATGGAGCCCATTGAGATCCGGCAACTGCGCCAGCAGATTCATCGCGACGATCAGGACATCGCACTGGCCGACCGGGAAATCAAGAGACTGCAAAGCGCAGTGAGCCAGTACGAGTCGCACCTCTCGTTGAGTCCGGCGGTGGAAGAACAGTACAAGGCCTTGACCCGGGATTACGAAAACGCGGCCAAGACGTATCAGGAGTTGCTGGGCAAAAAATCCACGGCTGACCTGACCGCGCACATGACGAATCAGGCGCAGGGCGAGCGCATGACGGAGATCCAGCCTGCCAGTTTTCCCGATGCGCCGAGCTTCCCGAATCTGCTGATGTTCATCGGCGGAGGTTTGGCTGCGGGTCTGGCGCTCGGAGTCGGCATTGCGATGTGGTTGGAATTGCGGGACAACTCAATCCGCACCGAGGCCGATGCCGAGGCTGCGCTGGAGTTGCCGATGCTCGTCGCCGTGCCCTGGGTGGGGCCGGCTTCGGAGAACAAAGACGGCAAGTTGTGGCATAGGAAAGCAAAAACCAAAGATCCTGACATTCAGAGCGACCCGCTTTCGGTCTAGGCGGAACTGGCTGCGGAAAAGACTATGTATAAAGAGTTCTACGGACTGCGAGCGAATCCGTTCAATGTAAATCCGGACCCGCGTTATTTGTTCCTGACGCGGCATACGGAAGAGGCATTGGCGTGCCTGACCTATGGCATCCAAAGCAGGAAGGGATTCGTCCTTCTGACCGGAGAAGTAGGGACCGGCAAGACTACGCTCATTAACAAACTGCTGGAGTGGTTGCGCCTGCAACAAGTCGCCACCGCGTTCATCTTCAACTCCCGGCTGAACGTTCCTCAGTTCCTGGACTACATGATGGCGGATTTCGGGATTCCCTGCGATACCCGCGCCAAGAGCCAGATCCTGCTGCGGCTGTACAACTGGTTGCTCGATCGCTACCGTGCCGGTGAGACGGCGGTGCTGATCGTGGATGAGGCCCAGAATCTCTCCGATGAAGTTCTCGAAGAGATTCGCATGCTTACCAATCTTGAGACCTTCACGGAGAAACTGCTGCAGATCGTGCTGGTGGGCCAGCCCGAACTGGAACAGAAGCTGAAGCAGCCACAACTGCGGCAACTTAAGCAGCGACTCACATTGCGCGCCAAGACCCATCCATTAACCCTGGAGGAAACCAGGGCGTACATCCAGCAACGTTTGCGGATCGCGGGTTCGAATGGAACGCAGATTTTCGAGCCGGAAGCCATGGTAGCCGTCCATCGTTACTCATCCGGCATTCCCCGGGTCATCAATCTCATCTGTGAACACTGCCTGGTGAGCGCATTTGTGGACCAGCAGAAGGTTATAGCTCCCTCGGTGGTAGACGGAGTGGCGCGCGATTTCGACCTGGGCGACAACACCTCCGCGGGGGCTATGAAAGTGCCACCTCCGGCTGCGCCGGTAGACAAGTTTGATGTCGTCGAGGCCATCCGGTCGATTGCAACGCTGGCTGATCGCATACGCCAAGAAGAAAAAGATGTACCCGAGGAAAGGAAAATATGAGCCGAATTCACGAAGCGCTGAAGAAAGCCGAACAAGAACGGGCTGCGAACCAGGGCGGCGCGCAACTGGACCCAACCCCCGTTGCCGCGGTGGACTCGCCTGTCACGCCGGAAATGGCGTCGCACAGAGTTCCGGATCCTGTGGCAGTAGCTGCGATGATGCCGGCTTTTGCCAGCCCATTCAGCGTGGACACCATGCTGGCTCGCTGCCCACACATGGAATGGAAACCCGACCTCGGCACCATGTTGTTCATGAATGGCGACGACAGCAAACGGGGTACAGAAGAGTTCCGCACCTTGCGTTCGCGCCTGTATCACATGCGCGAGAAGATGACCTTGAAGAAACTGTTGGTGACGAGCGCCCTGCCGAAAGAGGGCAAGTCATTTACCTCGTCGAATCTCGCGCAGGTGCTGGTGCGGCAGCACGGCCGCCGCGTGCTGCTCATCGATGCCGACCTGCGGGGCCCGCGTCTGCACCTCATGCTGGGTACCACGGCGGGGCCCGGCCTATCCGACTATCTGCAGGGCAAAAGCGATGAGTTCGCCATCATGCAGCGTGGCCCCATGGAGAACCTGTTCTTCGTGCCCAGCGGCACTGGAATTGAGGATCCGGCGGAACTGGTGGGCAATGGCAAACTGAAGGTACTTTTGCAGAGAGTGGAGCCTCTGTTCGACTGGATTATCATCGATTCCCCTCCTGCTATTCCGGTTTCAGACGCCAGCGTTCTGGCCAAAGCTTGCGACGGAGTTCTGATGGTCGTGCGCTCGAATTCCACGCCATCCGACGTGGCCCGCAAGGCTCGCGAAGAGTTTCCTGACCAGGCGCTGGTTGGAGTCGTGCTCAACGGCACCAGCGACGAAGCGGCCCCGTATGCGCGGTATTACTACGAGGCTTACGAGAAACGGCAAACGACCACCGTTTAAGGATAGGGGACGCTACAAGTGATTCGGCTCTTCAACGTGTATTACCCGGTACGAAGCCTGGTGCTTCTGCTCGGAGAAGCGCTGGTGATCGGGCTTTCGTTCGTCCTGGGGACGATGTTCACGGTGGAAAGCATGCTCCGGCTCAACAACGCCTTGTTCATAGAACGTGGGTATCTCAGAATTCTTGGGCTTACCGGCGTTGTGCTGCTGCTGTCGCACGGTTTCGATCTTTACGATTCGTCCAAGATCGAACAGAAGTTGGATCAGGCGTTCCGCATGCTATTTGTGCTGGGCCTGGTGGCCCTGGTACTCGGGGGCGTGATCTACGAGTTCCCCGATTTCCTTCCCGGCAACAATTCCGCCATCTTCGGTGTAGTCATCCTCGCGGTCTCTCTGTTCTGCTGGCGATCCGCTTACGGTTGGCTAGTGTGCCAGCCATTCTTCCGGGAACGCGTGTACGTGCTGGGAACTGGCGATCGCGCACAACGCCTGGTCAGTGGATTACGGCGCCCGGGCCTGGGGATCGAAGTCGTGGGCTGGACGGGAAACATTGAGGGTGAGCTCACGCTGGAGGCGGTCGGAGATCATCTGGCGGGTTTGGCGAAAGAACGAGGGGTTCATCGGGTCATTGTTGCCATGCCCAACCGGCGCGGAACTATTCCCGTTCAGCAGTTGCTCACTCTGCGGCTGGCGGGCGTCAAGGTCGAAGAGGCAACTTCCTGGCTGGAAAAGCTCACCGGACGCATCGAAGTGGAGCAGTTGTATCCCAGTTGGTTCATCTTCGCCGAGGGATTCCGTTTCAGCACCGTCAATCGTATCCTCCGGCGCATCGTGAACTTCATTGCTGCATTTTGTGGGCTCGTGCTTGCCCTTCCGGTCCTTCCCTTCGTGGCTTTGGCCGTGAAAATAAGTTCGACAGGACCCGTTTTCTATCGGCAAGAGCGGGTGGGCCGCGGAAGCGAGACTTTTTATTGCTACAAGTTTCGCACCATGCGGCAGGATGCTGAGGCGGATACCGGTGCCACTTGGGCCACGGATGATGATCCACGCATCACCAGGGTGGGCAAGTATCTGCGACTTCTGCGCCTGGATGAGATTCCGCAACTCTGGTGCGTGCTCAAGGGCGACATGCATTTTGTGGGGCCCCGTCCTGAACGGCCGGAGTTCGTGAAGTGGTTAAGCCGCGAGATCCCTTACTACAACTTGCGCCACGTGGTTCGGCCGGGCATAACGGGATGGGCGCAAGTTCAGTATAAGTACGGCAATACCCTTGAGGACGCGCGCGAAAAACTGCAATACGACCTGTTCTACATCAAAAATGCTTCGATAGGCCTCGATCTGCTGATCATGTTCCACACGGTCAAAATCGTCCTGCTGGGGCGGGGCGCAAGATGAAAGTGCTCTTTTGGGGAGCCGCCGCGCTCATCTTCTACACCTATGCAGGCTATGCGGGATGGTTATGGCTCCGGGCGCGCCTGCGCCCCCGACCTGTGCTTCGCGGAAATTTCGAACCGCACGTCTCCATCGTGATGGTGGTCCGCAACGAAGACGGGGTGCTGGAGAAGAAACTGGCCAATCTGCTCGCCCTGGACTACCCCCCCGAACGTTATGAAATCGTCGTGGTTTCAGACGGCTCCAGCGATAGGACGGAGCAGATCCTACGCGAGCAGGCGCGCAACCCCAGGGTGCAGATTGTCCTCAAACAGTTTTCTTCGGGTAAGGCGTCCGGACTGAATGACGCCATAAACCTCGCGACTGGAGAGGTGATTCTGTTCGTCGATGCGCGCCAGTTGATTGACTCAGCCGCTTTGCGCCTGCTGCTGCAGGACTTTGCAGATCCGCATGTGGGATGCGTCAGCGGGGCCTTGATTCTGGGCGATCCGGGGACCGGTGACGCGGGCCAGGGAATGGGCTTTTATTGGAAGATCGAAAAACAGATAAGGGAACTGGAGTCGGCTTCTGGATCAGTGGTGGGCGCGACCGGGGCGATCTACGCTGTGCGACGCGAACTACTGTCGGCCGTGCCGGACGCAACTATCCTCGATGACGTATACATTCCGCTGGAGGTCGCTCGGCAGGGAAGCCGGGTCATCTTCGAACCTCGAGCACATGCCTGGGATAGCGCAAATTTGGGCCACGAGCGGGAGTTCTCTCGGAAAGTCCGGACCCTCACTGGAAACTACCAACTCGTGCAGTTGGCTCCGTGGGTGTTGAGCAGCAAAAATCCGGTGCGGTTTGAATTCATCAGTCACAAACTAATGCGACTGGTGGTGCCGTTTGCCCTGGTGGCCGTGCTGGCGGCTTCGATCGCACTGCCGGGGACCTTGTACCGAGCGGCATTGCTGCTTCAGGTACTGTTTTACGGCTTGAGTGCCTTGGCTGGATTGCGGCTGGGCCGTGGGCCTTTGGCCCGGATCTCGGATGCGGCGCTGACGTTTGTGGTTCTGAACAGCGCCGCGGTGTTGGCTTTTGTGAATTTCCTGACGGGACGGAAAACAGTCTGGGCGACCCGGTAGGTTCTCCAGCCATTTCGTAGAGGAATGTTGATGACGGTCGTTGAGAAAGAGATCGGTAGCGCTTCAACGCGTAAAATGCCCGCATTCCAGCGCGAGCCGCTAAGCGGAGCATTTTTCTGGTTATGCGCGTTTTACCTGATCTATTGCGCTCGTCCGGAGGATTGGATTCCTGGACTGGCATACATCCCCCTGGTGAAGATCTCCGGCATTTGCGCCCTGCTGGGACTAGTGACGAGTGCTGGCAAAAGCAAGAGGGGACTCCACCATCTGCCAACGGAGGCGAAGGTTCTGTTCGGGATGGTGGCGCTGCTGTTCGTCTCCGCTGTGCTATCGCCGGTGTGGAGAGGCGGAGCATTTTTCAAGACTCTGGACTTCGCCAAAGTACCGGTGGCATGGGTCCTGACCTTCCTGGCGATCACGAATTTTGAGAGGCTGCGCCGAATCATATTTATTCAATCGGCGTCGGTCGCCCTGATCACGGCGGTTTCTGTGGTGAAGGGGCGTTCTCATCCCAGGCTGGAGGGTGTGATTGGAGGAATTTATTCCAATCCCAACGATCTGGCGTTTGCCATCGTGCTCTCGTTGCCATTCTGTTTTGCGTTCTTGCTGAGTACTCCTAGCATTCCGCGAAAAATCGCATGGGCAGGCGCAATGTTGGTGATGTGTCTAGGCTTGTTCATGACTGCGTCCCGCGCGGGATTTATTGATCTGGTGGCTACAGGAGCCGTGTGCTTGTGGTATTTCGGCGTAAAGGGAAAGCGCTATCACCTTGTAGCTGCCGCTCTGCTGATCTCCCTGGTGTTCGGAGTGGCAGTTGGTGGAAAGCTAAAGGACCGTTTTTTTGCGATCTCCGAGGAGAATGTTCACAGCAGTTTGGACGTCAGTGCGCATGGCTCGTATGAACAACGTGAGCGTCTGATGATTGAGAGTGTGAAGGCAGTGGTGCATTATCCTCTCGGCCTCGGCATAGGCAACTTCGTTAGCTACAACGGTATGTGGCGGGAAGTCCATGTCGCATACTTGCAGATTGCTGCCGAAGGGGGCGTAGGGTGTTTCGTACTTTATCTATTGTTTTTCGGCTATGGCTTTGCCAATCTCCGACGATTGCGGCGAATGAACCTCCAGGATCCTCAGGTTGTCTTATTCACGGGAGCCCTGTATGCAACTCTCGTCGGATTCGTCGTTGGGGCGTTATTCGCGCCCGAGGCATACCAGTATTTCCCATATTTCGCGGTAGCGTACACTTCAGTCCTGTTGGCCATCGCCCGGGAAAAACACTGGGCGGACGATTCTGAAATACCCCCGACGAGAGTGCTAGACCCGCGCCACAGGTCGTCGGCCCGCGTAGATCGATTCGATCCGGGATCTCGTGAGGTCCGAAAACCCTCCAAAACACCGCAGCTTTTTTCCGGCCAGCGATGAACAATGTGGAACAAGCATCGGGCGCTACGGTAGCCCGCAGAAAAGCATCACTTGCGAGGCGAGGCCGGAAGCTGTCTTACATGCGTCGCTGGGTGCCCAGCTATTTCTGGCAGAGGCTCACGCGCCCTAATCCGCCAGCACGGACTCATCTCATCATCGCCCTGGCAGATCATTTTGAACCGGCGATTGTTCCGGAAGATGGCTCTGCCCGCGCTCCGTACGATGAACAGGAACGCAGGATGGAGCGATGGTGCCGCGAGTATCAGCTTCGCTTCGGGCAATACCGCGATGCCGAAGGCCGGCCCTTTATTCACACGTATTACTATCCTGCCGAGCAATACGACCAAGCCCACATCGCGCGCTTGGCCGAGCATTGCCATAGCGGATGGGGAGAGGTTGAAATTCACCTGCACCATGGTATCGGTGAGCCTGACTCAGAAGGAAACACGCGTAGACAGCTGGTTGAGTTTCGCGATCTCCTGGCCAAGCGGCATGGGTGCCTGTGCTACCGAAATAGGTCGACTCAGCCCTGCTACAGCTTCGTGCATGGTAATTTCGCATTGGCAAATTCCAATGACGGGCGCTTCTGCGGGGTAGATACCGAGATGCAGATCCTAGCCGAAACGGGGTGCTATGCCGACCTGACATTGCCCACAGCGGCTTTTAACGGCGCGCAGACCAGCAAAATAAACTCCCTTTACGAGTGTGGGTTTCCCCTTACGGAGCGCGCTCCTCATCGCACGGGACGCGATCTGACCCGGGGGACGGCTCCCACGATCTGGCCCTTGATGGTGCAGGGGCCCCTGCTGCTGGATTTCAATTTCCGCGCGCGGCGTTTGAAGGTTGAGAACGGGGCGCTCACCGGACGAAATCCGGCAAGCCTGCGCCGATTGCGTTTATGGAAACGAGCGGCACCCCGTGTGAAGGGTGTGCCGGAGTGGTTGTTCATCAAGCTGCACTGTCACAGTATGGACCCTCGGGACGAGGACGCCACGCTGGGAGCCTCGATGCAGGGATTTCTGCGCGAACTGGTTTCTGGCGCGGAGGAGCGAGGAGAAGTGCTTCACTTTGTTTCCGCACGGGAAATGGTCAACATCATGCTTGCAGCGTGTGACGGCAGGGAGGGCAATCCCGGAGACTACCGCGATTACCAATTCAAGCCTTTGCGGGGCAGCTCTCCCGAACTTCGCGGGGAATCTCCCGCCGCAGTGCTGAGAGGCTAACCATGTGTGGCATTGCCGGAATGGTGCAGACTCATCCCGATGGCGCGCTGGATAGCGCCGCCATCCACCGCATGTGCCAGGCCATCGTGCACCGTGGTCCCGATGACGAGGGGATATTTGTGAAGGGCGGCGTGGGACTCGGTATGCGCCGGCTGAGCATTATCGATCTCGGCGGCGGCCACCAGCCCATCTTCAACGAAGACAAAACAATCTGGATTGTCTATAACGGCGAAATTTATAACTTCCAGGAGCTTCGTCCCGAGCTGGAAGCTCGCGGGCACCGCTTCTCCACGCACACCGATACAGAAGTGATCATTCATCTGTATGAGGAGCACGGGGCCGATTGCGTGCAGAAGCTGCGCGGCATGTTTGCCTTCGCGCTTTATGATGAACGGGCTGGGCGCCTGCTGTTGGCGCGCGATCGCCTGGGCAAGAAGCCACTTCATTACGCACTGGATCGTGGGACGCTGCTGTTTGCTTCTGAGATGAAGTCGATTCTCGCCGTCAGGCCCGATTTGGCGGATAAGCTCAATCGCGCCGCTCTCCTGCAGTACATGTATTTCGGGTACATTCCCGATCCGGCTACCGCTTTCGAGGCCATC
>Ga0070681_10004224_pt1 | contig 13615 bp, 10 predicted proteins | sample KBSC83BmetaG_FD_65650 | JGI IMG/M metagenome (GOLD analysis project Ga0070681, IMG submission 65650) | Corn rhizosphere microbial communities from Kellogg Biological Station, Michigan, USA - KBS C8-3B metaG | ecosystem: Host-associated > Plants > Roots > Rhizosphere | place: USA: Michigan... | reverse complement strand
TGCTCTCTTCCCCCTGCCTTGTCTTCTCACACCGTCATCCGCCGGTTGTACGTCCACCACTCGATGACCAGCAGAGCCGCCGCGAGCAACAGCAGCGCGAGCCACGGACTGGTGGCCCAGTGCCCAGCGCTCGCCGGCAACGCCGGCGGCGCGCTCTCGCCGGCGAGCCGACTCGCGTTGACCGCGGTGACTGCCGCATCGGTGACGTTCACAGCGACGCGTAGACGCTGGTCCGGTGCGATCGCAGTGTAGAAACCGGGCTCGTCTGCCTGAATCAGCGTCGCACCGGGCACCTCGTGCGTCGCCACTTTCTGTCCGTGCAGGTCGATTACCTTCGCCGCTCTGACGGGCACCTGCACCAAACCGAGACTCGCTTGCAACGCGAGCGGCTCCCGCGTCATCCAGTTCAGAACATTGCTCAGGAACACCGGAAAGCCGGCCTGCAGCGGCAGATTCGAATCGTCCAATGCGAACGCCACCTCGACCCAGCGCGAGCCCGAGCTGGAAGCCAGGATCAGGGCGCGCCGCCTCGCGTCGGTCGCGATCACCTGCGTGCCTTTGTCGGCGCGAAGGGCCATTGCATGCGCTGCGAACACGTCGCGCAACGAGAGGCCGTCGGTGAGCGGATGCGCATGCGCCCAGACGGCGATCGATGTCTCTCCGACATCGCCGCCGGAGGCAGGCAGCCAGCCGACTTTCGCAGGCCGGAACAGCAAGGCGGGCGCCCCCGGCGGCTCCTTGGGCGCGTAGCGGTCGAACACCCATGCATCCACGCCGCTGCGGCTGCGGAAATTCGCCGGCGTCGCGACCACCACCTGCACGTGCGGCAGCAGGCGCAGAGAGCGTTCGAGCAGCGGGTTCCCGGTTGTGACCAGGCCCACGCGAATGGACTTCCGTGCCGGGAGAAACGAATAGGCCACGTCGTCTAACGCCAGCCCATCGTCGGGCATCGCGACGGAGGCGCGTAGAGGGCCCCCTTCGAAGCCGGACACATCGAACGTCTCGCTGACAGCCGCACCTCCCGCGATCGCAAGCGTTCGCGTCAGCGGAGCGCTGCCGGCGCCCGCCACCAGCAGCTCGATCTGCCTGGTCGCCGGCGAGCCATTCGTCACTTCGACCAAAGCTTGATAGCGGCGCGGATCACCCGGCACTGCGCGCACGTCGAAGGCGGTGACGCCCGCATTGTCCGTGACCTGGAACACCGACAAGGTTTCCGCGCCGGTCGGTGGCGACACCGCCGACACGCCGTCGGTCACGAATACCGAACGCACCTCGCGATCGCGCGGCCTCACGACATCGGGAAACACGGGTTCTCCGCCGGGCACGACGTGCAGTCGGGCAAGCGTGGTCAACGCAGCCTCGGGCTCCTCGAAACGCGGCGAGGCGATGAGCCTTTGCGTGTCCGCCACCAGATAGCGGCTGCCGGGAGCACCCGACTGTACGACATCGCGCGCACGTTGCAGCGCATGTTCCCAGCGTGTCTTCCCGTCCGTGCTCAAAGTCGCGAGCGTTGTCGAATCATCGACTACGAGAACCACCTGCTGCACCTTGCCGCCGACTGCCGCCACCTCGGGCCGCGTGAGGGCCAGCGCCAGCGACAACGCGATCAGCGCAGCGAGCAGCAGCGAGATCCACCAGCGCAGGCGATCGGGGGTACGCCTGCGTTCGCGCAACACGCGCCGCCAGATCAGCGTCGACGAGACGGTCAGACGGCGCGGCGAAGGCTTGAGCAGATACAGCAGCACGACCGCGGCGGCCACTGCTGCCAACAGCGCTGCCGCAAAGCCGGGCGCGAGCGCGAGAAATCTCATCGCAGCAGGCCTTCCTCGCGCAGCACCTTGAGCATGAGGTCTTCGAACGGAAGCTCGGTACGCGCCTGGACGTACGCCCAGCCGTACTTGCGTGCATAAGCTTCGATCTCGCCAACGTGCCGTTGCAGCGTCTGACGATAGGCCTCGAGCAAGCTCGGCGTGACTTCCAGCTCACTGGCGGTGCCGTCCTCGGCATCGACGAGCACCACATCCTCGGGCAGCCGAGGCTCACGCTCCTCGGGACTCATCACGTGGACCGCGACGACTTCATGGCGGAAACGCCGCAGCACGGCGAACGCCGGCTCGATGCCGTCGGGATCGAGAAAGTCCGAGATCACGATCACGAGACCGCGGGTGCGCGGCACGCTGAAGAAATTGCGCAGCGCCGACTGCAGGCTGGTCTGCCCGCTCGGCGGGATGCTTTCGAGAAAGCGAAACACCTGTGGCGCCTGATTCTTGCCGCGGCGTGTGGGGAATACCCGCTGCAACCCGTCCGCAAATGCCACGAGGTTCACGCGATCGTGGTTGAGCAGTGCGAGATAGGACAGCGCCGCAGCGATCTTGCAGGCGTAATCGAGCTTGCGTGGCTCGCCGTAGTCCATCGACAGGCTGGCATCCACGAACAGATAGATCGGCAGATCGGCCTCTTCCTCGAACAGCTTGAGGATCAGCCGATCCATGCGCAGGTAGATGCCCCAGTCGATATTGCGGATGTCGTCGCCGACGCTGTACGGACGGAAGTCGGTGAACACCATGCCCGCGCCGGTGCGCCGCGACCGATGCGCGCCGCGCAGCTGCCCGTGCACCGGGCGGCGCGTCACGACCGAAAGGACATCGAGCTTGCGCAGGAAGCTCTCGGAGAGCAGTGTCATTGAGGGATGAGGGGCGAAGGGCTAGGGACGAAGGGCTAGGGACGAGGGATGAGGGAGCGACGATGGGAATTCATAAGGAGCGCGACTGGATCTCGAGGAGAACGCAAGAGCACGACGTTAGCAGCGATCCCCCTCGCCCCTCGTCCCTAGTTCCTCGCCCCTAGGACGGCTCCGGCGTCCGCTCAAGAATGTCCTGGAGGATCGCGTCCGTATTCACGCGCTCCGCCTCTGCGTCGAAGTTGAGCAACAGGCGGTGGCGGAGCGCGTTCAACGCGACCGCACGGATGTCTTCCGCGGCCACGTACAGCCGGTCGTTGACCAGCGCGTTGACCTTGGCGCCAAGGACCAGCGCCTGCGTGCCGCGCGGGCTCGCGCCGAAGCGCACGAAGCGCTTGGTCATCGCGGTGGCGAGCTCGCTTTCGGGATGGGTCGCGAGCGTCAACCGGATCGCATATTCCTGCACCGGCTTCGCGACCGGGATCGAGCGCGCCGTCTCGCGCATTTCGAGAATCTCGCCCTGACCGAGCACGCGCTCCACCTGCGGATCGTGCTGCTTGGTCGTGCGCTCGATGATCTCGTTGAGCCCTTGCGCACTCGGAAAATCCAGCTTGAGCTTGAAGAAGAAGCGGTCGAGCTGCGCCTCGGGCAGCGGATAGGTGCCTTCCATCTCCAGCGGGTTCATCGTGGCCAGCACGAAGAACGGCTGCTGCAGCGGATGCGTCTGCCCGCCGGCGGACACGCTGTTTTCCTGCATGGCCTCGAGCAGTGCCGATTGCGTCTTCGGTGTCGCGCGGTTGATCTCGTCGGCCAGCACGAGGTTTGCGAAGATCGGGCCGGGCTGGAACTCCATGAACTTGCGGCCGGCCTCGTTCTCGCGCACGACCGTCGTGCCGATGATGTCGCCGGGCATCAGGTCGGGCGTGAACTGAATGCGCGAAAACTTGAGATGCAGCACGTCGGCGAGCGTCTGTACCAGCTTGGTCTTGCCGATGCCCGGAATGCCCTCGAGCAGGACGTGCCCGCGCGCCAGCAGGCAGGTCATGATGCCGACGATGTTGTCCTCGTTGCCGACGATGATGCGGGAGACCTCGTCGCGCACGACGCGGAAGTTCTCGCGAAACACCTCGACCTGACGGTCTACTGCGGTGGTCATCGTTGGCTGCCCTGGCGCAATGTCATGAAGTAGTCCTTTACGATCTGGCGGTGTTGGATGGAAATGCCCTCGGGTCCGGTGGACTGACCGAGCGCGAAGCTGGAGCGCGCGCCCACGCCCTGATAGTCGACGACCGACGCCTGCTGCTTGCTCTCGGTGTAATACCAATTCTTCGGCTTGCCCTCGGCATCTTCCTGCTGCTCGCCGGTGACGGCCTCGCGCTTGAGCTGCACGTCGAGCGGCGTGACTTTCTTACCAAGCACGGGATCGGCCTCTGAATCGCCGAGAGCCGCGCCGGTCTTGCTGCCTTCCTGCTGCTGCGACGGCCTGTTCTCCTGAGCGACTGCGGCAGACCGGAACATGACTCCGCCCGGCATGTTGGTCTGCCCGCTGTCCGGTGACGGCGTCGAGCTCTGCGACTGCGATCGGCTGAAGCGGCCCGCTGCCATCTGCGAGCGCTGCGCGACAGCGAGTTGCAGACGGCTCAGTGACTGCGCCGCTTCCCTGAGCTTGCTCTGGACTTCGAGCTTCTCGGCGATCTGATTGAGCCGGTCGATCGCCTCTCTGGCGGCCACGCTCGCATTGGCCTGCGTGGTCTTGTCATCGCCTTGCGTCGCCTCTTTCAGGAGCTGATCGAGATCCTTTTCTTGCTCGTGCTGGTCCGGGGTCGATGACCCGGCCTCCTTGCCTTTCGCGGCGTCCCGGGCGGCGGCCGTGTTCTGCATCATCCTGGCCGCTTTCGCAGCGTCGCCCTCCTCCAACGCTTTGGCGACTTCCGCGAGCGCCTTGTTTCCGCTCAGCTTCTCCGACAATTTATACAAGCCCTCGCGCGTCGACGCGGCCTGCAGATTTTGCTGCTCGACCGCTTCCTTGGCCTTGGCGAGCGCGCGCTGCTTCTCAGCGTCGGTTGCCGTCTTGCGCTCCAGCGTCCTCAGCGCCTGCTCGAGCTTGGCCGCGGTGGCTGCGTCCTCGGTCTGTGGGATCAGCTCGCGCAGCAATTGCGCCTGTCGCGCATCGGCCTCGGAGACGACATCAGCGGGCGGCGCTGCATCGGATCCCGGCGCGAATGGCGGCAGCAGCCACACCGCGACCACTAGCGCGAGCGCGGCGCTGCCTCCCGCAAGCGTGGTCCGGTCCGGACGCAAGGGAACCAATGCAGCCGGCTCGAGGCGCCGGGCAGATTGCGCCGCGCGTGCGATCTGCGCGGACACCCACGGCGACAGCGACGCCTGCTCGAGAAACCAGTACGCCGTCTTCAGCTCGTCTTTGAGGCCGGCCCCCGCATCGGCGGCAGCCGCGGCCGCACCGAGCGTGGAGCGCGCGCCCATCCTGCTGCGCAAAAGCAACCAGGCGCTCGCGATCCACGACAGCAACGCCGTGAGCACCGCTGCCGCCAGGACCGCAGGTTGGCTCGCGAACACATGAGGCACACGCCACAGCAGCAACGCGACGGCCACCATCCCGAGGATGAGGGCGATGTCGTGCAGTGCGCGGGTGAGTCTGAGGCGGCGCCGGATCTGCTCCAGCGCCTGCAGGATGACTTGCCTGTCGGACATGATCAATGCGATTGTAGCCCAGAGGCTCGCTACCGCGGGCGGCATTGGCGTCGTGGGAGTATTCGGAGCAACTGCACTGCAAGCCACGCCCCGCTGTTCTCCGCCCGAGCGGTCGTCGGGTAACATGCCGGACATTCCCTCGACCAAGACCGCGCCGATCTCCATGTCACTGCCGCTGCGCCGCGCCCTCGGGACGTTGCTCACTCTCGCTGCCGTGCTCACGATGGCAGCCGCTCGCGCCGATGACCGGCCCCACATTCTGTACATCACGGTCGACGATCTCGGCTGGAAGGACGTGGGCTATCACGGCAGCACGATCCAGACACCCACGCTGGATCATCTGGCCACGTCGGGCGCCCGGCTCGAGCAGTTCTACGTGCAGCCGTTCTCTTCGCAAACGCGCGCTGCCATGATGACCGGGCGCTACCCGATGCGCTACGGCTTCCAGACGCTGCAGATCCAGTGGTACAGCCAGTTCGGCCTGCCCGCCGACGAACGCCTGCTGCCCAGGGCTCTCAAGGACGCCGGCTATCGCACAGCACTGATCGGCAAATGGCAGCTCGGGCACGCGAAAAAGGAGCAGTGGCCGACACAACGCGGGTTCGATCATTTCTATGGTCATCTGACCGGCGAGATCGACTACTTCAAGAAGACCGACCGCGGCGGCCAGCCCGACTGGCGCCGCAATGACAAGCAGGTCAAAGAGCCGGGTTATGCCACCACGCTACTCGCCAAGGACGCCGTCCATCTGATCGACACACATGACCGCAGCCATCCTCTGTTCCTGTGGCTCGCGTTCGCCGCCCCGCAAGCGCCGCTGCAGGCTCCACGCGAGTTTCTCGACCGCTACCAGGAAGTGAAGGACGAGCCCGAACGCGCCTACCGCGCGATGGTCAGCACAGTAGACGCCGCGGTGTCGGACGTGCTTGCCGCTCTCGAGCGCCACGGCATGCGCAGCGACACGCTGATCGTGTTCCACAGCACCACCGGCGGCGCGGTCGGGCGTAAATACGCGCTGGGCGACGGTGACGTGCATGCCGAGGCCGCCAGCAACGGTCCTTACCGCGACGGCAAGGGCAGCCTGTATGAAGGTGCATTGCGCGTGGTTGCCTTCGCGAACTGGCCGCAACACATTCAATCAGGCGTGGTCGGCGAGCTCATGCACGCGGTCGATCTGTACCCGACGCTGCTGAATCTGGCCGGCGCCAAGCGAGAGCAGCTCAAGCCGCTGGACGGCATCGACATGTGGCGGACGATCAGCGAAGGGGTAGCGAGCCCGCGCAAGGAAGTGCTGCTCAACGTCGAAGACTTTCGCGGCGGGCTCCGTATCGGGGACTGGAAGCTGACACGCATCGCCACGCTGCCGAGCCGCACGGAGTTGTACAACCTGCGCGCCGATCCTTCGGAAGATGACAACCAGGCAGAGCGCGAAAGCGAGCGTGCACAGGCGATGCTCAAGCGGCTCGCCGACTATGCGTGGGAGATGACGCCGAGCGCATACCTCGAGGAAATGGCCCGCGCGCACAAGACGGATATGCCAATCTACTGGGGCGACAACCCCGCGCGGCCGTAAGCAGGCAATCGATGCGTACGGAATGACTCGAAATCTGAGCCGAACCGAGGCAAACTACGAGCAACGACTTCGGGCGCTGGCCTGAAACCTGCTGGTCGCCGTGAGGGCGGCATCGGGCCCTCTCGACCGCAGCGAGAATTCTCACTGAAAACGAGGAGTTAAGGATGTCTTGGTTGGATATCGCGATGGCAGCCGGCGCCGTTGTCCTGGTGGTTCTGATCATTCTGCGCAAGAAAGCACGCTGATCGGCCGTTGCAATACCGTTGTGGCTGCCTGCGCGTCGAGCTGAGCGCCAGGCAGTGACGACTTCCCGGGCGACAGGAGTCGCAGCAGTTGAAATCGGGTAGCTGTCGCTCCTGCCCCAGCGTCGCGCTTCACCTCGCAACGCGCTTGCGCCTCTCTTCCTCCTCTTTCTTGTCCGGCGCGTCGAATGTCGTCACGGCTCGTAGCAGCGTGATCTGCGCCCGGCCGTCGCGCTGCTCGACCATCGACTTGAACCGCGTCGAGCCCGACAGCCGTTCGCCCTGCATACGGATGGTTTCGCGCATGGAGCCTGCAATCTCGGCGTAGAGCGCCCCGGGCGCCAGCTGCACCTGACCGCGCTGGCGCTCGTAGCTCGACGCGGACTGGACAGCGTCGCGCAAGTAAGCCGCGTATTCCGGTTTGTTGAACCGCTTGAACTGCAAGCCCTGCGGCAGCCGATACTCGACCTCGACGACGGCGTCGGTGGCGAGATACGCGAGCATCGCGTTCACGTCCTGTCGGGTCATGGCTGCATCGAGCCCCTCGGCCAGCGCTTGCACCTGCGCCTCCGTGATCTTGTCGCCTGAGCGCGGCGGTCGGCTCGCCGACTGCGAAGATCTGGAGGTTCGCACGACACGTCCAGTCTCGCGGTTTGTTTCGTTGCTCTTGCACGGCACGTCGCGCAGAATGATGCGGCCGCTCTCGTCCGCGCACGAATAGATCATGGCCTGCGCCAGCCCCGGCAGGAGCGCAAGCACGAGCGCGACTGCAGGCGCCATCAGTCGTCCGTCGCGCCACGCAGGGCGCAAGACCAGCGCTGCGAGACGCACCGCGTTCACGCCCAATACGCTACTCACTGGGCGCGCAGGAAGTCGAAGTCGCAACCCAGATCAGCCTGGGTCACGTGCTCTGCGTACAACCGCGCATAGCCGCGCGCGGGCTCCGGCGGCGGCGGAACCGATGCACGGCGGCGCGCGAGCTCGGCATCGTCGACGAGGAGCTCGATGCTGCGGCGCCTTACCGAGAGCCGGATGCGGTCTCCCGATTTGACGAGAGCGAGCGTGCCGCCGGAAGCTGCGTCCGGCGTGACGTGCAGCACGACTGTCCCGAACGCAGTCCCGCTCATGCGCGCGTCAGAGATCCGTACCATGTCTTTCACACCCGCCTGCGCGAGCTTCTTCGGAATCGGCAGATAGCCCGCCTCCGGCATGCCGGAGGCGCTGCGCGGACCGGCATTCTTCAGCACCAGGAAGTCGTCGCGCGTCACATCCAGATCGGGCGTATCGATGCGCGCGGAGAGATCCTCCAGCGAGTCGAACACGACCGCGCGGCCGTCGCGCTCGAACAGGCTCGAGTCCGCAGCGGACCGTTTGAGGATCGCGCCGCGCGGCGCGAGGTTGCCGAACAGCGCGACCAGCCCGCCCTCCGGCGATATCGGGTTGTCGCGCGTACGTACCACGTTGCGATCGACGAACGCGGGCGGCGCCTGCAAGCGCGCTCCTAGACGTTCTCCGCTGACCGTCATGCAATCGAGATTCAGCACGTTGCGCAGCTCCCAGAGCACCGCGCGCAAGCCGCCCGCGGCGTGCAGATCCTGCAGATAATGCTCACCGGTCGGCTTGAGATCGAGCAACACCGGTGTCTCATCGGACAACCGGTTCAACCGCTCGAGCGAGATCGGCACACCGCAGCGTCCGGCGATCGCAGTCAGATGAATGATCGCGTTGGTGGAGCCGCCGATCGCGAGCAACACACGCAGCGCGTTCTCGATGGATTCTGGAGTGATGATTTCGCTCGGTCGCGGGCCACCCGCTGCCGCCATGGCAACTGCACGTGCGCCGCTCGCCTCGGCCATCCGCAACCGGTCGGCATGCACCGCCGGGATGGCCGCGCTGTCCGGCAGGGCCATCCCGAGCGCCTCCACAATGCACGCCATCGTGCTCGCCGTACCCATCACTGCGCAGGTGCCCGCCGTCGTTGCGAGATTGCCTTCGATCTCGTTGATCTCGTCGCTGCTGATGCTGCCGGCGCGGTACTTGCCCCAGAAGCGCCGGCAATCGGTGCAGGCGCCGAGCCGTTCTCCATGCCACGGCATCGCGAGCATCGGCCCGGTCACCAGCTGAATCGCTGGCAGATCCGCAGACGCGGCGCCCATCAGCTGCGCGGGGACGGTCTTGTCGCAGCCGCCGATCAGCACGACGGCGTCCATCGGCTGCGCGCGCACCATCTCTTCGACGTCCATCGCCATCAAGTTGCGGAACATCAGACTGGTCGGGCTCAAAAAAATCTCGCCCAGAGAGATGGTCGGAAAATCGACCGGCAAGCCGCCGGCAGCGAGCACACCGCGCTTCACGGCTTCGACCAGCTCGGGCATGGTGCGATGGCAATTGTTAAAGCCGCTGCCCGATTGCGCGATGCCGACGATCCTCCGATCGAGCATCTCGAGCGAGTAACCCATCGAGCGCGCAAAGGAACGGCGCAGATAGATCGCGAAGTCGCGGTCGCCGTAGTTTGTCAAATTGCGCCGCAGACCATGCGGCTTCTTCGCGTCTGCCATAGGACCGGAACTTTAACTCAAAACTCTTGCAGCGCAGAGAGGCGAAAGGATGAGCAGAACTGTGGTCGGTGAGGCGCTACCGCACGTAAAGGAGTGGGTTTCCGCGCGCTGCTTCCGAACGCGGGCAGCGCGGCTCCCGCGGTCTACTTGAGCCAGTTGATCTCTTGCGCCGTCTTCGCACCGATCAGCACGTTCTCGAGGCCGCGCGGCATTTCGGCTTCGCTCTCGCTCACCGGCATCCGACCAGCCATGATTTCGGCGTACTCCTGCGGCAGGCGCGGCTGACGCCCCGGCTCGGCGTAGCCGTCGGGATACGCCGGCTGATTGGTGCGCGGATCGTACTTGTCGGTCGCGCCCACCGTGTGCAGCAGCTCGTGTGCGATGATCACGTTGTTCTCGGCGGTCTGATCCCGAGATGCGAAAGCGTTCACGACACCGATCAGTCCCTTCTGCAGGCCCAGCGAGTGATTCAGGCGCGTGCCGAGCGCCGGGTCGTGATAGAGAACGAACATGCGCACGTGCGGCTTGGGGCCGTCGAATGTTCCGTGTATCCATGCCCAATAGCGGATCTGCAAGCTCCACAAGCCCACCTGCAACGCACTGCCGCCGAATGGCGGAGGCGGCGGGACCTGCTTGACCTCCGGCGCAAGAAAGATCTCGATCGGCGCGTTCAGCGGCAGACGGTAGCGTGCGCCCTCCTGCTGCATGAAATCGGCGATCGCATGGAACGTCTGCGGGCTGAGCGCCCGCACGTAGCGTTGCGTGACTTCACTGCCATCGGCAACGACCGGAAAGATCGCTACGCGCAGCGGCCGCTCCCAGGAGGTCGTACGCAGCTTCGTGAGCCACGTGCCGCCGCCAACGATGACGAGGATCGTCAGCAAGATGAGGACGCGGAGCGTGCGGAACATGGCGAGGGACGAGGGGCTGGGAACTAGGGGCTAGGGTTGAGGAGTAAGGGCGAGGGCTTAGGGATGAGGGACTGAGGCGGGGTCTACCTATATTCCAGATCCGTTCTTTTTGCAGTCGTCTGCTATCGCACGCTCTCCGGCTACCAGATGATCATCCCTAGTCCCTAGCCCCTCATCCCTCGCCCCTGATTTTCCCTCGCCCCTAGATTCTTTCAATAATCGTCGCCGTCGCCTGGCCGTGGCCGATGCACATGACCTGCAATCCGAACTGCCCGCCGGTCGCCTCGAGCCCTGTGAGCATCTTGGACATGAGCCCACCTCCAGTCGCACCGAGAGGATGGCCATGTGCGATCGCGCCACCCCACGGATTGACCTTGGCCATGTCGGCCTTCAGCTCCTTCGCCCAGCTCAACACGACTGCAGCGAACGCCTCGTTGATCTCGATCCAATCGATGTCCTGCATCGTCAGGCCGGCTCTTTTGAGCGCCATCTGCGTCGCGGGGATCACGCCGGTCAACTGCAGCACCGGGTCGGAGCCGGTCACGACGCGCGCGCGGAATCGCGCCCGCGCTTTGACGCCATCGGCTTTCGCCACATCGGCGTTCGCGACGAGCACAGCCGATGCACCGTCGGATATCTGACTCGAGTTCGCGGCCGTGATGACCCCTTTGCCTTCGGGACGAAAGGCAGGCTTGAGGCTCGCCATCTTTTGCTCGTCGATGGATGCGCGCACACCTTCGTCGCGCGTCACCGTGATCGGCTGTGCTTCCGGACTGACGCCGGTGACTGGCAGGATCTCTCGATTGAGCCCGGCTTGCTGAGCGGCGTGCGCCTTGCGGTGACTTTCCTTCGCGAACTCGTCGAGCGCTCCGCGCGACAGACCCCATTTCTCCGCCACGCGCTCGGCGCTCTCGCCTTGATGGATCAGGTCGTGCTGCCTGAACAATTCCGGATTGAGCGATTCGAAGCCGCCCACGCCTTCACGGCCGAGATTGATGTCCAGGAACATCGGAACGCGCGTCATGCTTTCAACGCCGGACGCGATCACGTAGTTCATGTCGCCCGCTGCAACGGCTTGCGCCGCGAAGTGCACGGCTTGCTGGCTCGAGCCGCACATGCGATTCAACGACACGCCGGGGATCCTGACCGGGAAACCCGCCAGCAGAACACCGAGGCGTCCTGGATTGGCGCCCTGCTCTCCACACAGCGTCACGGTCCCATCGACTACGTCTTCGATCTTTTCCGGGTCGACGCCCGCGCGCTGAACGACGCCTTTCAACGCTTCCGCGAGCAGGCTGTCGGGTCTCTGTTCCCGCAGTGCCCCACCGCGACGGCCAAAGGGCGTGCGGATCGCTTCGATGATGACTGCTTCGGACATTTTGTTGCTCCTTCAGATCAACCATGTAACCCGCGGAGACGCGGAGAACGCAAACGAACTCAAGAGCGAGAATGAACCACCAGGACGCCAAGGCCGCCAAGAACTGCCAAATCCGGAGTGGAATTCATGCATGACCCTCGTCTGACTTGTTCTTCTTGGCGCTCTTGGCGTCTTGGCGGTTCGGTTTTCTGATCTTGCAGCTCTCCAAGCCTGCGTGGTTCAAGCCTCACGTTCTCGAAAGCTCCCGTGCAATGATATTGCGCTGAATCTCGCTCGTGCCCTCGTAGATCTGCAGCACCTTCGCGTCGCGGAACAGCTTCTCCACCGGGTATTCGGTGCTGTAGCCCATGCCACCGAAAACCTGCACGGCCTCGGTCGCGGCCCACATGGCCGTGTCCGCTGCAAACGTCTTGGCGTAGGCAGCCTGCAGTGTGTTCCGGCCGCCGGAATCCAGCAGCCAGGCGGCTTGCAGGACCAGCAGGCGCGCAGCTTCGAGCCGCAGCGCCATATCGGCAATCTTGTGGCCGATCGCCTGATGTTCAATGATCGGCCGGCCCATCGTGTGCCGCGTCCTGGCGTACTCGAGCGCCTCGTCGAGGCAGCGCTGAATCAACCCTACCGCCAGTGCGCCGATCATCGGCCGCGAGCGATCGAATACTTTCATCGCCACCAGAAATCCCGCGCCTTCGCCGTCGATCAACGCACTCGCGGGAATCTCCACGTCGTTCATGAACACTTCCGCGGCCGGCCCTGCACGCTGTCCGAGCTTGCCGAGCGGCGCTCCGACCGACAGTCCCGGCGTATCGCGATTCACGAAGAACGCGCTGATGCCGCGATGCCCGGCTTCTGGATCGGTCTTGGCGAAGATCACGAACATCTGCGCGACCGGCGCGTTCGAGATCCAGACCTTGCTGCCGTTCAGCACATAGCGGTCGCCCCGTTTGACAGCACGCGTCTTGATGCTCGCCACATCGGATCCCGCCACTGGTTCGGTCACCGCGTAGGCGCCGAACTCGCCCGCCTGCAAACGGCCAAATGCTTCGCGCTTTTGCTCACGGCTGCCGGCGACGTGGAATACGTCGCCGAAGATCGTATTCAGACCGAACGCACCGGCAATTCCGGTACACGCCCAGCCCAGCTCGGAAGTGACCAGCCCGAGCTCCAGCGCGCTCCAGCCGCCGCCACCGAACTCGTTGGGGACGGTCATGTTGACCAATCCGATCTCGCGCGCCTTGTTGAATACCTCGATCGGAAAACGCGACTCGCGATCGCATTGCGCGGCGATCGGTTGAATCTCCTGGCGCGCAAAGTCACGCGCGGTCTGGCGGACCAGTTTCTGTTCGTCGCTGAGCTCGAAGTTCATGTCAAACCCTTTTCGAACCACGCAGAGTCTTCACAACACCCCTGAGGGGTACAGGGAGAGGAGACGGAACTGCCAAAGCAAATCTTGGCGCTCTTGGGCGTCCTGGCGGTTCATTCTCGTCTTAGATCTTCCTCTCGTGCTGTACGCGTACCCTGAAGGGGTATTGTGAAAAAACTCCGCGGTTAATTGCTGCTAGCT
>Ga0070681_10004222_pt1 | contig 13619 bp, 12 predicted proteins | sample KBSC83BmetaG_FD_65650 | JGI IMG/M metagenome (GOLD analysis project Ga0070681, IMG submission 65650) | Corn rhizosphere microbial communities from Kellogg Biological Station, Michigan, USA - KBS C8-3B metaG | ecosystem: Host-associated > Plants > Roots > Rhizosphere | place: USA: Michigan... | reverse complement strand
GTTCGCCCCGTTCGCGAAGACGACTACGATCAGTGGAAGCCGCTGTGGGATGGATACAATGCCTTCTACGGTCGCAAGGACGCGACCGCGCTCCCGCTGGCGATTACGCAAACCACGTGGCAGCGTTTCTTCGACCCGGTCGAGCCAGTGTTCGCGCTTGTTGCCGAGCGTGAGGGCATCCTGCTGGGGCTCACGCACTTTTTGTATCACCGTAGCACAACGCGCATCGATCTCACCTGCTATCTGCAGGATCTCTTCACGGCAGAGGATGCGCGTGGACAAGGCATAGGAAGATCGCTCATCGAGGGCGTGTACGATCGAGCTCATGCTGCCGGCACTGACCGCGTGTACTGGCAAACGCAAAGCTCGAACACCGCCGGGCGCGCGCTCTACGACAAGGTCGCGAAACACTTCGGCTTTATTGTGTACACGCACGATTGGTAGCTGCGTGAAGCGCCAGGAATTGGCTCCCTCGGCGCACGAACTGCCCGCCTGACCCTCCCAACTGCGCGCCGCCGGCTTCAGAAAATCGCCGCGCCTCCTCGGTCGTTCACCGCTCAAAATGATTCCTTCACCGGGCGCTGCTTGACCCGGTATCCGGAATCTCTGGATTAGGGAAAGTTCACGCACTTTCCTGACCGCCCGCACACCGCGCACGGACTGGTCCAGCACGCGCTGCGTCCGCGCCGAGAAACGATCACGCACATCGCTCGCGCCTCTGTCATCCGAGCGGCGCTCCGAGGAGGTGACGCGCCAGGGCACTCGCACGGCCCCGTCGTTTCTTTCGCCGGATCACGAATCGATCCGGCATCCACCAGTATGCCGCACACAACGCGCACCATTGCGTGCGGACATGGAGAGGCCGCTCATGCGTAATCGATTTTGTCGGTACGCGTTCATCGTCGGGGCATGGCTCGCGCCAGCCACGGTGATCGCACAGCAGGCCACGATTTCCGGACGAGTCATTGACAAGGCAACACAAGCCGCCGTACCGAGCGCACAGGTCACGATCGTCGGTAGCACGCGCAACGCGCTCACGAACGACAAGGGCGAGTTCACCATGCGCGCCGTGGCCGCAGGAAGCATCACACTCCGCGCAACACGCATCGGATACGCCGCGAGCACGCAGTCCGTCTCAGTGCCCGAGAGCGGATCCGTCACCGCCGACTTCGCGCTCGTCGCAACGCCATCGAGGCTCGGCGAGATCGTCGTGAGCGCGACCGGCGCGCAGGAGTTGAGGCGCCAACAGGCAGTCTCCGTCGGCACCATCAACATGGACTCCGTCAACCTGGCGCCGGTGAACAGCTTCTCGGAGCTGCTCACCTCCCGCACACCTGGCGTCGTCGCAACGTCGGACGGCGGCACGCTCGGCTCCGGCACGCGCATTCGTATTCGCGGCTCCAATTCCGTTTCGCTCGACAACGACCCGCTCATCATCATCGACGGCGTCAGAGCGAACGGGAGTGAAGGATCGACGACCATCGGAGTTGGGGGACAGGTGCCATCGCGCCTCGACGACATCAATCCCGAGGACATCGAAACGATCAACGTCATCAAGGGTCCCGCGGCGTCGTCGCTCTACGGTACCGCGGCCGCAAACGGCGTCATCCAGATCACCACGAAGCGCGGGCGCGTGGGGAAGTCGCAATGGAGCGCGCACGTGTCGGGCGGAACGGTCTCCAATTACATCAAGTTTCCCGCCAACTTCGCCGCACTCGAGGTGGATGGGGCTGATACCGTATTTTCGCAGAATACGCCGGGGACTGGCCCGTGCATCACCGACTTCCAGGCGTTCGGCCTCTGCACCTTCACGGGCTTGCAGACATTCAACCCGCTGGAGGCGAACAGCCCGTTCATCACCGGTAATACGCAAAGCTATGGTCTCGCGGTGAGCGGGGGCAGCGACGCCATGACGTATTATCTGAGCGGGCAGTTGGATGATGACAAGGGCGTCTACGAGATCAACAAGCTCCGCCACGCCACACTCCGTGCGAACGCGACGGCGCACCTCAGCCCAAAGTTCGACCTCACGGTGAACAGCTCGTTCGGACAGAACCGGCTTCGTTTGCCGCAGAACGACAACAACGTGCGCGGCGTGATACCCACCGGAATTCTCGGCCTCGCGTTCAATGATCCGGTGAACCACGGCTTCGCGTTTCAGCAGCCGGCAAACATCTTCGCGATCAATACGCAGCAGAATACCGAACGCTATACCGGATCGGCCACCGCGACATGGCGACCACTCACGTGGCTCAGCGTCCTCGGCGTCACCGGATTGGATTTCGCCAATCGCATCGATCAGGAGCTGATCCCGACTTATCTCGACAACGGTGTAACGAGCCGCTTTGCCGACGACTCGATCGGGCAGCGCACGTCGAATCCGTTCCAGACGTTCATCTACACCTTGAACGCGAGCGCCACCGCGAGCTACGGACTTCGTCCGGGGCTCTCGGCCTCGAGCACCATCGGCACTCAGTACTCGCAGGATTATTCGCACGGAACCTTCGCGTTCGGAAAGAACCTCTCTCCTGGCACCGGCTCTCTCGGCGGCACGACGGAACAGGCCGCGGTCAATGAGTCCACAAACAAGGACATCATCCTCGGCGCGTACGGACAGGAGCAGATCAACTGGCGCGACCGCGTCTACATAAGCGGCACGATTCGCGTCGACAAGAACAATGCATTCGGACAGAACTTCAAGTCGATCGTGTATCCGGGTGCCGGAATCTCGTGGGTGATCGGCAACGAAGACTTCTTTCCTAAAACGAATGTCCTTTCGGACACGCGACTTCGCGCCGCCTACGGGCAGTCGGGACAGCAGCCAGGGTTTCGCGATGCCGTTGCCTTCTACGCCCCCGTGGCTGTCCACGCGGACAACATCGACCAGGCGTCGTTTACGCGCGGCAACATTGGGAACCCGAACCTCAAGCCCGAGCGAACCGCCGAAACGGAGCTCGGCTTCGAGACGAATCTCTTCAAGAACATGTTCGCGCTGGATTTCACCTGGTACGACAAGAAGACCACCGACGCGCTAATCCAAACCCAGCTCGCGCCGTCGAACGGAATGCAGCAGCTCTTCTTCCGGAACATCGGCAGCGTGCAGAACAAGGGCATCGAGCTCTCGCTAAGTGGCACGCCCGTGAAGCTGGAGAACTTCAGCTGGGACTTCACGGTGGGCGGGTCGCACAACAAGAACACGGTGCTCAATCTCGGCAAGGATATCGCGCCGATCATCTTCGGCGACCAGCGCCACCAGAACGGCTATCCGCTCGGCGGCTATTGGGCGGTTCCGTACACGTTCAAGGACATCAACGGAGACGGCGCGATCACCAGCGAGAACTGTCCCGGCACCGGGTGCGAGCTCGTGCTCGGCGACACCGCCGTATATCTCGGATCGCCATTCCCGAGCTGGGAGCTGACGTTCGGTTCCGGTGTTACCGTGTTCAAGTACATCCGGGTCTCCGCACTCGTCGATCGCCGCACGGGCAACAAGCTCCTCAATCTCACCGAGGACTTCCGCTGCTCGGCGCTGCTCATCTGTCAGGCGCTCAATCAGAACATCGATCCGTCCGTGAAGAAAACATCGTCGCTCGCTGACCAGGCGGCTGGAATCGCGGCGTTCGAGGATGGCACGGACGCCGGCTACATCGAGGACGGAGGGTTCTGGAAGATTCGAGAGGTCGCGGTCACTCTCACGGCTCCCGATCGCCTCGCGCATCGCTTTGGCGTGGCAGGGCTAAGCCTCACTCTCGCGGGTCGCAATCTCGGAACGTGGACCAAGTACAAGGGACTCGATCCGGAGATCAACGAGAACGGCGGGCTGAATTTCAGCACCGATGAATTCCTGAGTCAGCCGCCCGTCCGCACGTACACCGTGCGCATGGACCTCCACTGGTAGCCGGCGACCTCAACCCAAGCGAGATGCCAATCATGCATACACTTCGCGACAAGCGTTCTCGTCGCCGGATCTGGCTCGCGATTGCCGCGGGAGCGATGCTCCTCACCGCGTGCAACGTCGACAAGTTCCTCAGGGCCACCGATCCGGACAACACGCCCCCGGGTGTGCTAAAAGGAGCACAGTCTCTTCCTGCCTTTCGGGCGAGCGCGATCGGAGATTTTGGCGTTGCCTTCGATGGAAATGCGTTGAATCCCGATGGCAACGAATACGAAGGACTCGTCAACATGACTGGGTTGTTGACCGACGAGCTCCAGAATACCGAAACGTTTCCTACGCGCACCGAGGTTGATCGCCGTCACACGAACGTCGACAACTCCACCATGCGCGACATCTTCTTCAACGTGCACGTCGCGCGCGTGTCGGCCGGGCGTGCGGCCGGCGCATTCGCCGCGTTCGGTCCGACCGATCCGGGTTGGTCCGAGGTGGAGAGTCTTCAGGCATACGCCATTCTCTTCCTCGCGGAGGACTACTGCTCGGGCGTTCCGATTTCGAGCATCGACACGGCGACCTCGGTGTTCGTGGGCGGTGATCCGAACACGACACAGCAATTGTTGGCGATAGCTGCCGACACGTTCACCGCTGCTCTGTCCCTTCCTCACGATGACGACCGTCACTTTCTGGCCGAAGTGGGGATGGCGCGAACGCTGCAATTCGAGGGTCGATCACAGCTCGCGGCTGCAGCGGCTCTCGTCGCCGACGTTCCCACGGATTGGACGTACAAGATCACCCACTCGAAGAATTCGCAGCGCGAGTGGAACGGCATCTACGAGTTCATGTGGCTCGAGGGACGCTGGGTTCAGGCCGATTCCGAAGGGGTCAATGGATTGCCATTCCGTCACGATCCGAGAAATCCATTTTCCACCGAGGGCTCGACGTTCATTGGACGTCCATTTTTCGGAACGCTTCGCTACGGCTCCCAGGATTCGTCGACGGTGCTCGCCAGCGGCATCGAAGCAAGATTGATCGAAGCTGAGGCGGCGCTGCAGGCCGGAGCGCCCGCGGCATTCCTGCAGAAATTGAACGATCTCCGCAGTGGGAGCGGATTGGGGCTCTCCGCTCTGACGGATCCGGGGAATGACAGCGCGCGCGAGAATCTGCTTTTCGCCGAGCGCGGCCAATGGCTGTATCTCACCAACCATCGTCTCGCCGACCTTCGCAGGCTTTCGCGGTCAACTGCGAATGACGGCTACGGGCGCGATCCCGAGTCGGTGTTCCCCACCGGAACGTGGTTCCGCGGCGGCCCCTACGGCAACGATGTCAACTTCCCCATTCCGATCGAAGAGTTGAACAACACCAACATTCACCAGACTGCGCCGAATACCTGCATCGATCGCAATCCGTAACGCACGACCGCTGGATGGGATGCAGATGGGGGAGGCGGACAATCCGCCTCCCCTATCTGCGTCGCCAATCTGTCGCAGCTGGCGAACGCGCAACGCGCCATGTCGGGAGCGTTCGGGCGTCAATCGCCGCCACAGCGCTCGATAGCGACGTCTACTGTAGTGCGGGAACGACTCTCGCATGTCGGCCGCGTATGACCAGCTTCGATCCGAGAGCGTTCTGGGAAAAGCGCCACACGAGCACGTACGGCCCGGAAAGCGTTGGCTACGCCGGGCTGGGCGTGCCCTACAACGAGTGGATGTATCGTGTGCGCCGCCACGTTGTCGAGCGGCAACTCCGCAAATCGCACATCGATCTCTCGAAGCGCGACGTGCTCGACATCGGGTCGGGCACCGGTTTTTACATCGACCTCTGGAAGCGCCAGCACGCGCGGTCGATCACAGGCAGCGACTTCGCGCCGTACGCCGTGAGTGCGCTGCGCGAGAAATTCGCGGACGCGCGCTTTGTCGAGCTCGATATCACGAGCGATGATCTCCCGTCCGAGCTCGAGCGCTACGATGTGGTATCGGCCTTCGACATTCTATATCACATCGTCGACGACGAGCGGTATCGCCGAGCGATCGCGAACGTCCGCTCTCTGTTGCGCCCTGGCGGCTACTTTCTCATGTCCGAGAATTTTCTCGTCCAAAGCCGCGAAATTGGGCTGCATCAGGTGAGCAGGACCTACGAGGAGATCGTCGCGGTGCTTCAGGAGAATGGGTTCATGGTGTTGCGGCGCGCGCCGGTCTTCTTTCTCATGAACCGCCCACTCAAATCGACGAGCGGCGCGCTCGCGAAAACGTGGAAGGCGATCAGGCGCATTACGGCCATGAGGCAGCGCCCCTGGCTCGGCGGCTGGCTCGGCGCGCTCCTCTATCCGGTGGAGCTGGCATCGCTGCCGTTCATGACAACCGGGCCCTCCACGGAAATGATGATCTGCCGGGTGCCGTAGCCCCGGCTTCGATGTGGCGTCCATCGCACCTCAGCAGTCAGAGATATGTGTGATGCGGCACTCCCATCGTTTCTGGAGGACGTCGGATGCTCAAGGGACATTTGAACTGGCTGGGCGCGCTACTCGTCGCGTGCATGGTCGTGACCAGCTCCGCGCTCGCGCAGCAGGAGTACGGGTATGATCACAATGATCACAACGACCGCGGAAACCATGGCGACAAGCACGACCGCGGCAATGGCAACCACGGCGATCGCGACGCGCGATGGGTATTTCTCGGGGATCGGCATGTGGACGGCCGCGCGGACCGGGACAACATCGAGATCAAGCCGGGGGACAAGTTCCGCGCGATTCAGTTTCGAGTCGATGGCGGAATGGTAAAGTTCACGAAAGTGATCGTGCACTTCCGCAACGGCTCGCGCGAGGAGCTCGACGTACGGGCGAACATACCGTCGGGCGGGCGTAGCGGCTTGATCGACCTTCCGGGCCAGCGCCGCTCGATTCAGAGCGTGGAAATGTGGTACGGCAAGGCAAATCCGCGATCGCGTCCAACGATCAATCTGTACGGCATGATGTAGGAGAAAGCGCAACGCTGCACGCGCGACCGCACGCCACGGAACGAGTGGAGTGCGGTCGTTTTTGCGTTTAGCGGCCAAGCGCTGCGCATTCGTCGCGAGGCCGAATCAGGGGATGGATAGTGAGAGGTGTGCCGGTCGTGATTTGTCAGAATCGAGGCCGGCACCTATCCCGTTGGGACTTCGGCGAGTATCACTGTCGATGACGCCAACGGGCAGAGGTGATGAGGCGTTCGGGATTTCATTCATCAGTGGCGAGGCGCGGCGACGCGATTGCGACGAGTGCGATGGTCGTCGCCGCGATCGCGATTCCGTTGCGAGCACGCGCGCAGGGCGTGGATGCGGCGCGTGCGATCGACGCGTACGTCGCGCCCTATGTGGCCACGCACAACTTCTCGGGCCAGCTGCTCGTGATGCGCGGGTCCGTCGTTGTGTACGACGGACAGATTGGCGAGTCAGACCGGGAGATGGCGCGACCGAACACGCGCGAGACGCGCTTCCACGTTGCATCGGTGTCGATGCAGTTCACTGCCGCAGCCGTGATGCGGCTGGTGGACCGAGGGGCGCTGACGCTCGACACGCACGTGAGCGAGATCGTCCCACCGGTTCGTGGTGGAGACCGGATCACGATTCGAAATCTGCTCGAGATGCGTTCGGGACTCTCCGACATCAATTCACGCGCGAACTACGCCGAGATTCTTAAGCGACATCAGACGCCGGCGAGCCTCGTGTCGGTGATCAGTGACGACACGCTGTCGTTCGAGCCCGGCTCGCGCTACGCACACGAGGATCATTCGGCGTACAATCTGCTCGCGCTGATCATCGAGAAGAAGACCGCACTGTCGTTCGCGCAGGCGATGCAGCGCGTCCTCTTCCTCCCGGCCGGCATGTCTCACTCCGGGGTGGACGACGACACACCGATTGTGGGCCCGATGGCGAAGGGGTACAGCCCCGAAGGCGTCTATGGCCTTTCGCTTGCGGAGCCGATCCACTGGTCGGCAAAGAGTGGCAACGCATCGGCGTACACGACGGCGAGCGACGAGGCCAGCTGGATCCGAGCGCTCGTTCACGGCACGCTGCTCTCGCCGAGCGCTCGCGCGATCGTGCTCGACACCGCCGGGCCGTCGGTGGGCTACGGCTGGTTTCGCCGCCTGAACAAACGGTTCGGCGAGTTCGTGTATTCGATGAATGGGCGATCACCGGGTTTTGCGTCGGCCGTACTGTATCTGCCACGCGAGGATCTGACGGTAGTCGCGTTCAGCAACATCTACTCCTCCGCGACGAGCGACATTGCGTATGATGTTGCCGCGATCGCGCTCGGGCTGCCGTACACGCCGCTCGCGATCGGAACCCCTCCTCTTCCACCCGATTCGCTCGCGCTTGCTGGAGCGGCATTCACATTCCCGAAGGATTTCTATCAGCCGAATGCCGTGCTGCGATTCGAGGCGACCGGCGGTGAGCTCTTTCTCCGCTGGCCTTCCGGCGACGCCACGCCCATCATTCCGCTGGATGCGAATCACCTGATCGATCGCGCGTACTGGGAGCCGATCGCGGTCGTTCGCGACTCTACCGGCAGCGCGACGGAGATGACGTACGACCGGTTCCGTGGTGATCGCGTCACGGCGGCTGCCGCAGATTCGATTCGGCGATAAAGGTGGCCTATTCCGACCTGGATGCGAGACTGCCGCGGTTCGTTGCGTGTCCTATTCAGATGAAAGCGTCGACCGCCGAGGCTTTCGCTCTCGACACAAAATACGCAGTCTTTCCCAACTTGATCATCGCCTACGTCTGGCACATCGGAGATTCGAAAGCGCCGGTCACTAGGTGACGGACGAGATCGCCTCCGCAGCTCCATGAACTAGCGTGCGGATGCATCGAGCGAATGGAAAGCAACTATGATCTCACCGCTCCCGGTCTCCATCGTCCCAATGTCCGCAGCCCACTGGCCGCTCGTGCGCTCCATCTACGAGGCCGGAATAGCCACCGGCAACGCGACGTTCCAAACGGAAGCGCCGAGCTGGGAATCGTGGGACGCGAGTCATCTCGCGACGTGCCGCCTTGTCGCGCTCTCGAACGCGCTCGTAGTCGGCTGGGCCGCGCTCACCCAGCTGTCGGCGCGCCCCGTGTACGCCGGCGTGTGCGAGGTGAGTGTGTACGTCGCGCCAGACGCACGAGGGAAGGGCGTCGGGCGCGCGCTGCTCGACGCCCTCATCGCGTGCTCGGAATCCGATGGACGCTGGACGCTCCAGGCCGGGATCTTCCCCGAGAACGAAGGCAGCGTAGCGCTGCATCTTCGCGCCGGCTTCCGCGTACTCGGCCGGCGGGAGCGCGTGGGCCGCCTCAACGGGAAGTGGCGCGACGTGCTGCTGCTGGAGCGCCGGAGCGCCGTAGTTGGGACTTGACGCATCAACGGATGTTGATGTATACTCCAGCCGTGACCACTGCACTCGCCCCCGACCTGACCCGAGCCGCTGAGCTCTTCCACGCGCTCTCCGACGCGACCCGTCTCGAGATCCTCGAGATGCTGCGAAGCGGCGAGCGCTGCGTGTGCGAGCTCACCAACGATCTCGATGCCGCGCAGTCCCGGCTGTCGTTCCATCTCCGCGTCCTTCGCGATGCCGGACTCGTATCGGACCGAAAGGAGGGCCGCTGGTCGTACTACACGATCGTTCCGGATGCACTCGCGGAGATTCACGATCTGAGCATCGCGCTCCAACCCACGAAGCGACGCCGGGAGCTGCGCATCGCCGGTCGCTGCTGCTGATCGCTCGTTCGCCCTTGTGACCGGACCCGCTCGTCCTCGACACATCAACCGTTTTTGATACTTTGGAGGATTCAATGGCCGACACACCGGAGCTCACCAACATCGTTCGCGAGCGATATGGCCGAGCCGCGCAGCGCGTGCTCACCGGCAAAGGACTCCCCGCCGATTGCTGTGGACAGACCAGCTGCTGCACCGGCTCGGCAACCGCGTCGTGCGACCCGATCACATCCAACCTCTACGTCAACGGCGAAACGGACCAGCTCCCGGAGTCCGCGGTTCTTGCGTCGCTCGGCTGCGGCAACCCGACCGCGCTCGCGGAGCTCAAAGCCGGTGAGGTCGTGCTCGATCTAGGATCGGGCGGCGGCATCGACGTGCTGCTCTCCGCACGTCGCGTTGGCCCCACAGGCAAGGCGTACGGGCTCGACATGACCGGCGAAATGCTCGAGCTTGCGCGCCGCAATCAGCGCGAGGCCGGCGTAGAGAACGTCGAGTTCCTCGAGGGAAACATCGAGGCGATCCCGCTACCCGATGCGTCTGTCGATGTCATCATCTCGAACTGCGTCATCAATCTCTCGGGCGACAAACGGCGCGTGCTCGCGGAGGCGTTCCGCGTGCTAAAGCCGGGCGGACGGTTCGCCGTGAGCGACGTCGTCGTGCGCGGCGAAGTCCCCGCTTCCGTGCGCGAGAGCATGGAGCTCTGGGTTGGGTGCATCGCGGGCGCGCTCGAGGAGTCGGAGTTCGCGCGGCTGCTCACGGAGGTGGGATTCGAGAATCCGACCTTCGAGCCCACGCGATTCTACGAGACGGCAGACGCGGCGGCATTCCTTGCGCAATCAGGCCTCGACGTCGACGCGATCGCGCACGAGATCGATGGGAAATTCATGAGCGCCTTCGTCCGCGCGACCAAGCCAGCGGTACAGTGAGCGCCGATCTCCTTACCGGCATTGTCATTCGGCAAGCCGTAGCCGAGGACTTGCCTGCCGTCGAACGGCTTCTCGTGTCGAACAACTTGCCCATCGCAGGGGTTGCCGACGCACTGTGCTCTTTCGTGGTGGCCGCGAGCGATGAGCGAATCGTCGGCGTGGTCGGGCTCGAGGTGTGCTGTGAGCACGGATTGCTGCGCTCAACCGCGGTCGACGCGGATTTTCGTGATCGTGGTCTCGGTCGACGCCTTGTCGAGCGCATCATCGCAGAGGCGGAGGCGCGTGGAATTCACGCGCTGTACCTGCTCACGACGACGGCCGAGCGCTACTTCCCCAGCTTCGGCTTCGTCGTGTCGACGCGCGACGCTGTTCCAGCTCCCATTCGCGCGACGACCGAATTCGTGTCGGCCTGTCCAGCGTCTGCGACGGTTATGTGTCTCGCGTTGCCCACGGCACCATCCCACTGAGCTGTTCGCCATCATGTCACCGAAACCGACGAGCCTGGCCTAGTCGCATGTCGATTCCCACTCCCCTCGTTCGACGTAGTAGTGAAGCCCGGGTAGAATTACCCGGTTCCACACTCGCCTTCGAACGGAGAATCGACCATGAAATTCATGATGATCATCAAGGCCAACAAGGACAGCGAGGCCGGCGTGATGCCGAGCGAGAAGCTCCTCCTGGCCATGGGGAAGTACAACGAGCAGCTCGTGAAGGCAGGCGTGCTCCTCGCAGGCGACGGTCTGCAGGCGAGCTCGAAGGGCGCCCGCATCAACTTCGCCAACGGCAAGTCCACCGTCGTCGACGGACCGTTCGCCGAGACGAAGGAACTGATCGCCGGCTACTGGATCATTCAGGTGAAGTCGAAGGCGGAGGCCATCGAGTGGGCTCGGCGGGTTCCGTTCGACGTGGACGGCCAGATCGAAGTTCGCCAGCTGTTCGAGCCCGCGGACTTCGAACCTGAGCTCAGCGGCTCCGCCGAAGGTCGCGCGCTCCTCGAAGCCGAGCAGAACTTCAGGAAGCGGACAAACACGTAGCGTCGATCGAACCAACACCGGCGCCGGCATTCCGGCGCCGCTCCCTTGCACGCGAGACGCCGGCTGGCGTGATTCCTAGCCATGACGGCTACGGACACGCACCGCGCAATCGATGCAGTGTGGCGCATCGAGTCGGCGAAGCTCATCGCCGGCCTCGCGCGCATCGTGCACGACGTCGGACTGGCTGAAGATCTCGCGCAGGACGCGCTCGTCGCGGCGCTCGAGAAGTGGCCCGAGACGGGCGTCCCCGACAATCCCGGCGCGTGGCTCATGGCCACCGCCAAGCATCGCGCCATCGACCAGCTGCGCCGACAGAAGCTCCTCGAGCGCAAGCACGAACAACTCGGCCACGAGCTCGACGCGCGCCAGGATTCCACCGTCCCCGATCTCGACGCGGCCATCGACGACGACATCGGCGACGATCTCCTTCGACTCGTCTTCACCGCGTGCCACCCCGTGCTCACCATGGAGGCGCGCGTCGCGCTCACCCTTCGCCTCCTCGGCGGCCTCACCACTGACGAGATCGCGCGCGCCTTTCTCGTTCCCGAATCCACGATCGCGCAGCGCATCGTCCGGGCGAAACGCACGCTCGCGGATGCACACGTACCGTTCGAGGTGCCGCGTGGCCCGGAGCTCGCCGAGCGTCTCTCGTCGGTGCTCGGCGTCATCTACCTCATCTTCAACGAAGGCTACTCGGCCACGGCGGGCGACGACTGGATGCGCCCCGCGCTCTGCGACGACGCGCTCAGACTCGGTCGCATTCTCGCCGAGCTCGCTCCGGTGGAGGCCGAAGTGCACGGGCTGGTCGCACTGATGGAGATCCAGGCGTCGCGCGCCCGCGCGCGCGTGGGTCCGTCCGGCGAGCCGGTGCTCCTGCTCGACCAGGATCGGTCGCGCTGGGATCAGATGCTCATCCATCGCGGGCTGGACGCGCTTGCCCGTGCAGAGGAGCTGGGCGGAGCAGACGGGCCGTACGCGATGCAGGCGGCCATCGCGGCCTGTCACGCGCGAGCGCGCACGGCCGACGACACCGACTGGAAACGCATCGCGGCGCTCTACGAGCAGCTGGCGCGCCTTACGCCCTCGCCCGTGATCGAGCTCAATCGCGCGGTGGCGGTTGCCATGGCGTTCGGGCCAGCAGAGGGCCTCGCGCTCGCCGACAAGCTCATTTCGGAGCCATCGCTTCGGAACTATCACCTGCTGCCAAGCGTGCGCGGCGACTTCCTGCAGAAGCTCGGCCGGCTGGACGAAGCACGCGCCGAGCTCGAGCGCGCGGCGTCGCTCACCCGAAACGAGCGCGAGCGGGGGCTGCTCCTCTCGCGTGCCGCCGCCTGCGCGAACGGCTAGGCGGCCTCCTGAGCTCACCGAATCCGAACGTCGCACGCACTGGACTTTGGGCGCGGGACGCGGCAACGTGAATGCTTACCCTAACCGAGTGGAAATCCATGCGTGTCCGCGTCCTCGCGATGACCATCGCCACCTCCTTCCTGCCGCAGCTCGTCGCCGCGCAGGGAGCTCCAGTTGCTGACGCCTTCCGCGACTTCGCACAGCGGGAGGGAAAAAACCTCATCGCCTCCGCCGAGATGATGCCGGAGGACAAGTATTCGTACAAGCCGACGCCGGCGCAGATGAGCTTCGGCGACATCGTCGCGCATCTCGTGGAGGGGAACGACTACCTCTGCGGAACGATCAGCGGCACGAAGGCACCAGCGCGCGCGAAGATCACAGGAGCAGACAAGAAGGAAGTGCTGCTGGCGCAACTCAAGGAGTCGTTCCAGTTCTGCGACGAGGCGCTCGCGAAAGTCGACGACTCGAAGCTCTCGGAGCAGCTGCCGTTCTTCGGCGGAAAGACTCGCACGCGCGCATCGGTGATGACCGTCACCACCGGCGACTGGGCGGACCACTACAGCCAGAGCGCCATCTATCTGCGTCTCAACGGTCTACTGCCGCCAACGGCGAAGAAGAAAGAAGCGGAGTAGTAGTCGTCAACGCCAGAACGGCCAGCCTCGAGTATCGGGGCTGGCCGTTCGTCGCAT
>Ga0070681_10004221_pt1 | contig 13619 bp, 6 predicted proteins | sample KBSC83BmetaG_FD_65650 | JGI IMG/M metagenome (GOLD analysis project Ga0070681, IMG submission 65650) | Corn rhizosphere microbial communities from Kellogg Biological Station, Michigan, USA - KBS C8-3B metaG | ecosystem: Host-associated > Plants > Roots > Rhizosphere | place: USA: Michigan... | reverse complement strand
CGGTTTCGGGCTCCCACCGAGCGCCGGGACCATTGAGTCGAGCAACGGTAACGCAAGCGCTGCGCCCGCACCGCGCAGGAGCGTGCGGCGTGAGAGGTGTCGGCGTGTGATGAAGTTTGCCATCACTGTCTCCCGTATGCGGTAAGGCCACCGGTGCCGTCTGAACTCTTGGGCCGTTGACGGAACGGTGCGCTCTGTACGACGCCCAGTAGCAGCGCACCGAAGCGGAAGTTTTCGAGCTGTGCCTGCATAACGATTCCCCGCACGGCCGGCATATCGCGATAATCGACCGCGCGCCCGAGGGCGTAGGTCATCATCTTCTGCACGAGATTGGTGACGAAGAGCTCCGAATGTGACATCAGGGCCGCGTTGAGGCTCTCCGGCCCTACTATCCTCGTTCCGTCCATCAAAATCCCATTAGCGTCGATCTCCGAGTCGCCATCGCGCTCGCGCCAGGCACCTATGGCATTGAAGTTCTCAAGCGCGAAGCCCACGGGGTCGAACACGTTGTGGCACGAGGCGCACTTTGGGTTCTTGCGGTGAGCTTCCAGGCGCTGACGAACAGAGGTCGTGATGATCTGAGTACCATCGCCATCGATATTGGTCTCGACACCCGGCGGTGGTGCCGGTACCGGCGAGCCCAGCAGATTCTCGAGTACCCAGCTCCCTCGGATCACCGGCGAGGTGCGACTCGCCGTCGAGGTGATCGTGAGGATGCTGCCCTCGCCGAGCAGGCCGCGACGGTGACTGCCGGGAGGTAGTTGTACCCTGCGGAAGTAGGAACCGCGGACGTCGGGAATGCCGTAGTGCTTTGCAAGGCGCTCATTCAGGAAAGTGTAGTCGGCCGTCAATAGCTCGGTGACCGGACGATCCTGAGTGCGCACCCAGTCGACCAGCGAACGGGTTTCCTCGCTGAAGGCGGCGCGTAGATTCTCGTCGAACCCCTCGACCTCCGGGGTCACTCTGTCGAGCTCCCGTAGATGCAGCCACTGTCCGGCGAAGTTCTCCACCAGCGCATAGGCCTTGGGATCGGCGAGCATGCGCCGGACCTGCGCTGCGAGCACCTCGGGCCGATGCAACTGCTTCTTCGCCGCCAGTTCGAGCAACCGAGAATCGGGAATGCTGCTCCAGAGGAAGAAGGACAAGCGCGACGCGAGTTCCACGTCATTGACGGTGTAAGGGGAGCCCGGCGCGACATCTGAGGGCTCCGACTCGAAGCGGAAGAGGAAGCGCGGGTCGATCAGAATGCGCGACAGTGCCTGCTGGATGCCGGACTCGAAGCCGCCCTCGTCGTGTCCGCGTTGGTAGAACCGTATGATGTCGGTGAGATCCTCGAGTCGTTGCGGAGCGCGAAAAGCGCGGCTGGCGACGTCCACAATGATCTTTTCGGCGCAGCCGCGCTCCTGTGTGGCGGATCGCGGACGACAACTGAATATACGGCGTCGGCTCTCGGTGTCTCCGAGCCCGGTTGCGTCAAACGGGCCGGCGATCTCAACGCGTTCGATCCGTGCGTCCGACTTGTAGACCGAATAGATATCGTTCACACCCATGGGCCGCCTGATCTCAAAGGGCGCAGCTGTCAGGACGTGACGTCCCGCGCCGACGCGCAGGCGGAAGTCCCGCGGGTTCTCGATTTCCACGCGCCGGCCGTCCAGCGCAATATCAATCGCAAAGTTGGGGTTACCCGCCAGCGCGAAATTGCCGCGCACACTGAAGTGGTACTCCGCGTCGAGCGGAAAGTCATGCGGTATGCGCAGACCGCCGCGAGAGCCGAGAGGCAACCCCTCGAGGTGTGTATCCTGCACGAGCTTCTCTGGAGCCTGGTAGATCGCGGTGGTATCCGGAGTAGTCATGTCGCCCACGGCGGCCCGGCTCAACTGCATCGCCGCCGAGGTATAACCTTGGATGAGGGCCGGTGAAATCCCCAGCCCGGAAGCCACGTTGTCGAAGCCGGCGCTGGAGTCGTCCGGTGGCAGGAGGCCCCTGACATCCAGCGGCACGCCAAAAAGGTCGCGGATGGAGTTAGCGTATTCGGTGCGATTCAGCCGATGCAGCACCGCCGCAGGCGTGGGTTTGCCGTCGGCTGGCCGCCCGCCGACCAAACTTGCCGGTTGTTCATCGAGACGGGTTTCCAGAATCGAAGCCATCGCCTCGGCCTGCGAACGCGACGGACGTTCCTTCCCCGGTGGAGGCATCATTCCTGCACGCAGTTTGCGGACCACCTTCTCCCACGATTCCGCATCTTCACCGACGTGCGCAGGATCGAGAGACGTGAGGTCAAGGCCACCTGCCCAGTCAGTGGTGTTGTGACACTCTGCGCAGTAGTGCTCGATCACGCCCGGCACGTCCGTGGCTGCCCAGGCGCCCGTGATCGACAGCGGGCACAATGCGACTCGCAACCAGAGCATCTGACGCATCAGCGCACCTCTTTACCCTGCTTCTTCAGGAGCTCTGAGATCAGTGCGATGGTGCTGGGCTTCGGTTGCGCCGGATGCGTCGCGAGGAAGACTCCTTTTGCCCAGTCGAGCGGCGAGCGATGCTCATGGTCCTGAGCCGTGAGGTCGGCGCCGCGCTCGACCAGAAACCCGATGATGTTGTCCGAGCCGCGATTCGCTGCCCCATGGAGCGCTGTGATTCCCATCGAATTCGCCTGGTTCACGTCCATGCCGAGATCGACGCAGAGCTTGACAGCCTCCAGCAGCTGGTCCGGCCCCTCCGTCCAGGTCTGTGCCACAACCCAGTTGACGCCCGCCGCTGCCATCAGCGGTGAGGTGCCCTGATAAGTACCGATGTGTGGATTCGCGCCGTGCTCGAGCAACAGCTTCATCACGGTGACATCACCTGCCAGCGATGCCGTGAGAAAGGGCGTTTGCCCTGTGAAGTCCACCCACTCCAGCGAGCCGGTGATCTCCAACAAGTGGTGACGAAATGGCGGAGTCTCTTTGGTGCGCGCATTCACATCGGCGCCCGCCGCTAGAAGCGTCCGGATGAGCTCAAGTACGGGACCGCGATCTATACCGTTCTTGAAAGTCGCGTTGTGCACGTAGAGATTGCGCACGTTGACGGCTTCCCACAAGGGACTGCGCCCATACCAGTCCTGCCCGTCGACGTGGCTGCCGTGCTCCAACAGGTAATGGGCAACGGCCATATTGTTATTGGAAATGGCCATCAGCAGAGGCCAAATGCCATTGGCCTCCTTCGCATTGACGTCTGCACCGGCGGCGATCAGCCGCTTCGCAACTTCGATGCGATCGTGTCGCGCCGCATAGAGCAGCGGCGTCATGCCGCCGGGGGTCGGCTCGCGCCGTCCCCGGTCCGCGGGTACACCACCGCGGATGATGCCCACGCCGTAGCCGAAACCCGGCACGGAATTCGGTTTGATAAAACCCGGCGTCTCGCCCACGAAAGTAGCGAAGTTGGGATTCGCGCCATTCGCGAGCAGAGTAGAAACGACGTCTGCAGTACCAGCGCGCGCGGCAAACATCAGAGCGGTCTGACCATAGTTGGGATCGCGAGCGTCGACGTGCGCGCCGTGTTTCAGCAGCTGCTCTACCACTGCGAGCACGCCAACCTCTGCTGCCATCATCAGGTGCGTCTCGCCGCTCGGTTGAGCCTGATTGGCGTCGGCACCGGCCCGCAACAGAACGCTGACCATCTCTGAATTGCCGTTGGCGATGGCGAGGCTCAGCGGGCTGACGCCGCGCTCGGTCAGGCCATTGGGATCGGCCCCCGCCTTCAGCAGCCGCTTCGTTGTCTCGAGATCGTCGACCCGCACGCGCCAATGTAGCGGCGGCGTGCCGAAGGAGCCGCGAGCATTGGGGTCGGCTCCATGCTTCAACAGCGTATAAACGAGGGACACGTCGCCGTTCATCGAGGCTTCGGCAATAGCGCCGGCTTCCGCGCCGACCGCGGTGTGTGCAAGGAGCAGCGTGATGAGGGCTAAGCATCCCCGGTGAAGCATCTCGATTCCGCCCGTTGGAATGACGCCTGTTTCCTTCTTCCCGTGGTCGGTCTAGCATGAACAAGATAACAGACGGGAAGACCCATGAACGACACAACTTCGCCCTCGACACCGACCTCCTGTGCGACATCGACCGACAGGCGGGATGTACTGCGCGCGGGAATAGCTCTCTCCGTGAGCACGATGCTAGGGTTGAGCGGCACCGCTGCTGCGGCAGACGCGGGAGACGCCGACGCCCGCCTGTTACCGGGCTTCAAGGTGCATAAGGTCAAGACCGCCGGCGCGACCTTGCATACAGTGGTCGGCGGGAGCGGACCCCCGCTACTGCTGATGCACGGCGCGCCGCTAACGCACTTGTCCTGGTGCCGCGTAGCCCCGGACTTGGCGAAAAAATATACCGTCGTTGCCCCCGATCTGCGTGGCTATGGCGACAGCAGCAAGCCGGAAGACGGCGACAAGCACATCAACTATTCGAAACGCACGATGGCGCAGGACAGCGTAGAGCTCATGCGCCACTTCGGCTTCGAGCGCTTCGCCGTAGTCGGTCACGACCGCGGAGGGCGCGTCGCGCATCGCCTCGCACTCGACCATCCTGACGCCGTCACGCGTATGAGCGTGCTCGATATAGTACCCACGTACTACCTGTACACGCACGTGACGAAGGCTTTCGTCGACGCCTACTTCCACTGGTTCCTATTCACCCGCCCGGCCCCCTTCCCGGAGAACATCATCAACGCGAACCTGGAGAGCTACGTCGGTGGCGGTTCGTCGCCCGAGCTGCGCGAGGAGTATCTGCGAGTCATGAAGGATCCGGCGGCCGTGCACGGAATGTGTGAGGACTATCGCGCCTCAGCTGGAATCGACATGCAGTTCGACGAAGCGGACCTGGATAAGAAAATCTCCTGCCCGTTGCATGTACTGTGGGCCAAGGAGGGCGCGATGGGGAGAATGTACGATGTCCTGGGGATCTGGAAGGAGCGCGGCACACAAGTGACCGGGGCTGCGATGCCGGGAGGTCACTCATTCCAGGAGACACATCCCCAGGAGACGCTGGCGCAATTGCTGCCCTTCCTTGCGGCCGCGTGACTTCCGGAAAGGCCTTGCCCGAGGCGATGATGCGATCGGGGGCGCGGCCCTCCTCGACCCACTCCTGGATTGCCGACAGCAGGTCGAACCGGTCCGTAGACTGGCCGCCGCCTGATCGGAGAGCCCGTGATAGAGGATCATCTTGCCGCCGTGTCCGGCAAAGCTAGTGTGTAAGGTGCGGACTGCGTCGTTAACGGCTGCCGCTTCGTAGGTGCGACTGACGTCGCGATCGAAATCAAACTTCAACTCCTCAGCCCCCGAGCCGAGTGGGCGGAGCGTGGAATCACAGCGGGCACGCATCGCATGCGCGATCTGTGGAGCGGGCGCGTAGCGTCTGGCACGGGTCTCGACCTGATTCAGCCGGCACACGGGTGCGCGATCTGCAGGCTGCGGTGATCCTTCGCAAGCCGTGTCCGGGTTCGCTCGCTGTGCATGGCTCACATGCGCCCGATTCGTCCATTCCGGTCCTTGCGACCACCCGGTCCACCTGAGCGCCAAGACGTGCCTTGTACAGGTGCACTGTCGGTACCATCGTCAAACCCGAATCGTCCGCGGGAGGCGGGCGATCACTTGCGGAGCGGACAGACAAATAGCACTGCTGGAAGGTAAATCGATGAGAACGGGGACGCTAACAGGAACGTTGGGCTTGGCAGCCTTCTTCGTAGCTTTGTCGATGGTCTTCGTGGCCGCTCCGGCTGCTAAAGGCGCCAATTCTGGAAGCGTTGACTCTACACACAGCGATGAACTACAGACCTGGATCTCCAGACACGCTGTCGCTGTCCGGTCGATAGACGCCTCAGATGATGACTTCACGGATCTGGAGCCGCTTGGCCGAGCGATCGGTTCAACCCGCGTCGTGCAACTCGGAGAACCCAGTCACGGAGCAGGTTCGGCCTTCGCGGCCAAGGCTCGGATCACCAAATTCCTTCACCAGCGGCTCGGTTTCGACGTGCTGATCTGGGAATCCGGGTTGTACGATGTCGCTTTGGCCCAAGCCGGGATGCGATCCGGGGACGACGCAGTCACGGCGGCGGGCCGTGGGATATTCACGCTCTGGTCCGCCGCATCCGAAGTCAGGCCGCTGTTCGAGTATGTCGAGGCAAGCCAGGCCACCCTGCGCCCGCTCGAGATGGCAGGGTTCGATATGCAGGTTACGGCAGACGGGACGACGGAGCGCTATGCGCATGATCTGCGAGCCTTCGCGGGTGCGCCGTGGGACCCGGCGTTGCGCATGCAGTGCGTCTCCCTCGCGGATCAGGCCATCGCCGCGCGGGAACGCTTGTTCAGCTCGAGTTTCGCAAATCCGCGTGACCTGGAGAGTTTGACCGCTGCGACTCAACAGCTTCGCCAGATAATGGGCGCCAGATCATCGGACTTCGACGCCGTGCGAAGCGGGCTCGAAACCTCATTCATGATGCACACGATCGAGGACATGCGGGCGGATGCGGCGATGCGATTCGAATCCGCCCATTCGCCACCGACCACCCCAGAGCGCGAGAGCCGACGGGACGCCCTGAATGCAATGAACCTTCGGTGGCTCCTCGAGGAGAAATACGCAGGTCGGAAAGTGCTGGTCTGGGCTCACAACGTGCATGTCATGAATGCTTACTACGCGCGGGGCTTTCACGATGTCCATCTTGAGCCACACCCCGGTGACATGAAGCCCATGGGCCTATTCCTACGGGAATGGTTGGGCGACAGGGTGTACACGCTCGGAATAACGGCCTTCCAGGGAGAAGAGGGCTTCGCCGTAGGAGGACCGGTCAGCCCGATTGCGCCCGCGCCAGACGGTAGCTTCGAAGCAAGTCTCCACACCTTGGGCTATCCCTATGCTTTCGTGGATTTCCGTGCGTCGAAGAAAGATCGTCGAAATCCGATGCGCGCTGCTCAGACGATCCGCATTCCTAAATTCGAGAGCCATACGATTCCGGATGTGGGTCATATCTACGACGGCATCTTCTTCATCGATCGCATGTCTCCCGCGACGAGACTCTCCGGACACAGCAGACCCAGCCAATGAGTCGGCGAGCCGAATTTCGCACTCTGTTTCTGCGCTCCATAGGAGATTCCTCAATGGCCTCAGGACTTGATCGTGCTTCGCTCCCATCCATGACAGTCTGCGCCGCGATGCGCACAGCCGCCTTGTTACTCGGGTTTTTGTGCACCGCCCAGGCGGCAGTGGCCGGACCGGTTGGTGCGGTCGACCGGCACTATGAGGACGAACATCGGCGCAACTGGGATGCGAGCGGCCCGCGCCCCTTGGAGACTGCCCTATGGTATCCCGCCAAGGCAGCAGCAGCAGCAGCGGCCGCCGCGGCAAATCCAGATCGTCCCATCTTCGAGACTCCGGCGGTCATCCGAGATGCAGCGGTTTCCGATGCCCATGAGAAGTACCCGCTCATACTGATCTCGCACGGCACTGGCGGCTGCGCCGGAGCGCTCCTTTGGATGGGTCACTATCTCGCCTCGCATGGATATCTCGTTGCCGCCGTCAATCATCATGGAAATACTTGTGCAGAAGCCAAGCCCGATCCTCGCGGGTACCTCCTTTGGTGGGAACGGGCGCAAGATCTGCGGGTGACGCTCGACCGTGTGCTCGCGGATCCGGAGTTTGGAACCCACATCGACCGTCGAAGAATTGGCGCCCTCGGCTTCTCGCTCGGCGGTTACACGGTCATCACGGTGGCAGGCGCCCGCATAGACCGGGCGAGGTATCTGCGCTTCTGCTCTTCATCAGCGCGCGACTTCACCTGCGGTCCGCAGGACGAGTATCCGGACGCACCTAAGCTGTTTGAGCGCCTCGAGAAGACCGATCCAGTCGTGCAGGAGGCATTGAAACATTCCGGAGACTCGTATCGCGACCCACGGATTCGCGCGGTGTTCGCACTGGCACCCGTGTTTGGCAGCGGTTTCGCGGCAAGGGACGTCGCGGATATCCATATCCCGGTCGAGATCGTGGTCGGAGCTGCCGACACCGTCGCACCGCCCGCGACCAATGCGGAGCGGTATGCGACTTTGATCTCAGGTGCTCGAATGGTTGAAATTCCGGGGAGGGTGGGCCACTACGACTTTGTGCCGAACTGCACGGAAGAGGGTAAGAAGATGGCCGCGCAGATGAACATTGAGCGCCTTTGCTACGACGATCCCAGCGTGGATCGTCGAGCGGTCCAGGAAGAGGCACGTTCCCTCGCGTTGGAGTTCTTCAACCGAAATCTAGGGGCTTCCCCTAAGCGCTGAGGCGCAGGAGGCGCGTATACATCTCGGCGCGCGAGTAGCCAACTATTTTCCTGAGCCATTCATAGTGATTCGCCCTTTCTCGTACTTGGCTACCGGCGAGCCGTTGAGCCACGCCTTCGGCTGCAATGCCGGAGCAGGATCACCGATGCCGACTGTAAATGCTCGGGCGAAGAGGGGGTGTGCTCGCCATGCACTGGCGGAGAACGGATGTCGAGGTTTTGTTACTCGATCTCGTGCGCGGAGGAGCGCGGGTCCACTCTGTGCGCCCCCGCAGTATCCAGCTGCGCCAGTGGACCCGGCAGTCGCTCGGCCGCCGTCGCCCTATCGGTGAGGTCGTCATCGATCCCTTTGAAGACAGGCACTCTCGCCAGGGGAACCTGACTGTGCATCGTCAACTCGAGACGGTCGGGATCAAAAACCAGATCAAGATTGGCGACAGATCCTTTGCGGTCCCACCCCAGCGCGCGCCACGCGGCAAGGTCGAGCCAGCGAATCGATCGACTGTCCGCCAACCCGCCGAATTTCTCTGGGAGCTCGGAGTAAACATTGCCGTCAGCGTCGTTTCGCTCGTTGCGGAAGACGAGGCCACCTTTGGCGCACCGCGCCACGATGTTGTTGCGAATGATATGGTCGCGGCCGTTCCCCGCCTGTGCACGCTCAGGGCGCAGCACCGAGAACACGCCGACGTTGTCGCAGCGTCCAATCAGATTCTGCACCACGATCTGGTGGCCGGATGCATGCAGAAAAATCCCTGACCCGCCTGCGCCACGTTGCCCGGGCGTCCCGGGTTCGGCATTCCGCACGTCCCAAATGACATTGTCGTCGACCTCGTTGGGCTCGCGAGTCATCTCAATGTGAATTGCAGCGCTGACAGTGAGCACATCGGCCAGGACGTTCGCCGTGATCCGGCTATTCCTATTGGCACTGTCCAGCCATAGGGCGTTCGCATGCCGGATGTGGCGAATAACATTGTGGCGAAACAGCAGGTTGGTCGCACGGTGGAGCTTGACGCCCGCCGCTTCCCACGCACGCTCGGCGTCCTGCCAGCCTACCCACTCGATGAGGTTGTCCTCGATGAGCGTGTTTGTAGTGCCCATGCCGCCGATCCCTTCTACGCCGGCATAGCGGATCGTGTTGCCGCGCACCACGTTTGAATCGCCGGCCCGCGGGTCGTGAGGCCCACTCCAATGCGGAGCGCCGATATCGAGGCCAACGCCGGTTGCCCATTCGATCGTATTTCCCTCGATTACCCAGTGGTGGCCACCACCCGTCGACACGAGCCCACGTTGCGGTGGGGGAAAGCCATTGCCCGCGTGCCGGAACACGAGCCCCTTGATGCGAATGTATCCGAGGCCGCTTTGCTTGGGCGCGAAGGCCTGCTCACGTGTGGTGATCTCGATGAGGGACTTCGTCGGATCACCGCCCGGTACGCGGATGTGCACGACGTTACCCTGATGCTCCACCCAGAAACGTCCGTCGGGTGATCCGCCGATCTCCTGCATGATGGGCCCGCCGCGCGATCTGAGTGGCAACCCACCGCGGGGTTGCGAGTCGGGCCGCAGGGCCACATTACCCAACTCGCGATATTGTTCCACCGGCTCGAGGGGCGCCCCGTCCGCGAAGATCATGCCACGCCGCCGGAAATACGGCCCCATGTCGACAGACTTGGTGTCGAGCCACGACCAGTCGCCCGGCACGTTGGCCATGGCGAAAGGATTGTAGGCGTCGGGAAACATCGCACCGGAAAGCTCGTGCTTCCAGATAGGCACAGGGCGGTCGCCGCCCTCGCGCGTCGGCTCGGTGCTGGGCTGCCAATCGCGCACGACGTCCGAAGCCTTCACGATCACCACAGCGCCGGGCGCGGCTTCGTAGCTGATCATTTTCTCTGGTCCCGAGCCACCGCGCGCGGGGCGAATGCACTCGCGGTATGTGCCGGCCGCGATGACCACACGTTCGCCTGGCTGCAAGACTTCGGCGGCTCTCCCAATACTGCGGAATGGCCGTTCGCTCGTACCGGGTCCGCGGTCATCGCTATCAGGCGAACTGCCGTCGACGTAGTAAGTTCTGCTGAAGCTCGCGGGCTTCTCCCAAAACGTGAACTGTGTGCCATCGGGAAGGCGTACACCTCGCGGTGCGGCAGCATCAGCGACAGGTATCAGTAACAGACACAAGACCCAAGCACTGGCAGGCGCACGCGAGACGCTAGTCATGCCCTCCGGCTCCTTCGGCTGGCCGAATTCCGGCAGGCGCATCTTCTCGGCGCCTGCGAATAACTCGGACAATAGTCGAAGCGAGACGATAGCGCTACGCTCACACGCGGGTGGCGCGCACCGGTGTCCGTACCCAGTCCGCGGGAGACGCACAACGTTCGTCTCGCTGCCGGTTCCAACTCCGTGCGGCTCCGCGTGTCATACGCCAGGGCGCTCACGCGGCCGCCGAGCGAAGCAGGCGCTGAGGGGGCAGCGGGCTCCGCTCGACGGCCGGTGCGCATCGCCCGCTGTCAAAACTTAGCCTTGACTCCGATGGTGAAGAAGCGGCCCGTGTCGTCGTAGAAGCCCAGCGTAGGATAGAAGAGGCCCGGGATACCGGAGTTCGATGGAAACAGTGGAGCGCGCTCGTTGAGCACATTGTTCACCGTCACGAATAGCTCCAAGTTGCCGCCCCAATAGTCGAACTGCTTGCTGACAGTGGTGTCGACGACGTCGTAAGCACGCAGTCGGGGGTCCTTGTAGTTCTGACTATTACCGTTGAGCGCATTGTCGCTGGTCGCGAGATTGACGCTGCCCAGCCACGTGTTCTGTACTGCGAAGGTCCAGCCGCTGTTGTTGTACGACAGAAACGTGCTCTGCCGCAGCTTGGGCTCGACGGCCCACGTCGGAAAGGCTCCCGGAATGTTGACAGTCGTGTTGACCGGCTGATAGCCCACGAGGTGGCGAGCGGTGAAGTGTCCTCCCGCCATATCCCAGTTGTAGTCGAGCTGGGCATCGTAGCCGTGGGTCTCCTGTACTGCGGCGTTGAGCGGCGAGTTGCGGATTTCGGTCGGGAAGTTGACGTTCGGATTGCGGTAGTTGGGATCGTTCGGGTCGGTGATCGGACGGACCGCCAAAGAACAGAACGGCGAATCGTACTTGGGTGCGCTGGCGAGGCAGATGTTCTGGATGGCGTTGCTCTGATAGCTGATCTGCGTGATGGCATCGGTGATCCGCGTGCGATAGTAGTCGACCGACAGATCGAAGCCCGGCAGGAAGGTGGGCGTCAAAACCGTGCCCACCGTGAGCGTGCGTGCCTTTTCCGGCGTCAGGTTGGGATTGCCGCGCGTGACCAGCCGCAAGCTATTGTTGCCACCCGTGAGCAGGTCGGTGAACCCTGTCGAGGAAATGCCGGCGGGCTGAAACAGATCATTGAGGTTCGGCGCGCGGATGTCCTGCGAGAGAGTGCTGCGGAAGCGGATCGAGTCGGTGACGTGCCAGTCGAGTCCTCCCTTCCAGGACCTCACCGCCGCGAAGGTCGAATACTTGGTGTAGCGCCCGGCCCAGTCGGTCGAGACTTCCTGCAGCAGCGGCACATCCCTGATCAGGGGAATGTTCACCTCCAGCGCGAATTCGTAGACGTGGTTCTTCGCGTCCACCGGCGCATTGGTGTTCTGCACCCAGCGTACGGGCGCGCCGCCGTTGGCGAGGCACATGCGCAGGCCGGTGCAGTTGGCAAAGTCGGTCGGCAGAAAATCACTCGCCAGGTCGTAGGTCGCCCAGCGAGCGTCCGCCGACAGGTTTGCCCTGATCTCGCCGGCGGGCAGGCCCACGCCCCACAGACCACCGCCGATCGAGGCGCCGATGTTGTCAAGATGCTGGTCCAGCGTCCACGAGGTGCTGACCCGCAGATAGTTGTAGGCGGACAGCGAGGGTCCGTTGGGATCTGTGATGTTCGTGGGGACGCAGCCCGGATAGAGGCTGGCGAACTGCGGCTGGGTCGTCACCCAGCACACGACGGTTCCGCTGACATTCACGCTGTTGACCGTAGTGCCCGGCGGCGCGATGACGGCATCCAGCGACGCCAGATACTTGGCATTGTCGGTGTTGTTGGGATTCACGACAGTCAGCCTGCTGTCGCTGTGGTTGTAGAATACGTCCCAGTCCCAGCCACCCAGCGCTCCGGTGAGCCCCGTTTCAGCATTCCACGTCTTCTGGTCCGCCTCGGTTCGGTACAGGCGGTTATCGATGCTGTCGGGCTCGCCGCCGACCTTGTTCCAGATGTAGGAGGGCGCAGAGAAGTAGGGCGTGGTGGGCGGTGGCGGCGGTGTGCTGCCGGTTTGCGGTGAGGTTGCGGGCGTGGCCGGCAAGCAGCGCCAACCGGTCGCCGCCGGAGTGCCGCAGACGATGCTCGCACCCAATTGCTGCTGCGTGACCGGATCCAGGAACGGATTATTGGCAAACAGTGTGTTGGGGCGACTGGCCGAGGGGCTCACGACCCAATTGATCCAGTTCGAAGTGTTCGCAGCCTGCGCCCAGCTCCCCTGCAGGTACCAGTTCACCCTGTCAGACAGATCGTAGCTGGCCCGGGCGAACACATCCTTCATGTCGAGTCCGGAACGGAAGGTGCCATACTTCACGTAGGAGCCGTCGCCACCCGACTCGAGATTCGCGGTGCCGGTGGGCGTACCGTGAACCATCGGGCTCAGGACGCCGGGCGCGTTGAACGTGTAATTGTTGTAGGGGCACGCCGAACCGCACTGAACGTTGCCGTACTGACCGCTGTTGAACACGCGCGAATAAGGCACATTTACATAAGGGTTGGTCGGAGAACCGTTGCCGGCGAGCAGCCACGCCTGGCCATTTTCGCCGTAGGGGCGCGCGCTGATCGGGATCATGTCCTGGCGACGGACGCGGGCGGACGCCTCGACGTGGCCGCGGCCATCGAACAGGTCCTTGCCCCAGGCCGCCCCCAGCTGGTATTCCCCGCCATCGTGGTATTTGGACTCCCCGACGTCCCCCTTCAGGCTCAAGCCGGTGAACTTCTTGTCGAGAACGAAATTGACCACGCCGGCCACGGCATCCGAGCCGTAGATGGCCGAAGCGCCGCCCGTGACGATGTCGACTCGACTCATCAACATCTGCGGCAGGATATCGATGTTGACGGTGCCGTCCTGGTTGGACGGCGCGACGCGATGCCCATCCAGCAGCACCAGTGTGCGTGATGGCCCGAAGTTGCGCAGCGACAGAACGTTGCCGCCGTTGTTGGTGCTCGCATTGCCCTGGGTGCGCGGGGTGCGACCACCAATGATGTCAGGGAGTTTGTTGAGTGCGTCGGCTGTGTCGCTCGGCGTCGTCAGCGCTAT
>Ga0070681_10004220_pt1 | contig 13620 bp, 3 predicted proteins | sample KBSC83BmetaG_FD_65650 | JGI IMG/M metagenome (GOLD analysis project Ga0070681, IMG submission 65650) | Corn rhizosphere microbial communities from Kellogg Biological Station, Michigan, USA - KBS C8-3B metaG | ecosystem: Host-associated > Plants > Roots > Rhizosphere | place: USA: Michigan... | reverse complement strand
GGCGTTGCGGTTCGTCACCGCAACCTGGTGAATTACACGCAAGGCATGTTGAAACTGCTGCACGTGGAGACACCGCTACAGTTCGCAACGGTCTCCACGATCAGCGCTGACCTGGGTAACACATGCATCTTTCCCGCACTTCTTTCTGGCGGGTGTTTACATATCATCGGTCATGACGTGGCGCTCGAGCCGCGGCTGTTCAGCGATTATCTTTCTCGCAATCCCATCGACGTGTTGAAAATCACGCCTTCCCACCTGCAAGCTATGTTGTCTGATAGTGAAGAAAACAAGCTGCTTCCCTCGAAGTTTTTGATTGTTGGTGGCGAAGCATTCTCGCGTCAGCTTCGCGATTCCGTAATGGCGACACCTCACACGTGCAAAGTCATCAATCATTACGGACCAACGGAAACAACCGTGGGATCGCTGACCTTTGACGTAGACGAGCAAAACCTTTTGGAGATTGCGAGGACGGTGCCGATTGGCCGTCCGCTCACAAACACTCGCGTTTATGTTTTGGACCAGCACTTGAGACAGGTCCCGACGGGTGTGGCTGGTGAGTTGTATATCGGCGGCGCGGGGGTCGCCGCCGGTTATTTGAACGATCCCGACCAGACCGCCGCGCGGTTTATTCCTGATCCATTCTCCGATGAACCGGGTGGCCGGCTTTACCGGACCGGCGATTTGGCGCGCATCCTCCCGGATGGCAATGTGGAGTTTCTCGGCCGCAGCGATCTACAGGTCAAAGTGCGTGGCTACCGCATCGAGCCTGGTGAAATCGAGACAGTGTTGGCCGAGCATGCACTGGTGAACCAGGCTGTTGTGATTCTCAGAGATGATCGGTTCGTGGCTTACGTCATGAGCTCGCAGTTGCGACCAGCAAATGCAGATCAGCTTCGTCAATACATGAAGGAACGATTGCCGGATTACATGGTCCCAGCGGCGATCGTCATCCTGAGATCGTTTCCGACGACACCCAACGGCAAGGTGGATCGCGCCGCGCTACCGCAAGCGGAACTGACGAGAAGCAGAGTCATAGTGACTCCGCAAACAAGCGTCGAAAAGGAATTGGCAGCCATCTGGTCTCAGTTGTTGAGGATTGCGGAAATAAGTATCCACGACAACTTCTTTGATCTAGGTGGACACTCACTGCTGGCTACACAAGTCATGTCCAGAATTCGTAAGGTTTTCAATAAGGACTTACCTCTGCGAACTATCTTCGACGCACCCACAATTGCTAAACTTGCACACGCGATTGAAGCCGCAACGCTTTCGGATGACATCGACTTACGGGCGGCATTGGACGACCTGGAGTCGCTCTCAAATGAAGAAGCAGAACGCCTGCTGCAGGAGGAGGAACGCAGCCGTATTTAAATTTAATGCCTAATTCGGATCGTCATAGAGAAGGGATTCGATGAGTTCCGTCTACGGGATTCATTGATATACTCCTCGATTCATAAAGTCCGCATCAAAGCGTCTTTTGCCCACTCTCCCGGCTGGTGCGACGAGATGTATCAGCTGCCTAATACTGTAAAGTCCGGCCTCATTACGAGTTTAGTTAGTCTATGAAGTCTTCGGGTTTTTGCGCCTTTGAGCTTCGTGAGGCCTTTCCCATCAATGGATGAGTTAACCAAAAGAGTCGAAACTCTTTCTCCAGCCAAGCGCGCGCTGCTTGAGCGAAGACTCCGTACTGAAATACGGCGTAAGGCTCCGCAGCCGCAACTCACGACGAAAGAGCGGCGCGAACCCGCCCGGGCTTCATTTGCGCAGGAACGGTTGTGGTTTCTTCAGCAACTCGAACCGAAAAGCGCTGCTTACAACGTGCCTCGTGCTGTTCGCATCCTCGGCAATTTGAATCTGAAGGTTCTGGAACAAAGCGTGAACGAAATAATTGCTCGTCATGAGCCATTGCGAACACGCTTCTCGCTGATCGAAGGCGAGCTCAGGCAGATCGTCACGGAAGGTTCGCCGATCCAGATTCCGGTTAAAGACCTCGGCCACCTTCCGGTCGAGGAGTGCCGGGTTGAAGCAAAAAAATTGTCGCGGATCGAAGCAGCAATTCCCTTCGATCTGAACTGCGGCCCGATGGTGCGAGCGAGCGTTTTGCGCCTTAGAGCTGAAGAACACCTCCTGCTTCTTACGATGCATCACATCGTGAGTGATGCGTGGTCCGCGGGCATATTCTTTCAAGAACTGATCACACTCTACAAAGCATTCTCCGAGAACAGAAACTCTCCGCTCCCGCCCTTAAAAGTTCAATACGGCGATTACGCCGAATGGCAACGAGATTTGCTCCAGGGCGATGTCCTGGAGGAGCAACTGAGCTACTGGAGGAACAAGCTCTCCGGGGCGCCTGCAGCTTTAGATCTGCCGGCTGATCGCCCGCGTCCCGCAGCCACCGAAGGTGGAGCAAGTTGCACGTTCAGCATCTCTCAATCCCTGACTGAGCAACTTCGAGATCTAAGTCGCCGCGCCGGCACGACGCTTTTCATGACGTTGCTCGGCGCGTTCAGCATTCTTCTGCATCGTTACTCCGCCGAAGATGATATCGTCGTGGGCTCGCCGATCGCCGGTCGTAACCAAGCCGAGATCGAAGGACTCATCGGGTTCTTTATCAACACACTCGCATTACGCATTGATCTTCGCGGCAATCCAACCTTCGAGACTTTGTTGACACGCGTGAAGCAGACGGCGGTGGAAGCATTCGAATATCAGGAGCTGCCGTTTGAGAAACTGGTTGAGGAGTTAAAGCCTGAACGCTTGAATCGAATTCCGTTCTTTCAAGTGATGTTTCAGTTTCAACACGGGCCTCGCAATTCAGCGATCATCGACGGGCTCACGTTCACGACTGAGAGCGTTGAAATCGATACTGCAAAAGTCGACCTGTCGTTAGGAGCTTACGAGAGAGACGAGGCGCTGAAGTTCCAGATGGAATACAGCACCGATCTCTTCGACGAGCAAACAATTCAGTCGATGTTCTCACGGTTTGAGGTTCTGCTGGAGAGCATTGTTTCGCATCCGGATGTGAGTATCGCTGGTTTGGAAATAATGACGGCGGCTGAACGCACTAGACTGCTCGTCGAGTGGAATGACACCCGCGAGGACTTTGGCCAATACGAAAGCTTACAGGAGAGGTTTGAACGTCAGGCTGCACAGAACCCGAACGCCGTCGCTGTAATTGATGGAAACGTGCAAATAACGTTTGCGGATTTAAATGCTCGGGCCAATAGGCTGGCCCATCATTTGAAGAGATCCGGAGTCGGGCCGGAAGTGCGGGTAGCTGTGTTTGTCGAACGATCGTTGAATCTGATTGTTGCCCTGTTTGGGGTGTTGAAGGCGGGCGGCGCATATGTGCCCCTCGACGTCGCATATCCGCAGGACCGCATCGACTATCTGTTGCATGATTCAAAACCAAAGATACTTTTAACTAACGAGCAATGGCAGGACCGTCTCCCTGCGACGGACTGCCTCATCGTGTCGCTTGATGGCGATCGTGACAAGATCAACGACGAGGGCGTTGCGAATCCCCCCGTAGAAGTTACGGCTGCAAATGCGGCCTACGTGATCTACACGTCTGGTTCGACAGGGAAACCAAAAGGAGTTGTCGGTTTACACGGGGCCACAGTCAATCGTTTGCAATGGATGTATCGTAGATATCCCTTCGCAGCGGAAGAATTGTGCTGTCAAAAGACGTCGCTGAGTTTCGTCGATTCGATCTGGGAAATCTTTGGTCCATTGCTCCATGGTGTGCCTTTGGTGATCTTTCCAGACGATGTGGTGAGGGACGTGAATTTGTTTGTCGATGTGCTGAGTACGAGTCACGTGACGCGGCTCGTCCTCGTGCCTTCGCTGTTACGACCAATGTTGGAAGCAGGCAATGACCTCGGCGAGGGGTTGTCGCGGCTGAAATTGTGGACGTGCAGCGGCGAGTCGCTGCCGTTGAGTCTGGCAAAGAGTTTCCAGCAGCGTATGCCGGCCGCGCTGTTGCTGAATCTCTACGGCTCGTCAGAAGTGGCTGCGGATGTGAGTTATTACGAGATCACCGGTAGTGAACAGTTGGAAAGCATTCCCCTGGGCTGGCCGATCGCGAACACACAACTTTATGTTTTGGACCGAAGCCTTCAGCCTGTGCCGGTTGGAGTGATTGGGGAAATATATGTTGGAGGAGACAACCTGGCGCGTGGCTATCTTGAGCGACCGGAGCTCACGGCTGAGAAGTTTGTTCCGAACCCTTTTGCGGCGGCGCCAGGCGTGCGTTTGTACAGGACTGGAGACCGGGGTCGATTTCTCAAAAACGGAGCACTCGAATTCAGGGGCCGCACCGATTACCAGGTAAAGATGCTTGGCTCCAGGATCGAACTTGGTGAAATAGAAAGCGCGTTAGAAAATCACGAGGAGATACAGGAGAGCATCGTCGTCGCCCGCGAAGATGATTCAGGAGAGACACGATTAGTCGCCTACATACGCAGGCGTAACAAGACTCTATCCAATAGCGAAATCCGCGCGCACCTCAGACGCACGTTGCCCGAATTCATGATCCCCAATTCCGTAGTCGTGCTCGAGGATTTTCCGCGCACTCCCAGCGGAAAAATAGATCGGGTGAGTCTTCCGGAGCCGGTTGAGGTTGGCGGCGCGTACGTCGCACCCCGAACACTAACGGAAGAGATCGTCGCGAGCGTGATGGCTGAGATATTGAAAGTTGAGGACGTCGGCGCCAACCATGACTTTTTCGAACTCGGCGGCCACTCATTGTTGATTCCGAGAGTCACGACGCGTCTCCATGAGTTATTCGGCGTCGAACTGCCAATGCGAGCGCTGTTTGACTACCCTAGAATCAGTGAACTAGCGGAGAAGATCACGAGCTTGCGAGGGACGAGCAGCGCTGCGGCGGAAATACCTCTGGTTCGCGTTTCGAGAGACGGCCCGCTTCCACTAACGTTTGCACAGGAGAGTCTCTGGGCAATCGGTCAGATCAATCCTGACACGGCAGCCTACAATATCCCACGTGCGCTGCGGCTGAAGGGAACTCTGGTTGTCGAGGCTTTGCAGGCGAGCATCGACAACATCGTCTCCCGACATGAAGTACTGCGAACAATCTTTCCCAGCCAAAACGGCAAGGCCGTTTCACTCATTAATTCCGAGTTGAGAGTCTTACTCTCTATCGACGATTTAAGTTACCTGCCGGAACCAGGTCGCGATCCGGAAGTTCGACGTCGCGTGGGTGAAGAATGCCGGCGGCCATTCAATCTCGCGGTTGGTCCATTGCTGCGCGCCACATTGCTTCGTAGTGCTGAACACGACCACATCCTGATTGTGACGATGCATCACATCATCAGCGACGGTTGGTCCATGAGTGTGTTTTTCGATGAGCTCGTTTCCGGTTACAACAAGCTCGTGGCGGGTGAAGAAATAAGCGTGAGCGCGCCCGCAATTCAATATGCGGATTTCGCTCACTGGCAACGAGAGTCGCTAAAAGGCTACAAGCTGGACCAATCACTACTTTACTGGCAGCAGCAGTTGGCGGGCGCGCCCCTCGTGACTGACTTGCCTAACAGCCGCGAGCGTCCGGCGATTCGCAGCTTTAAGGGGGCGCGGTACGTGTTTGAGATTCCAGCGGACGCTACTGCGGAACTCAAGAACCTCGCGCGGGCTGAACGAGTGACGTTGTTTATGACTCTGTTGGGAGCATTTCAAACGTTGCTCTGGACATACTCGGAGGACGACGACATCGTCGTTGGCTGTCCGAGTGCGGGCCGGCGGTCAGGCACCGAGACTCTCATCGGCTATTTCGTCAACACGCTTGCGTTGCGAACGAATCTTTCCGGGAACCCGACTTTCCGCGAGTTGATTCATCGTGTTGCCGAAACGACGCTTGGAGCTTTAATGCATGAACACCTGCCCTTCGCAAAGCTGGTTGAAAAAGTACAGCCAGAACGCAGCCTCGATCACAACCCGCTGTTCCAGGTCTGGTTTGTGCTTCAGGCGGGCGAGAGAGAGCGAAAGGACTTCGCCGGATTGACGGTTGAGCACTATCCAATCGAAAGCGAGGTCACGAGGCACGATCTGCAATTGACGATCTGGGAAAGTTCATCGGTTCTTAAAGCTGCATTCACCTACAACACCGACATTCTTGATTCACAAACCGTCGAGCACATGGCTGAACAGCTTTTACTGCTGCTTGCCACGGTTTTAAAGCAGCCAGATACTAATTCGAACGATTTGCGAAACCTGCTTCAGCAGCGATACGAGGCATACATGGAATCGATAGAGCAGGAGCGCCAACAATCGATCCGGCGGAAGTTTCTATCAGCCAGACGTAAGTCTTTGGCTCCAACGAGCAGCAACTGAGTGGCTAATGAGCGCTTTGCACTGAAGCAATGAAAAACGGAATCACACAGCTCAACAAAGCCCGGCGCAAATCAATTGGCTTAGCGCCCGCGCAAATGGTGGCCGAGACTTCGATTGCCGAGTGCCTCGTTCAGTTTAAACCCGCAGTTGAGGGATTGAGCCTGCTCCAATGGACTCAATCTAATCGCCAGACGCTGCTCGATAGACTGCAAACGGCCGGCGCCGTCTTATTTCGTGACTTCAATCTGCTTACTATTCCGGATTTTGAGCAGTTGCTTACAGACTTCTCTGGTGAGTTGATTGGTTACTCCTATCGCTCGACGCCGCGCGAGCTTGTGAGCGGGAAAATCTACACATCCACTGCTTATCCCGCACACCAAACTATTGCCCTTCATAACGAGATGTCCTACTCGCGGCAGTGGCCGATGACGATCGGGTTTTTTTGTGTTGAGGCCGCCCGCGAGGGAGGGGAAACACCCCTCGCCAATAGCCGTAAAGTATTTGCGCAGATCGACCCCGAAATCAGAGAAGAATTCGTTCGCAAACAGGTGATGTACGTTCGCAACTATGACGACGCGCTCGATCTCCCCTGGCAAGAAGTTTTCCAGACAAATAGCCGCGCCGAGGTTGAGAGCTATTGCGCCAGGGCAGGAATGAAGGTTCAGTGGGGCGGCGAGAATCATTTGCGCACCTCGCAAGTGTGCCAGGCCGTGACAGAACATCCCGCGACAGGTGAGACAGTGTGGTTCAACCAAGCCCACCTGTTTCATGTTTCCAGCCTGGATCCTGACGTTCGCAAGTCGCTGCAATCAGCAGCCGGAGGCAATGAGCCGCGCAATGCTTTCTTTGGTGATGGAACTGAGATCGAAGAAGCCGTGCTAACTCACATTCGCGCTGTTTATGACAATCAAATGGTTACGTTTTCCTGGCAACCAGGCGATGTTCTCGTGCTTGACAACATTCTTACGGCCCACGGACGCAAACCGTTTCGCGGTCCTCGCCAGATCGTCGTTGGTATGGGACAACTCATAGAAAATTAAGCGAGCGACGGACTGACCATGTCAGAAGGTATTACTCAAGCCTATCGACTGTCGCCACAGCAGAAGCATCTCTGGCTGTTGCAGCAACACGCACCGGGCTCCGCATTCTGGTCGCGTTGCGCAGTAAGAGTAAACGGTCAGATCGATTTGCAGAGGCTTGAAAGAGCGATCTCCAGAGTGGTCGAGATGCATGAGATTCTCCGCACAACATTCCCACTGCTGCCTGGAATGACGCTGCCGGTGCAAGTCGTACATCAGGAGTCGCGGGGTTCGGTCAAACGAAAGGATCTAACCTCATTAACTTCTGAGGAACAGAACGCGTTAATTAAAGAGCTTTCCGAACCAACCTCAGACTTGCCTGCAAATTACGATAACTTGCCTTTATTTCGCTGTGAATTATTGCAACTCGCTCCGGATGAAACAGTGATGCTGCTGAAAGCCCCGGCGATGTGCGCCGACCTGCGTTCGCTGGAGAACATGACCAGCCAGATTGCCGCGTGTTATGACTCCGAGATGGCGGAAACCGTGTCGATGCAATATGCGGATTTCGCGGAGTGGCACCATGAATTACTGGAGAGCGACGAAGGAAAGCCCGGCAGACGGTTTTGGCAGGCGCGGGAGCTACGAGCGCACGTAACGACACCCTTTGAAAATCCAGTTGGAGAGGAAACAGTTTTCAGTCCTGATACCGTCCGGCTGAACGTTTTTCAAGAAAGCGCGGGTGAGCAACTGTCCCGTGTTGCGTTGGCGTGTTGGGTGGTTCTCATTCAACGACTCAATGGATCTTCCGCCGTGACTGTGGGCAAGGCGTTTGACGGCCGAACACATCCGGAACTCAAGACCGCGGTAGGTCCATATGGCCGTTGCGTACCGCTCATCGTCGATTTCATTGATGAGCGTTTGGCGATGTCTCAGCTTTTGGAAAAGTTAGCGGAAATAGAGAGCGAAGCTGCTCAATGGCAGGATTACTTTCTCTGGCAGGCCGTTAATAAACCAGAGGATTACTTTTCCGTCTGTTTCGAAGAGCTAAGTGGCAAACGTACATTCAAGACACGTGACGTCACTTTTTCAATTTACGAGTGCGACACAACGGACAATCGTTTTCGACTAAAACTCGTCTCAGTGACGACTGGTACGTCTCCGCGTCTGGAGCTTCATTACGACTCGACCGTCTATTCGCGTGACGATGTTTGCCGGCTTGGAGACGAATTGACAACATTGATCGCCAATGCCAGTCGTAATCCTGAAACTGCCATCGGCGAGTTGCAGAGTCTCGGCGACGAGCAACGTCGGCGAATTGTCAAAGGCTTCAATCAAACAATTCGGACGTTCCCGGAAAACTGCATTCACGACTTGTTTGAAGCACAGGTCGAAAAGACACCGAACGCTCTCGCCGTCGTTTGCGGACCAAATCAGGCGACATACGCGGAGTTGAATCAGCGCGCCAATCAACTTGCCCACTACCTGCAAAAGCTGGGTGTTGGTCCGGATGTGACCGTCGGTTTGTGTCTTGAACGATCGGTAGATTTCATCGCCGGTTTGTTGGGAATACTCAAGACTGGAGGGGCTTATTTGCCTCTCGACGTAAATGCACCCATGAAGCGTTTGGCGACAATGGTTGCCGAGGCCAAAGCGCCGCTGCTACTAACCGCACGAGGGTTGACCGGAACGTTTCACGGTTGCCGCGTGCTGGCGCTGGATGAGCTCGCCGGCGAATTAGCAAAAGAGGACGCTCATAACTGCGCTACTAAGGCGACGCCGGCAAATCTTGTTTACGTCATTTTCACATCGGGTTCCACCGGCACTCCCAAAGGCGTCGGCGTTGAGCATCGCCAACTGTGCAATTATTGCCACGCCATTGAGAGCAAGGTTCGGCTGTCTGCGTGCAGTAATTTCGCAATCGTTTCGACTTTGGTCGCGGATCTGGCCCATACACTGCTCTTTCCTTCGTTATTGAGCGGGGGCACGCTCCACCTGATACCGGAAGACTGTGCTGCTACTCCGGATTCGCTGGCGGATTACTTCAGCCGCAACTCGATTGATTGTCTGAAAATAGTGCCCACGCACATGGCTGTGTTGCTTTCTTCACCGCGGGCGATCGATATCCTGCCTCGACGGCACTTGCTCCTCGGCGGTGAGGCTACTTCCCGTTCATTGCTTGAGAGAGTTTGCCGAATATCCTCTGAACTTACGATCTGGAATCATTATGGGCCTACAGAAACGACGGTCGGCTGCGCTGCCCAGCAAATTGATCTGAATTCCCGCTCGCAGGCGATCACGGTTGGGACGCCGCTATCCAACAATACTGTTTACATTTTGGACCAGTGGTTGCGCCCGGTATCGGAGGGAGTTGCAGGCGAGTTGTATGTTGGAGGCGCCGGCGTTGCACGAGGTTATGTGAACCAGCCGGCGTTAACTGCCGATCGGTTTGTGCCGGATCCTTTTGACGAAAGCGGAGGTGGTCGTCTCTATCGCACAGGAGATTCAGCGCGTTATTTGAGCGACGGTCGAATCGAGATCCTCGGCCGCATGGACTATCAAATAAAAGTGCGTGGCTATCGAATCGAACCTGAAGAGATCGAAATTGCGATAAACCAGCATCCGCTCATCACGCAGAGCGTCGTCGTAGCCCGCGAAGATCGACCAGGCGACAAGCGTCTCGTTGCTTACATTGTGACAAAAAAATCTCTGCCGCAGAAAGAGCTAAGGGAATTCTTACGAGAGCGCCTGCCGCATTACATGATGCCCGCCACGTTTGTTTTTCTGGATGCATTACCGCTGACGCCAAATGGCAAGCTCGATCGTCATGCTCTTCCGTTGCCCGAAGCTGTCGGCGCGCAGAAACAGATTGTGCGTCCGAGAAACACTACCGAGCAGCACTTGAGCCGTATCTGGGCCACCGTTCTGGGCATCCCCGAACCCGGCGTGAACGAAAACTTTTTCGAGCTTGGTGGCGATTCGATCCTGGCTATTCAAATTGTTGCCCAGGCGAACCAGGCGGGTATGAACCTGGTTCCCAGGCAGATGTTCCAGCATCAGACCATTGCCGCACTTGCGAGCATCGCGACGGAGAGCCTCGGCCTTGTAGCCGATCAGGGATTGGTGACTGGTGAGATACCGCTGACCCCCATCCAGGTGCGCTACTTTGAGCTCGCGCTGCCAGAGCCTCATCACTATAACCAGGCACGGCTGCTTAAGCTGCGGCAGCCGTTTGACCCACAATTTGTACTCAATGCTGTGGGATACTTACTGCGTCACCACGACGCTTTAAGGCTTCGTTTTAAACCTTCCGGAGAAACCTGGACACAGATCAATAGTGGGCCAGAACCACCAGCGCCCTTCGAGCGCATTGAGATTTCGCATTGCGACGCTACGGAAGTTGCGGCCATCGTGAGGTCCGAAGCGGCCCGATTGCATGCAAGCCTGAATTTGCAGGATGGCCCAATTGTTCGCGTTGTCCTGTTTGATGGTGCTGATAAGACCGCGAGCTACCTGCTGCTCGTCATTCATCACCTTGCTGTCGACACAGTTTCGTGGGCCGTGCTGGTTGCGGATCTCGAAACAGCCTACCTGCAACTTGCTGCCGGTGAGGAAATTTCCCTGCCGGCTAAAACCACCTCTTTCAAAACATGGGCGGAAGAGTTGGCGCAAGTCGCCCGATCTACCACGATTGAGCAAGAGATCGATTACTGGACGTCTCGCCTGTCGCAGACGATGCCCAGGTTGCCTGTGGATCAATGGGGACCAAACACCGTTGCGTCGCGGCGCACAGTCTCAGTCTCCTTGACTGCGACCGAGACGCGTGCAGTGCTGTCTGACCTTCCGGCAAAACACCGGACACAAATCAACGAAGTATTGCTCGCGGCCATCGCCAGAACCTTCACCTGCTGGACGGGAGCCTCGTCGCTTCTCATCGATCTCGAGGGTCATGGCCGCGAACACCTGGTTGACGGCATAGATCTCGGGCGTACAGTTGGCTGGTTTACCACCATATTCCCGGTGCTGCTCGATACGGCAAATTCATCCGCACGCCTCGACACGCTGCGTGTTGTAAAGGAACAGTTACGCGCAATTCCGAATCGCGGCATCGGATATGGTCTTCTGCGTTATTTGAGTGGCAGGACGGAAGTGGTCGAGCAGTTGAAGCGTTCGCCGCAGGCAGAGGTTCGTTTTAATTACCTGGGCCAGGTGGACAGGTTTCTTTCGTCCGCGAAGGTGTTCGCGGCAGTCGAGGACGCTCCGGGTCCAGCTCAGAGTCCGGTGGGTGAACGCGGATACCTGTTGAACATCATCAGCAGCGTGAGGAATGGCGAACTCTGTTTCGACTGGACTTACAGTGAAAACATTCACGCGACGACGACTATCGAGTCATTGGCCGAAAGCTGTCTTACGGAATTGCGAGCTTTGCTTGTCGAGTCGGAAACTTCCGGCGCCGTTTACGCGCCCTCTGATTTTCCGAAGGCGAAAGTGAGTCAAAGCGATTTGAATAAAATACTGACTAAGCTCCGAACTTAGGTAGGGCAGGTTCAAACTGCGAGCCATGGTAACGACGAGCCAAATGAAGCCTGAGACAGTCTTTCAGGTCCCACCACGCAAGGGCGAAGTATCGCGCGCCGGCCCTACTCAGCTTTCGTTTGCTCAACAGCGTCTCTGGTTTTTGAATCAGATCAACCCTGAAGACACTTCTGCAAATATCGCACAAGCAGTGCGTGTGACCGGCCCATTGAAACAAGACGTACTGCGACGCTCGTTGCAGTCGCTGGTCCAACGACATCAACTATTACGGGCGACATTTGCCACGACGCAACTCTACGCCGGCGTCGATAGCAATCCGGTTCAGCTCGTCGCCGATTCAGTCAATTTTCCTATCGAAGTTATCGACATCAGTGAAACGCCGGCAGAAGACGTCGAAGCCACAGCCAAACGTCTCGCGTGTGAACGAGCGAGGCATAAGTTCGATCTCTCGTTGGGCCCACTTGTTCGAGCCACATTGATACAAGTACATGATCAGTCGAACGTGCTGCTCATCACTGCCCATCGGATCATAGCCGACGAAGAATCACTCAGGATTCTTTTCCGAGAGTTGTGGCAGGTGTGCGCTGCCGGCGGCGACTTCAAAGCGACCCAGTTGCCGCCGCTACCCGCTCAATACGCTGATTTTGCTGTTTTTGAACTGAAAATGCTGGAAAGCGAATCAGCCGCGAGTGCGATCGACTACTGGCGAAAAAGTTTAGAGGGAGCGCCGCCCGTTGAATTGCCCGGCTATCGTAGCAGCGCCACCCTGCGCACGCCGGCAGGCGCGAGTGTTTCGACTGTACTGGATGAGACGCTGGTCGCGCTCCTGCGTGCCATTGCAGATGACGAACACGTAACGTTGCGCAGCGTGTTGTTATCGGCGTTCATGATTCTACTCTCGCGCTACAGCGGTCAGCGAGACATAGTAGTCGGTGTTCAGGTGGCCAACCGGCAGGAGGAAGAAGCGCGCAATCTGTGTGGCCCAGTGTCAAATCTGCTCCCACTCAGAATCGATCTTTCACCGCAAGAGCCGTTCATGAATGTGCTCTGTCAAGTGGAGAAGACAGCGCTTGAAGGTGGAAAAAACGCTGTTCCTTTCGAGAAGTTGCTTCAGGAGCTTACGGTAGAGCGCAGTTTGACCCGGCCGCCTCTAGTTCAGGTGACGTTCAATTTCAGAGCTGCCGTCGAGGTAAAACCACAGGTGACTGGGTTGGCGATTGAGGATTTTATGGTGGACGGCAGTCCAAATAACTTCGAACTCATCCTCGATATTGCCGCTGCTTCCGATGCCGTCAAATGCTGCTTCAGGTACGACGCAAACCTCTACGACTCAACGCTAATCGAAGGGCTCGCGCGACATTTTCAAGTTTTATTGAAGTCCATAGTCGCAGATCCATCGCAGACGATCTCGGCATTGCCTTTATTGACAGACGGCGAGCGGGCCCAGTTGTTAGTGGAGTGGAACCGAACGGAGGTTAGTTATCCGTCGGGGCAGTGCATTCAGGAGTTGTTTGAGGCGCAGGCGGAGCGGACGCCGGAGGGGCTGGCGGTAGTAGGCGGGCAGCAGCGGCTGACGTATGCGGAGTTGGAGCGAAGAGCGAATCAACTGGCATGGCGGTTAAGGCGGGAAGGAGTGGGTTGCGAGAGCCTGGTGGGGGTTTGCATGGGGCGCTCGGTGGAGTTGGTGGTGGCGCTGCTGGGGATCTTGAAAGCTGGTGGG
>Ga0070681_10004217_pt1 | contig 13622 bp, 7 predicted proteins | sample KBSC83BmetaG_FD_65650 | JGI IMG/M metagenome (GOLD analysis project Ga0070681, IMG submission 65650) | Corn rhizosphere microbial communities from Kellogg Biological Station, Michigan, USA - KBS C8-3B metaG | ecosystem: Host-associated > Plants > Roots > Rhizosphere | place: USA: Michigan... | reverse complement strand
CACGCAACAGGTCCAATATCTCCGCTGCCGACTTGCCGGTCGCGGACACGAGGTAGATGTGCCCGAACTTTCGCTCGTACTCGCGGTTCCCGTCCACGAGCGCCTGACGCGTCGCATGGCTCGACGCCGTTGCGCCGCGCTGCTCGTCGGCCGACCACGCGCGCGCCACCGCAGCCTGCGGCGCCGCCGCCGACTGGTCGCCGATCCGCGGATGATGGTCGAACGCCTCGCGCCAGTCCTCGGGCGATAGCGACCACCAGATCTCGTCCGCCTCGTCGAGAATTCGCGCCAGCGACCGGAACGGGCGACGCTCTAGCATCGCCTGTACCCATGCGTGGGATCCGCAGCAGCTCTCGAGCAGCGGCGCCGCGTCGTAGTCCGGCAGCGCGTCGAAGGCGGCGACACCACGCGACGTCACACCGGGATCGGTCATTCGCGCTCCGGCATCCCGTAGACGCGCATCCGCGCGACGCCGCCGTCGGGATAGATGTTCAGCCTGACGTGCGTCGCCGGCCCCTGCGTGGTGAGATCGGTGAACCGGTGCCGAGTGTGGGGCAGGAGCGGCGTCTCCCGAAGCAACTGGTGCCACGCGCCCACTCGGCTCGCAAGTGCCTGGATGTCCGCGTTGGGAACGGACCGCGCGTCACACGCTTCCACCATGCACCGGCCCGGCGCGTTGCCCTTGTAGTGATCCGTGTCGATCTCGATGCGGTGCAGCGTGCCGCGTGTCGCGAGCTTCACGATCGACCAGTCGTGTCCCGGTCCTCGACGCCGACGCGTCTCCCATCCGTCGCCCATGTACGTGGATCTGCCGGGCATGATGAGATTGTGCCGGCTGCCGAAGAACATGTCGCTGACGAGAAGCGCCTGACCGCCATTCTCGGCCGCGGCGAGGTCGACCTCGGAGCCCGGATGGTGACGATCCGAGTCGAAGTGGCCTTCGCCATGAACGCGAAGGCGGGCGACGCCGCCGTCCGGGAAGATGTTGAGGCGAAGATGCGTGAATGGCGTCGCGGCCTGCACGGCAAACAGGTTGCGCGAGTCGCCCTGGAGCGGCGATCGCGGCAGGATCTCCGTCCAGAGGGCGGCGTTCGCGATCGTCTCCGCGTCGCTCACGTCATCCAGGGTGGTCGCGTCGATCGAGCACGACTCGGGGTAGTTGCCACGAAAGAAGCTCGTGTCGACGACGACGCCGCGGATGATGCCGGGGATGCCGAGCCTAACGATGCACCAGTCGTGGCCCGGTGTGCGGCGGCGGCGCGTCTCCCAGCCATCCATCCATTTCCCGCGCTCCGTGTACACGCCCTCGCGCCACTCTGCCGGCGTCGCTTTCAGCAGCGCCTCTTTCGGCGCGAAGAACTCATCGTTCGCGAGCAGTACCAACGCGCCCGCCCGTTCGGCGGCGAGATCGATCAGGTCCGTGAATTGGGTCGATTGCTCGGTCATGGAGGCGACGGAAGCAGCAGCTGACCCGGTGGAGTGTCTGCGGGCCCGGTGCGCCGATCGTACGCCCGCACGCCGCGAACGTACGTCGCTTCCACCGTCCCGCGGAGCGATGCACCAAGGTACGGCGTCACGGCATGTCTGTGCAGGAGCAGGTCCGCGCGGACTTCGAAGGCACGATCGGGGTCGAAGAGGACGAGATCGGCATCGCAGCCGGGCGCGATCGCGCCCTTCCTCGTCTCGAGACCAGCAAGCACGGCCGGCGCGGCGCTCATCCACTCCACGAGTCGGTCGATTGGCAGTCCACGGTCGCGCATTGCCGTCCAGACAACAGCGGGTCCAAGTTGGAGCGAGGCAATCCCGCCCCACGCCACGAAGAAGTCACCGACGTCGCGCCGCTTGAGGATGGGCGGACATGGCGAATGGTCCGAGACGACCATCTGCAGCGCGCCTGATGAAAGGGCCGACCAGAGGCCATCGCGTTCGTCGCAGCCTCGAATCGGCGGCGCGCACTTGTACTCGGTGGCACCGTCGGGAATCCGTTCCGCGTCGAACCACAGATAGTGCGGGCAGGTCTCGGTCGTGATGCGCACGCCGCGTGCACGCGCCGACGTCACCATTTGGGCGGTCCGCGCGCTCGACACGTGCACGATGTGCACGCGCGCGCCGGTGACCTCGGCCAGCTCAATCACGAACGCTACGGCCTCGTGCTCGGCGGAGGCAGGCCGCGATCCCAGGTATGTCGCGTACTTCACCGGGTCGCCCGCGGTCGCCTCGATCGTCGCGGCCTCGATGACCTCGGGCAGCTCGGCGTGGACCATGAGCGGGAGCCCGAGCTGTGCGAGCACCGGCATCGCCTCCCGAAGATCGGGCTCGGTCACGTGCGGGAACTCGGGCACGCCGGACGGAACGAGAAAGCACTTGAACGCGCGGACGCCGGCCCGGGCGAGATCGCCTAACGTCAGTGCGTTGCCGGGAACGAGGCCGCCGATGAATCCGACGTCGACCCACGTTTGTCCCTGCGCCGCATCCGTTTTGGCCCGCAGCGCAGCAACGCTGGTGGTGGCCGGGATGGAGTTGAGCGGCATGTCGAGCAGCGTCGTCACGCCGCCGGCCGCTGCCGCGCGCGTGGCGGTCTCGAACCCCTCCCAGTCCATTCGACCCGGCTCGTTCACGTGGACGTGCGTGTCGACGAGTCCGGGCATGATGATGAGGTCGCCGGCGTCGACGACATTCGCACCGGGCGACGTCTCGTCGAGCTCGCCGACGTGGGTGATGCGGCCGCCCTCGATATGGACCGTTGCCGGTACGATTCCGCGAGGCGTGACCACGCGCGAGCTTTGAATGACCGCCGGGGCGGGATGCGAATCGACTATCGTGCCCTCGTCTCCTAACGATTATTGCCGAGTATACCGGGCGCCCGATGCGCTGGACAAGGGCAGTCCGTCGTTGCAGCATCGGCACGAGCAGCAGCAGGAGCAGTCAGTCCATGAGCAGAATCCCGTCCGTCGTCGTTCTCGGCGCGTCGCTGGCGTTCGCCGCGTGTGCCGACCCCGTCGCTCCCCGCACGGTCGAACGCGGATCCGCGAGCGTCACCACACCCCGCACGATACCGCAGCTGTTCGCGCGGTTCGTCGCCCTCGGCACGAGCAACAGCATGGGCGTGCAGTCCGCGGGCATTTTCGCGGCCGGGCAACAGGCGGCCTGGCCAGCCGAGGTCGCGCGACGAGCGGGCGTTCCGTTCTCGTTGCCGCTCGTGCAGGACCCCGGGTGTGGACCGCCGCTCCTGCCTCCGCTCGCGTCCGATCTGGTCCTCGTTGGCGCGTTCGGCAACAATCTCGTGACGACCGTGATGAACACCTGCTCGCCGCTGCGAACGGGCATCACGCTGCCCGCGAACAGCGTCGCGATATCGGGCGCCGACGTTCACGATGCGCTCACGGCCACAGTCGAGAGCAAGATGGCGCTCAGCACGCGCGTCGGAACGCTCTACAGCCGAGTACTTCCGTCGGGCAAGACGCAGGTGACCGCGATGCTCGACCAGAATCCGACGTTCGTCTCGGTGGAGCTCACGGCGAACGACGTGCTGCCGGCGAGCACCGGTCGCATCGAGGCGATGACGCCGTACGCGAACTGGGCGAGCGACTACGATCAGGTGCTCGCGGCCGTGAAGTCGACCGGCGCGGGTGCGGTCCTCGTCGGGCTGCCGACCAACGCGGCGCAGTTCCCGAGCATCCGGTCATCACGAGAGTTCTTCAACCAGTGGCCCGCGCTCCTCGGGCTCGGGATCACCGTGAGCCTGAGCTGCTACTTCAGCACGAATCAGCTGTTCGTTCCCGGGTATCTGCTCACGCTCGTGTCGAAGGCGCCCACGACTGCGACCTGCGCGAATGTGCCGGGTGCCGCAGACTATGTGCTCACCGCCAGCGACATCAACGCGATCAACGCGCGGATCGCGCAGATGAATGCGCACGCGCAGGCGATGGCCGCGGCGAATGACTGGGCGTACTTCAATCTCGACCCGGTTTACGGGTTGCCGAAGCCCTCGTTCAGGGTGACCGATCTGCTGTTCTCGAACCAGCCGTTTGGCCCGTACATGAGTCTCGACGGTGTACACCCGAGCGCGGCGGGCCAGAGCCTGCTCGCCACGGCGGCGGTCAACGCGATCAATGCAAAATACGGGTTGGCGATTCAGTAGAAGGTCGAGTCAACCACGAACGCTGCACACGCTAGCGTCGCTTCGCGCCGGCGCAGGCCCACGCTGAGTTTCGTGTTGTCAAAGGGAAACATGCGGCTTTGAAGCAGTACGGCGTACTCAGCGCCCGGCGCGCAGCGCCGCTTGCGTTCTCAGCGTTCGTGTTTCCGGTTGCGTCCCACCGCAGCTGTAACGAGAATAGAGGGAGGACAAGCCGATCAGGGCTCACTCGTTTTCGGGAGGTGCCGGTGGCTGCGCGCGTATCTCGCCGCGGGTTCGTTGGAGGAGTCGCCACAGCGTTAGGCGCTATCGGACTGGCACCGCACAGCGAGCTCTGGGCACGGAGCCGTCGGGTGGTGGGAGCGATTCCCTTCCCCCTTACGGGGCCCGAAGAGGAGTACGACGGCTTCGCCAAGCTCGCGAACAACGAGAACCCGTACGGCCCGCCGGATTCGGTGATGAAGGCGATGACGCACGCGATGAAGTACGCGAACCGCTACGGCTATCCCGACGGCGGGATCATCGAAGAGATCGCCAAACACCACGGCGTGAAAAACGAGAACGTGCTGCTTGCCGCCGGCTCCGGAGAGATTCTCGACGTTTGCGGCACGACCTTCCTACAGAACGACCGCGTGCTCCTCGGCGCGGATCCCTCGTACAACATCTTCTACGCGCACGCGACCGCGCTCAAGGCGGACATCATCAAGGTCCCGCTCCTGCCCGACTTCCGGCAAGACATCCCCACGACGATTCTCGCGGCACGCCGGAACGCGCGCGACGTCGGCCTCATCTACCTGTGCAACCCGAACAACCCGACCGGGCGGCTCGTGACGAAGGACGAGGTGCGTCAGCTGCTCGATGGGATTCCCGAAGACATCCCCGTGCTCATCGACGAAGCGTACCACCACTTCGTGGATGATCCGTCGTACGCGACATCGGTGCCGTATGTGGTCGAGGGGCGTCAGGTGATCGTCGCTCGAACGTTCTCGAAGATCGCGGCGCTCGCCGGGATGCGGCTCGGCTACGCGCTCGCGCCGAAGTCGCTCATCCAGCGGATGCACCCGTACAGTGTGGGGAGCATCAGCGCGGTCGTGAAGTACGGCGGCGTCGCGGCGTTGCGCGACACCGAGTCGCAGGCGTGGGTCAAGAAGGTGACGATCGAGCTTCGCCAGAAGACGATGAAGGACCTCGCCGCGTTAGGCTACGAGTCCGTCCCGTCGGACACGAACTTCTTCATGGTGAACCTGAAGCGGCCGGTCGTGCCGGTGATCGACGAGTTCAAGAAGAAGGGCGTGCTGGTCGGCCGCCCCTTCCCGCCGCTCAACGAGCATCTCCGCGTGTCCATCGGCACGGCAGACGAGATGAACCGGTTCGTGCTGGCATTCAGAGACATCATTACGCAGCGAACCGCCAAGAGCGGCTAGTGCTTCCGCACGCCCGCTACAACGAGCACGGTTACGTTGTCGGTTCCGCCGCCGGCGAGCGCATCGTCGACGAGCGCTCGCACCACCTGCTCGGCTGACGTCCTCGCGCGCATCCGTTCGGCGATCTGCTGGTCGGTGACGTGCTTCGTCAGGCCGTCCGTGCAGAGCAGCAGGGCGTCCCCTCGGTGGAGCTCGACGCGCGTCACATCGGGCGACGTCTCGGAGGCGCCCATCGCGCTCGTGAGCACATGCGCGAGCGGGCTCTGGGCGGCAGCGTCTTTCGGCATCGCACCCATGTCGACCAGATCCTGCGCCATCGTCTGGTCACGCGTGAGCTTGTGCAGCTCGCCCTTTCGGAAGAGATACAGCCGACTGTCGCCGACGTGGAGGATGTACAGTGACGGCCAAACAGCGACGAACAGCGTGAGCGTCGTCGCAGCCTTGGGCTCGCCGCTCGCTTCCGCCCGGTCGATCACGGTCTGGTGGCACGTCGCCGCCGCGTCCTGCAGCGCCGAAAAGAACGAGTTGTCGTCGTTCTCGTCGGCGGAGTAGAACGCGTTCATCGTCTCCTTCACGTACTCGGCGATCGACTCGATGGCCGTGCGGCTGGCCGTCTCACCGCCGTGGTGCGCCCCAACGCCGTCCGCCACCATGCCGAACGACGCGATGCGCTGGCTCGGGAGCTCGAACAGCTCGGGGTTGGGGAGGCTCGTTGCGCGAACGCGCGCGGTCTTGTGCAGCGTCGAGACCAGGTAGTGATCCTGGTTCCCCTGCCGGACGAGCCCGGGATGCGTTAGGCCGAAGAAGTCGAGCTCCTCGTCGCGCGGCTTCGGCGACGAAGAATCCGGTGTGACCGGCCCGGGGGTGGACATCGCGGCGGGGTGAGACACAATGGCCAAGCTAGCATCGGGAATCGGGAATCGGGAATAGGGAACTGGAACATGGTACGGCGCCTCTGGACGCCGCGCTTCGCCGGGTTAGCATCTTATGGTCCCGACCGCCTACCTCGAGGGTCCCATGTTCCGTTTGCGGTTTCGTCGCGCGGTAGTTGCCGCCATCGCGGCACCGATGCTGCTTGCCGCAGCCTCTTCTCTGCTCTTGGGGCAGAACTTCGACACTGTCCAGGTCACGAGCACGAAGGTGGCCGGGAACGTCCACATGATCGTGGGGTCCGGCGGCAACATCGGCCTCATGGCGGGGGACGACGCGGCCTTCGTCGTGGACGACCAGTTCGCGCCGCTCACGCCGAAGATTCTCGCCGCAATCAAGGCCATCACGCCCCAGCCCGTGCGGTTCGTGATGAACACGCACTGGCACTTCGATCACACGGGGGGCAACGAGAACATGGGCCAGGCCGGCGCGCTCATCTTCGCGCACGAGAACGTGCGGAAGCGCATGTCGACCGAGCAGTTCATCGAGGCGCTGAATCGCAAGCAGCCGGCTTCACCGCGCGGAGCATTGCCGGTGATCACGTTCAATGACACGGTGTCGTTTCACCTGAACGGCGACTCGATCGTGGTCTTCCACGTGGCACCCGCGCACACCGACGGCGACGCGATGGTGATGTTCACGAAGGCCAACGTCGTGCACACGGGGGACGTCTTCGTGAGCGCGGGGTTCCCGTTCGTCGATCGCTCGAGCGGTGGCACCATCAACGGCATCATCTCGGCAACCGAACGTCTGCTGACCGTGACGAACGCCGACACGAAGATCATTCCCGGCCACGGCCCGCTCAGCGATCGCGCACGCGTCAAGGCCTATCACGACATGCTTGTCGTCATGCGCGATCGGATGAAGAAGGAGATCGCGGCGAAGCACACGGTGGATCAGGCGCTCGCGTCGAAGATCACGGCCGAGTATGACAAGGACTGGCCTAACGGGAGAGAACGCTTCCTACGGATTCTCTATCAAGAGATCTCCGCGCGATAACGGCGCAACCGAACTGGTAACAGGTTACTGGAGCTGGTTATTGGTTACGTGAACCCTCGGGATGCCGCTCTCGCGAGACGAGCATCCCGAGGGTTCGATCACCTGTAACCAATTCCAGTAACCAATACCTGTTCTGTTGCGCCATTCACGATACCGTTGGCTTGGCGAGCGTAACCTCAGGCAGCCCAAGCCGCTTGAGTTCCGCGTTCAGCTTCGTGAGGTCGTCCGCGAGCACCTTCGAGAGCCGATCCGTCTCGACCTTCAGCTCACCGGACAGGTCGTTGAAGATCGGGCGCGCCGCGCCGATCGGCTTCCCGTCGCCAGTGGACACCGTCTGCAATAGCGTGCCGAGGCGGTTGTTGATCTTGATCGGGAAGTTGAGCGGATCCTGGCCGCTCTGGTTTCGCACCTGGTAGATCGCCTCCTCCACATCGCTCACGTGCTTCGAGAACGCATCGGCTGCCGCCTTGAGTGCCGGGTCCTGCGATTTCGTTAGGCGATCGGCGGTCTGCTTCTTCAGGTCACGAATATTGACCACGGCCTGGTTCGCCTCGCTGAGCTTGTCGCGGATCTGAATGCCCAGATCGAACTGCTCCTTGAGGTCGGCCAGGGTGACGTCCGTGATCATCGGATTCCGCTTGACCGTAATGGGCTGCGTGAGTGTCTTGCCATCCACGATCAGCCGGACGCGATACGACCCGGGCAGCACGAGCGGTCCATTCGTCGTCGCACCCCACAGGATCATCCCCGGGAATCGTGTGGCCGGCGCCACGCGCAGATCCCACGTCATCGAGCTCAGACCGGCCACCATCGGCGCGGTTGGCTGCCGGGCGCGCGGGTTGTCATCGTCATCGTCGCTCGGCGCCGCCGGTTGCTGGCCGCGTTTCGCCGAGTCGGACGGTGGTGCGCCCTTGTACGTGCGAATGACTTTCCCCGTCGCATCAAGAATGTCCACGGTCAGCGACTTCGGCGTCTGCTTGAGCCAGTAACGGATCGCCACGGTCGTGCCGGGGCGAATCGCGCTCGAGGGCGCGAACAGGTATGGTTCGCTCGCCGACGCGATCGCGGGCGTGTACTGGCGGATCGCCTCGATGTTGTCGAGGACGTAGAAGCTCCGCCCGTGCGTCGCGATCGCGATCGAGCTCCCGTCGACCATGACGTCGGAGATCGGCATGTCGTTCAGGTTGAGCGAGAAGTTCTGCCAGTTGTCGCCGTCGTCGTAGGAGATGTACATCCCGTGCTGCGCGCCGGCGTAGAGCAGCCCCTTGCGCGTGGGGTCCTCACGCACGGCGTGGACGTAGTCGTTAGGCCTGATACCGTTGATCACCAACGTCCACGTCTTCCCGAAGTCGTGCGTGCGGAAGATGTACGGCGTGACGTCGTTGAGGAGCGGCCGTTTCACCGCGACGTACGCCGTACCGTCGTCGAACGACGACGCGTCGATCTGGCTGACGCGCCCGAGCTCGGGCATCTCCTTCGGCGTGACGTTCGTCCACGTCTGTCCGCCATTCCGCGTCACGTGAATCAGGCCATCATCCGAGCCGGCCCAGATGACGTTCAGGTTCTTCTTGCCCGGGCCTAACGCGAACACGGTCGCGTAGATCTCGGGACTGTTCATGTCGTGCGTGATCGGGCCGCCCGACGGGCCCATCGTCTTCGGGTCGTGGCGCGTGAGATCGCCGGAAATCCTGGTCCACGTCTGCCCGCCGTTCATGGTCTTCCACACGTGCTGCGACGACGTGTACAGCACCTTGGGATCCACCGGCGAGAAGATGACCGGATACGTCCACTGCCACCGTTCCTTCACGTCGCTCGACGGTTCACCCTGGAACATGCGCGGATACGGATTCACTTCGCGCAGCTGCCCCGTCCGACGGTTGAACCGCGTGAGAAACCCGCCGTTGTTCGTGCCGCCGAAGAACACGTCGACGTCCTTCGGGTCGGCCGCGATGTAACCCGGCTCGCCGCCGCCAACGACATAGAGCGGGTTACCGCCGCCGCCACCGAACCCGCCCGGAGGAGCGCTGGACACGCACGCCGTGCTGTTGTCCTGCTGCGACCCGCAGACGTGAAACGGGATGTGCTTCGTGGTGACGACGTGATAGAACTGCGCCGTCGGGAAGTCCTGCTCGCTCCACGCCGCACCGCCACTCACCGAGATCGTACCGCCACCGTCGTTGCCGTTCACGAGATGCGTCGGGTCATCGGGATCGATCCACAGATCGTGGTGGTCACCGTGCGTGCCGCGGCCCACGCTCGTGAGGGTCTTGCCGCCGTCGGTGGACTTGAACAGCGACGTGTTCAGCGCGTACACGACGTCCTTGTTTCTGGGATCGGCGAAGACGTGCGTGTAGTAGAAGGCGCGCTGGCGGATGCTGCGGTTCGGGTTGATGAGCTTCCACGTCGCGCCCGCGTCATCCGAGCTCAAGAGGCCACCGTTCTCGTTCTCCACGAGCGCATAGACGCGGTTCGGGTCCGCACCGGACACCGACACGCCAATGCGTCCCACCACGCCGCTCGGCATGCCGGGATTGCGCGTGATCTCCTGCCACGTCTCGCCGCCGTCAGTCGACTTGAACAGACCCGACCCCGGACCGCCCGACGACATCTGATATTCGATGCGGTACGCTTCCCAGAGCGCGGCGTAGAGCACGTTCGGGTTCGTTCGGTCGACCGAGATGTCGATCGCGCCGGTCTTGTCGTCGCGGTACAGGACCTTGCGCCACGTCTTGCCGCCATCGGTCGTCTTGAAGACGCCGCGTTCCGCGTTAGGCGCGCCGTGCTGCCCGAACACGGCCACCCACGCGATGTCGGGATTCGTGGGATGGACGCGGATCTTCGAGATGTTCTGCTTTCCGCCGCCGTCGAATCCCAGGTGCGTCCAGGTCTTGCCGGCGTCCGTCGATTTGTAGACGCCGTCGCCCGCCATGATGTTGCCGCGGATGCACGACTCACCCATGCCAATGTAGATGACGTCCGGGTTCGACTCGGATACGGCAACGGCGCCGACGGATGCGCTCTTCACCTGGCCGTCGGTGACGTTCGTCCACGTCATCCCGCCATCGGTGGTCTTCCAGAGTCCGCCACCGACGGCGCCGAAGTACGCCTCGCGGGGCCGGCCCTTCACGCCACTCACGGCGATCGAACGGCCACCACGGTCGGGACCGATGCTCCGCCACTTGTAGCTCTTGAGGATGGCGGAATCGAGCGGCGCGGCTGGCGTGCGCGGCGCGCCGGTTCGGGTCGAATCAATGGCGCGCGGGACGGCCGTCGTGGCCGCCACGAGCGCGGACGCAGCGATCGCAATACGGGTATGCGACTGAAGCATTCGGGGTTCCTCCTCGGGTCGCGGTGATGGTAGCGCGAAGGGAGAGAGGAGGGTAGACGCCAGCATGACCGATGACCGAACACCAACGACTCACGACCCGGAACCGAAAACTCGCCATGCATCTCGTGATGTCATGGCGAGTCATGGGTGATGGGTATGGGTCCTTGGTATTCGTAATCGGTCCTGAAGGCGTCAGTAGTTCACGTCAAATTGGCCCGAGCTAACCTGTCGATCAGCAGCGGGTGCGCCTTCGTGCTTCGTCAACGTGAACTCGAAGGTCCCTACGATATGACCCGGTGCAACCGTCGTGAGCGTTATACTGCCAGACCCGCCCTGCGTCCGACTCGCCAGCCACGATTGGGACCCGACGACGAGACCAGCGTAAACGGGGGTCGTCGATCCGACAGTCTGTGTTCCCGGGCCCTGGTCCACCGGGATCGCAACCACGAGAGTTTGAGTAGCGCGCGAGCCCCGAATGATGATCGATGAGGGCGAGGCGCTATCGGTCGAAATCGAAACCGCAGTCCATGCTGCGCCGTCGATAACGGCAGACATGGATGCGTGACTCAGAGTAGCCGGACCGGTCGTGTCGCGGTTACTACAGGCACATACCGCGACGAGTGCCGCGATCGCGAGCGTCGAAGACAGATTTCGCATGAGGCTCCTACGTTGTCAGTCACGCGCCCAACCGCGCGATCACGCCTGTCGTCACATGGGCCGCACGCCACGCACACTTTTTCATCTTCTGTTACACTCGCTCGCGGCGGTGTCTGCCGTGTCGGCGCGTGCACAATCGACCGCCCCCGTTGCCGCATCGGCCTCACTGCCGGAGTCCAGAGCCGTGCGCGCGACGGGTCGCATCCATCTCGACGGCAAGCTCGACGAACCAGCCTGGGCCTCGGCGCCCGTGACGGACGTCTTCACTCAGGTCGACCCTCTCGAGGGACAGCCAGCCTCTCAGAAGACGGAAGTTCGAGTCGTCTACGACGACGACGCGCTCTACGTCGGCGCGCGGCTTCACGACTCCGGCCGCATCACTGCCCGGCTCGGGCGACGCGACATGCCGCTCGGCGACTCCGACTGGTTCGGCGTGATGATCGACAGCTACCACGATCACCGCACGGCGTTCGGGTTCGACGTCAATCCCGCCGGCGTTCGCCGCGACGAGGTGAAGACGATCGACCAGGACGACAACTCGTGGGATCCGGTGTGGGAAGTCGCCACCTCGCGTGATTCCGCGGGCTGGGTCGCCGAGTATCGGATTCCGTTCAGTCAGCTGCGATTCGGCTCCGCGATGGATCACACGTGGGGCGTCCTGTTCGAGCGCGTGATCGGCCGCGTCAACGAGTATGACGTCTCGACGTTCGTGCCGAAAAAGGAGCGCGGTGGTGTACCCCGGTACGGACACCTGTCCGGACTGCACGACGTGCAGCCCGGCAAGCGGCTCGAGGTTCTGCCGTATACGGTGAGTCGCGCCGAGTACATCGATCGCGGGGCGAATCCGTACAAGACCGGGTCGGAATACAGCGCAACCGCGGGTCTCGATCTTCTCGCGCGCGCGAGCTCGAACCTAACGGTGAACGCGACGATCAACCCCGACTTCGGTCAGGTCGAAGTCGATCCGGCCGTCGTTAACCTTGGCGTGTACGAGACGTTCTTTCAGGAGAAGCGCCCGTTCTTCGTGGAAGGCAGCGAGATCTTTGCCTTCGGTGCGGAGGGAACGAGCGGCGGGCAGCTGTTCTACAGTCGCCGCATCGGACGGGAGCCGAGCCTGGCTCCCCCAACACCTAAATCCGACGTTCCCGATGCGACGACGATCCTCGGCGCCGCGAAGCTCTCGGGAAAGGCAGCCGGGTGGTCGCTTGGCGTGCTCGAAGCCGTGACGGACAGGGAGACGGCTCGCTATCGCACGGAGGACGGTGTCGACAACGAGATGACCGTCGAACCGTTGTCGAACTACTTCGTCGGGCGCGCGCGACGCGAGATGCACGACGGGCGCACGTTCATCGGCGGGATCGTGAGTGCCGTCAACCGCCGTCTCGACACCGACGCGCTCGCGTCGACGCTTCGCAACTCGGCTTACGCGACCGGCGTGGACTTTCGGCACGAGCTGGGTGACCGAACCTGGGTCGTTCAGGGCGACGCGGAAGGCAGCCGCATTGCGGGGACGCCGAGCGCTATGGTGGCTGTGCAGGAGCAGCCTAACCACTATCTGCAGCGTCCGGACGCAGACCATCTCGGCGTGGACTCGAGTGCCACGTCGCTGACGGGATACTCCGTCAACATGTCGGTCGCCAAGCAGCAGGGCGAGCACTGGCGCGGGTCGGTCGCCGGGGCGCTCACGAGCCCGCGCTACGAGGTGAACGACATGGGCTTCTCGTATCGCACGGACCGTCAGGACGCGGAGCTCGACGTGCGCTACGTGGAGAATCGTCCCGGCAAGACGTGGCGTCGATGGGAGATCACCGCGTCAGGTCGTTCCGAGCACAACTACGCCTTCGATCCGATTCTGACCACGGCAACTCTGGGCGCCGACGCGCAGACCGTGGGCTACTGGACCATCTTCCTGAACGCCCAGCAGTTCTTCACGGCCTACGACGACCGCCTAACGCGTGGCGGTCCGATGGCGATCAGGCCCGCGAACCTCGGGGGGAACCTGATGATGGAGTCGGACACGCGGAAGCCGGTCACGTTCGGCCTCGGACTTGGCGTCACGAAAGGCGACTACGATCAGTGGAGCTGGACCGCGGGCGTCGAGGTGGGCGTGAAAGGGTCCAGCCGCTGGAACCTCACGGTTTCGCCC
>Ga0070681_10004213_pt1 | contig 13627 bp, 11 predicted proteins | sample KBSC83BmetaG_FD_65650 | JGI IMG/M metagenome (GOLD analysis project Ga0070681, IMG submission 65650) | Corn rhizosphere microbial communities from Kellogg Biological Station, Michigan, USA - KBS C8-3B metaG | ecosystem: Host-associated > Plants > Roots > Rhizosphere | place: USA: Michigan... | reverse complement strand
CGTCGATCTTCATCGCCAGCCCGATTCTGCTCGCCTGGGAGCGGTGGCGAGCCGGATGGAGCGCCCCGCAGGTATCTTTGCCCTCGGGAGGTTTGCAATGTTCGGCGGAGACGAGAACTTCGTTGGAGCCGGTCAGATCGTGCGCCGCCACGACCGAGACGCCGCTTAACCGGGACGAGACGACGGCCCGAATGCGTTCGATCGGCGGGCGGCCCTCCCACCGAACCTCCATCAAGGCGCCGCCCTGAAAATCGATGCTATACCGCGGACCGCCTTTTATGAGGAGACTGACGAGTCCGGCGAAAGTGAGAATCAACGATGGCAGGATGAACCACCACTTCCTGCCAAGGAAATCAAAACGCGTGTCTTTAAATAGTTCCATATGAGAGCTTCTCCAAAATAAACGTTTCCCTTATCGGCACCCTCACGAGAAACGACACTCGTGCGTGCCTGTCATCTGCTACAGCGATATTGAGAACGATTAGGAGAAGCTCGGTGGAGGACGTCGATGGAGAGGACCGTAATGTAGGGGAGCGGCACCCACATCCTTGCGCGCGCCATCGCCGGCGCGAATGTCCGAGAGAGCAAGCGAGAGACCGGCCGATCCGAGAGCGTACACGCAGCAGGGGAAATGCGACTGGAGGAGCTTGTCGACAGGTGCTGATTCGACTGATGCTCGGGGAGTCGGCGGCGCCGACATGCCGGCCGTCGCACCCGTAGGGACGTCCGGATTACAGCCGAAGGTCAGTACGCATACGAAGGCGGCACAAGCAGCGACTGCCCACACGTGACCGGTCCGCCAACGCATTAAGATGAGCTTAACAGAAAAACAGTTTCACTTTGCCAGGTTCATCGCACGCCAGGTCATGTGCAGTCCTTCGGGAAGAACGAGCCTGCCGCCCTTGATCGAGAAAGTGCTCACACCTGGGACTTCGCGCGTCCAGAACGTCTCACGTTGCACTCGCGTGGCCATCTGGAGGTGCCCCAGCATTGATCCATCGATGCTCGTTCGTATGCCCGTCGTGGGTTCCATCAGAGCCGGAGATAGGCCGATATACTCCATCTCGCCGAAAAAGCGGCCATGGTGACCGGGAAATTCGAGATCTGTAAACTCCAGCCCTACGACGTGGTACTCGCGTGGCGTTGCGTGGGCGTCAAGCTGCCGGACCCGGCCGCGCAAAATGGCGCCTTGCGGAACCAGCAATTTACCTTTTTGTTTGACGTCCGATTCGACAGTGGCGGAGATCGGATCACCCACAGCAGCCGTTTCGGAGTCGACAGTGTGAGCGAGACGGACGGCCAGCCGGTAGCGTGCGCGGGTGCGTCGAAACTCACGATCGTGCGGGCGCCGAACTCCCGGCAATGGCTGAACTCAATGACGTTCCGGCGCTGCTGCCCGGTCAGCTCAGTCACGGTGAGTTCGGCGCTTTGCGGGATCAACAAATCCTGCGAACCGAACCGCACACGTGCGTACTCGAGCGTGTTTTTAACAGCGGTCAGCGGGAGGTCGGGCGGGATCTCGTCGGCGTTTGTTTCCAGGCGCAGGACGTCGAGCGATTCGGCATCCGCCCAGAAGGACCCGGCTTCCGACACTCTTCCTTGCCGCCCCCCGTATCGGAGAATCCAGCCGCTCAGGTTATACGGGATCCGGTAGTCCCAACGAATTGTCCGACGTTTTGCAGCGTATAGCTCGTTAAAACGGCCGAACTGCTCTTCATAACTGTGCCAGGTAACGATGCTGACATTATTCACGATTACACTGCGCAGGGCTAATGCAAATTCGCCGTTCGAGACAGTACCGCTGTTAATCATATCGGTAATGTCTCGATCTTCGAATTTATTTGCACCGGGCCAAGAGTACAGTTCCCGGTCTCCGGTAACAGCCACTTCGACATGCACCATATCGATATGCCGGAACGGCTGCTGGGCATTCTTCCGTATGGAACGTTCGATGGTTTCAAGGCAACTGTAGTTGGGGAGAGTCTTTAGGGCGGCCTGAACGTTTCGTTTCAGTTGAGCCAGCTGGAGAACATGTTTCGGAAGTTCGGATTGCGCGCTCAATGACACGCAGCAAACCAACGCACAGACGCCGAACGTCAGGCGGCGCACTGAGTTACTCCGGGATTTTCGCCAGCCGTTTGTACGCCCGGATGGCCGTGTTTTGAAACTCCCACGCTTGTTGTCCCGATGGCGGCTCTCCCTTCCACTCGAGTTGCCAGGCATATCCTTGCCATAGCGGCCGCGCGATGACGCGCAAAGCTTGCCCGGCAAACTCGGGATACTGTTGGGCGGCTTCCTCGATCGCCAGGTGGTTCAACTCGGGGTCGATCTCGATCGCGGGCATAGGGTCATGATAACGCTCCGAATGGAAAAGTATCTTTCCTTGACGGCATGGAGTAGCCCTTCCCTATTCGCAGCGCAGGACGTGCGCGGGATCGACGCGGAGCGCCTTACGCGCTGGCATGTAACTGGCGAGAATGGCGACGACACCAAGAAGGAGAGCGACCGATACGCAGGTTGCGGAATCGAGGCCGCCGAAATCGGCTAGAGCACTGGACAAAATTCGACTCAAGACCAGTGCTCCGATGAGGCCAAATGCGATACCACAAGCGATAAGGGTCATCGTCCGATGCATAACCAGCGCTAGGATTTGCGGACGTTGCGCCCCTAACGCTACGCGGATTCCGATTTCGCGTGTTCGCTGGCTGACGGCATAAGCCATGATGGCGTAGATTCCTATTGACGCCATGACCAGCGCCAGCGCTCCCAACACGCTGAGTAACATTGACATCATTTTAAGCGGTCCCATCATCGTTTCCTGCATTTCCCCGATGGTTTGGACGTGGACGCGAAGTGACCCATCTCGCGCAAGGGCTTCCTGGCGCAATGCAGCTTTCACTCGCACCGGGTCACCGCTCGTGCGGATGAGAAACTGCATTTGATAGGGCGGCATGTCCGTTCGGGCTCCCTTGAGGAAGAGCTTTCCTTGGCCGTACGGCACGTAGACTGTCGGCCGGACCGTGTTGAACGGTCTCTTCGCATCCTCCAGGTCTGGCGCCACCCCGATGATTTCGAAGAAAGTACTGGCGGCCGTGGCTAGACGGACGCGTTTGCCGATCGGCTCTTCGTTCGGCCAGTACGTGCGAGCCAGAACCTGATTCACCATCACCACAGCCGGTGAGCCTTCTCGATCCGACATCGTGAAGGCCCGGCCGTGAACCACCGCTGCTCCAATCGTCTTAAAGAAACCGGCGGAGACGATATTGTAGTCGGCGTGGGGAGACGAATCTCCCGCAGTGATCGCAGAGCCCTCGGTAAGCAGCGGGAACCATCCCATCCCGTTTGACAGCGGCATCGCACTGGCCAGCGCGACTGAGGTCACGCCCGGTATGGCGGCAATGCGCTCGCGGAGGTTCTCCTGGAACTGCCGTGTTCTGGTCTCGTCATAGCCCTGCAGATTCAACCGGAACCACATCCTGATCAAGCGGGAGGTGTCGAACGCCGGTCCACTGAGATAGATGCGCTGGACGCACCGCACCATCAGCCCGGCACCCATCAGCAACATCAGGGAGACGGCGAGCGGAACGATCACCAGCCCATTGCGGGGTGACCAGATTCTTTTGGTTTTGGAACGAGAGGCCCCGAACGAGCCGTCGGCATGGAGCGCTTGTGCCAGACTCATTCTTGTAGCCGCAAATGCCGGGGCAAGACCGAACGAAAACCCAGCAGCGAGGGACAGCACGGTTCCGTAAAGAATCACCCGGTGATCGAGGTGCACATCGAACCCCGGACCGGGATCCAACAGCACTAGCAAAGATTTAGCGAGCCAACGAGAAAACAAAAGGCCAAGCGAGCCGGCGCCTAGAGCCAGAAGCATATTCTCCGTAAGGAGTTGGCAAATAACCCGAGCGCGACTCGCTCCCAACGATAGCCTGACGCCGATCTCCCGGCGCCGCGCGACGGCACGGGCGAGCAGAACATTCGCAAGATTGGAACAGGCGATCAACAGTATCATTGAAACGGCGAGAATGACGGCGAGAGCCAGTGCGATTAACTCTCTCTTCTTCTTGGGATTGACGCCTCCAGGAGAGACAAAAACACCCTCATCCGCGAGGTTTGCCGGTTTGGTCCGGCGAAGCGCACTCGAGAGCACGTCGATTTCAGCTTGGGCCTGACGGGTGGTCACGTTCGGTTGAAGCCACGCCTCCACCATCAACCAATGCTCCTCGGGTTCGTTCAGCAAATCCGCCTGATCGAGCAAACTGGGTTGAAGGGCCAACGGAAGGTAGAACCCGGACTTGTCGCCTGCGCCGTATCGTGCGTCCGCGACACCGATCACAGTCAATGGGTGGGCATTGAGAACAACTGTCTTGCCCAAGATCGCTGGATCGGCGGCGAAGCGCTCTTTCCAGAATCCGAATTGCAGGAGAACTACAGGAGGTCCTACCAGTTGCTCTTCTTCTTGAGAAAAACTCCTGCCGATGGCGGGTTTGAGGCCAGACGCAGAGAGAAAATTATCCGATTCGAACCTGCCCTCCACATCCTCCGCCTCTGTCCCCGTCTTCCCTCCTGACAAGGGACCCATAACAAATCCGAACCGGAAGGACTCGGCCTTAACCGCTCGAAATGACGTCGCGTGATCCCGGTAAAAGCGATAGTCGGGGTAGGAGAGTTCCATTCCTTCCCGGAGGCCTTTTACAGAACGATTCAGACCAACGTTCGAGTCACGATCCATCACCTGTGCGGTCTCTATTTGAACCACGGCGTTGATCAGCGTAAAGATAGCCGCGCTCAAACCGATCCCGAGCGACAGGCCAACCGTAGCCAGGACGCTGAAGCGGGCGTCCTTTGTGAGGACGCGCGCAGCGAATCGCACGTCGCGAACTAAGTGGTCCCAAAGCATCCAGTGGGTGGATTCGTAGAACCGTTCCTTAGCCGACATTCGATTGCCGAAGGCCCGTCGGGCAGCCGCTTGCGCATCTGACGGGGTGAGGCCCTCGGAAACCAGTTCATCGGCCTCCAACCGCAGGTGCGCCTCGATCTCGGCGTTGAAGTCCTGCTGTTTGCGCCTCCACCACATGCCGTTCTCCGTTCTAGACCTCAGGTCCCAATACCCGTCCAATGGCTGCCGCCAGCCGCCTCCACTGACTGGTCTCGTGCGTTAATTGCTTTCGGCCCGACCTGGTGAGCTTGTAAAATCGCGCACGACGGTTATTCGTTGAGACACCCCACTCCGCCTCGATCCAGCCCTTCTCCTCGAGCCGTTGCAGCGCGGGATACAGCGTCCCGTGATCGACGAGGAGAACCTCCTCCGACTGCTGCCGGATCGCGCGCGCGACGCCCTGCCCATGCTGCCGGCCAAAGATCAGAGTGCGCAGAATCAGGAGGTCGAGGGTACCTTGGAGGAGCGCGATTCGTTCATCGGACGGGCCTTGGGTTGGCATCCGACCCAAATATACGCTTGTTTGGGTCGGAGGTCAACCCAAGGGTGCGCGAAAAGGGACCCACCCTGATGTCGCGCCGAAGCCCAAGTAGATTAGCATGACAAACCGCTGGGTCCCGCGAGAAAATAAAGTGGTATATGGTTCTTTCGGGCCATTAAAAGCATCCAATGAGAGTCTAGGAACTGAGCCGCAACCGTAAAAGGAAGCGGTCCGCCCCCAAGCCGGGACATCGAAGGGAACTGTCTACATGAACATTATCGAGCCAGCGACACGCGAGCGAGCGGCCGAAAAGCAATACCAACTGCATTTATTCACGCCGCTCACGATCCGCGGCATTACATTGCGGAATCGCATTGCCGTATCGCCGATGTGCCAGTACTCGAGCCAGGACGGCTTCGCAAATGACTGGCACCTGGTGCACCTGGGGAGCCGCGCGGTGGGAGGCGCAGCGTTGGTCATCGCGGAGGCGAGTGCCGTGGACCCGCGCGGGCGCATCAGCCCGCAAGACCTCGGCATCTGGAAGGACGAGCACATCGAAAACCTTTCTCGTATCGCGGCATTTGTGAAACAGCAGAACGCCGTTCCGGGTATTCAACTCGCTCACGCCGGCCGTAAAGGGAGCACTCGTGTGCCGTGGCAGGGCGGCTCGCACATCCCTCCAGGTGAAGGTGGATGGCAGACTGTAGCGCCAAGCCCGATTCCGTTCTGGCCTCAGGATCCTCCGCCGGCCGCGTTGAGCAAAACGGAGATTCGCGGCATCGTGGACGCCTTCGCGGCAGCCGCGCGGCGTGCGTATACGGCGGGCTTTCAAATCGTGGAAATCCACGCGGCGCACGGATACCTGATCAATGAATTCCTCTCGCCGCTGGCCAATCACCGGACGGACGAATACGGCGGCTCGTATGAAAACCGCATCCGGTTCGCACTCGAGGTAGTCGAAGCCGTCCGCGACAGCTGGCCGGAAAACCTGCCGCTGTTCATACGTATTTCCGCGAGCGATTGGGTTGAAGGCGGCTGGAACCTTGACGACTCGGTAGCGCTGGCGCCTCGGCTGCGTCGCCTCGGAGTCGATCTGGTTGACTGCTCTTCAGGCGGACTCGTGCCCTACGCCAAGATAGAACTCGGGCCAGGCTACCAGGTGCCTTTCGCGGAACGAATCCGGCGTGAAACAGGAGCGCTTACCGGGGCTGTGGGGCTAATCACGGAACCGCCGCAGTCGGACGAGATCATCCGCGCCGGCCAGGCGGACCTGGTACTGCTGGCGCGCGCTTTCCTGCGCGATCCTTATTGGCCGCTGCATGCTGCTCAGGTCCTCGAAGCAGAGGCGCCTGTGCCGGTACAGTATGGACGCGCCTTCGCAAATCCTGCCAAGAAAGTCTGACTGAGAGTCTGAGCTATTCCGCCGCCGGGGTTTCGGTGCGTGTCGACGCTTTCGGGCGCCGCGTAGTGGTTCCGGCTCTTCTCGGCCGGGCGGTCCGCCGCGGTGATGCTTCCCCCGACGCGGTGGCTGTCCTGCGGCGCGGACGGCGCGGTTTCGCAGTCCTCACGGCGAGAGACTCCCCGGCAATTGTGGGCGCGGGTTCTTCGGTCGGCTGCTCGTCGCTGATCGTTTCGGCTGCCGGCTCGGTTACCGCAGGCGGATGGAATTCGGCGCCGAGGTTCACCATCAAACCCCGCTCCTCGTCGGGTTCAATCCGGACGACTCCTTTATCCTGCGCATAATTCAGCAGCTCACCGAATTCCTGGAAGCCATACTTTTTCCAGTCGAATTGCGGCTGTTCCTCTTTGACCCACGCCACCAGATCGTCTGCCGGAGCGCCGCTATCCATTTCCAGGCGGTGCGTCTCGAGGACATCGCGCAGAACGGGCAGCGCCTCCTCGGGTTTTGCGGCCGCGGCTACCTGTTCGCCTGGCACCGCGCCCTTGCGCTTGATCATGTAGCGGCCTTCGCCGCCGGTGACGTGAACCAGATCGGCCTTCTGCAGCTTTTCAACGAAATCGGTGAACGAGCCGGCGCCATAAGCCTTCTCGCTGAATGTCGAGTCGAGCTGCAGCATGGTCGATTTCAGCAGTCCGAGCTGCGGACGTACTTCGCGGCGCTCGAGGACCTGCAGGGCGCGATCCACCAGAGGCATGGAGAGCGTCAACTCGAGCGGCGGCGGACGACGCTGCCCACCGCGCTGCGGCGGCGGCATTTGGGTGCTTGGCGTACTTTGCATACCTTGCGGAGCCGGAGTACCTGACGCAGTTTGCGCACTTTGTGCGTTCTGGAGCTGCGGAGCTTGCGCCGCCGGACGGGAGTGTCTAGGCGCTTCTACCAATACCGATTCATAGCTGATGAACTCGTGACAGTTCTTCTGCAGAATCGTGGACGTGAACGCCCGCCCTCCGACGACAAACACTCGTTTGTCATATTGCTTGAGCTTATTGACCAGCGCGATGAAGTCGCTATCGCCACTTACGATGGCGAAGGCATTGATGTGATCGTGTGTGAACGCCATTTCAAGCGCGTCCAGCGCGAGGTTGATGTCGGCGCCATTCTTATCGCCGCGCGGCGACGGATCGCGCTGCACCATCTGCACGGCGTGCTCGGAAAGCTGCCGCGTAAAGGTGTCCTGCCGGCCCCAGTTCGCATACGCGATCTTAGTGACGATCTCACCGCGCTCTTTCAGAGCATCGAGCACGGCAGCCACATCGAACTCGCGCTGCAGCGTCGATTTTACGCCGATCTCGATATTATCGAAGTCGATAAATACGGCGATTTTGAACTTCTCTTCCATTTCATGTCTTCTCATTTTTTTACCGTCAACTTACGAGGCTCGGCTTACCCGGCCTCTTTATACCGGCACGCTCGATCGGATGAAATCCACGACTTCTCCGAGCGAAGCTCCCGGTTGAAATACCGCCGCTACGCCTTGGCGTTTGAGATCCGCGGCATCGTCATCCGGAATTATGCCACCGACTACTACTTTTACGTCCGTCATGCCCTTTTCACGCAGCAACTCCATCACGCGCGGCACGATGGCGTTATGGGCTCCGGAAAGAATCGACAGGCCGATGACCTGCACATCTTCCTGGAGCGCCGCGTTCACGATCATCTCCGGCGTTTGCCGCAACCCGGTATAGATTACTTCCATCCCGGCATCGCGTAGTGCCCGGGCGATGACCTTCGCACCGCGATCGTGGCCGTCCAGACCCGGCTTGGCCACGAGCACTCGTATGGGCAGTGACATGAATCAGACTAGGCTCGTTTCCTGGTACGAGCCAAAAACCTCCCGCAGGGCATCGCAAATTTCGCCCAGCGTCGCATAAACGCGGACCGCATCCAGGATATACGGCATGGTATTCTCCGTTCCTTCGGCAGCCCGGCGGAGGGCATCTAGGCACGCCCTCACCCGGCTATTATCGCGCGTCGCACGCAACACCGCCAGTTTTTTCGTCTGATGGTGCTGCGCGCTCTGATCGATATGCAGGGTTTCAATCGGCTCATCGTGGTCCGCGTGAAATACGTTTACACCGACAATGGCCTTTTCGCCACGCTCGACGGCCGTCTGATACGCATAACTGGCATTGGCTATCTCTCTCTGCGGAAAGTTCTTTTCGATAGCCGGGATCATTCCGCCCATCTGGTCGATTTGGCAAATGTAGCCGCGCGCGGCCTTTTCCGTATCCAATGTGAGGCGTTCCAGGAAATAGCTGCCGCCGAGGGGGTCCGCGGCCGCCGTAATTCCCGATTCGTACGCGATGACCTGCTGCGTACGCAGAGCGATGATTACGGCGTGCTCGGAGGGCAAAGCGTAAGCTTCGTCCAAAGAATTCGTATGGAGCGATTGGCAGCCGCCGAGAACCGCAGCCATTGCCTGGACGGTTGTCCGGACGATGTTATTGTAAGGCTGCTGCCAGGTGAGTGAACAGCCGGCGGTCTGCGCGTGAAATCGCAGCTTCGTGCTGCTCTCGTCAGTCGCTCCGAAGCGGTCACGCATCACGGATGCCCAGATCTTGCGCGCAGCCCGATACTTTGCGATTTCTTCGAAGAAATCGCTGTGTGCGTTGAAGAAAAAGCTGAGGCGAGGGGCAAAGGAGTCGACGGGCAGACCGCGTTCGAGCGCCCACTGAACGTATTCGATACCGTCGCGCAGCGTGAAAGCGAGTTCCTGGACCGCCGTCGACCCGGCCTCGCGGATGTGATATCCGCTGATCGAAATTGGGTTGAATCGAGGCGTCTGCTGCGTTGAAAACTCAATCGTGTCGGTGACCAGCCGCATAGAAGGCCGGGGCGGAAAAATATACTCTTTCTGCGCGATGTATTCCTTCAAGATGTCGTTTTGAAGGGTGCCCGAGAGGCGTGCCCAATCAGCGCCTTGCTTCTCTGCGACGGCCAGGTACATGGCCCAGAGCACCGCCGCCGGGGAGTTAATAGTCATCGAGACCGTTACGTTTCCGAGCGGGATACCGCGGAAAAGCGTTTCCATGTCCTCGAGCGAACTGATCGCAACGCCGCACTTGCCTACTTCACCTTCCGACAGCGGATGGTCCGCATCGTAGCCCATGAGCGTCGGAAGATCGAACGCCACCGACAGGCCTGTCTGGCCCTGTTCGAGCAGGTAAAGATAGCGGCGGTTGGTCTCTTCCGGCGTAGCGAAGCCCGAGAACTGGCGCATGGTCCAGAGCTTGCCCCGATACATACTCTCGTGAATGCCGCGCGTGTAAGGGAACTGGCCGGGCGCGGCAATGTCGCGCGCCGGATCGAGATCGCGGATGTCCTCGGGACCGTAAAGCGGTTCGATGGGCACACCGCTGATGGTTGTGAACGGGCGTTCGGACATCGCCGGAAGAGCGACAGTGGGCGATTTCATCCCACAACCAGTTTAGCGCGGAGGAAGCACTAGGACCGGAGCGCGCAGTCGCGGCCGCTGTCGATCGCTTAGTGGAAAAGGTTTTTCATCGTTAAAAAGACGGCAGCTAGTGCTGCGTTTCGAGGCAGCGATTCGCGGTTTGCGCTGTGAGTTAAACTTACATCGATAGCGGAAAGGAACACTCACCTCCGCCATGAGCCGTAAACTTGCCCCAGCGTTTCTGACTTTTCTCGTTCTCGTGCTTTGCGCCGTGATTGCACTCGCTGTTACGGGCGCGATCATGGATCCCAAGAACCGTGTTCAGAACTTATCGGCCATCGCGTCTTCTACGTCCGCAATGGTTGCAGCCGTTGTGGCTCTGTGGGTCGCATGGCGAGAGTATGACAATCGCGAACGGACTCGCAGGGAATCGGAACAGAAGGAGTACAACGCGCGAAAGCGCATTGCCGCACTTCTCGCGGGAAACATTATGGCGTGGTGCGACCGGAAAGACATTCAGGACCTTCTCAGCGATCTCGCTAAGATCGAGTCGAAAGATTCTATCGAAGGTTATGTGAAACTGGCCGTCATTGCAAAAAAGTCACCGCAGCGCGCCGACGAGCCGGATGCCACCTTCTGGCTTCCCGAGATTGCTTACATCGCCCGCGCGATTCGGCTGGACGCTTTCGATCGCCTCTCTTCCATCCCCAATGTGTGGAGCGTGCAATTCCGCCGCGAGCGGGAAGGCGACCTCAGGGGCATGGATCCGGACTTCTTCGCCGCCATGGACACAATCTGGACGAACCTAGAGATGAGCGCACAGAAGCTCAGCCGTTCGTTCGCGACTCTGGCGAAGATCCGCAAGGACGAACCCGATTTCTTTCAACTCCTCGTCTCCGTAGTTTTTGATGAAGGCGCGGAACTGAAACGAAACGTCGCCGAATTCCTCGATGTGGCGAAAACTGCCGGCAAGACGTTATTGGTGTACACCGAGGAAAGCGTCCCGCCACCCTTGCGCGCCCCTGCCGCGTTATTAGCAAATTCGCGAAAGGGTTCCCAGGGGCTGGCTGAGGCATGGCGCATCATCAATCTCACCCGGTCGGCGCCGGTCATCCTTTCCGCATTGACGGACGTCGACAAAACACTCGGTGAATTCGCGGACAACGCTAAAACCGCCGGGCAGCACCTCGAAGAGATCCAGCGTTTTGTGAGGGACGCCGCCGCCAAACTACCGACATCGAACGAGCCTCCGAAGTAACTCGAATCCAGCCGCGTGCTTTAAAGAAGGGGCCCGAGACTTTATCCAATTCGACCGATCGCTTTCGACCAATTATCGGAGTTATTGACGCAATATCAAAAAGAGGTAGAATCCGCTCTGGCTACGTGACCGCTCAGAAATAAAAATGGCCGGCCCGTGTGAGCCGGCCTACTGACCAGACTAAAGATCGTCCCCCCGAATCGATCTTCAGCCTAGTCTCAATCAATTCGATTCTACAGTAACCCGCCCAAGGCACAAATCTTGGGCGTAAGATTTCATCCAATTGTCTGTTTCGCGTAAGAATTATCACGCGATTTCAGTCGAATTAACCTTCTGTACGCCCTGTGAGAGGCCTGACTGCAGCGGCGCCGCACACTGCCACGCCGGTCTTGGTAAGAGCATTTAGAAAATTATAAAGAAGCGCATAGAGAACTTGCTCAGTCAGCGGTTGTTTGCCTGGAAGCCGGTAAGTCGCGGGCAACTCCTTGGAGATGGTCAGCCGGAGCGCCTGCGAAAGTGGTTTTCCCGAGCGGTCCACTTGGTTGGCTAGCGACATGGGTGTCTGCATGACCGCTCCAGTCCGGCCATCCACATAAAACTGGCAGCGTGAAAACCAGCCAAGGTTTGCGGGATCCGCGGCCTCGAACAATAGGAGGGGACCTTGGCGCCCCGCGGCCGTTAAATCCATGGACAAACTGCGCGCGCCATCCCTGATCTTGATATCGAAACCGGCCTGCTTGGCTACGTTAGTGACAATCTCGGTATCGAGCTCGAGGAGAATAAACTTGTGCTGTCCCGCCTGCAAAACCTGCATGGAATACACATTGTGGCACAGCTGTTCATGCAGTGCGTCCAAACGTATCTTCTAATACGCTTGATGAAATATGTTGCCGGCGGACCGCCTGCTTACGCGCGCGGTCAGTAAGCACTCTCGAATCAATGCACCTGTTGCCGAGCCATGACCGTGAGGAGGTGGTTTCCTAATACGCTTGCCGATACAAACTGAGGAGGTCTTCGCGGGTGCATGGCCGCGGGTTCAGTTGGTGGCAGCCGTCCTGAATGGCTTTGTCGGCCAGCACGGGGAGGAGTGATTCTGAAACGCCCCAGTCGCGCAGCCGCGGCGCAATAGAAACTTTTCGGTTGAGCTCACGAACGCGCTCGGCGGCGTCGCCTCCGCCAAATAGGGTGGCGAGATATTGCATGCGATCGGGAACGGTTGACCGGTTAAACTCGAGAACCACGGGCAATAGGATGGCATTCGTGGTGCCGTGGTGCATGCCGCATTCAGTCGAGAGAGGATGCGCCAGCGAATGCACGGCGCCCAAACCCTTCTGAAATGCGACCGCGCCCATGATAGCAGCCATCATCATATTCGACCGCGCCTCCAGATCGTGCGGATTCGTCATGACGCGCGGCAGGTTATCCCACACCAGCTTCGCGCCAGCCACCGCAATGGCATCGCACATTGGGTTATAACCCTTCGCCAGATAGGCTTCGACATTATGTGTGAACGCATCCATTCCCGTACCGGCGGTGATGTGCGGCGGCAGATCGAGGGTCAGCTCCGGATCCGCGAGCGCGACAGAAGGGATCAGATAAGGGCTGAAGATTACGGTCTTCCGGTTAGTCGCTTTGAGAGTAATAACGGCGGAGCGTCCCACCTCGCTGCCCGTGCCCGAAGTAGTCGCAATGGCGATATAGGGCGGGATGTTCGCGGAAATGCGAGATGAGCCGTCCAGCAGGTCGTCATAATCGGCGAGCGCGCCCGAGTGCGTGGCCATCAGGCGAATAGCTTTGGCTGCGTCAAGTGGAGATCCGCCGCCGAGCGCGATGACGCTGTCGCATTTTCCGTCCTTGTAAGCAGCGACCCCGTCAGTGACGTTTTGCTCGACCGGATTGGGATCGACTTTCGAAAACACGGCGGCTTCGGGTATCAGCTTGCGAACTTTCTCAAACACGGCGGTGCGCTGAATGCCGGCGTCGGTCACAAGCAGCGGGCGCTCAACGTTGCGCTTCTTCAGCTCCTCAGGAAGGCGATTCACCGTACCGGCTCCGAACACGATGGTCGTCGGGAAAGAAAATGTAGAGAG
>Ga0070681_10004212_pt1 | contig 13627 bp, 10 predicted proteins | sample KBSC83BmetaG_FD_65650 | JGI IMG/M metagenome (GOLD analysis project Ga0070681, IMG submission 65650) | Corn rhizosphere microbial communities from Kellogg Biological Station, Michigan, USA - KBS C8-3B metaG | ecosystem: Host-associated > Plants > Roots > Rhizosphere | place: USA: Michigan... | reverse complement strand
CTTATCAGAAGATCGCGTTCCTCATCGGTTGTCAGGCGCGTCGTGCGCTCTTTGAACTCCTGGCGCGCCTGCGCCAACATTGCTTTCAACTCTTCACGTCTCCAGATCTGCCGCCAGAGAAAACCGTACGACAAGAACCTCGGATAAACTCGATCCCGGATCTCCTCTTTCAACCAGCCATTACTCTTATCGAGAATCGTGCGAACATCAGCGAGCAACTCCTTGCGCCGCCCTTCGAGATCCTCGACCAGCAGCGGCTCGCCTTCTATACGCGTCATGATCCGCGGCGCGAGGTAGTAAGCAGCCAGTCCGAGGACCCCCGATAAGATCGTCAAATCAAAAGCGACGTACAGAAAGCTCGTCACTAGCCCGCCGGTGCGCGGGCCCGAGTGAAACAGCAGCATCACGCCCGCTATGACACCGACGTAAACATGGGCCAGCATCCAATATCGCAACGCGCCCGCACGGCGTCGATAAATCTGCTTCCGGACGGGATACGTCATCACCACCGCGACGCCCGCAAGTCCAATCAGCCCGGTGAGCCACCGCATCGTCAACCACGTTCCCGTCAAAACTCGATCGTAGCCGTATTTCGTGATGGCCCATCCGATGACGAGCGCCGAAAGAATCGACACTGCCGCGCCGGCGATGTGCCAGGCGCGCGCGAGTGGATCGCTCTTGTGAATGTTCCGGCCGATAGCCTGATTCTGATCTCGGAATACAAAACTGTTTGCCGCACCGATCTCGCTGAAGTACTCAATCGGATCCACGCGCACGAGCGCGCCGGTGGGACAATTCTCTTCGCACGAATAAGCCTTACGCTTCGCGCCCGGTGGGTTGAGCGACGTTCCCTGGCAAAGATTGCATTTGATGGCGACAGGATCGTCGGATGCCGCGGGCGGCGCGGGACGATCGATCTTGAAACTGAAAGCCTGCTTGAATGTCGCAGCAATGCCCGAAGGCGGCGCGGGCGAGGTGCGCGGCACCATCGTGATCGCGTCGTAAGGACACTGCGTCGCGCAGTCGAAACAACCGATACACGACGGTATATCAATGTCGATGTGGCCGTGTGAGTCGCGAAAGATCGAGCCTGTCGGACAACCAGTCAAACATTCCGGATCCTCGCAGTGCATGCAAACCTGCGGCACAAGCGCGTGCTGCAAACGCTTTTTGCCAATCCGCGCCGGACGCTCAATCTGGATCCCGCGCCGTAACAAACGCGATTGCCCGTGCATCTTGTGGCACGCCAGCGAACAGTTGCCACACCTGATGCAGAGGTCCATGTCCATCACGAGGACGTTCGAGCCGTCGATGATTCCCGTCGCGATCTCTTCTTCGGCGGCTTTGAGTGCGTTCAGATCGGGAAGCGCTTCGATCGTGAGTGGCTGTGAACTTCCGACGGTTGAGAGCGGCGAGAACGTCGCGACGAGTTGTTTACGTAGCTCCGGATCCGTCGAGAACTGATCGAGCGGAATTTCGAGCACTTCCGTTCGCGCCATCAGGCTCGCTCTGTATTGCCAGACGGCAGGCTGCGTCACGCCTTCGAGTCCGAGGCAATTTCCACCGCCAAGAAAATCAACGCCCGTAGTCTCGTCCATGCCAAGTACGACTTCCGGCGAGGCTGCGTGAAACGGCACGCCGTGCGAGCGTCGCACCCAACCGCTTTTGATCAGGATCACACGATCGACGGGTTGGTCTTCCTGGCACAGAACATGATTTTTGCCGTACACCATGTAACGCGCGGTGCGTTTCAACTCCTGAATTAATTCCTGGCTTAGAGGTTTGCCCGTGATTTGTGCAAGGTCTTCGATGACGCGCCCGATGCCGTGAGTGCGGTAAGTGTCGTCGAGGATCGTGCCGAACGTCTTCAACTTGCGCAGCAGACGCAACGCGGGACGCGTCACTTCGAGCACGACCGCTTTTTGGTGTGCAGGGACTGCTACGGTTGCGTTGCGCTCGATGCCCGCGAGCAAAGCCATCTCGCCGAAGCAGGCGCCCGGTTCGAGTTGGCCGATCTTCCTCTCGCCTTCCGTGTCGTGTACGTAAACATCGAGCGCGCCCTCGACGGCGATGTAAAAAGTGTTTCCACCCCACTCGCTCTGGCGCATGATCTCTTCGCCGCCGTCGTAAGCGAGCAGGCGCACGTAAGGCCCCACGCGCTTACCATTGCCGTAATCGCGACCCTGAACGATTACTTCGAGGTCACCGGCGTACTTCTGTTTGCCGTTTTGTTCTTCGAAGAGTTCGGCGGTAAGAGCAAGATGCTGGATGGCTTCAACAACGCGACCCCGATCGGTTATTTCGCGCATGGGCTCTTTATACTACAGTCCTCAACGCACAAAGAAGAAGAAATTGTCAGCCACAAAAAGGCACACAAGGCACACAAAGAAAAAAAATGATCAAGAAGATCTCTTTTGTGTGCCTTATGTGCCTTTTTGTGGCTAATCATTTTTCGGGCGTGCTAAACTCCGACAACCAATGCTTGCAGAAAATCTTTTCGCGCTTCCCCTCGAACAACAAATCGGACAGTTCTTATTCATCGGCCTTCCCGGCACCGAATTCGACGACGAAACACGCGCCCTCGTCGAATACGTGAAGCCTGGCGGCGTGATTATTTTCGGCCGTAACGTCGCTGGCGCGGAACAACTGCGGACCCTGCTCGACAGCGTTCGCGAAGTCGTACCGACACCACCGCTCTTCGGCATCGATCAGGAAGGCGGCCTCGTCGACCGCCTGCGCCGCATATTCACACCGATGCCTTCCGCGCGCACGATCCGCCAGCACGGCGATCTTGCCGCCGCGCGCGCGCTCGGCAGAATCACGGGTGAAGTGCTGCGCATGCTGGGCTTCAACATCAATTTCGCGCCGGTAATGTCGATCATGACCGACGATCGCGATCTGCTGTCGAATGGTCTTTATTCGCGATCGTTTGGACGATCGCCGGGCGAAGTCCTCGGCTATACGACTGTCTACATGCGCGGACTTCAAGGCACGGGACTTCTCGGCTGTCTCAAACACTTCCCGGGAATCGGCTCCGGCGAGGTAGATTCACACGAGGAGATGCCGGTAGTTCGGCTCTCTCACGACGACCTCATCGCGCAGGACCTCGCGCCATACATCGAGCTCTTTCAACGACGCGACGATCGCGTGCGTTGCGTGATGGTGAGTCATGGTGGCTTTCCAAATGTCGACATCAAAGAAGAGACTACGGGCGGTTTGATCGAACCCGCCTCGCTTAACTACAACATCGTCACCAAACTTCTCCGCGAAGAGCTCGGATACAAGCACCTCGTAATCACCGACGATCTCGAGATGGGCGCAATCGCGCGACACTACGAGATCGAGGACGCCGTGGTGCGCGCGGCGCTCGCCGGTGAAGACATGTTCCTGATCTGCGCGACTCCCGAAACGATAAAGCGCGGCTACGATGGTTTGCTGGCGGCTGCCCGGAGCGGTGCGCTCTCCGAAGCGCGGATAAAAGAGACGCTCGAGCGAATCGCGCGCACTAAAACCATCATGGAACCACCCTGCCCGCTCGATCTGGATCGTTTTAAATTCCTTTCAGACGAAATTTCCAGACTCAATTCCAAGCTCAACTACACCTACGGAGGCACCGTTAAGTGAGCGCCGGCAAGCTTATCCTGCTGATCTTTTTAATAACTATCTTACTAATCCCGCCCGGATGCCGGTCACGACGCAGCAATGCTTTTGTGATCGCACTCGGCGACAACATTCGCACCATCGATCCGATTGGCGCGCCTTCAGTAGAAGCGGCCAGCGAACGCGTGCGCACATTGATATTCAATACACTCGTCAAGAAAGACGAGAAGTTTGATTACTCGGGTGAGCTCGCATCCGACATTAAGCGCTCCGATGATGGTCTAACCTACACGTTCACACTCCACGATGGCGTTCAGTTTCATAATGGACAGACGATGACTTCCACGGATGTGAAATACACGCTCGATCTCGTCTTCTCCAGTAACTTCGGAAAGTCAGCTAGTTTTTACAAAGGATCGGGTGCTGACAAACGCAGTTACATAAAGAGCGTCGAGGCGCCCGATCCGCGCACGATCGTGGTGACGTTGGTCGAGCCGTGGGTGGGATTACTTTCTAACCTGGTTCCGATCCCGATAATCCCGAAAGATAGTTACGAGTCGCAGAAGACGCATCCGCTCGGCACTGGTCCATTCAAGTTCGTTAGTTACGACAACGCGCAGCAGGTAGTCGATCTCAACCGGTTTCCGCAGTACTGGGAAGGCGCTCCTAAGCTGGAAACAGTGCGCGTGCGGGTAATCTCCGACATGAATGCCTTACAGGCAGAGTTGCAGGCGGGTCGTGTTGATATCGCACCGATGCCGACGAGTCTTTCGCCGGATGCAGTGAAACGACTCGAGCAGGATCCGAACCTGCAAGTGAAGGTATTCAACGGATCGAATGTTTATTTGCTGACGATCAATACTTCATCGCCCCCACTCGATAACGTCAAAGTACGACAGGCAATCGCTTATGGAATCGATCGCGAGAGCTTGATCAAGAATCTGTTGCTGGGTTTGGGGAAGATCGCGCATTCGATCATTCCCGAGGAGTCATGGGCTTATTCGCCAGGGCAAACGTATTCGTACGATCCGGCACGCGCGAAGAAACTGCTCGACGAAGCGGGTTTTCCCGATCCTGATGGTGATGGACCACGAATGCGTTTCGATAAGCCGATCATTTACAAGCTCTCAGGCAGTAGTATTGCAGGGCGTCAGTATGCGGGCGTCATTCAAAACTCACTGAAGGAAGTCGGCATCCCGGTCGAGATTCAGACACCGGAACAGAATACGTTCCTCGACGAGCTCAAACGTGGCAACTTCCAAATCGCATACTCGCAGTGGGTCGGAGGCAATCAGGATCCGATCTTCTACAAAGACCTTTTTGCGACTTCTGAGATACCGACGGAGACGCGGTCTGCGCGTAATCGCAGTCGCTACAGTAACAAGGAGCTCGATGCGTTGCTTGACGAGGCAGTGAACACGTTCGATCGCAAGAAGGGGTTGGAGTTATATAAAAAGATCCAGGAGATCGTCAGCCGCGACGTGCCGGTGTTCCCGTTGTGGTACGGATCGAATGTAGTGATCGCTAAGAAGAATGTGCAGAACATTCAGGTGAACGCGAGCGGCGACTGGGGGTTCGTGAGGAATTTAAGCCGCTGATTACGCGGATTAAAAATCAGTGATTGGCAGCGAGGCAGTCGCGTAGAGGGGTGGACGAACTCCTTCGTTCAGGTAATCCCACGCGGCGAGTCCGATCATTGCCGCGTTGTCCGTGGACCACTTCAGCGGCGGCAGACAGAGTTTCACTCCGAGACTATCGCAAAGCTCCGCAGCGCCTTCACGCAGTTGCGGGCTCGCAGCCACACCACCGACCACCACCAAACACTTCGACGGATGCGCAACCAGAGCGCGCCTGCATTTCGTCAGCAGTATCTCCATGCACGCACTCACAAACGACGCCGCCACTTCCGAATGCGACACGTCAGGGTTCTTGTCGAGGTATCTTCCGACCGCAGACTTCAAACCCGAAAACGAAAACTCAAAGCCCTCCGTCAGCATCGGCCGCGGAAACAGAATCGAATCCGTGCCCGTCTTAGCGAGCTTGTCGACAGCCGGACCACCCGGATAACCCAGCCCGAGCAAACGCGCCACCTTGTCGTATGCCTCGCCAACCGAATCGTCTCGCGTCGAACCGAGCAGTTGAATCGACGTCAAACTCTCCATGCGTGCGAGGAACGTATGTCCTCCCGAGACGAGCAGAACGATCGCCGGCAGCTCGACGCGACGCTCCACCAGATCAGCGCTGCGCAAATGTCCACGCAAGTGATTGATGCCGAGCACGGGAACATTCCATCCGAAACCCAATCCGGCAGCAGTGTTGACTCCGACGATCAGCGATCCGATCAACCCCGGTCCACGCGTCACACCGATAGCTTTCAGATCCGGACCGGCGACATTCGCCTCCGCGAGTGCCCGTTCAATCGTCGGAACGACAACCAGCGCGTGTGCGCGGCTCGCAAACTCCGGGTAGACACCGCCCCAGTGCGAGTGAATATGAGTTTGGCTCGCGATGATGGACGAAAGCACGTTGCCGTCCCGGTCGACCACGGCGGCAGCCGTGTCGTCGCACGATGATTCGATACCGAGAATTACTTCTTTACTCATTTAAATACCTAAGCACTTCAGATTCAGGAACAACCCCGAGACGCTCGATGACTGGTGGATCGATGCGACAGTTCACGAGCGTAGAGGCCGTAGTTCGTAATGTGCCGCCGTCAACCGCGAGATCCGGTGCGCCGTCGAGTTGGGCCAGGATGTCGCGAATGTTGTCCGGCGTGTCGGCGCTGTGCGCGTTCGCGCTCGTGACGAGCAGTGGACCGGTTCTGCGCAACACTGCAAGCAGACGATCGTCGTTGGGAATTCTGATCGCGGCCTCGTCGCGTCGGATGAGCCAATGCGGCCGGTAGTCAGAACTAAATCCCATCGCAAGCGTCAGGCTGCCGGGGATCAAAGGTGAACGCAGCAGGCGCCTCGCTGACTCGCTGATCTCAAAACCTAACGGCTCGAGTTCCGCATCCGACGCTACCATGATCGGAAGATTCACCGTGCGCGGGCGGCGTTTGAGCGCAAACAATCGATCGATCGATTTGTCAAACTTCGGACTCACCGCCAGCCCGTAAACCGTATCGGTCGGCAGCAGCACGACACCACCGTTCTCCAGACACTCAACAATATCGTCGACAGTCATCGTTCGTAAAAAATGTCCGATTGATCATTGAGTGCCTCAACCTGCGTCGTCGCACGACTACCCGCTTCATGAGCTTCGAAACCCAGATCCAGAAGCACGCGCGCGTCAGGATTCTCGATTCCCGTGTCAACGAGCTCGACATCATTCAAGAACGGCGCGAACCGGTGTCGAATCCTTCCAGCCACCGCGGCTTTAGAAAGTCGCGCACCAACGTCGACAACCACTTTGTGCAACGGACCGAAACGCATGATCTCAACTGACTCATCCTTGATCAACCCAACGTACGCATTATCATTCGCGGCCGGAACGGCACACAGCACCGGCAAATTCGTCGTGCCCTTCGTTTGATGTGCGATGATCTCGAACCAATTGAACGGATAGATATTCACGTTCAAGCTAAACGCGAGCGCGTTCACAAACGAGATGCCAGCTCGCACGAACGTCAACGATCCTGGTCCAACATTGATCGCCACGCCCTTGATCTCACGCGCTTCAGCGTGCAACCGTTCGAGCCCGCACGAAAGTAACGCATCCAGGGTTCGCAACGAAGATTCACAGTTATCAACAGTCGAATCGAAAACGACTTCGCGGTCGCGCCCAAGCACCACTCGATACACATTCGACGACGACTCGATTGCTAGAAGTAAACTCATACCTGCGTTCTTAAACTTTCCAAAACCGGTCGCCAGCGCTCCGCCGTCGCCGAGAGTGTGAGCTTGCGCCAGTTGTCCCACCCCGGCACAAACTCGAACGCGATCGACAAAGCGTTCGAAAAATCCGCCTCAACAATGTCACCCCACTCGACCGCGGTGATGCTCTCCGGAACGTAGTCTTCCAACCCCAGATCGCGAAACTCTGCGACACTCGAAAGCCGGTAAGCATCGATGTGCAGAAAAGTCCCCACCGGGGTCGGATAGAAGTGGGCCAACGTGAACGTCGGACTCGTTACGTTAACCTCCGATCCAAGCGCCGCCACGAGATCCTGGACAAACGCAGTCTTCCCGCCCGCCAACACACCCTTGAGCATCATCGCATCACCCGCACGCAGAAACGGCGCCAACGCCGCCGCCACCCGCGCGGTCTCTTCCCTGCCCCTGCAAATGACGCTAAATCCGCTCACGCCCAAAAGAGATTTGCCACAAAAAAGCGCAAAAGTCACATAACGATCTTCTTAATCAGTTCCTGTTTTTGTGACTTATGTGCCTTTTTGTGGCTACTAAGGTTGTTTCCAGTTCGTATCCAGACGCGTCTTCTTCAAACTCGGCGCGTCGAGCACGTTCACATCGAAGCCTGAAACATACGGCTTCACCAGCGAGTACGAAGACGCAAAATAGATCGGCATCGCGCGCAGATCCTTGAGCGCCTGCGTCTCCGTCTCAACCATCAGCTTCTCCGGCGGCGACGGCTCCGGTCGCGCAGTACCTTCAGGCACCGGCGACGGACTCGGCAGCGCACGAGTGTCGCGCTCAAACAGCATCCGCAGATTAACGAGCTCACTGGTAGTTTGCATCACGAGCCCGCGACGCACGATGTCGTAATCACCAGCTTTGATCGCTGCTTCATATTCATCCCAATTGCGAATCTCGATCGCCGTTTCAATATTCAATGTCGACCGCCACATCGCAGCGATCGACTGCGCCACGATGCGCTGCTGCTCGTTGCGATTGATCAGCAACCTGATCACGGGAAAGCCTTCACCGTTTGGATAACCCGCTTCGGAAAGCAGCTCTTTCGCTTTGTTGACGTCGTGTTCGAGCAGCTCTGCTTTGTCGACTACCGGCTTTTCACCGGACATGGCGTCGGGAAAAAATTTTCCAGCCGGCTCAGTTGCGCCACCGAGATCGTCGCGACTGACTCGTTCACGATCGATTGCGAGTGCGAGCGCCTCACGCACGCGGACGTCATCGAACGGCTGGCGCGCGGTGTTGAAGGCGTAGTAAGTCAACGCGCCGTAGGTTGTACGGCGGAAGTCCTCGTACGGCGTCAGCAGCTTGAGCGCGAGCGGCTCGAAGGGCGCGTTTGTAATTGCATCGATCTCGCCTGACCGGTAAGCACTCAGCGCGTCTTCGGCATCGGGCGTGTTTACAAAAGTTACGCGATCGAGAGCGACCGATGCATCGTCCCAATAAGTTTTTGCACGCTCGAGTTTCACGCCATCGTTGCCGGCCGCAGACAGATGAAACGCGCCGTTTGAGATCAAATCATGCGAATCGAGTCGACTCGTGTGGTCCGCAGCCTCGACTTTCACAGGCCGAAACACGGGATGGGCCACGAGCGCCGGAAAACTATTGTCAGGACGTTGCAGTGTGACTTGCAGAACGTGTTCGTTGAGTGCGCGCGCGCCGAAAGGGTGTGGCGCAGAAACCGTTGGCGCCGCGCCTTCGATGTTGGCGAGCAACTCTGTGTGTGGCGCGAGTGGTCCAATCTTGAGCGTGCGCTCCCAGGAACGTACGAAATCTTCCGCCGTAACTTTTTCGCCGTTGGACCAGCGCGCGTTGTCACGCAAGTAGAACGTCCAGACACGATTGTCGTTTGACGATTCCCAGCGCGATGCGACTCCCGGAACCGGCGCTAAGGTTTGCGGATCGTAGTCCGTGAGGCCTTCGAAGAGTGCACGCACGGCGTCAGTGTCCGGCGGCGCTGCGGCAAAAGCGGGATCGAATGTCTGCGGCAGTCCGCCGTTGCTCCAACGAAACTCCTGCGCCCGCGGCGTAATGACTTTGCCGTAGTAAGTCGACGGCTCGCCGCTGCTGAAGCAGCCGCTGTGAGTCAAACACAGCGCCAGCAGCAGTGAAAAAATCCCCGAAAATCGCGAACGTCGGAACATAAATGTTTGGCCGCGTTAATCTGCGGCTTGAATTAGTTTCTCGTGCACACGAACAGTTCGAGCTCTTGTCAGATCGAATCCATCGGATGTATCGATCAAGTAATCGGCAAACTTTTGCTTTTCTTCCTGCGGCATTTGAGAGTTTATGCGCCGCTCCGCCTCTGCGCGCGAGAGTTTGTCGCGCAGCATCAGGCGTTCAAGTTGAACTTCGGGACGGCAATGGACCACGATCAGTTTATCGAAGCGCTTGTAACCACCCGATTCGATCATCAAAGCAGCGTCTACGATGCCGATGCCGTTCGGATCCTGGGCCTCCCAGTTCCGCAAGATCTCATCCTGGCGCGCGATGATGAACGGATGAAGAATGTGATTGAGCCGCTGCCTTTGGTTTTCATCCGCGAAGATCTGCGCTCCGAGTCGTTTCCTGTCGAGCGTTCCATCCGCGTTCAGAATTTCTTTGCCAAATGATTCCGTCAGTGCCTCGAGTCCCGGCGTGCCGGGCATCACGACTTCGCGCGCCGTTAGATCCGCATCGAGCACGTGACACCCGAGCTCCGCAAAGATCGAGACGACAAATGATTTACCAACGCCGATCGAGCCTGTCAGTCCGACACGTAACATAATCACTGCCGTCGCAAGGTCGCGGCCTTCAACGTGTTCTTCATCAACATCGCCACCGTTAACAGACCGACACCGCCGGGCACAGGCGTCAACTTGCCTGCAACCTCCGCCGCCTGGGCCGGATGCACGTCGCCCACGAGCGTCGAGCCGCGCTTAGCGAGCACCTCGAGTCGCCTGTCAGCATCTTCACCAAATAACTCGCGAACCTCGTCCTTGTCTGAAATCCTGTTCATGCCGACGTCGATCACCGTCGCGCCCGGCTTGATGTGATCGCGACCGATGAAGCCCGCACGCCCGATCGCGACTACGAGCAAGTCGGCAGTCCTCGTTACAGCTGCCAGATCACGCGTGCGTGAATGACAGATCGTCACTGTCGCATCTCTTTGCAACAACAACTGCGCCATCGGACGTCCGACGATTTGACTGCGACCAACCACACACGCGTTCGTTCCGCGTATCTCAACGCCGTTGTCGTCGAGTAATTCGATAATGCCCGCAGGAGTACATGGCACGAAGACCGGACGCCCGAGCGCCAATCGACCGACGTTGACCGGATGAAACCCATCAACGTCTTTCGCAGGATTGATGGCTTCGATGATCGCGGTTTCGTCGATCTGGGATGGCAAAGGAAGTTGCGTCAGGATGCCGTCAACGTCGTCACGCGCGTTTAGCGACGCGATGAGTTCGAGCAACTCCGCGGTGCTGGTCGACTCCGGCAACGCGTGATGTTCAGAATGAATGCCAACTTCCTCACACGCGCGAATCTTATTTCGGACGTAAACCTCGGATGCCGGATCGTCGCCGACACGCACCGCCGCGAGACCAGGTCGCACGTTCATTCGCTCGATTGCGTTTTGCACGTCCTGCTTAATGCGGGCGGCTAATTGAGAACCTTCAAGTTTGATCATATTGGTTGCAAGATTTTTCCCGCAAAGGCGCAAAAGAAAGGCGCTAAGTTTTCTTTGCGCCTTTGCGTGAAACTGCTTTGTAGTCCCATTATAATCTGAAGTATGTCATTCCTGAGAGTGGTCCTTATTTTCGTCTTCCTGGGCGCGGCTGCGCTGACCGCACTGGCCCAACCAGAGCGCATCACCGCGGCCGTTGAGGCGTCCGATTGGCAGACTGCGCGAGCCGAGATCAACAAGCTGCGCTCGACCAACGAGGCGCTGTTTCGCGACAAGAATTATGAGTATCTGATGGGACGCATCGCCGAACGCACCGGTGATCTCGCCGCCGCGACCGCCAGTTATCAAACAATCACGGCCAACAATTCGAAACTTCGAGAATACGCCCTCTGGCGACTCGCAAAGCTCGCACGCGCCACCGGCGATCTGGTCCTCGAGCGCGAACGACTGCAACAACTCACCGCCATCGCACCGTCAAGCCTGCTCTTCGAGGCCGCGACTTTGCGACTGAGTGAGAGTTTTTTCGAAAGCGGTGACTTTGCGACTGCGGCTGGCAGCGCCAAACCCTTGTTGCTCTCGAAGAACGTCAACGTCGCGCGTGAAGGAGCAGCGTTGATGGGTGCGGCTTACACAGGTGCAGGAAAACTGGCTGAAGCGCGCGACGTTTACACCAAGCTGGTGCTGCAAATGCCGGATGCATCTCGGCCCGATGACTTCGCGCTGGAAGCTGTCAGGCAACTCGACGCTTTCGACAAAAATTCACCAAACCTCAGCGAAGCCGATCACTTGCTGCGCGCATCTGTCTACCAGTTCAATCGCGACTTTGCCGGCGCGCGCGTTCATTACCAGGCGGTTATCGATCGTTTCCCGCAGAGCAGCACTGTTCCGAACGCGATGTTTCAGATCGCGCGCGGGCTTTACAACGAGTCGAAGTACGACGACGCTGCGAAGCTTTTTCAAAAAGTTTTTGATTCTTATCCGCAGACGACCAGCGCACGCGACGCGCTCGGGTTTCTTGGTTCGAGTTATGTGCGGATGAAACGAGTCGACGACGCGGTCACAGCCTACAAGCTGCTCATCGATCGATTTCCTGATGCACCGAGTCCGGAACGACCGTACCTGAACATCATCGACGCACTGCACGAAGCGGGTCGCTACACGGAAGCGCTCAACTGGGTGCAACAAACGCGCGCTCGCTTCAAAAACGATCTCGGCGGCGCGCTCGCCTTGTTTGCGCAACTGCGTATTCACATGGCCCAGGCAAGCTGGGCCGCCGTCGTGCGCGATGCGGAGGAGTTATCGAAATTTTCGGATCTCGGTGGGACTCGCGTTGGCGGCGGCACGACTACCGTCGAGGTCAATTTCCTGCGCGCTTACGCCCTCGAGCAACTCGGCAGGACTGAAGAAGCGATCGATGCGTACCTATCAATACCTGACGGGCGCAACGAGTACTACGGCACGCGAGCGACGCAGAGACTGCTCGCATTAGCCGTAACCGACAAGACGGGCGTGCTCGTTCGTAATCGTCTTAATTCGTTTTTGAGCGAAGGCAAAGCCGCGGACGCTGCGGGCCAATACGAGCAATCGCGAGCGGCAGCACAAGGCGCGTGGAGACTTACCGGCGAGGCGAAGATCCGCGGCGAACTGCTCAGGCGGTTGCAGGCTGCTTACAGCGCGTTGCCAACGTATCGCTTACCGCAGTTCAACCGGATCTCTCTGCTCAAACAACAGCCGCCAAACGGCGCCCACGAGGAGCTCGCCGACAATCTGTTGCTGCTCGGGTTGTACGACGAGGCACTGCCTGAGTTGCTTGCAACACGCGTGGCGAACAAAACGGCCGGCGCGACGGACGAGGATTACACGATCGCGCTACTGTCGTTGCGCGCCGGAATTCCGAATCGTGCGGTGCGGTTTGCGGAGCAAGTCTGGAAAGCAGTACCGGCCGATTACCTGATTGAACTCGCGCCGCGCGAGTTGGCCGAGATGCTTTATCCGGCGCCGTTTCGTGATGCCCTTTTGCAGAATGCGAGCCCCGAAGTCGATCCGAGATTTGTGCTTTCAATCGCGCGACAGGAGTCACGCTTTCAGGCGGATGCGAAATCGGTGGCCGCAGCTCGCGGCATGATGCAGTTCATCGCCTCCACTGCAAACGAGATTGCGGAGCAACTAAGATTGCAACACTTTCAGCAGGACGATCTGTACAACCCCGACACCTCGATTCGTTTCGGCACGCAGTATCTCGCCAATCTGTTCAGGCAGTTTCCGAACCAACCGCAGGCGGTGGCCGCTTCGTACAACGGAGGCGCTGACAACCTCGTGCGCTGGATTACTCGTTCGCGCGGGAACGAAGCTGATCGCTACGTCCCCGAGATCGGTTTCTCACAATCCAAGGATTACGTTTACAAAGTGCTAACGAATTTCTGGACCTACCAACGTCTCTACGACGCGAAACTCCAACCCAGATGAGGCCACAAAAAGGCACAAAAGG
>Ga0070681_10004211_pt1 | contig 13627 bp, 16 predicted proteins | sample KBSC83BmetaG_FD_65650 | JGI IMG/M metagenome (GOLD analysis project Ga0070681, IMG submission 65650) | Corn rhizosphere microbial communities from Kellogg Biological Station, Michigan, USA - KBS C8-3B metaG | ecosystem: Host-associated > Plants > Roots > Rhizosphere | place: USA: Michigan... | reverse complement strand
GCGACCGCGGCGCGCGCGGCGTCGTTGCGCGGGCGCGCGACGAGTCCCGACGGTCCGACGCTCACCTCGAATTGCGCGCGATCGGCCATCGGCAGGTAGACGGCGCTGCCGTAGCGTGCGTCGACCCATGGCAGGTTGGCGGCGCGCGCGAGCGACCACACGTCGAGGCGATCGCCCGCATTGAGCCGCCACACCGTGTGCGCGGCGCTGCGCTCGGTGTCGATGTCCGCGTAGCGGCCGGCGATGCGCTCGAGACGGTAGACGGTGTCGAAGCCGATCAGCGTCGCGAACGGCCGCCACTTGAGGATGCGCGCGTCGACCTGCCATTCGTCGCCGTCGAGCACGAAGCGCTCGCGACGGCCGTCAGGGAACGCGACGTCGACGTCGAACGCGCGCGGCGCCTGCGCGTGGAAGTCGAGCGTCGCCGCGGGCGCCTCGTGCGTCAGCCGCGTCCACGACAAGAGGCTCGTGCCGACCAGCGCGATCGCCAGCGCTGCGAGCACCGCCACCAGGAAGCCGAGCGACGCGATCGTCGTCAGCACCGGCCGGCGACGGCGCGCGCACTGGAAGGTGGCGCCGAGCGTGCCGAGCGCCAGCAGTGCGACGACGCCGATCGCGGCGACGAGCGCGGTCACGGGTCGCGCCGGGCAGGGTTGAGGCGGGGCATCGCCAAGAGTGTCGCACGGGCAGTGCCGCGCGGCGGGCATGGCTTGTGCTTGCACTTGCCCGTTGATTGGGCCGGATCGCCTGCCGCAGCGCGGATTGCCTGCGGCCAGTGCCTCGGCCAGCATCCACTTTCCGACGCTCGAGACACGCGCTTCGCATGCCCAACTTCCGCCGTTTTGCCAGCCGCGCCGCACTGGCGCTCGCCGCCGCCCTCGCCGCCGCGGCGCCCGCCGCGGCGCAGGAGCTCGTGTTCAGCGTGACGGAGGGCGTCACCTACCAGGCGACGCCGAAGGAGGTCCGCGACAAGTTCGAGCCGCTCGCCGAAGCGCTCGCGAAGGGTCTCAAGCGTCCCGTGCGCATCGTGCTGGTGCCGTCGTACAACGACACGCGCGCGGGCCTCAAGGCCCAGCAGTACGACCTCGCGTTCATCCATCCGGCGCACGTGGCGCTCGAGGCGATCAAGTCCGGCCAGTACAAGGCCGTGGCGTGGACGCAGGGCTACACCGAGTACACGGCGCAGGTGCTCGGCCCCGCCGGCACGCCGCTCAAGTCGTTCGCCGACATCAAGGGCCATTCGCTCGTGACCCCGGAACGCGACTCGATCACCTGGGCGATGGTCAACGCGATGCTGCGCGAGCAGAAGTTCGGCAAGGACGACGTCAAGGTGATGAACACGCGCTACCAGGACGCCGTGCCCTTCTACATCGACAAGGGCTTCGCCGAATACGGCGCCACGGCCGCCAACGCGGTCGTCAAGGCGTGGACGTCGAACGGCGGCAAGTCGTACGCCAAGTCGCGCCCGGTGCCGATCAAGCAGATCATCGGCTCGACGCGACTGCCGCAGGCCGACCTCGACCGCATCCGCGACATCCTCGTCACGCTGTCACAGACGGAAGCTGGCCAGAAGGTGCTGGCCGCGACGGGCTACAAGGGCTTTGTCGCGCCCAACCCGGACGTCGAGAAGAGCGTGATGGCCTGGCTCGGGATCTGATACCGGGCCGCTCGCATACTGTCCCGCGCGCCCCTCACCCCGACCCTCTCCCGCACGCGCCCGCACCCACCCTCTCCCGCACGCGGAAGAGAGAGTGAGCGAAATCAGCGCAGCGCGCGCGACTCGATCTTCGACCAGTCGAGCGTCAGCGTATTGACGCGGCGCTCGCTCGCGCCGGCGTCGACACCGAACGCCGGCACCACCACGCGGAACGTGCCGCTCGCATCGCGCGCGACGTCGACGACGAGCGCGAGCTTGAGCGTCGCGAGGCGGATGCACGGCTTGTCGGCGCCGGCGCGCATGAAGCCGTCGATCGCCGCGTTGATCGTGCGCGCCACGGGTGAGCGCGCGGGCGGCGCGTGATCGAAGTCGACGACGCCTGCGGGGCCTTCGACCGCGAGCTTGAGCGACAAGGACTGCGTGCGCTTTTGCGTTTGACCGGCGGCGAGGCTCGGCGTGAGCGCGAGGCCCGCGAGCGGCACCGCGACGAGCCTGACCGACGCGCCGGCGTCGACCTGCGCGACCCGCTCCATCTCGACGACGATCGCCCCGTCGCGCAGGTCGACCTCGCGCGGCCCGGTGCCGTCGCACCCGAGGCTCGTGCCGCGCACGTGCCAGTGCACCTCGCGCAATTGCGCCTTCAGGTCGTCGAGGAATGCATCGAGCGGCATGCCGTCGAGGGGCGCCTGCGCCGGCATCGACGCACAGCCCGCCGCGGCCAGCGCCGCGACGACGCACAGGTGCCGCCACGCACGCACCGCCGCCGGCGCCGCGCGCATCACGCGGTGCCTCGCCGCGCGTCGTCGGTGCAGGCGACGATCGCGTCGACGAGCGCGCGCATCGACGGATCGGCGATCGGCTCGGCGACGCACAGCGCGCGCCGCCGCGCGCCGTCGTCGATCGCGATCGTGTAGGTGCGCGCATCGCGCGCCGCGTTCGATGGCGAAGCCGGCGTGGCATCGAAGAAGCGCGCCCGCGCGACGAGCGTGGCGAGCGCGGCACCCCGCGCCGCGGGCAGCGTCGCCGAATCGATCGTCACCGGCTTGGCGAGACCCGGCAATCGCGCGAAGCCGCCGTCGACCGAAAGCTCGATCTTCATCGTGGCCTCGTCAAGGCGCGCTGATCGCGACGCCGACCGCCTGCCACGCACCGGCGATCGCCGTCTTCACCGTGCCGCCGAACAGGTGGTCGGCGTTGACGATCGTGCGGTCGGCGAATTGCGCGAACGTCGCGGCGGGCTTCAGGCGCTTGTCGCGCACCGTCTCGTACCAGACGCGCCCGGCCTTCTCCCACGCGTAGCCGCCGATCGCGGCGGCCGCGAGATAGAACGCGTGGTTCGGGATGCCGGAGTTGGTGTGCACGCCGCCGTTGTCCGCGGACGTCTCGACATAGCCCGCCATCGTCGCCGGCTGGTCGTCCTTGCCGAGCACCGGGTCGTCGAACGCGGTGCCGGGCGCCTTCAGCGAGCGCAGCGCCACGCCCTGCACCTTCGACGTGAGAAGCTCGGCGCCGATCAGCCAGTCGGCCTTCGCCGCGGTCTGCCGCTTCGCCCACTGCTTGACGAGCGAGCCGAACACGTCCGAGATCGACTCGTTGAGCGCGCCCGACTCGCCGAGGTAGGTGAGGTTGACCTCGTCGCCGGTGACGCCGTGCGTGAGCTCGTGCGCAATGACGTCGAGCGAGCTCGTGAAGCGGTTGAAGAGGTCGCCGTCGCCGTCGCCGAACACCATCTGCCGGCCGTCCCAGAACGCGTTGTCGTACTTGCGGCCGTAATGCACCGAGGCGTGGAGCGCCATGCCGGCGTCGTCGATCGAGTTGCGGCGGTACGCCTGCCAGTAGAAGTCGAACGTCGCGCCGAGCCCGTCGTAGGCCTCGCTCGCCTCGGCGTCGCGCGTCGCGCGCTGGCCCTCGCTGCGCACGATCTTGCCGGGCAGCGTGGTGCGGTGGGCAACGTCGTAGATCGTGCGCGATTTCACCGGCGCCGCGCTCGCGCCCGCGTACGCCGCGCGCGCCGCGCCGCTGCCGAGCGACTGCGCGGTCGCGCGCGTCAGCCGGTGCGTGGCATCGGTGGCGAGTGTCGCGAGCGCCGCGTCGCGCTGCGCGGCCGTGCCGCGGCGCGCGATGTGCCGCAGCACCTTCGGCGGCACGATCGCGCAGCATGCGCAACGACCTCTCGCGTCGGGCATCGGCGGCGGCCCTACATCGGCGGGACCGAGCCGTTGGCGCCGATGGAAATCCGCGCCGCGTCGATCGTGCCGTCGCTGCCGCGCTCGCCGCTGACGATCACATGCGTGCCGGGCACGAGCGCGGTGCGGTCGCCTTCGGACATCGTCACCACGGGCACGTCGGCGGGAACGACGATCGTCTGCGCGCCGCCCGGGTAACTGAGCGTGAGGCGCATCTCGCCGTTCCCGGCGCTGGCCGCGGCGACGGTTGCGTTGCCGGTCGGTCGCGGCATCGCTTGGGTCACCGCGTTGACGGTGGCGTTGGTCATCGTCGTGCCCGCGGGCCGATCCTTCATCGGCTGGTGGCCTTCGCCGGCCCCGCGTCGCGACTCGGGAAACACGTGCACTTCACTCGCGAGGAGCGCGCCATCGGCTTGCGGCGTCGCCGTCGCGCCGACGTAGCGGCCTTTCGCGAGGATCGAATGGTCGGCGGGCGTGCGGATCGAATAGCGCGTCGACTTGTCGATGCGCACGTTCTCGGACTTCGCCTCGGCGGTGGTGACGACGATCGTGTCGCCTTCGGCGCGCGCGATCGTGCCGGCGACGCGCGCCGGCGCGGCACAGCCGACGCCCGCCGCCAGCGCGGCGATCGCCGCGAGCGCCGCGGCGGCAATCCTGTGGGACGATGTCGGCATCCGTTTACCGTTGCGACCGGACGACGCTATCATGCCCCGGAACTTCCGCCCGCGCGAGCGGGCCTAATGCCGAACTCCGCCCGACAGGACGACACTGCCATGCACCCGCGCCTCGCCACTCCGCTCGCCGCCGCACTTGCATCGCTGTGCATCGGCGCCGCTGCCGCGGCCACGCCGTCGCAAACGTTCATCCCGGCGCCGCAATCGATGCCGCAGGATGCCGGGGGCGCCGCGACGGCGCCACTCGCATCGGCCCCGGACACGGGCAATCCGCCGCCTGCATCGGAGCAATGGGTCGAGCAGCAGACCGCCAAGGTGCGCGCCGAGGTCGAGGCGCGCGTCGCGCGCGGCGAACTGTCACCGGACGAGGCCGAGCGGCTGATCGGCTGGCGCCACTTCCAGCTCGCGCAACGCGCCGCGGGGCAGGCGCCCGCGCCGGCGATCCTCGAGCGCCAGCAAGCGGTGGCCGCGGCGCCGCGTGTCGTGCCCGCGTACCCCGGGTACTACGGCGCGCCCTATCCGTACTACGGCGCTTACGGCTACGCCCCCTATGGCTATGCACCTTACGGCTACGGCTATTACCGCTATTCGCCGGGCATCGCCGTCTGCGCGGGCGGCGCCGGTCACCACTTCGCCGGAGGCGTCTGCTTCTGACGCGTTGACCGTGTTCTTGCCACTCAGCCCGGCGGCCGCGGCACCGGCAGCGTGCCCGGCGGATCGGGCGGGTTGGGCGGACGGTTCGCGCAGGCCACCGTCTGCTGCCAGTAGGCGCCGGCGTTGTTGCCGTTGAAGTACGCGGCGAGATCGCCCTCGACTTTTTCGCCGGCGCGGCCGGCGGCACGCATGGCCTTCAGGCCTTCGCAGTTGGCGGTGAGCTCGACCGTCGTCGGCACGCGCGCATGCGCGCATTCGTGGAAGAACAGGAAATCGCGCACCACGGGCGGCAGCTTGGCGAGCTTCGCCAAGTTCCAGCCGATGACGTAGCCGCCTTTCTCGGGCAGCGTGAGGCCGGTTCGATCGCGCATGATCGGGTCGTCGGCGGGCGCCGCGTATTCGCGCACCGTCTTGTCGCGGGCGGTGCACGTCGCCTTGCTGCCGTCCGACAGCTCGAACGCCGAAGCCGATGCGGCGGCGAGCGCCATCGCCACGGCCACGCACCCCGCCAACACCACGCGCGCATCCATGGCCGCATGTTACCAGCGCGGCGGCACGCGAGGCGCGCGAGTTGGCGCCCGCGCGAACGCGCGCCACCGCCGCGCCTTACACTGTCGGCACGATGCCGAACGAAGCGGCGCTCTCGCGCCAGCTCTGGCTGGTCGCGGTCGGGTTCTTCATGCAGACGCTCGACTCGACGATCGTCAATACGGCGCTGCCGTCGATGGCGCGAAGCCTGGGCGAGAGCCCGTTGCGGATGCAATCGGTCGTCGTCGCGTACACGCTGACGATGGCGACGCTGATCCCCGCGTCGGGCTGGATCGCCGACCGCTTCGGCATCCGCAACACGTACCTCGCCGCGATCGCGCTGTTCACGCTGGGCTCGATCGCCTGCGCCGCGTCGACGTCGCTCGACGTGCTCGTCGCCGCGCGCGTGCTGCAGGGAACGGGCGGGGCGATGCTGCTGCCGGTCGGCCGCCTCGCGCTGTTGCGAACGTTCCCGCGCCAGCGCCTGCTCGAGGCGATGAGCTTCGTCGCGATCCCGGGTCTCATCGGCCCGCTGATCGGCCCGACGCTCGGCGGGTGGCTCACGCAGGCGGCGTCGTGGCACTGGATCTTCCTCATCAACGTCCCGGTCGGCATCGCCGGCGCCTACTTCACCTATCGCTACATGGCACAGAATCGCGTCGACAACATCGCGCGCTTCGACTGGGGCGGCTACGCGGCGCTGACGATCGGCATGATCGCCGTGTCGGTCGCGCTCGATGGCCTCGGCGAGCTGGGGCTCCGGCAGGCGACCGTGCTCGTGCTCCTGATCGTCGGCTTCGCAGGCATCGTCGCGTACTGGCTGCACGCAAGCCGCCACCCGCACCCGCTGTTCGCGCCCGCGCTCTTCAGCGTCGCGTCGTTTCGCGTGGGCCTGCTCGGCAACCTCTTCGCGCGGATCGGCATCGGCGCGATGCCCTACCTCATCCCGCTGCTGCTGCAGGTGAGCCTCGGCTATTCGCCGCTCGAGGCGGGGATGATGATGCTGCCCGTCTCCGCGGCGAGCATGCTGATGAAGCGCTTCGTCATGCCGCTCGTTGGCCGCTACGGCTATCGCCGCGTACTGATCGCCAACACGCTGTCGCTCGGCGTGACGATCGCGGCGTTCGGCGCGGTGTTCGCGCCGGCGCCGTTCGCCGTCAAGCTCGTGCTGCTGGCGGCGCTCGGCGCGCAGAACTCGCTGCAGTTCTCGGCGATGAACACCGTCGTGCTGAAGGACCTGGCGCCGCGCGAGGCAAGCGGCGGCAACAGCCTCCTGTCGATGTCGCAGATGCTGGCGATGAGTCTCGGCGTCACCACCGCCGGCACGCTGCTCGCGATGTTCGGCGAGGCGTTCGGCGCCACGACGAGCGGCGACGCGCTCGCGTCGTTCCGCGGCACGTTCCTGTCGATCGGCGTCTTGACCGCGGTGTCGGCGTGGATCTTCTGGCAGCTCGAGCGCGGCGACGGCGACGGCGGGGACTGACCTTGTTGCAGCGCGCGTCCGCTCAGCCGGTCGTCTCGCCGCCCATCACCTGCAGCACGATGCCGGTCGTATACGACGCATCGGCGTCGGAAGCGAGGTAGACGTACGCGGGCGCAATCTCCTCCGGCTGCGCCGGCCGCTTCATCGGCGAATCGGCGCCGAATTGCGCGACCTCGTCGGGCTTGAGCCCGCCGTCCGAGGGGTTGAGCGGCGTCCATACCGGCCCGGGCGCGACCGCGTTGACGCGGATGCCTTTCGGCAGCAATTCCTGCGCGAGCGTCTTGGTGAACGCGTGGATCGCGCCCTTGCTGGCCGAATAGTCGGGCAGCTCCTTCGAGCCCATGATGCCGGTCTCGGAGCCCGTGGCGATGATCGCCGCGCCGGGCTCGAGATGGGGCAGCGCCGCGCGCACGAGCCGGAAGTAGCCGTAGACGTTGGTGCGGAACGTGCGGTCGAATTCCTCGTCGGTAACATCGGCGATGCTCTTCTTGCGGCGCTGGTAGGCGGCATTCGACACGACCACGTCGAGCCGGCCGAAGCGGTCGATCGTGCGCGCGACGAGGTCGTCGCAAAAGCCGTCGTCCTTGATGTCGCCGGCAACCTTGAGGCAATCGCCGCCCGCGGCCTCGATCGCCGCCGCGGTCTCGCGCGCGTCCTGCTCCTCTTCGGGCAGGTACGCGATCGCCACGTCGGCGCCTTCGCGCGCATACAGCACGGCGACCGCGCGGCCGATGCCGGAATCGCCGCCGGTGACCAGCGCGACCTTGCCGTCGAGCTTGCCCGCCGCCTTGTAGCGCTCGGCGGCGTAATGCGGCCGCGGCAGGAGCTGCGACTCGAGCCCCGGCGTCTCCTGGTGCTGCAGCGCGAACGGCGGCTTCGGCTCGCCGCGGATCTGCGGCGTGTCGCCGCGCGCGGCCTTGGACGGGCTGCCCCCTCCGCTCGCCTTGCGAGCGCGTTTGGGCGCTGAGATCGCGCGCGCCATGTCAGCGAGGCATCAGGATCGGCAGGTAGATCCACGCCGCCCAAGCGGCGAGCGCCACCAGTACGACGAGGAGCGGCGTGACGACGCGCATCCGCGCGATCGGCGCGGGCTCGTTATAGGCAGAAAACGTCTGGATGGGTCGGTTCATCGATGATCCTCCGTGGCTGGTGAATGACCGCGCAGGTCGCGCGGGTCGGCACGGCCGGGGACGACGTCCAGGTCGGACGACTCCGCGGCATCGAGCGCGTGATCGCGGTGCAGCGCGCGATCGCGCGCGACGTCATCGGACGAAAACGGCGCGGCATCGGCATCGAATCCGGACCAGCCCCGCTCGCGCCAGGCGGCGGTGCGCTTGTCGATGTCGATCGCGCCGTGCAAGCGCATGACGTCGACGACGTTGTCGATCGCCGCATCCTCGGTGCGCACGGTGACGATCGCTCCGCCGCGGCGCACCGCTTCGGCATACGCCTCGGCATCGGCCTGCGGGACGCCGAGGTCGGTGAGGCTGCCGATAAGGCCGCCGGCAATCACGCCGGCGCCGGCCACCGACATCGTTGCCGCCAGGGGCCCTGCGGCGATCACCGGGCCCAGCCCGGGTATGGCGAGCCCCATCAGGCTCGCGGCAAGGCCTGCCGCGCCGCCCAGCACGCCGCCCGCGACGGCACCCGTCGTGGTGTTGCTCGCGTCGGTGACCTTGATCCGGTCGTCCGACATGAATGCGCCGTCGACATTGCTCGCGACGACGCTGACCTCGGAGGCATCGAATCCGCCGTCGACGAGGTCGCGCGCCACGCGCTGCGCCTCGTCGAAGCTGTGGTACGAAGCCACGATCGTCTTCGCCATTGCGAGCCTCCTTCCATCGCGTCGCTCCGGGGAACGGAGCAGTGCCGTACCGAAAGCCTAGCGACGCGGGCGGCGCGGCTTAAGCCGCCTTCCACCGGTTAGCGTGCGGGCGTCCGGCCTACAAGACGCCGGACGGCCGCGTACACGCATTTCGCGTCAGCCGCGATCGCGCAAGTCGCCGACGCCGGACTCCTTCGCGCAATGCGCGCAGCAGAAGATGCGCTCCTGCGCCTCGACGCCGTGGCCGATGACGACGCAGTCGCAATGCGCACAGCGCGGCGCGAGCGCGTGGATCGCGCATTCGAACGCGTCGAACGTATGCGCCCTGCCGCCCATCGTCACGGTGAAGCTCTTGTCGTAGTCGTTGCCGCAATGCTCGCAGCGCGCCATTGGAGTCTCCTTCGCGGGAAATGGGCAAGGCTTCGCCTGGATCGAGGCACCGGCGGGCGCGCGATTCGCCCGCCGCCGGTCATTGTGCGGCGCGCCTCGCGGCCGCCGCTGTCGGACGAACGCCGATTCGCGCATCCCGCCGGCGCTGCGGCGGGCGCCACGCGAATGCGATACTGCGCGGCACACCGCCCCTTTTTGCCGAACGTCCGTCCGCCGCCCATGGCTGCCGCGCCCTCCCTCCTCGTCATCGCCGACATCGCCGGCTATACGCGCTTCCTCAAGCTGCATACGGTGAGCGCGCTGCACGCGCAGCACACGATCGGCAAGCTCCTCGAGGCCGTCATCGCCGCCGTCAAGCCGGACCTCGCGCTCGCCAAGCTCGAGGGTGACGCCGCGTTCTTCCATGCGCGCACGCCGCGCGACGACGCGACGCTGTCGCGCCTCGCGACCGCGATCCATCGCGCGTTCCATCGCACGCGCGTCGACCTCGCGCAGAACACGATGTGCCCTTGCGACGGCTGCCAGCAGGCGGGCGACCTCAAGATCAAGGTGGTCGCGCACCTCGGCGAGGCGACGCGCCAGAAGATCGCGAAGCGCGACGAGCTCGCCGGCGTCGACGTCATCCTCGTGCACCGGATGCTCAAGAACGACGTGCCGATCGCCGAGTACCTGCTCGTGACGCCGCCGCTCCTGCCGCACCTCGCGCCCGCCGCGCGCGAGGCCGCGACGGCACTTCCGCTCGAGCTCGAGGGGTTCGGCGCGATCGACGCCTGGTATGTCGGCCTCGCTTCGCCGGCGGCGGACGAGACCCCGCCAAAGCTGTCGTGGCTGCGTCGGCGCGCGCGCCAGTTCGCGCTCGCGCTGCGCACGCTGCCGCAGCTCGCGACGCGGCGCGCGCCCTGCGAGGGCTTCCGCAACGTCGACCTGTCGCCGCCGTGAGCATCCGGAGGCGGCCCGCGCGCCAACACGCCCTGCTGCGGGACGCGTGAACGAGGACCCGGCGAGCACGCAGCGCCGCCCCGGGCGCGTGCAGGCGCCACAGGGTGCCGTGCTCATCGCGGCGTCGCTGCCTGCGCCGTTGCACTCGGCGCTCGCGGCGCGATACCCGATCGTGGACCTGGCCGACGCAGCGCTCGCCGAGCGCGTGCGCGAGCTCGACGCCGCGACGCGCGGCGAAGTGCGCGCCATCGTCAGCATCGGCTCCGTCGCGATCCCTGCAGCCGTGATCGACGCGCTGCCGGCACTCGGACTCGTCTGCTGCATGGGCAGCGGCTACGAGGGCGTCGACGTCGCCGCGGCGCGCGCGCGCGGCGTCGCGATCGCGCACAGCGCGGGCGCCAATGCCGCCGCCGTCGCCGAGGTCGCGATGGGCCTTCTCATCGCGACGGTGCGCGGATTCGGCGTCGAGGCCGATCGCCTCGCGCGCGGCGAATGGCGCGGCAATGCGCACGCACGGCGGCCGCCCCGTCCGGGACTGCGCGGCCTCAGGCTCGGCATCTACGGGCTCGGCGCGATCGGCATGGAGATCGCGCGCCGCGCGCAAGCGTTCGACATGGCGATCGGCTACCACAACCGGCGCGCGCGCACCGACGTCGCGTTCCGCCATTTCGCGTCGCTGGCGGCGCTCGCCGAATGGTGCGACGCGTTGATGATCAGCGTGCGCGCATCGCCCGCGACGCGCCACGCCGTCGACGCTTCGATCCTCGCTGCGCTCGGTGTCGATGGCCACGTGGTCAACATCGCGCGCGGCAGCGTCATCGACGAGGCGGCGCTGGTCGACGCGCTCCAGCGTGGCGTCATCGCCGGCGCCGGCCTCGACGTCTTCGAGCACGAGCCCGACGTCCCGGCGGCGCTCGTCGCCGATCCACGGGTCGTCGCGCTGCCGCACATCGGCGGCGCTTCGCGCGAGGCGCAGGCGGCGATGCAGGCCATGACGCTCGCCAACCTCGACGCGTTCTTCCGCGGCCAAGCGCTGCCGTCCGCCGTGCCCGCATGACCGGCGGCGGGCCGCCGCCACGCGACTCGATCCTCGCCGAGCGCGTGTTCCTGCGTTTCTGGTGCGGTCGTCTCGCTTCCGTGTTCGCCTACCAGATGCTGTCGGTCGCCGTGGGCTGGCAGGTCTACGCGCTGTCGGGGAGCGCGCTCGACTTGGGCCTCATCGGCCTCGCGCAGTTCGCGCCGTCGGTGGCGCTGATGCTCGTCGTCGGCCACGTCGCCGACCGCTTCGACCGGCGCCGCATCGTGCGCACGTGCCAATGGATCGAGGGCGGCGCCATCGCCGTCATCGCCGTCGCGACGCGGATGGGCGAGGTGACGGAGGCGATGCTGTTCGCGCTGGTGTTCGTCGTCGGCGCCGCGCGCGCGTTCGAGTTCCCGACGGTCACCGCGCTCCTGCCGTTCACCGTGAGCGCGGGGCGCCTGCCGCGCGCCGTCGCGCTGTCGTCGACGGCGGGCCAGGTCGGCATCGTCCTCGGCCCGGCGCTGGGGGGATTCCTGTACGTCGCGGGGGCGGCCGCGGTCTATGCGACCTGCGCGGCGCTGTTCGTCGTTGCGAGCATCCTGATCGGCTGGCTCGTGCCGGTGCGCGAGGCCGAAGCAGCACCGGCCGCCGATTCGCGCTCGGTGTTCGCCGGCATCCGCTTCATTCGCGGCCATCCGGCGCTGTTCGGCGCGATCTCGCTCGACCTCTTCGCGGTGCTGCTGGGCGGCGCGACGGCGCTGCTGCCGGTGTATGCGCGCGACATCCTGCACACCGGCCCGTGGGGGCTCGGCCTGCTGCGCTCGGCACCCGCGGTGGGCGCGCTCGCGACCGCGCTATGGCTCGCGCGCCACCCGATCCAGCGTCATGCGGGCCGGCGGATGTTCATCGGCGTCGCCGCCTTCGGCGCCGCGACGATCGTGTTCGGCCTTTCGCGCGCGCTGCCGCTGTCGCTCGCCGCGCTCGTCGTGCTCGGCGCGGCGGACATGCAAAGCGTCGTCGTGCGCCAGTCGCTGTTCCAGCTCAACACGCCCGACCACATGCGCGGGCGCGTCTCGGCGGTCAACGCGATGTTCATCGGCGCGTCGAACCAGCTCGGCGAGTTCGAATCCGGCGTCACGGCGGCATGGCTCGGCACCGTGCCGGCCGTACTGGTGGGTGGCCTCGGCACGCTGGCGATGGTGGCGCTCTGGATCCGGATCTTTCCCGCGCTGGCACGCGTCGATCGCCTCGCCGTGCGCGAGCAGGAGCATAGCGACGAGCGGCCGGCGTGACGTCGTCGCGTTCGCCGGGATGACCGGCCAGCTGCCACGCTCGCGCGCGACCGGCCGGTTGCGTTGCGTCAACCGCTCAGTTGCCGGTCGGTTGCCACTCAGTTGCCATAGTCGCGCTGCGGCGGGCACTGCGGCACGCTGCCCCACAGGCCATCGCACAACTCGATGCGCGCGCGCTGCTCGCAGAACGCCTGCTCGAGCACGTCGCTCGACGTGCACTGCGCGAAGCGGTTGCGCAGTTGCGTGCGGCGGTCGGTGGGCTGCGTCGCCTTCGGCGCGACCGGCGGCGCGACGATCGCCTCCATCGGTGCGGGCGCGGCGATGCGCGCCGGCACTGTCTCGGGCGCGATCACGGGCTTGCGCGCGCTGGCATGCGGCTTGGCCACGGGAGGCGGGGCGGGGCCGACCTCGACCTCGGCGGGCAGGACGATCGGCGCCATCGGCGCCGGTGCAGCGGGCGCGGGTGTCGCCGCCGGCAGCGCAACGGGTTGCAGTGCCGCCGCGGCATCACTCGCCGCCTCGGGCAGCGGTGTCGCATGCTCGCTGACCTGCAGGATCGCGTAGCCGGTGATGCAGACCGCCGCGAGCATGACGCCGACCAGCGCGGGCGTCGCGGAGCGTCGCCGCGCCACGGGCGGGGGAATGAGGACGGCCGGCTTGCCGTCCGCGTCGGCCTTGGCCGCCTTGCGCGCGCGGCGTCGCTCGATCGTATCGCTCGCGCGCCGCACCAGTGGCAGCAGCACCGACGAAGGCTCGTTGCGGGCGCGCTTCAACGCCGAGCGGCACGCGGCACAAAGCTTCGCCCCGGTCAGCACAGGGGTTCCGCAGAACTCGCAATTCACGCCCGCCACGCCCGCGGCCGGGCTACCCGCCATGTCCATCGCGCCCATCGTTCTCGAAAATGAAATCGTCGGGTTATTATGACATCGTCATGGGAACGGCCAAAGCGCCGCGACCGCCGACCGCCGGCGGCGGGCA
>Ga0070681_10004208_pt1 | contig 13631 bp, 13 predicted proteins | sample KBSC83BmetaG_FD_65650 | JGI IMG/M metagenome (GOLD analysis project Ga0070681, IMG submission 65650) | Corn rhizosphere microbial communities from Kellogg Biological Station, Michigan, USA - KBS C8-3B metaG | ecosystem: Host-associated > Plants > Roots > Rhizosphere | place: USA: Michigan... | reverse complement strand
CGGAGGCCACGGCTTTTATCCGCGAGGCTGGCTATTCCGCACTGTTTTCCGCCTACGGCGGTTTCGTGGGTGAAGATACCAGCCTGTGGGATATTCCCCGCATCGGTGTGAGCGAAGAACATTTGCCGCTGTATTTGTTGCTCGAGATCGAAGGACTCTCGGGGCCGGCGCTGGCCGCACGGTTTCGCAAACTGCTGGGACGGCGCTGAAGACGCGAGTAGCGCGCAGTGCGGGATCTAACCGGCTGGAACCCGGCGCGCGACTTCGTCCGAGCCTGTCACTTCATCGATGACGCGCTGATACAGCTCCTGCTCCGTGCCGGCCTTGAGGGCGAATTGGCGGCCTGCCGCGGCGGTCGCCCGGCGCAAAGCGGAATCGTCCCACGCGCGCCGGATGGTTTCGGTCATGCGCTGCGCATCCTCGGGGGGAAACGTCAGGATCTCGGACGTGAATATGTCCGACATGCCGGGGCCCTCCGAACCGATCACGCACTTTTCCAAGTACATGGCGTTCAAACAGGTGCTGATTCCGCTGGCCACCAGGCTCTTGGCCAAAATCGGCAGCACTATGAGCCTGGCGTTCCGCAGAATGCGGATTTCCGATTCCTCCGTGCGGTCGTCGTCCAGCAGCCGAACGTTCGATGGGATCGTGGAAAGCGGCCGTGTAAAACGAGCATGATGTTTCGCGAACACCTGCGGGTCGGGGCGGGTGATGGCGCCGGGAACATCCGGCAGCCGTTCCATGGCTGCTAGAAACGTGTCGAAATCCCGCATGGAGCGTCCGAAGCACAGCACGTATTCGCCTTCGGGCTCGGGTGCCAGCGCGTGCCGGTCGGCCAGGTTCACCTTGAAGGGCACATAGGAGCTGCGTTCCGGCCCGATGCCGTAGACGCGCGTCAAGCCCCTGAGGTCGCGGAAATAATGAATAAAGCGATCCACGCGGCTGAGCAATGTTTTTTTCAGGGGCAACACCATGCGGCCCGCGAAATTTTCGGGCTCGCGCAGAACCAGATCCACCGCAATGAGCGGCCTGCGCGCGCCGGCAAGCATCCGCGCCGCAAGTTCCATCACCAGCGCCACGTTCCCGTTCACTATGAACACGGCTTCCCGATTCTGGCGATGCTCCAAAAACGCGGCCGCGCGGGATCCCGCATAAATGCTGGTTCCCTGCTGGCCGGCAGTGGTTCTCCATTTCTGCGGAAACGCCTGGAAGTTATGAACGATCAACATGCGGCGCCGGGGATTACGATTTAGCTACCGGCCCGGACGCGACGCTGGGAACCAGCGCGCGTACCTGCCGGGCCGGGTTTCCCGCCACCATCGTGTTGCCGGGAACATCGGTCATCACCACTGCCCCCATTGCCACGATGCTGCCGTCGCCGATGGTCACGCCCGGAAAGATCACCGCGCCGGTGCCGACCCACACGTTGTCGCCGATGGTCACCGGACGCACCTCGCCGTCGGCGGAGGGAAGCCCCGCCAGGCGCGCCACCGGGTCGGCCGGATGCCCCGGCGCGTCGAATACCGCGACTGCCGAGCCGAAGCGGCAATGCTTGCCGATACGGATCTCCTTGCCCACCGTAAACGAGCAGTTATGCCCGATGCCGGTGTGATCGCCAATGACCATGCGCGGCTGTTCGCTGTAGCGCGCGGCAAAAAAGAAGGAACATTTGCCTTGAATAGAGACGTTGTCGCCGATCGTAAGATTGCCTTTGCCCTGCACCCAATGGACGTAAATCCCGGTGTGCAGATGGCGGCCATACTGGGTGCAGTAAACCTTAAACAGCGGTTCCGCGATGAAGACGCGCCGCAGAAAGTAATAGGTCGTCCGGACCGCAATCATCAGGGCCAGCACCGGCGCGGTGAACACGCGCGGAGCGGGCACGCTGAATCCATCGACATCCCTGTACAGCTTGCGCAACAGCCGCGCGAGCCAGTGGTCCGAAAGCGCGACAAACCGGTAGAAACGCGGCATCAGCTGTTATTATCTCCAAAACATCGTTCTGCGCTCAGCCAGGGGAAAGGAAATACCAGAGCGCACAGATGTTCCGCAGTCCAATTGGCCCGTTCCGCACGGCATCCTGTTCTGCCCGGAGCGACGTGCCCGCTGCGGGCGCCCTGCCGCTGGCTACTGCGGATTGCAGAACATTCGCTTTTCGCCTTTGTCAAAGCTTATGTGATACGGGTGATAACTCAACACAATTTCCCGAAGCGCCGCTGGATCGTCCCGATAATGATAACTGGAGACTGCCATTCTAGGCGCATAGGAGGACAAGACGTGTGCGGCGCCTCGGAGAGCGTGCCGCTCGGCACCTTCGATGTCTGTCTTGATGAAGTCCACTCTGGGAAGTTCTAGTTTGCGGACCACATCATCAATCTCACAGCCTCCTTGGCATCTCCCTCATCCGCTATTTGCCCGACTAAACCCTGTCCAGAGAAATGCACGGTACAAGGCTCGCTCCAGACCGGCGATTCAACCAGCACCACCTCTCCGCGAGCAATCTCGCCCTGAAACGTTGTGCGAAAACAGTGCGCATTCACGGCATTCGCTTCAAACGCGACGACCAGCTTCGCCCCGGCGTCCAACGCCACCCGCGTAAAGGTTCCGAGGTGACCGCCTAGATCGACGACTACGTCGCCGGGACGCACAGCCACTGGCGGCCGTTCGTAAACACGGCAGATTTCTTCCACAATTACGCCACCGATCGAATCTTGATCCTCCTGGCGCCCGTAGAAGCGGCCCACTGGGGTTTCATACAGCACCATTCCGGGCACACTTCGGTCGCTGAGAGAAGTCGCGAAATAGTTGTAGTCCCACTTCTCGAAGGGCTGAGCCATCATCTTAGGCAGGTGGCTCCACGGCAGGGCCGGAAGTTTACCCGTCGCCTTACTCTGAAGTACCCTGAGTCTCCAATTAAATGTATCGAGATTCATTGCCGTCCTTGTGGATCGTCTTAACCGCTATAGCCCTTCTGAAGGTGCGAATCTCGCTGATCTCCGGAGGAGGCGCGGGCCCGGGGGGAAGTCCAGTAGCGCACACTCAACACGCCGGGAGAGCGCTCGACCAGCGGACGCAATCCTGAAAGCCACCCTCGATAGTGACTTTCCGTGTGCTTCTGCTTATCCAGCCAGCGCGGAATCGCATAGCGGTGTCCCTTGCGCGTAGCGAGCGCGCGTTCACAGGTGGTCGCGGATCGAAAACCTTCCTGCTCCAGGAGCGGAAAGTACTTCGAGTTCAAGACTCCGTTCGGATAGCAGAAATGCACGGGCCGGCGGCCAGTGATCTGCTCGATGCGCTTGATATTGTCCCGCAGTTCTCGAGTCATGAGATCGAGATCGTCCGGGGTTCGGTGGCGATGGGTATGGGCTTCGATGGCGATACCGGAACGCGATGCCTCCTTCACCTGATCCGGCGACATCAGGCACAGCATCCGCCGCCCGCAAAACTCATCGTAATCATGACCTAGGAAGGCCGCCAGTTCGCGCGCTCGACCGTCCTTTTCGAGGGTGGACAGGCCGTCCGCGATTGCATCCCGGACCATGCTTTGAGCTGCCAATTCGGCTTCCACATCATTGCCGATGGGAGTGCCGTCGGGGAGCCGGCGTCCGCGGCCCCGCGATTTCCATAACAGATAGGACACTGTCAGATTATAAAGAGGATGCTGATCGTCGACGTGGTAGGTGGTCAAGTACAAGCTGGCCGGAAATCCGAACTCTTTCAAGATCGGTACGGCGTGAGTGGCAAAGTCGCTGAAACCGTCATCGAACGTGATGACTACACTGCGCGGGGGCAGATCTCCAGACCGCAATCTGGCAAGCGCGTCATCCAATGCCAATACGGTACAGCCAAGTTCGGCCAGGACTTCGAGACGCCGGCGAAATAACTGGGGCGTTATGTAAAGTCCCGGACGCCATCGGTGCTCGTCCAGCTTCGAGAGGCCATGCCAACACAACACTAACAGGCGCTGGGTCCTCCAAGAGCTGTTGCCGACGAGTGTTTCCGCCCCAATCGCTCGAAGGGTTGAGAAAACAGCGTCCGCTGCCAGCGATGACATACTGGTTCTAATGTTATCAGGCCTAAACATGATGGTCGAATGGGGAGGAAGAGGATATAATGAGGGCGGAGTATCTGCAAGCTTTGTATGATGTGGGCGTACTTCGCGGCGACATTCGCAATTTGTGCTTATTCTCCCGAGGGACCTCGCGGTCATGGAGTCGGCGCGCGTCCGTCTCCGGACCGCCGTGTGGCGAACCCGGAGTAATGGCGGCGACGAGAAGGGCGTGCGGAATGGGCGCCGCAGCAGGAAAGACACCCATCGCGGCGGCCTTTAGCGGCCGGTCGTCAAAGGCCTCGGAAACCAAACCGCGGCATCGCCCGTGAATCCGCTGCGAGTCCTAGCCTTAGTAGAAGCCGCCACCGTCACCGGACCGGCCAAGAATCTGATTCGCTTCTGCCAGATGGCTCAGGACGACCCGGCGGCTGGTCTCTCGATCTCGATCGCTGCCTTTCATCGTCGCTCCGCTGCGGGTCCGGAGTCGAATGCTTTCCTGGACGCGGTGCGCGCCGCCGGAATTGAACTGGACGTGATCCCGGAGCGCGGCCGTTTTGATTCGTCCGTCCTGCCGATGCTGGGTGAAATCATTGCGCGCCGCCGGCCGGACATCATTCAGACGCACGCTCCGAAGTCACATTTCCTGGTCCGTTGGGCGGGATTCCAGCGGGGCCGCGGCTGGATCGCTTTCCATCACGGCGATACCGCGGAGGATCTCAAGGTGCGCTTGTATACGCAGCTCGACCGCTGGTCGCTGCGCGCCGCGAATCGTTCCGTCACGGTCTGCGAGCCCTTCGCGGATTTGTTGGTCGGCAGAGGCGTGCGGCGGGAGCGCCTCCAGATCGTACCCAACGCCATGGCTGCCGCCCCGATGGTGGCGAAGGAAGATGTCGGCGCCCTACGCGATCGGCTTGCGCTTCCTCCGGCTGCGCGCGTCGTTCTCTCGGTGGGGCGCTTATCGACTGAAAAAGGACATGCCGATTTGCTAGCCGCGGTGCGGCTCCTGCTGCGCGATCACCCTCAACTCGCGATCCGGCTGATCCTGGTTGGGGATGGCATCGAACGCGCCTCGCTGGAGCGCGCTGCCGCCGCAGCGGATCTGGCCTCTGCTGTGATCTTCGCTGGACACTGCCCGAACGTGTGGCCGTATTATTCACTGGCGGACGTTTTTGTACTGCCCTCGCACAGCGAGGGTTCTCCCAATGCAGTCCTGGAGGCGATGGCTGCGGGTGTTCCCATCGTGGCCTGTAAGGTTGGCGGGGTGCCGGAAACCGTGGAACACGGCTTGAGCGCGCTGCTGGTCCCGCCGGCGAAGCCAGCCGCGATGGCGAGCGCACTGGCTCGCGTCTTAGAAGATCCGGCGCTGGCCACACGCTTGGTATCGAACGCTTCGGAACGCTTGGCGAGACGTTTCTCGCCCGAGACGCGCTACCAGGCGCTGCTCGAAGTCTACCGGTCTGTTAAGGAAAGCTTGTAGAACGCCAACTCGCAAATGCGTATCCTTTATTTCTCTCCGCGCCAGTGTTGGCCCCGGGACACCGGCGCGAAGTTGCGCGACTATTACCTCGCGAGTCAACTGGCGGCGCGATGCCCGGTTACCTATCTCGGACTCCGCGATCCCTCGGAAGCGTCTTCCGAACCTCCGCCCGCGGAGTCCGGATTCATGGCTTATTACAGTGCCGCGCGCGATTCCACCTACACGGTTTCGAAGCTGGTCCGCGGCTTGATCGGTCCCACTCCGCTCACCGTTCTGAATTATTCTTCGGCGAATGTGTCGCGCATTCTGGCGGAAGTCCTGCAGGCCGGCTCTTTCGACGCCGTGCAGGTGGAAGGCGTGCACTTGAGCGCTTACCTGCCGGTGATCCGCGCCGCCGCGAGCCGTCCGGTGATTGTTTCGGATTGGCATAACGTCGAGTCGGAAATTCTGCATCGCTACAGCCAGGTGAATCCTAATTTTTTGCGGCGCGCTTATGCCTGGCGCACAGCGAACCTGCTGGAACGGGCCGAGACGCGGTTCCTCGGCGCCTGCGGCGTGCACACCGTCACTAGCGAGCGCGAGCGCGGCCGGCTCCAGGCTCGCGATCCCGCCGCGGAAATTCATGTCATACCCAACGGCGTGGATGTGCAATATTTCGCCAGTCGAGAGCCGGACCCGGGCTTACCTCGAACCAATCTGGTGTTTGCCGGCTCCATGGATTACAGCGCCAATGTGGACGCCGTCGTTTGGTTCGTGAACAATATTTGGCCCGAACTGCAGCGAGAACATCCGGCTCTGTCATTCGCAATCGTGGGGCGCGACCCTGCGCCCGAGGTCCGTGCATTGTCCGGCAATCGCGTCAATGTCACTGGAACCGTCCCTGATGTCCGGCCATATTACTCCGGCGCGCTGGCCGCTGTGGTACCGCTGCGCATCGGAAGCGGCACCAGGCTCAAGATTCTCGAAGCCATGGCTGCCGGTATTCCCGTGATATCAACCCGGCTCGGGGCGGAAGGGCTCGACCTCGAAGACGGCACCCACATCCTGATCGCGGATTCCGCGAGTGAAATGGTCGCCGCAGTCAGCCGATTAGCGGCTTCGCCGGAACTGTGGCAGCGCCTGTCCCGGTCCGGCCGCGAGGTGGTGTCGCGATCCTACGACTGGCGCGCGCTCGCTGAGGATCTGTATCGGATCCATTGCGCTGCGATCGAGCGGGGGCGGCAGCGCGCGACCTAACGCTGCCGGTTCACTGCACCGCCTCACTGGACGACCTCACTGCACTACCAATATCATGGGATCGCCGGTAGCCAACGACTGGCCGCTGGCCGACAGATAGACTAATTGCACGACATGATTGCCCTGCCGCGCGTCGGCTTGCACCGCGCATGGCGACGCGGAGCAAGTCTGCGTGGTGGCGACGCCGGACGGCTGGGTCAGCGTGATCCTTGCCTGAGTCGCATGAGGCACGCCGGCGGTGCTGAAGCTCACCCACAAGGTCCGGTTTACGGCTGGCGCCAACCCACCCAAACGCCATCCCAACTCGTTGTCGATGCCGGGAGCTCCGAACGCTTCGCCGAAATTCTTGCCCAGGTTGGTAAACACATAGCTGCCGGGGATGCACGGTGCGGAATTACCAGCGTTGCAGTCTCGCGCCCCCGCAACCACGTCGCTGATATAGCCGTCGCAGAAGGGGCCCGCGCAAGTTGCGGTGTTTGTCCCCAGGAAGGTGCTGCTGTCGGGTCCCGTGATGGGCCCCCCCAAGGTCGCGGAGTAACATTCGTCTCCCCAATCCTTGTACATCGAGATGCCAGTCGTGAAGTACAACCAGCCCATGGATCCGCATCCGGTGCGCGTCAGGTTGCGATCCCCGGCGGTCCCGAAACAATAGGTAGCCAGGGAATTGCACACGGTTGAGGGCGTGGGAGCCACGGAGTACGCGCTGCCGCTCACGTTCCCTGTTTCGCCGTAGAGGCCAAAGGCCAGTGAAAGAGTTGCCGAAGTATCGCTGGCGCAGGATGTGATCTTGTAGACCGTTCGCGACGTCTGGATGCCGAGGAAATGAGCTCCGTCGCAATATCCAGCCGTCGTCCAGTGGGTGCCAGTTCCGGCCACCGTCATCGATCCTACATTGATCGAAACAGTTCCAGCCGGGTTGAAGGCGGTTTCCTGGTCGCTGGATTGGCTGTTTACTTCGTAATAATCCCCGCGGTCCACCGAGTCTCTGCCATAGTTGACGACCCACGCTTCGGCTTTCTTCACCGCCGTTAGGGCGGAAGCGGCGAGGCTCGGGTTGTTGCAGCCCTGCGCGCTGGTATCGTTCAGCGATTCATACGCTGTTTCCATGGCCTTGAGGTTGATCGCTTCGCGCCACGGCGCTCCTTCGTAAGTAAAGGGCGCGGAGAAGGACTTGGGAGCTGATACATAGCTGGGGTTCAGAGAATATTCGTTCTCGCCCCAACTTCCATCCGCGGATTGCACGGAGTTCCAGATGGGAACGTAGGTACTCAGCCATGAACAATACTGGGCGTGCCGCGTAGAATCGCTGTCGGTCTTCGCCCCCAGGGATATGTCCCACAGGGTGTAACCCTCTTCGCGATTATCGATGTTCGGACTACCGGAAGGATCGGCCCAGGAGGAAACAAGCTTTGAAACTTCGACGTATAGACCTGGGAATCTTTCGCCGTGGCCGTCGAGGGCGCGGAAGAACTGGCTCACCATCGATGCCGCGCGAGGATAAGGATAGTTGTAGCCGTGATCCAGCATCCATTGCCACTGAATGTCGGCGAATTGCCTCCCTTGCGTCTGGAAAATGTTGTTGCCAGTGCGGTAATACAGTCTGTAAAGCGCGATGCCGACGTCGTAGTAATTCCAGATGGTGGAAGGATTTCCGTTCAGCCAAGCCAGGAAATTGAGCCCATTCGAATCCGTTGCCGGCATGAGATAAGCGTTCTTCCCGCTCCCGCCGGGCGCGAAGATGTTCACCGAGCACGTCACCTGGGTGGCCGACACGCTCGAAATCGGACATATGATCCGCCCCGTCCCCGGGCCATCCACGCTGTCCCAGGCGACTGCCATGTAAGCTTGACCGGTCAACGGCGTCCGCAGGTCCGACGTGGTCGTGATCGTACTACCCGGTGTCCAGGAAACCGTCCCCGGCAGTTGCGCCCCCAGTTGAGGCATCGAAGAGAGTGCCGTCGTGGCGATGTTACTACCGACGCCGATTTCAGCCAAGTCTCCATACGGCCATGGATTCGCGGCGGCGTTGGCGATCACCAGCGGTCCTAGCAGATTGTCCATGGCGGCAGACAATCCCGTGACCACGACTGCCTTGGAGTCGGTTGAAACCGCGCCCGCGTTGATCAGCGTCGGGGCAGCGCACAGCCCAGTGGAATCGCACGCCGAAAGTTGGATTGCGTAGGTGCCTGCGAGCGGGGCCATGAAGGTCGGGTTAGCCGCCGTTCGGCTCGAAAACGCGCCCGTTATCGGACCGTCTAGCTGCTGCCAGAAGTAGGAAATTGCCGCGTTATCATTCGAGCTGAAAGAGGAGCCGGCTAACTGCAGGGATCCGGCCCCGGCTCGAGTCGTGCTGAGGGTCGGCCAGACGTTGAAGCGCGCCACCGGCGATAAGACGGGCGTGGCGGCATAGTCGGCGCCGGCCATCGTCATATTCAAGCCGCGGCCCGAGCAGTCGTTCCCATTGCCTTCGAACTCGAAATCCAGTAGGTCGCCGGCGCAGGACGTGTTTCCCGGCGGGGTGCCCGGCACCACCGTGGCCTGGAACGCACGGATATAGGAAATATCTCCGTTGAAGGTGCCCACCGAAAAATTAGACCCGCCATCGTTGGGAATACCAGACGAGGGAATACTGCACACGTTGGACCCCAGGTTCGCCCCGGTTTGGTTGTCGAACGCTTCCGCCGACAATTGCACGCTGCTCAGCCGTTGCAACCGAATGGTCGCGTCCGTTCCCGGGGCCGGACTAACCGTGCAAACGGTAGAACCGTCTCGCCAGGAGGTCAGGCTAAATCCGCCCAATACCGTTCGCACCGAGAACGAGGCGCTGCCGTAGATCAGTTGAGTTGTGGATACGATCCAAGGCCCATGCACTCGAAATTCGATGCGGAAGCTCGACAGATTGGTAAACGGCGCACTGTTGGGAATGACTCCGGAGCCGGAGCCGGCGCTTAGCGACTGCGACGCCTGAGCGACGCTTCCCGCGAGCAGCAGCAGAAGGCTTAGCTTGTGATGGCGTGGCATTAGTAGATTGACCTCCATGCGTAAGCTTCGCTCGCGTCCTTGGCGCACACCGTGACCGTGTCTTTCACGCCCGTCCCCCCTAGCGTTTGCCAGAAACGTCCACGCTGCGTAGCGCTACACGCCGGCTGAGCGGCTGCGCTGGCGGCGCTGACGGCGGGTGTCATCAGCCGAAACACCGTGCCATCGTGCCAGACGTCGTATAAGCGTCCCGCCACGATATCAGCGGCGGTCGGATCGGTCACGCCATCGGCTTGCTTCACGGTGACGGCCCCCAGCGTGTCGACATTCAGAGTCGTGGCGCCACCCGCTCCGTTTACATTGGGCTTCCAGGCCAAAACCATGCCTGCGGTATAAGCTTGCAACGTCGGCGAGAGTCCGCAGGTGTAGGTGCTGGACGAACCGGCGGCGTTGCACAGAAACATCGCTCCGCTTTGCGCGGCCGCTTTGCTGGGGATTACGCTGGTGTCTACGCTCTGTTGGACATTAATCTGCGTGCCGGTGTCGGAGATGGTGTTCACTACGCCCACGCCGCCGATCAGGTTCATCACGTTCCGCGAGCCCACCAGTGTCCCGTTGTTGTCGACAGCGAGAGCGCCGCCTGCGCCTCCTGACTGCACCGTCCAGGTATTGGCGCTGGCGCATCCGTACAGATTCGAGCCCGCCGGCGCGCTGGTCTGAAAGAATAGGTCTCCTACGGAGCAAGTGGACGGCAGGACGGTCCCGGTTTTCACGGGCCTGGTAAACGCGGCCTTGGTGAAATCGACGTTTTTGGACTGCGAGTCCAGACTCAGCTGGGTTTGGCCGTCAGCCGCGGCCGCCAGCAGCGCAGCGAATAAGATTCGGTACATAATCTCTCCTGCTCAGTAGATATCCCGCCGCTCTCGCGGGCGGGCTTGGCTCAAAGCGCCGAGTCATTCGAAACAGGCGGGATATTGGTTGGTAAACGAGTGTGAACGCCCCAATTGTTGAGGTAACATCGTATTTGTGTCACCCACCGACAATGTCAGACCATCTCGATAGCCTGGATGCCGTGCTTAACGCCATTCGCGATGTCACGGGCGTGACCCTTGCACAGCCGGATCAAGACTTTTATGACGCGGGCGTCACCAGCGTGCAGGCCCTTCCCTTGCTGCTGGAATTGGAGGATCGGTTCCAGGTGACGATTCCGGACGATCAGTTCGTCGCTGCGCGCAGCGCACGGCGGCTGTCCGAAATGATCCAGGACATCAGCAAGCGTGAGTGCGCATGACTCGCTGCACCGTTCGTTTGAAGGCTGCCGCGGGAGAGATGGCGCGCGAGGAGATCGGCAAACAGGCTGCGTTTTTGTCGAAGTCCATTGGAAAAGTTTCTTTTTCCGAGGACGGTTCCACCATTCATTTCGAGGCTGCCGATGAAGAAGCGGCCGAGGTGCAAACCGCCCTGGAAGGCACCGCCAATCGCATTGTTCGCTCGCTGCGTTCGCTGGAGCGCAAGGTGGTCTTCGCCAGCACGGCGAGTCCCGCCTTCCCCGCCAACGTCTCGATGGATGGAGTTCACTTCCTGGGAACCGGGCAAGTGGCCCTGTCGGGAGTGCCGCTTCGGCTATTCCAATATTTCGATCGGGTGTTTGAAGCCTTCGGCAAACCCTGGCGCGCCGAGCCCTTGCGCACGCCCACGCTGATCCCTTCTCCGGTGCTCTCGCGCTGCGACTATTTCCGCTCTTTTCCGCATAACGTGACCTTCGCGGCCCACCTGCGCGAGGAATCTAAGCTCATCGACGCGTTTCGCGCCCGTCATCAGGAGGCGTCCGACGTCGATGAACTGGCGCTAGCCGATATGGATAAACCGGAGGCGTGTCTGTCGCCAGCCGTGTGCTATCACGTCTATCATCTGCATGAGAACCGGTCCGTGCCCGCCGCCGGCCTGGTGTATGGCATCTGCGGCAAATGCTTCCGCTACGAAAGCTCGAATCTAACCGATCTGCGAAGGCTGTGGGACTTCACGATGCGCGAGGTGGTGTTCCTGGGAGACCGGGAATACGTGCTGGAGCAGCGCGAAAAATCGATCGCCATGATGGCGGAGTTTTTCGTCCAGCATGACTTGGCGGGCGAAATCCGCACCGCGAGCGATCCCTTCTTCGTTGCCCCCGACGCCATTTCGAAGACTTACTTCCAATTGAGCTCGGATTCGAAGTACGAGATCTCACTGATCTTGCCGGAGGGCGAGCGGCTGGCCGTGGGATCGCACAACTACCATTCGGACTTCTTCGGCCGAGCTTTTTCTACTCCGGTTGAAGGCGGGGGCCCGATGCACAGTGTGTGTGTCGCGTTTGGACTGGAACGGTGGGTGTACGCCTTTCTCCAACAGCACGGCGCCGATCCGAAGGCCTGGCCTGACCCGGTGCGCCGCGCCCCTGAGTTTCAGGACGTCTAGCCGTTGTGGCGATTGAATTCCACCCGGTGGCGGGTCCGGAGTTTGCCGCTCAGGCCAGCGTAATTCTGACGGCTGCGTGGCCCGCCCCGGCCTTGCATTACACTCCCGCCTATCTTCGCTGGCAGATGTCCTTTCCGGGACCGGAGCCAGCGCCGGCGGTGGCGGCGTTTGTCGATTCGAGCCCGGCCGGGTTCGCCGGGTCCACACATCGCCGGCTGCGGCACGGAGCGGAGTTCATCGATGTTTTGCTGGTCTCGTTTGTCGCCGTGCATCCCGATTTTAGAAATCGCGGGATCGCCGCAGGCCTGTACCGCACGTTGCTCGCGGCCATTGCCGCGACGCGGCTTCCCGTCATCACATTCGCCCAGCCGGGTTCCGTTGGGCAGAAAATGATCGAGCGGGCCTATCCGCAGGCAGGCTTCCACCTACGGCCGTTAGGATGGTATCCGGGATTCGCCTGCGCACCGCGCGCTTCGCACGAATCGCAATGGGTTTGCGAAGAAAGTACTTTGCCGCTTGATGGGTCTGCGGTTGCGGCTGCCCTGGACGCCTGCGATACCGACCGAAGACTGATGTGGAGCGCGCCCAGCGACGCGCAGTGGCGCCATTACCGGGAGGATCCGCGCCCTCGCACGCTCGTTTCCCTGCATGCGCCAGACGGTGAGTCTGCAGCGGCCTGGATTGTTCAGACCGCCTACGTTACGGCGCAGGGCGTGGATTCGGTGGCGACTATCGATTGCGCCTGGCTGAACCGCAGCCGGCCAGACTTACTACCCGGCTTGGCCAACGCGGTGGCCCGGCTTTCGCCCGGGGCCGGCGTGGTGAACGCACCCAGTTTGGCTGGCTTCGATCCGAAGCAGTTGCGCGGTTCCGGCTTCCGTCAAGTTGCCGCTGGCTTTCAGGGCTACTGCGCCACTGCACGAGGCGCCGATCCGTTGCCGCCGGCCGAAGCTGTCAGTTGCGAGATCGTATAAGTGTCCTTTATGGCCCCAACCGGCACGCGCCGCCCAAAGCGGCGTTCACGACCCGCTGAACATCAATGACGTCGCAGCCGGCGCCTCCGTCAAGCTTATTGACGCATGCAGTGGTTCCAAGGGCCTGGCTGACCATCAACTGCACGTCTAAGACGTTGACGGTTCCATCATTATTCAGGTCGCAGGGTGAGACCGTTAAGCGCCAAGCGAGTGCATTATCAATTCCCGGCGCGCCAAATGCTTCGCCGAAATTCTTGCCTAAATTCTGGTAGAGATAGCCGCCATAAACGCAAGGCGCGGGCTGCGTGTTACAGTTCGCCGCCGACGCGACCACATCGCTAACAAATCCATCGCACGCAGGGCCGGAGCACGGCAGCACCATCGAGCCGATGTTCGCCGCAGTAGTCAGCCCCGCCGAGGGGCCGCCAAGCGTGGCGGAGACACACTCATCGGTCCAACT
>Ga0070681_10004207_pt1 | contig 13633 bp, 13 predicted proteins | sample KBSC83BmetaG_FD_65650 | JGI IMG/M metagenome (GOLD analysis project Ga0070681, IMG submission 65650) | Corn rhizosphere microbial communities from Kellogg Biological Station, Michigan, USA - KBS C8-3B metaG | ecosystem: Host-associated > Plants > Roots > Rhizosphere | place: USA: Michigan... | reverse complement strand
TAATGCCCGAGTCCACCCCGACGAAGAGTTGTGTCTGAGCCAGTACACCTGCGACAGTAGGAACATCAAGGTCCCTCAGAACAATTGGCGGATTCGCGCAGGATTGGACGAGACGATCGACCAGTTGCTGGTCCGCCGGCCCTTCAAGAAGCAACGGGATTGCGCCCGAAACTTGAAGGGCCATAACTAGAGACGCGAGTGTCTCCGATGCCACACACTTATGGGCGCTCCCGCTTCCTGGATGGATGACGACGAGGGGCTGGTTGATTGAGACTCCTGCCGCTTGAAGACAGGTTTGTCCGAGATGGAGAAGCGGTTCGCTTACCGTCAATCGGTCAGCCGCTTCGGCGTCAAACGGTGCCTCATCGATGACCTCAAGGAACCGATCCTGTTGATGCATCGCCTGAATTGTGGTCGAAAAGGGAGACGTGACGATCACTCGTCGTACACCTGCCTCCTTGAGGGTAGCCCCCAGACTTCCATCGAGATCCTGCATCCAGCCGACGGCAAGATCACAGACCTCAAGCCAGGTCCGTAGTTGACCCGTCACCGACTCTACTCCAGCGAACAAGTCCGCACACGCTCGCCCCTGCGAGGAGGCCCACTCATCAATGATTCGGCATGCAAAGAGCAACTTCGCGGGCTCGCCCACTGCGCAGAGCACGAGGTGATGGGTGGGAAATCGACTGCGTAACCGGGTCATCGCCGGAACAGCCAGGAGCAGATCGCCGAGACCGCCGGGATGGATCATCAGAATCGTTCTTGGTTCAGCGGGCATTATGACTGTCCGGGAGTAGGTAATTGAGCCAGAAGGGCTCGTGCCACCTCAAGGTCCTCCGGCGTATTGACGTTTTGAAAAGACCGCCCGGCCGGATCGATAGTCAACAGATCTGCATCCGTGACATATCGTACCTGGAGAGATGCATGCGACACCATCTCTTGGATCTTGAGGTGTCTTGTCCGGATCATCTGCTCAATTACCGGCAAGCATCTTTTCCCATACAACGCATGCATCGGATGTAGGCGCGCCGCCTGGTTGGCCATCACAATATCTGCGGTGGCTCTTGGACTCGTAAATTGGGCAATGACCGCCGGGGAGAGAAACGGCATATCGCAAGCAACCACAAATATGTAAGGTCTTGTCGCCTGAGTAAGTCCGGTATACAACCCCCCGAGACTCCCACAATCAGGCACCAGATCCCGTACAACTCTCGCGCCGATTTCGAGCGGAGGACTGTCCTGCGCGATGACGATCAGGACCTCCTGGAAAATCGAACGTAGCACCGACAGTCCTCGTTCCAGCAGAGTTTGATCACCGACAACGAGATACCGCTTGTCCTCCCCCATTCTCCGGCTTTTTCCTCCCGCGAGAAGGACGCCGGTCACGTCGAATTCCATTTCGCCCTCAATCGCACGGAATTAAAAAGAAAGAGGGGGTGGGTCACCCCACCCCCTCTTCACTCCCAAGAGTCTCTTAGTTCAGACGAACGTTAGAGGGTCTTTCCCTTCCGCTTGTTCGATCGTCTCGTCAGAACCCAGCCTTCGAGCAGGACCACACCGAACGCAATCGCAACCGGGTAAATGTAGGCTTCCCGAGGCGTTGGTGGCTCTAAGAAGGTATAGTAGAACGCCGATACGGCCATTTTCCGTCCTGCATCGCCATTATGGCCGTCCCATGCAAAGAACACGGTGGGAATGTACTGGCCCATTTCAAAGAAGGTGTCTTCGTCGTAATCCTGATCCTTCTTGTTTCCCAGCGGACGGGAAACCATCACTGTCCATCGGCCATTCTTCCACTCGGAATGAAGAATCTTGATATTCTCTTCATAGTTATCCCGTTCTTCGAAGTCTTTGTCCCATCCCGTCCCCTTAAAGGCACGGAGGGAACCGTCGGCTTCCCACTTTACAATATCAACCGGGTACTGTTCGTTGCTGCCGAACAGATACCGCGGCTTAATCGGTGCCGGAAGATCCTTCCACTTCACGGCAGTCTCCATCGCGATTGCATCGTTGTAGACTGTGTAATTATTCTGGTGCGAAGCAATCGAACCCTCTTCCCCTGTCTTCGGGTCCTGCTCCTTAACATCGACATTGACGGAGGTTGGTGCCCAGGGCAACTTCCCTTCCGCTACACTCTTCGTCCGATCGTCCCACTGGAACATGAATACGATCTGCTTGTCGTTATAGAGCGATTTCACCCAGATATCGTCAATCCGGTTCACAAAATTTCTGGGCTTGTGGGTGATCTGACCACCCATTGCGACAAACCGCCTGGCCCGGTTCTTCCACAATTCATGTTCAGGATCTGCCGGAATCTCTCCTTCAACCACCCCTGATGACACCACAAAGTTGATCTTCGGCTTGTCCGTCAAAGGATCGATCGAAAGGGGTTTCCCATCTGCTTCCCGCTCACACAACGAGTTTACCCAATTGGCAATGTGCCAACGTTCCTCGACAGTAGTGTTGTCGGCAAACGAAGGCATCGGCGTGCCGTTTACTCCGGTCGAAAACGTCCGGAAAATGTTCTTGACGTTATAGGGATCCTGCCGGCTTCCTCTAAAGTTCCAGCACTTGTGCCAGTTGGCCGGCTGGATCGAGAAACCCCAGTCGTCCTTCAGATTGAACGCATTTCCATCACCACGACCGTCCGCTCCGTGACATTCAACACACTTCTTCTCAACAATGAGTTCCGATCCCCTCTTGAGACTCTCCTCAGAGGCAGCAACCGGCTTCAGGTCGCCGAGTTGCAACACGGTCTGGCTCTCGGACTGCTTGTCGGTAAATTTTCGGTCTTTCACAAGCTGGGTGGTCACGAATGACAACACTTGGAGTCGTTGTTCTTCAGTGAGAATACCCTCCCAGGAGGGCATGGCAGAACCAGGCAACCCATGCGTCACAGTTTCAAACAGATCGTTCTGGCCTGGGATAGGCTTCTTGGCATCGAACAATGGCAATTCACCACTGGCCGTATGCCGAATTTTAAACGTTCCCTGATTGAAATTTCTAGGACGGGGCCAGAGACGGTCGGCACCGGGGCCATCACCCGCTCCATCCACCCCATGACACCAGACGCATTTGGTAAAATAGACCCGTTTCCCTGCTTCGATCATGTCCGCAGGAGGCTCAGGTGAAAGATCACTCTTTTTAAAACCCTCAGGAAGGGTATCTTGAGCAAATGCTAAGCCCCCGGTGCTTCCGGAGACCAGGATGATGCCAAAGGCAGTCGTGAGGAGCGCTCCCGCCTTCAGACTAAACGAATTCTTCATGGTTTCCCTCATGTCGTAAATCCAGGTTGGCTATAAGTTCTCGTGAAAGACTAGTCCCAGGTCCTGGGGTAATACCCCGTGTGCCAATACTCAAACAGAATGACTTTCCATATTTCGTCTACCGTCAGATGCTGTTCCCACGGCGGCATCACAGAGGCCCAGGGGAATCCTTCGTTGGGCAATCCAATTCCACCCTTGGATACGCGCCAGAAAATGAAGGTTTCCTGCAACTGCGCGATCGTACCTGGATCGGTAAAGTTCGCAGGAATCGGATTGAACGCAAAGGCATGGAGACCGCGACCGTTCAGGTTGTCACCGTGGCAGAAGTGACAGTTTTGGAAGAAGATCTCTCCACCTTCACGCACATACTTGAGGTAGCCCTGCGCATCCTTATCCCAGGGATTGGCATTCGGCTTCATTAAACGGCCCATGCCCTGCTCCACAATATTCGCGTTGGTGTATTCCTGGTCGTACTTTCCTTCAGGATTGACCCGGTACGGGTTCTGCGATGTTTGCAGTGTATAGGTCTTTCCATGGACCTTTGTGCTGGCAGGCGGAGCCGGGTGCACCGTCCGCAACTCGATCGGTTCTTCAGACTTCGGGACCATTGCGTTGTATGAAAATCCGCCGATCAGAATCGGCAGGACAATCAAATAGGCATAGCGCAACAACTTGTTGACCCCGGTCTGAGCATCAAGAATATTCATGATCGGCTGCTTAAACTTCTTCCAATCCTCCTCGTTCGCGGATACCCACATGAAAACGGCTACGAGAGAAACCGTTCCATACATGGCGCGAACGCTGAACGGGATCGGCGGATAGACACGGTACTTCAGATACAAAAGGATGAACGCCCAGAAAAGAATTCCCTGCCAAAATCGCGGGAATGCCATTCCCATGGACGCCACCATGTAACTAAGCCCTGCAAAGCCCGCCACGAAAAGCGCGAGCTCAACGAGCATTTGAACGGGCATATATCCTTCGACCAGGCGCACAGTGTTTGACGGAACGATATCCAAAATCATTCCGACAAGAAGGAGTAGTCCAACTACTCCTATGAGTGCCCCGACTGACATTATTGCTTTCATCGGTGAACTCCCTTTGCTCAACAAATGAGATAGATAGCCAAGATTACGATATCTTCGGTGGCGGCGAACCCGCCTTTACCTGCGACAGATAATCGACAATCTTTTTCAGAGCTCCTGCGCTCAATTTCTGGCCGAACACCTTCGGCATCGTATTGTCCGGGAACGGCTTCACCACATAAGTGCTGGGCGAAACAACCGATTCCATAATGTAGTCCTGAGTGGACTTGGCAGTGCCTTTGTATTCCTTATCCTTGATCCGGAGCGGAGCGTTCGTACCCTCCTCAAGCTTAGGGCCGATGGTCCCAACCGCTCCAGGGATGCCAGGAATTGTATGACATGAGACGCACTGTGCTTTCGCAAAAATCTGATCCACCGGCTCCGTGCCATCCGCCAGCAACGCACTGGGAGGACCGGCGGCCTTTTCATCCTGCTGTTTCGGCCGATCAGCTTCTGGAATAAACTTCTCATACGATTTGATGATCTCTTCGTATGTCGGAGCTTCGCGACCTTCACGCACGTAAAACCATGTATCCACGGCCGCCAACTCTGGCAATGAAAGCGATATCGGTGGCTTGTGGATCTTCGGCATTGGGCTTTCTTTATCGTTCGTCCCTTTCACCCCGTATCCCGAAACCACATAGCAACTCGGGCAGGAATGTGATTCAGCAATGTACTCTTGACCAGTAGTTGCAGTACCACAGCCCGGACAGGCTTCCTTTTCGGCATATTCGCGCTTGGAGGGGTCGCCTTTATGATACTTAGGATCTTCAAGACGTTCCTTCCCTGCCCGTTCAGGAAGCCCATCAAGGTTCGGAGCACGCTCGCCCAACATGCCCTTATGGAATGCATGGCAAAGTGGACACTGTCCCTTTCCGATGGCACCTTGAACTTTATTTTGCCCGATCCCACCGAAAATGATCTTCTCACCCTCGTCTGCCAACTGCTGAGGAGTCATGGCGTCGAAGACCAACTTTACATCCGGAGGAGGAAATCCGCCTTCCACCTGAGGCAACCAATTGCCATAGCCGGACAAAGCGGCTGCAACAAGGAACATGAAGCCACCAATCTTGAGCAGTGCCGCTTGGTTAGGGAAATAGATCCCCATCATAAACGCCAATGCCGTAATGATGACTAAAGACACCGGAAGCATCCGGTTTGCTTCATAGAAGCTCGTCTTGTAGTTGGCGATCGCCACTAACAACATGCAAGCGGCAATCATGCCGATAAAAAGTTTGAACGTGGCGCGTTTCTTTGCAACGGGATCGCTGATAGATATTTGAAAGTACACGAGGAGACCGGCGAGAAGCGCTAGTAACGGCCATCCTATTGATAGAGCTTCATTAATCAGATCGCCCACGATTTAACCTCCTGAGGTTTGGGTAGGAGGGAGACACATCTTTGCGCCTCCACTCCCCCAACCAAAATCCTAAAGATGATTAGTGGCCCACAGCCGGCTGCGCTGCGCCGCCTGGAACCCCAGCCTTTGCCTCGACAGGCACCTTTTTCATTCCCAGGCTTCCCAGCCAGAAGACGAATAGGATGCTCACCCAGAAGAACAGCACATTGAATGAAATCATGTTGGCTGCAAAACCCACAGTGTGCGTATAAGCCCACGGCGAGTTATCGCGCATGATTTCATTCACGTGCCAGAACAACCGGACCGAGGAGCGGATGTATCCCATCAACCCCATCATCCAGGTAAAGGCGGTCGCGAGCATGATCAACGCATATTGTGATCGGGCAGAAATCTTGCCCCACTCAATTGGGCCCATCTGCTTCGCACCCTTCATCATGATGCCGTTCAGAGCAAACATGAAAAAGAGGCAGGACAGCGTCGTGGCGACTTGAGGTACCGACAGACCAACCCGCACGTTCGCCGGGATATAGTATCCATAAATCGCCAGCCAAATGATATTCACATAGGCGCATCCGAAGAAAACGCCCATGAAGATATTGCCGAACTTCGACCAGGATACCGTTGAAACTTTATTGCCTCTCATGTACCAGACAAAGCTTAGAACGGTCGTGGTGATGATGACGTTAATTCCACCGTTCTTAGCCGACATGACGCCATAGTTCCCCAAGACCGGGTGTTGTTGCCCACCCATGGCCTTCAGCTCCGCAGGAGTCATGACAATCGTATGCGGGGTAATGAAGACCAGGAAGCCACATACCAGGAGGAAAACGAGATACTTGATGTACCGTTGATATTTTTCTGCTCCGCGCATCCGGCCAAGCGCCTGCCAGAGATAATAGTTCGAGCTCAAAAAGAGGATACCGATCATGGTGGCTTGAATGATGAAGAGCCAGGCGAGGAGACCGCCCATAAGCGTGATACCCATCTGCTGGCGATAGGCATACACCTCCCGCATCAGCCAGTAGCCGGCGAATGGCAATGGAATCAAAAATGCCACACCCAGGGCCATTGCGATATAGCCCATCCAGTCGTAGTGCGCACGATCCTCGTCCGTCTTGGAAGCCAGGAACTTGTATGCCGCATAGGCCGCCACGACTCCACCGCCGAAAGCCATGTTACCGAGAATACGATGCACATTGAGCGGGTTCCAGAGGGCAGTATGGATAACGTGCCAGATATTCCCTAGATATCGGCCCTGCTCATCGACGCCGGCCGGGGACATCATGAAGCCGATCCATGAGTTAGCCAGGAACATGAGCAAGGTCCCGATCACGTTCAAGACCACGGACATGCTCAAGTGAATCCACTTGAGGAACCCTTCCTTCATCTTGTCCCAGCCGTAGTAGTAGATATACAGGGTTCCACTCTCTGCCACGAACATCAACGCATAGATATGCATGACGGGGCGGAAGATACTGGAGAGATAGCCAAAGAATGCGGGATAGAGCGTCAGGAAGGTGAAGATCAGGATACCGCCGAGAATCGCGGTAAGCGAATAAGCCGTTAAGCTGATTTTAATGAAGTCATAGGCGAGCTGGTCATAGCGCTTCGCCATCGCCTTATCCTTGGTCACAACCCCCATGAACTCAATGACCATGCAGAAAATCGGAACCGCGAGCACAAAACTTCCGTAGTAGAGATGCTGCTGATTCGCGAACCATAGCAGCACACGACTCTCGAAGTTGTACCGCGGATAATCCCGAGGACCATCGACGGTCTTCGGAGCAGGAGCACCAACTACGATACCCTCCGTCTTATAATAGACGTCCCGCCCCTTCTCAACCTTCGCCTCGCCTTCCTTCTTCACTGCATCGCCAGGTGCATCCGCACCAATGGCCAGTGAGGGAAGTGCTACGACGACGGGGAGCAGGAGAAGGCCAACCATCGCGCAAAGCGCCATGATTGAAAATAACTTCTTCCCAGCTACACGACCCATGTGATACCTCCTTGATGCATTCCGAATAAGACCCATACCATTACCCACAAGCGTGCGTCGGAGCAAAACGACTACCGAGCTCTACTTCCGGAAAAGGTACCAGTAGTCCAGCCCCTGCGACTCCATCAGAAAGTGATCGACTGCCGTAAAATATGCGATGCAGATAACCAGGGACACTACCACGTAGACGATTGTCTGACCCATCGCTTTTCCTCCCTCGCACCTTACAGACGTTCAAGAAATCCGACCGCTGCAGCAGCCCTGTTTAGCAGGGGCACTGAATCCCAGCGAACCAATAGAAAAACCACAAGCCTACCGCACAGGTGATGTAAAAAATCATCTTGCCGATTCTGACCTTTACATCGCTATCTACTGTTGCCGTTGCCATCGTGTCTCCTTCTCCTGATGAAAATAATACGGGCCAATTCTGGTCAGCGATTTTCTTGACACACAGGTATCTGTATGTTATTCAAAATTCCTTGCCGCGCCGGAAAAATCAGGGGAAATTCGATGAAAAAAAACTCAAAAGTGTTCGACATTATAGTTTTGGCTGGTATGGTTGTCAATATAATTTTGGCCGTGTTCCTTATTCTCTACTACTTTGATTTCTTGTAGTTTTCTTATGATTTTTCGCTTCAGTTCTTCTCGTGTTTCATGCCTGAAACCGCACAGCGAAATCCGATCGTTTCGTCTCGAAAGTCCGGAACCATTTTGCTCCGGCTGGTGATTCGAATATCGGCTCCAGTCGTCGCATATCCTCCTCCTCGAAGTACGCGATATGTACCGTGTTCTGGGCTCTGGGGATCTTTCTCCGGAGATTCGCTGAAATAGCTTTCTGCATACCAATCGGCCACCCATTCCATCACATTTCCTGCCCCATCCATTACACCATAGGGGCTCCTGTCTGTCAGAACGGTGCCGACTGATGCAGTCACGTCATGACCATCCTGTACCCTGGCCCAATTTGCACCATTGGGTCGCTCCACGTTACCCCAAGGCCAGAGACGGCCATCTGTTCCCCGCATTGCCTTCTCCCACTCCGCTTCAGTTGGGAGCCGCTTCCCCCTCCACTGGCAATAGGCCTCCGCATCCTCCCATGACACATAGACCACAGGCTGATTGATGCCACGCATTCTGGCCATATTTTTCGCATATCGGGAGGGAGGGCCAGACTTACGATGCGATGTGGCATCGACAAATTCCTGATATTGGAAGTTGGTCACTTCATACCGATCGATCGCAAATGCACCGAGCATCACCATTCGTTGGGGGCGTTCATCAAATCCGCCTTGATCAGTCCCGCGAATGAACGGTCCTGCAGGAATCGAGACCATTTCTTCCTTCACTGGTTCTTCACGAGAGATCTGAGAGGGATCGAGCGGTTCCAACGGAACGGAATCCTGAGGAGTTCCGGAAGATTCTTCAAACGGGGTCAGCGTGGTGCCGCGGATGATTCCCATGATAGGGATTGCAGCAAACGCAAGGACGGCAAGAAGAAACACGACCTTGAATTTGGTTTCGAGCATACCTGTTATGATGCCTCGGGGCTGCCTCCAACCTCCGCGTCGCTCGCACAGCGAAAGCCAATCGTAATATCCGTTCGCCACAATTTGGCGGCAAATCGCTTGGATAGCCTGGCATTATGTTCCGTCTCCCGCCATGACCCTCCTCGCACGACTTTGAGATCTCCAGGTTCCGGTCCTTTCGGATCGCGGTAGGGCGCCTTCTGATAATAGTGTTCATCGTACGAATCGGCAACCCATTCTGCAACATTCCCTGTCATGTCATACACTCCGTAGGGACTACGCCCGGACTCAAATGATCCGGGAGGCGCGAGATATTTATACCCGTCTTCACTCCCGTCTATGTTGGCATGAGCACGGCCGCTCACAAAGCTATCACCCCACGCGTATTTTCTTTTGCCCTCTCCACGCCCTGACTTTTCCCACTCTGCTTCCGTTGGAAGGCGCTTTCCCGCCCATTTGCAATAGGCCGTTGCCTCTTCCCAAGACATGCTCATCGCCGCAAATTCCGGCTTCAACAACTTGGATTGATCGTCTTCAAACACTTCAATTTTTGGTAACGGCCGCTTCGTCATTTTGGCGAACCGGGCATATTCCTCTTGCGACACCTCTTTTACGTCAAGATAGAACGCCTTGAGAAACACCTGCCGCTCTGGAAACTCATCCGGGTCTCCCTCTTTACTCCCCATGATGAACGGGCCTTCGGGAATCTGCACCATTTCGCGGCCTTCGTCACCGACCTTCGTTTTATACATCGAGTAATCAAGCGAGGGCGCGGCGGTCGCGGCTGGACGAGTTTCCGACTTGATCGCGAGGGCCAGGGCTTTCATCTGCTTCGACTTATAGGACTCGTAAACCAGTAAGCTGATCATCAGGACGAATGAGGCAAAAACAAAAACGATCGAACCGATGAGTACTCCTCTATTTTCCATCGCGCCTCATGCTCCTTCGCTTGTGCGTGATACGGTGGGATCAGCCGGTTTAGAGGCGCCTTTCCTCGCCGCGCGCATATCCAGCAACATCGAGATCTGCACACCGAGAAACCCGCCCATCGCAGCGCCGGCTCCCGCACCGACTGATATTCTCTCCGGACCGGCAATGAACCAAGCCAGCAGTCCACCCAACAATGTTCCCACCAAAATACTTACCAGGAACCGTCGCCCTCCCATGAATCCTATGACTCCGCCAAGCACCAGCCCGACCCCGCTCGCGAGCGGCATCATGCCGCCACCTGCAATGACTCCGATGAGCGTCCCGACAGTGCCCATCACGGCAATGCCAAATAGGACATCGAGCGCCTTCAGCGATCCAGCCGGTTCCGTGACAGATTCGGTCATCTTACCACCGGTTCATATTTCTAGCGTCCCGCGCTGGCGACCATTGAACCAAAATCGATCTCGACGCCAGGCCCGGCAATGATTGAAATCCCCCAGGCCTTCGCAGCCGGCTCATGCTGGTGAATCCGTTTGAAGTCTTCGTACACGTTCACCCGCTCTTCAAACCATTGACCGACATCTTTCGTCCCGCTTTGCACCACAATCTCCGAGCCGCTAAACATGCCCCCCTCTGTCAGGGTGCCTTCGGGCTTGCCGGCGCTCCAAATATACTTTGTGAAAACAGGGATGAACATGAGATCAGTGTCCAATGACGCATAAATCGCCGCGACCGGCTCCGCGTCTGAGGCAATTTTATTCAGGCGCCACCGCCAGGTGAGAATCGGGAAGGCCTTGGGGTCCCAATCGATCTTCTTTTTTTTGATTCGCTGTCCTGCATCCTTCGCCGCAAGGTAGTTAGTTCCGTTCTCCGTCTGAACCTTGTACGCATCTCGGCCCTTGGAATGACTCCGTTGACTTTCATGATCCCAATTTGAAGGAAATCCGTCGGCTTCTTTCGCCTGAAAATCCTCAAGGACCAACGATTGGTTTTGAGCCGAAACTGCTCCCTGCATCAGGAACCCTCCGCACACCATCAGAGCGACTGCCAGATATCTCTGAATCATAATCCCTCGCCTCATACTCCAAGCCTTTCGGTTGTCATGCCTCTTGCGAGGACGACGGCGCCAGCACCGCCGTGTTTTCCGCGGCCAACTCTTCCCCCATTGCAGGACACTGATCTCGCTGACACATCCAGAAAAGCGCGAACACCGCACCCCAGAACACCACCATGTTCAGCGTGACCATCTTCGCAGCAAACGCTAAGTCCGGTGTAAAGGCCCAGGGAGAGACATCGGCCATCAACTCGTTCACATGCCACGCCAATCGTCCGGATGAACGGATATAGCCCATGAGCCCCATCACCCACGAAAAGGCCGCAGCCAATCCGAATAAGCCCACCATGCCTCTGATTGAAATCTTCCCCCACTGGATCGGTCCATGAACCAGCGCTCCCTTGAGCATCATGCGATTGATCAAGATACCGACCACCAGAACCGTCAACGTGGTCACGGCCTGTGGCGATGATAGCCCGACCCGCAGTTTCGCCGGCAAGTAGAACCCATACACGGAAAGCCAGATAATATTGAGCGACCCCAAAAGGAACAGGGCACCGATGAGGATATTCCCTTTCGTGACCCACGACACGACCATCGTACGATTGGCACGGCGGTAATATATGAAACTGAGCGTCGTCACAAGAATCATAATATTGACCGCGCCGTTCTTCGCCGACATCACTCCGTAATTGCCGACCACGGGATGTTGCGCGCCACCCATCGCCTTCACTTCACCGCCTGACATCATGACCGTATGCGGCGTCAGCCAGATAAACAATGCCAACATGAGCACGCCGAGCAGTACTTGGTAATACGGCTGATACCGCTCTCCTCCGCGAAGGCGTGCCATGCTCTGCCAGAGATAATAGTTCACACCCAGGAAGAGGGCGCCGATCAAGAGGGCCTGCACCACGAAAAGCCAGGTGAGCAATCCGCCCATCATCGTTACGCCCATACTCTGACTATAGGCATAGACCGATCGCATCAACCAGTAGCCGGCAAAGGGCATCGGTAACAGCGCGCAGACCGTCACAAAAAGAAAGATATATCCCACCCAGTCGAAATAGGCGCGCTCTTCTTTGGTCTTGCTGGTGAAAAATCGATAACAGGCATAGGCCAGGACCACTGCGCCACCGGACATGATGTCGGCAAGGAAGCGATGGACATTCAACGGATTCCACAAGGCCGAATGGAGCAAATGCCAGCCATTCCCCAGAAACCGCCCTTGTGCGTCAACGCCCGCCGGAGCCATCATGAAGGCCGACCAGCCGTTCGCCAAGAGTAACAGCGTCGTCCCGAATACGTTGGTCAACACTCCGACTGAGGCATGAACCCACTTCAACCCCGGCTCGGCCATCCGGTTCCAGCTGTAGTAATAGATGATAAGGAGCAGCGATTCTCCGACAAACACGGTCGCATAGACCGGCATAAACGCCTTGAACGTTCCACCCATATACTTCATGAAACTCGGATAAAAAATGAGGAACATTGCCAGCATGAGGCTCCCGAGCACCGCCGTCACCGACAAGGCGAGGAGCCCGACTTTCGCCAAGTCCCGTGCGAGCCCATCATAGCGAAGCGCGAGCCCAGGCTTTCTACTACTGAGCCCCAGGAACTCGAGTAAGACACAGAAGATTGGTAGTGCAAGAACAAACCCTCCGAAGTATGTGTGTTGCTGGGTGACGAACCACACGAGCAATCGACTGTCGAAGGACCCTATGCGCGAGTAGACCGTGTCCTGCGGGGAAGGGGCCGGCGGCCCTTGCGCAGTGCCTGGTGTTTTGAAATACAAATCGGTCGTGCTGTCCGCAAACGATTGGCCATCGGGGCCCCAGCCGATCCCCGGGGCTGCGAGGATAAGCGCCAATAGGACAGCGCATCCGAGTACTCCAGATGCAATCTTTTTCATGACCATACTCTTAGACTTTTGAGCCGGAACCAGCCGGCATTGATACGTTCACATGAGTCGACTTACCAAGAATTCCCATCACGAACGGACATCGGAGCAACGCGCCAGACAGGGTGTGTCCCTGTCGTTCTTCTACCTGACGGCGAAATCCAAGATAATAACAATAGAGGGCCATCAGGCCTGTCACAAATCCGCCAGTAACCATTGCATACGGAGTAGGAATGCCAGGCAGCCCGAGGAGGAAAATCACAATCCCTGCTGCCACTAGATAGTACGTCGCGCCAAAGGCAAGCCCGGGCCACCACCAGTATTTCATCAATTCACCCGCTTTCGTCTGAAGCAGCCCTTGGACCCATGATCCACCGGGACGAAGTCCGCCGAAATAGGCACAGAGCGCAACTCCTCCCCCAAGTACCCCGACAGCGGACAATTGGACCAGGGCCGCAGCATGATTCGCCTCGACGAAATATCCGAGCGAGGCACTCAGTGCTCCGACGACCAGAC
>Ga0070681_10004205_pt1 | contig 13637 bp, 12 predicted proteins | sample KBSC83BmetaG_FD_65650 | JGI IMG/M metagenome (GOLD analysis project Ga0070681, IMG submission 65650) | Corn rhizosphere microbial communities from Kellogg Biological Station, Michigan, USA - KBS C8-3B metaG | ecosystem: Host-associated > Plants > Roots > Rhizosphere | place: USA: Michigan... | reverse complement strand
ACGATGATCGACCTCGCGTTGTTCCGCCGGCCGGCATTCGTCGGCGCGCAGACGACCGCGTTCGCGATCTCGTCGTCGATGTTCGCGATGTTCCTGTACCTGACGCTCTACCTCCAGAACATCCTCGGGCTCTCGCCGCTCGAGACCGGCGTGCGGTTCCTGCCGCTCTCGGTCGTCTCGTTCTTCGCGGCGCCCCTCGCAGGACGGTTGATCGGACGCGTGCCGGTGCGGGCACTGCTCGCGTTCGGCCTCGCGCTGAACGCCGTCGCGATGTGGTCGATGAGCCGGGTGGGTGAAGCCTCGCACTGGACCGTGCTGCTCCCGGGCTTCATCATCGGCGGCATCGGCATCGGCTTCGTGAACGCGCCGCTCGCCACGACCGCGGTCTCGACCGTCGCCGTGCAGCGTGCCGGCATGGCGTCTGGGATCAACAACACGTTCCGGCAGGTCGGGATCGCCACGGGCATCGCCGCACTCGGTGCGATCTTCGCGTCCAGGGTCTCCGACCAGCGCTCCCACGCCGAGTTCGTGCACGGGCTGCACGACATTCTCCTCGTCGGCGCCGGGGTCGCGCTGATCGGCGCGGTGCTCGCCGCCCTACTCGTGCGGCCGCAGGACTTCGTCGCGTCAGGGCCGCCGCAGGAAGCGCACTAGGCGAGCTTCTCGCGCAGCATCTGGCTGACGGCGGCACCGTCTGCCCGGCCCGCGATCTGAGGCATGACGTCCTTCATCACGCGGCCCATGTCGCGCATGCTCGTCGCGCCGTTCTCCGCGATCGCGTCGTCGACGATCCGCTCGAGCTCCTCCTCGGTGAGCGGCTCCGGCATGAACTCCTCCAGGACGGCGAGCTCCGCCTCTTCCTTCGCGGCCTGCTCCTCGCGACCCCCGCCGCGGAACGCCTCGGCTGCTTCGATCCGCTTCTTGCGCTCGCGCTGCAGGACCTGGAGCTCCTCGTCCTCGGTGAGCGGCCGCAGCAAGTCCTTCTCCGCCGACTTGAGGCTCGCGAGGATCAGGCGCAGAGCGTCGCGGCGCGCGGCATCGCCGGCGCGCATCGCGTCCTTGACGTCGTCCTCGAGCTCTTCGATCAGCGTCACAGCGTTTCTCCCATCGGGCGGCCCCCGAGAATGTGCCAGTGCAGGTGGAACACCGTCTGCCCCCCGCCGGGGCCGACGTTGACGACCACGCGGTAGTCCGTCAAGCCTGATTCTGCCGCGGTCTCGGCCACGAACGCCAGCATCCGCTGCGCTTCGTCCGGCGGGAACTCGGAAACGTCGCGGAACGTGTCGACGTGGCGCTCCGGCAGGACGAGCAGATGAACCGGCGCCTGCGGGTTGATGTCGGCGATCGCCACGAACCCGTCCGCGGCCCGCACGTGATCCCCGTTGCGGACGAGATTGCAGAAGAGGCAGTCGTCACGCGGCCCGGGCAAGGATCCCCTCCTCCGTCACGCGCTCGGCACGAACGGGCACGAGCTCGCCGACCGGCGCGTCGACGAGCCACGGCGTGTAGTCGTCGCCGTAGCCGCGCCCGGGCCGGTCGACGAGCACGACGTCGTCCGTCTTCGCACGCCAGCGCGCGAGGCACAGGTCGTGCGAGAGCGCGCGAAGACGCGCGCCGCGCTCCTTCTTCTCCTGCGGCGGCACGGGATCGTCGGCCGCTGTCACCGTGCCGGGCCGCGGCGAGTACGGGAAGACATGCACCTTCGTGATCCCCGCGCGCTCGACCGTCTGGAGCGTCGTCGCGAACGCCGCTTCGTCCTCGGCAGGGAAGCCGACGATGACGTCGCTCGTCAGGTTGAACTCGCCGGCGAGCGGTGCGAGCCGGCGGAGGTAGGTGTCGACGCTGTACCGGCGGCCCATCGCGCGGAGCACGCCGTCGTCGCCGGACTGCAGCGGGACGTGCAGGTGGCGGCCGACGGTCGGCGTCTCGCGCAACGCGGCGATGAGCGCCTCGTTCACGTGGTTGATCTCGATCGAGCTGAGCCTGAGTCGTTGCAGCCCGTGTGTCGCCCCCACCTCTCGCACGAGGCGGGCGAGGTCGTAGCCGGCCGCACGGTCGCGGAAGCACCCGAGGTTGATACCGGTGAGAACGACTTCCCGATGGCCCTGCGCGACGCGGCGCTGCACCTCGGCGAGCACGGCCGGTGCGCTCCGGCTGCGGGACGCGCCGCGCACGAGGGGAATGACGCAGAAGTTGCACGAGAACGAGCAGCCGTCCTGGATCTTCACGAACGCCCGCACGCGGTCGACGCGCGCGTCGGCCTGCACGCAGCCGATCGCGCCCACGTCGCCGGCGACGAACGCCGCGGTCTCCTCGGGCGCCTTCGCCACGACGACGACGTTCGCGGGCAACCCGGCGAACGCGGGCCCGCGGAGGTTCGCGGCGCAGCCGGTCAGGTAGACCCGCTCGTGCGAGCGAGCGGCGCGGGCCGCAGCCTTGCGGCTCTTCGCGACCGCCTCGTTCGTGACACAGCACGTGCTGATCACCGCGACGTCGGCCGCGGTGTTCTCGGTGTGGCCGTCGCGCAGCAGCGCCTCGCGCACCTCGTGCGCGTCGACATGCGAGACCTTGCAGCCGAGGAAGTCGACCGTGAACGTCGCCACGGGCGGGATCGTATGCGTTACGTCGCGCGCGAGACGTCGCACGCCCAGCCGTCGAGCGTTCGACGCGCGACGTGCGCGAAGCCCGGCAACGTGGGCGCTTCCGAGGCGAGATAGCCCGAGGTGATGAGCGTCGTGCACTCGATGCGCGGCGGAAGCGCCTCGACGGACTCGAGCGAGATGTTCGCGACGACGACGTCGGCTCGCGGCAGACGCGTGTCCGGCGAGACGAGGCTCACGGCGACGGAGACGCCGTTGACGGCGGCGTTCGCCCGCGTCGCCTCGATCGACGGCTTCTCGACGTCGACCGAGGTCACGGGGTCGAATCCGAGCAGCGCCGCCGCGACCGAGAGAACCCCGGACCCGCACCCGACGTCGAGGAGAGCCCCCGGCTCGAGCTCCTGCAGCGCGGCGAGGCAGAGTTGCGTCGTCTGGTGGGACCCCGTCCCGAACGCGCGTCCGGGGTCGATGACGACCACGAGTGCGTCGTCGGCCGGTGCGACCCACGGCGGCCCGACCCAGAGACGGCCGACACGCACCGGCTGGTGGAACGCGCGCCACCTGTCCTCCCACCCGCTCTCGACGTCTGCGGCTCGTCCGTTTCCGAAGAACGCCCACATGCGTTCCTCGCCGGCCGCGTCCGTGTACGCGGCGAGCTCGACTCCGGCGGCGCGGTCGATCTCCTCGAACCCCTCCGGGAAGATCTCGAGCATGGTCGCGCGCGCCTCCTCGGCGCGAGCGTGCCCGACTTCGATCGCGACGCGGCGGAGCGTGCTCAGCGGAACGCGCTTTTCAGCTTCTCGAAGAAGCTCTCGTCGTGGCGGTAGGTGTTCTCGTCGCTGATCGCATCGAATTCCTCGAGGAGCCGGCGCTGCTCGTCGCTCAGGTGGCGCGGCACCGACACGTTGACGAGCACGCGCTGGTCGCCGCGGCCGAAGCCCTGCAGGACCGGCATGCCCTTCCCTTTCAGGACGCGAACCTCACCGGGCTGCACGCCCGGCTGAAGCTCGAGCTCGATCGGCCCGTCGAGCGTCTCGACGGGCATCGTCGCGCCGAGCGCGGCCTGTACGACCGTCAGGTCGACCTGGGTGTAGATGTCGTTCCCTTCGCGGACGAAGCGCGGGTCGGGCTTCACGCGGACGAGGACGTAGACGTCGCCGGCGCGGCCACCGAGCGCTCCCGCGTGCCCCTCGCCGGAGACGCGGATGCGCTGCCCGTCGTGGATGCCCGCGGGGACGTCGACGTCGAGCTCGCGGCGCTCGCGCTTTCGCCCCGCGCCGTCGCATTCGGTGCACGGATGCTCGACGATCTCGCCGCGACCTTGGCAGATCGGGCACGCGGCCGTACGCACGAACTCGCCGAACACGCTGCGCGAGACCTGCTGCAACCGGCCCGTGCCGTTGCAACGGTCGCAGCGCACCGGGGTCGTCCCCGGCTCGACGCCGTCACCGCCGCAGCGCGCGCAGGTCGCGGCGACGTCGAACGGCACGGCGACGGTCGTCCCGCGCGCGGCGTCGACGAGGTCGATCGTGATGTCGGCGCCGACATCCCCGCCCCGCTGGCTGCGGCCTCCTCGTCCGCCGAAGAGGTCGTCGCCGAAGAACGCGGCGAACAGGTCGCTGAGCCCGCCCATGTCGAAGTTCGTGGGCGTGAACCCGCCCGAGCGGAGACCCGCGTGGCCGTACCGGTCGTACAGCGCCCGCGTCTCGGAGTTCGACAGCACTTCGTACGCCTCGGTCACCTCACGGAAGCGCACCTCCGCGTCGGGCTCGGTCGAAACGTCGGGATGCAGCTGGCGGGCGAGGCGGCGGAATGCCTTCTTGAGCGTCTGCTCGTCGGCGTCGCGGCCGATGCCGAGCAGCTCGTAGTAGTCGCGGTCGGCCATCAGCCGTCCTCGGAGTAGACGTCTTCGACGAAGCGCGAGAGCTCGGCCGCGGCCGCGCGCACCGAGCGGAGCGCCTTCTCGTAGTCCATGCGCAGCGGGCCGACGAGGCTCACGGAGCCGAGCGTGCGGTGCGCGACACCGTAGGTCGAGCCGACGAGCGCGAGCTGTTGCAGCCCGGGCTGGACGAGCTCTTCGCCCACGCGCGCAAACGGACGGCGCGGGTCGAGGCGCTGCGCGAGCACGTCGAGGAGCGCGGCCCGTTTCTCGAGCGCCTCCATCAGGCTCCGGTACGCGCCGATCTCTTCCGCGCGCATCTCGTCGAGCAGCCCTGCGGTCCCGCCGACGAAGAGCTGCCGGTTCTCGTCGGCCGCCTGCTCGAACGCGCCGCGGATCGCCTGCAGGAACACACGCTCGCGCGGGCGGAGCGACGGCTCGTCGAAGGCGAGCTTGACGGCGCGCGATCCGATCCGCGCGCCCCGGACCCGCTCGACGAGATACTCCGCCGCCCAGGTCACCAGGCCGGCGTCGACAGGCTCCGAGAACGCGAAGCGCAGGTCGGTGACGCTGCCGGTCGATGCGATCACGACGACGAGGACGACGTCGGGCTGGAGCAGCAGCACCTCGACGTGACGAACGGTCGCCGCCTCGAGCGGCGGCGCGGAGACGACCGCCAGCAGCCGCGTCACCTGCGAGAGCATCTCGGTCGTCGCCTGGAGCGCCTCCTCGACCTCGGCGCGCGCGGCCGGCAGCCCGAGTGGGAACTCGTCGGGCCGCGACTCGGGCCGCTTGAGCAGCTCGTCCACGTAGATGCGGTACCCGGACTCGGTCGGGACACGCCCCGCGGAGGTGTGTGGGTGCGTGAGCAGGCCGAGCCGCTCGAGCTCCGCGAGCTCGCTTCTGACGGTCGACGGCGAGACGCCGAGCCCCGAGCGCTCGACGAGGTTCCGCGAGCCGACCGGCTGTCCGGTCGCGACGTATTCCTCGACGACGAGGCCGAGGATGTGCCGCTGCCGGTCGGAGAGCAGGATCTTCTGCACGACCCCATGGTAGGCCGCCCGTCAGGCGAGGAGCCGTGCGGTCACGCCGCCGCCGAGCAGCCGACCACGCGGAGTGAGCGTCACCGAGCCTTCCCGGTGGACGGCCAGGCCGCCCGCAGCCAGGCGGTCGAGCGCCGCAGCATCGACGACGTCGCCCAGTCCGGCCAGGGGCAGCGGCTCGTCGAGCCGCAGGCCGAGCATCACACGCTCGGTCGCGCGCTCGCCGTCCGTCAGCGTCTCCAGCTCGCGCTCCGGAGCCTCCCCGCGACCGAGCGCCGCCAGGTAGCGGTGGAGCGACGGGGCGTTCCGCCAGCGCCGATTCTCGATTGTGCTGACCGCGCCCACGCCGAGGCCGAGGTAGTCGTGACCGAGCCAGTAGCCGAGGTTGTGCTGCGCGCGGAGGTCCCGTCCGCCCGCGCGGTCGGGGAGGCGGCAGAAGTTCGCCGTCTCGTACCAGCGGTACCCCGCGGTCGTCAGCCGCTCGACGACGTGCTCGATGTACGACTCCAGCCGATCGGCCTGGTGCAGGAGCTCGACTCCGTGGGCGTGCGTGAAGCGGGTGCCCGGCTTCGCTTCCAGCTCGTAGGCGGAGATGTGCTCCGGCTCCAAGGCGACTGCCTCGTCGAGGTCGCGGACGAGGTCGGCGGGGGTCTGGCCCGGGATGCCGTAGATGAGATCGAGCGATCTGTTGTCAATTCCGGCATCAGCTAGACGGTGCATGGCGTGCCGGACGTCGTCGGGCCGCGCATGGCGATCGAGCACGTCCAGAAGAGCGGTGTTGAATGTTTGTGCGCCAATCGACACACGATCGACACCGTTCCGTGACAGAAGCGCGGCCAACGACGGCGTGACGGTCTCCGGGTTCGCCTCCACGGTCAGCTCGAGCGCCGGCGGCAACGCGTCGAACAGACGCTCGAGCTCCGCCGCTGCGGTCAGCGTCGGCGTGCCGCCGCCGAGGTAGACGCTCTCGAGCTCGGGCGCGAGCAGGTGGCGCTCGAGCTCGAGCTCGCCCAGCAGCGCGTCGACGTACGCGCCGTGCAGGTCGGCGTGGCCGACGACGGTGACGAAGTCGCAGTAGCCGCAGCGCGACGCGCAGAACGGGAGATGGATGTAGAGATGCCGGGCGCCGTCGGGCACGTCAGCGCTTGGCGGTGTCGCCCAGGTTGAGCACCGCGAGGAATGCCTCCTGGGGCACCTCGACGCCGCCGACCTGCTTCATCCGCTTCTTGCCGGCCTTCTGTTTCTCGAGCAGCTTCCGCTTGCGCGTGATGTCGCCCCCGTAGCACTTCGCGAGCACGTCCTTGCGGCGGGCCTTGACGGTCTCGCGCGCGATGATGCGCGCGCCGACCGCCGCCTGGATCGCGACGTCGAACATCTGGCGCGGGATCTCCTCCCGTAGCTTCTCGACGAGCGCCTTCCCGCGCTCGTAGGCGAAGTCGCGGTGGAGAATGAGCGAGAGCGCGTCGACCGGCTCGCCGCCGACGAGGATGTCGACGCGCGCGAGGTTGCCCGGGCGGAACCCGGCGAGGTCGTAGTCGAAGCTCGCGTAGCCGCGCGTCCGGGACTTCAGCTGGTCGTAGTAGTCGAGCACGATCTCGGCAAGCGGCAGCTCGTAGGTGAGATGGACGCGCTGCTCCGACAGGTACTCGAGGTGGTCGAACCGGCCGCGCCGGTCGTTGCACAGCTCCATCACCTGACCGACGAACTCCTTCGGGACGATGATCGATGCCTTGATGTACGGCTCTTCGACCTCGTCGAACGCGTCGGGCAGGTCGGCGGGGGTATGCACCTCGACCCACTCCTCGTTCAGCGGCTTCACCCGGTAGGCGACGTTCGGCGCGGTGACGAGCAGGTCGAGGTCGAACTCGCGCTCGAGCCGCTCGCGAACGATCTCCATGTGGAGGAGCCCGAGGAACCCGCACCGGAAGCCGAAGCCGAGCGCCTGCGACGTCTCGGGCTCGTAGAAGAGCGCGGCGTCGTTGAGCTTCAGCTTCTCGAGCGCGTCGCGCAGCTCCGGATAGTCGTCCGAGTCGGTCGGGAAGAGCCCGGCGAACACCATCGGCTTGACGTCCTTGTAGCCCGGCAGCGGCGCAGCTGCAGCGCGCTTCTCGGCGGTCAGGGTGTCGCCGACGCGCAGCTCCGAGACGTCCTTCAAGCCGGTCACCACGTAGCCGACCTCGCCCGCCTGCAGTTCCTGCACGGGGCGCATCGCGGGCGACATGTAGCCGATCTCCTGCGCCTCGAAGCGCGTGCCGAGCGCCATCGCGCGCAGGTGCTCGCGCGGCCGGAACACGCCGTCGACGACGCGGACGAACGCGACCACGCCGCGGTACTGGTCGTACGACGAGTCGAAGATGAGCGCGCGGGGCGGCGCGTCGAGCTCGCCCGCCGGCGCGGGGATGCGCTCGACGATCGCGTCGAGCACCGCGTCGACACCCTGGCCGGTCTTCGCCGAGATGCGCAGTACGTTCGCCGCGTCGTCGCCGATCAGGTCTGCGAGCTCGGCCGCCGCCCCGTCGGGGTCGGCCTGCGGCAGGTCGATCTTGTTGACGACGGGGACGATCTCGAGGTTGTTCTCGATCGCCAGGTACGCGTTCGCGAGCGTCTGCGCCTCGATGCCCTGCGCGGCGTCGACGACGAGCAGCGCGCCCTCGCAGGCCTGGAGCGAGCGCGAGACCTCGTACGTGAAGTCCACATGGCCGGGCGTGTCGATCAGGTTGAGCTCGTGACCCTTCCAGTGCACGCGCACGGCCTGCGCCTTGATCGTGATGCCGCGCTCGCGCTCGAGCTCCATCGAGTCGAGCATCTGATCGCGCATCTCGCGCGCCGACACCGTGTCGGTCAGCTGCAAGATGCGGTCGGCAAGCGTCGACTTGCCGTGGTCGATGTGCGCGATGATCGAGAAGTTGCGGATGTGCGCTTGGTCCATGACCTCTAGCCGCGGCGGCCGCGGCTCCGCAAGGAGAGTAGCGCCTGCATCTCGCGCACCGAGAGCGCGCGACAGACCGCGACGTACACCGCCACTGAGGCGACGAGCGCGGTCCCGAGCGATGCGAGCTGGGCGGGGAAGGACCGGCCGAGCGCGGTGTCCAGGGGATGCCAGACGAACCACGCGACGACGGCCACCGCGCCGCACGCAACGAGGACGCGGGACACCGAAGCGGCGATCAGCGTTCCGTCGAGACGCCCGAGGCGTCGGCGGAGCACGAGGACGAGGACCGCGGTGCTCACCACGTTGCAGACCGCCGTGGCGAGTGGGATCCCCCACGTGCCGAAGCGATAGAAGGCGGTGTCGAGGATCACGTTCAGCACCAGGTTTCCGACGGCGACCACGGTCGGAAGCCAATTCTCCTGCAAGCTGAAGAACGTCCTGTTCAGCATGAGCATCGCGCCGTTGAAGACGAGGCCGGCACTGAACGCCGCAAGTGCGCCGGCGACGACGGGCGTCTGATTCGGATGCCAGTGGCCGCGCTGGTACAGGATCCGGATGATCGGCTCGGCGAGAACCGCGCTGATGACCGCCGCGGGCGCGAGCAGGAAGGTGATCTGGCGGAGCCCGCTCGAGACGGTGGCCGCGACGCCGCGGAGGTCGCCACGCGAGGCGAGCCGAGCGAGCGTCGGAAAGAGCACGGTCGCGATCGCGACCGAGAACATGCCTTGCGGAAGCATGTAGACGAGGAACGCCTTCTGGATCGCGGTCGGCGCGAGATCGGCGTCCACGAACCGCGACGCGAACCAGGTGTCGATGAGTGCGTTCACGTTGATCAACCCGAGCCCGAGCGTGACGGGGACCATCAACCGAAACACGCGCTTCACCTCGGGGTCGCGCCAGTCGATCACCACCCGCAAACGCTCCTCGCCTCGATCGAGCCCGCGGAGCCACGGCATCGGCAGCAGCACCTGCACGAACGTCGCGATCAAAATCGAGGCGGCGTAGACGTAGTACTTCGCGTCGACGGAGCTCGCGTGCGGAACCCCGACCGCGAGCCCGATGATGATCGCGAGGTTCCAGAAGATCGGAGAGACCGCCGGGACGGTGAAGTGGTCGTAGCTGTTGAGGACTCCGACGACGATTCCCGACACCCCGAGCAGCGCGACGATCGGGAACAGCACGCGCGACAGGCCGACGGCGAGCCCGGGATGCGAGCCCGGGTTGCCGAACAGGTCGATCACCCACGGCGCGATGAGGATGAAGAGCGCGGAGAGTGCCGTCAGGCCCAGCAGCATCAGCCAGAAAAGGCTCGACGCGACCCGCCACGCGCGACGCCGCTCGCCCTTCTCCAGAAGGTCGCTGAACACCGGAACGAACGCCGACGACAGCGCCGCGTCCGCGACCAGCGCACGAATCAGGTTCGGCACCTGGAACGCGACGGTGAACGCGTTGATCCGGCCGGCGGCACCGAAGTAGTAACTGGCGACCATCTCCCGCACGAGGCCCATGACGCGGGAGAGACCCGTGGCGATGCCGAAGATCGCGGTGTTGCGCGCGATGCGCGCCGAGGCCGACGGCGGCGCAGGCCCGGGTGGCGCGTACCCCATGCCCGGCACCGAGACCAGCGCCGTCTCGGCAGGGAGCAGCGCTACCCCGTCTTGTGTCCGGTCGGCGCCCCATGTGGGCTTCCCCGCTGCCCGGCGTCGCGCGTTGCGCTCAGCCAGCCGGGCTTGACGCTCGAAGGATCGCCGTTCCTCGTCCACAGCCGGAGCATACGGAGCGCCTCTGCTACCCTTCGCGCGCCCGCGATTGCGGGCCTTTCTCTCGCGTATGCCGAACATCAAGCAGCAGAAGAAGCGCGTCCGCACGGCCGCCGAGGAGCGCCTCGAGAACCTCCGCTACCGCTCGACGATCAAGACGCTGACAAAGCGTCTCGCGACCGTCGCCGAAGGCGGCGATTCCGCCGCGATCGAGAGCGAGCACCGGGAGCTCGTGAAGCTGATCGACCGGGCCGTCTCGCGTGGGGCGCTCCATCGGAACGCCGCGGCGCGCAAGAAGTCGCAGGCGGCCAAGCTCGCCGCCGGCTCCGCCTCCTAGTCGTCGCGCAACCGCGCGAAGGGCATCACGCCGCTTGCGGCTCGGTGATCTCGACGAGTGCGCGCTCGAGCTCCAGCTCGTTCGCGAGTCGTGAGCCGCCCTTCAGGGCGTGGTCGAGCGCGGCGAGCCGAATGAGCGCCGCATCCAGCTCGCCGGCGCTGAAGTTGCGCACCTGCCCGTAGAGCTTCTGCGCGGGGAACGGCTTGATGCCGAGCTTCGACGCTGCGTCGGCCGACGACACGCCGGCCGCCTCCAGCCGGTGCGCCTGGCGCGCACGGCGCAGGTGAGTGGTCAAGCTGCCGACGAGCCGCGGGATGGTGCGCGACACGGGATCGCCGGTCCGGTCGAGCATCCGCTCCGCCGCACGGAGGACACCGCCGACGTCACGTGCTCCCCACGCATCGGTGAGGTTCCACGGCGGCGACTCCGCGCGCGGCGCGACGAGCAGGTCGACATCCGCATCGGTCACCTCGTCGCCGGCCGCCCAGGTCGCCAGCTTCTCGACCTCGCCGGCGAGCTCGTAGAGATCGTCGCCGATGAGCTCGGAGAGGCGTCGGCAGGCCGCGGGCTCGGCCTTCGCGCCGTGGACGGCGAACTGCTCGGCGAGCCACTTGTGGATCGCGCGTGACTGGACGTCCCAGATCAGGACGTCGCCGGCCGCCGCGACAGCTTTGGCGATCGGCGAGTCCTTCTTCAGCTCGCCGCCGACGAGCGCCAACGTCGTCCCCGGGGCGGGCGACTTGAGGTAGTCGGCGACCGCCTTGGCGTCGGGCGCCTTCCACGTCTCGACGTTCTCGAAGACGACGAGCCTCGTACCGGAGCCGAAGAGCCCGAGCGCGTTGCACGCGGCAACCGCGTCGTCGCCCGTCGCCTCGGCGGCGTCGTGCAGCTCGACCGCGTCGGAGTCGAACCGGCCGCGCAGCCTCGCGACCGCGCGGTCGACCTTCGGGCGGTCGCCGCCTGCGATCAGGTAGGCGGGCTTCAGGTCGTCGGCCATCGCTTGCAAGGATAAGCCGACGATGCGGATCGAGCGCCACGACGAACCTGCCGCGTTCTTTGCGCTCGTTGCGCCGTTCCTGGAGCGGCGCGAGGCGCAGCACAACCTCCAACTCGGCTTTCGGGCGCGCCTGGAGACCGACCGGCATGCGTTCGGCCCGCGCGACCCGCTGCTCTACGCGGTGCTCGACGACGGAGGCGATGTGGTCGCGGTCGCGACCCAGACGCCGCCGTTCGGAGTGATCCTGTCGGAGATGGACGACCCGGTGATCGTCGATGCGCTCGCCGACCGACTGGTCGAAGACGGCGCGGAGCTTCCGACCGCCGGCGGTCCCGTCCAACTCGCCCGCGCGTTCGCCCATCGGTGGTCCAGCCTCACCGGGCTCGTGCCGAGCGTGCAGATCGACGAGCGGATCTACGAGGCGACCTCGGTCGTGCAGCCCCAAGGCGTCCGCGGCACGATGCGGGCGTACACCCCGGCTGACCGGCCGCTCGCGATCGAGTGGCTCGGCGCGTTCCTCGCCGAGGCCATGCCCGACGCACCCGAGGGACGCGTCGAACGGATCGTCGACGATCGCGCGGCAGGGGTCGGGTCACTCGTGCTCTGGGAGGACGACGGCCGTATCGTCTCGCTCGCCGGTCACGCCGGCGAGACGCCGAACGGGTCCCGGGTCGGGCCGGTGTACACGCCGCCCGAGCTCCGCGGTCGTGGCTACGCATCCGCGCTGACCGCTGCGCTCACCGAGCAGCTGCTCGAGCGGCGGCGTTTCTGCTTCCTCTACACCGACCTCGCGAACCCGACGTCGAACTCGATCTACCAGCGCATCGGGTACCGCCCGGTGACGGACGTCACTGTCTGGCGCTTCGCCGCAGCCGGCGCCAGCTGAACGCGACGCCTCCGATCGCGGCGACCGCCGCGCCGGCGGCAGCCCGGCCGGAGACCTGCGCGCCCGGTAACGCCGAGACGCCGCGGGCGCACGATGCGACGTACACGACGACCCAGCCGTTCAGCCACGCGAGCTCGGCGGCGATGTTCGGGGCGAACGGGTCGATCGCGGCGGTGGAGAACGAGAGCCCGAGTTGCACCGGCATTGCCGGCTCGACGAGCGCGTTCGCGACCACGCCGTACAGCGGCACCCGTCCGAACTCGAGCCACAGGATCGGCGCGGTGGCGAGCGTGCACGCGGCGGAGATCGCGACCGCCGAGCGCAACAAGCCCGGCATCGGATAGCCGTCGAGCACGCGCTGGAACGGCCCGCCGAGGACGAAGATCGCGGCCACGGCGCCGAACGAGAGCTGGAAGCCGGCATCGAACAGCGCGTACGGGTTCCACGCAAGCAGTGCGCAGGCTGCGACGAGCAGCAGGTGCCACGCGTCGCGCAACCGACCGGCGAGCCAGGCGACCGACACCGCCGCGCCCGCGATCGCGGCGCGGATCACCGACGGCTGCGGGCCGACCGCGAGCACGTACGCGCCCATCGCGGCGAGCGCGCCGACGTGTCCCCACACACGCCCGAGGCCGAGCGCGACTGCAAGCAGGAGCACGCCGCTCGCGAGCAGGACGACGTTCTGGCCCGAGACCGCCAGCAGGTGATAGAGCCCGGCGCGGCGGAAGGCCTGCTTGTCGCCGTCGGACAGGCCGCCGTCGTCTCCGAGCAGTACTCCTTCGACGAGCGCGCGACGTTCTCCGGTCAGGCCGGGCGACGACGAGCGCCGAAGCCAGCGCCGCAGCCGGTCTGCCACACCGCCGAACCCACCGCGGTGGCCGACGACGTGCCACTCGTCCACCTGGAGGACGACGTGCACGCCCTGCCGGCGCAGCCAGGTGCGCTCGTCGAACCCGTGCTCCGGGCCGCGCGGCGCCTTCACGACCGCGAGGAGGCTCAGCCGTGCGCCCTGAGGGGGCGCGCGCCCGAGCGGCAGCTCGAGCTCGACGCGCTCACCGCGCGTCCGTGCCAGCTGGCGCAGCTCGAACGCTCCGTGCCGCACTTCGGCAGTCGTGACGACGACGAAGCGATCGGCGGTGCCGATGCGCGGTGCGAGGACGGTGTGATCGAGCTGGTCGAGGCGTGCGCTGCCCCACCACCACG
>Ga0070681_10004204_pt1 | contig 13637 bp, 8 predicted proteins | sample KBSC83BmetaG_FD_65650 | JGI IMG/M metagenome (GOLD analysis project Ga0070681, IMG submission 65650) | Corn rhizosphere microbial communities from Kellogg Biological Station, Michigan, USA - KBS C8-3B metaG | ecosystem: Host-associated > Plants > Roots > Rhizosphere | place: USA: Michigan... | reverse complement strand
GCCACTTCCTGATGATGGACGACGCCAAGCGCTTCAACCCGATCCTGCTGCAGGACATCGACACGCTGGTGCAGAAGGCGCGACGCTGACGGCCGGCGCTCACAGGCCACCCCGACGGTGGCCTGTTCCTCACGAGTCGAGATCGTCTGTGTCGGGCACGAGGGGCCCGCAGCGCACGCGCAGCCAGCCGATATCCAGCGTGACCTGTTGGATGTCGAGCGTGGACCAGGCCGAGCCGATGGGCGCATCCGAGCCTGCCGGCTGAACCATCAGGATCAATGCATCGCGCTCGCCCGTGAACGGCCAGTCCTGGCTGTGGAGGACCAGCTCCAACGTGCGCCCGTCAGGGGTTGTAAAGCGGCCGCGCCCGCCTTGATCGTTGAGCTCCAGGCGGCGCAAGGGCTTGAGGTCCGCGGCGCGGCCGGTCGCGGACCAGTCGACGCGGCAGGCATACAGCTCCTGAACCTGCGGCTGGAACCAGTTGTAACCCATGAGCTCCTGAGCCACCTCGTCGTCGGCCTTGAACAGGATCCGACGCCGATACCAGTAGAGATCGGGGCCAATCGCCAGTTGATAGTCGACATAGCGGCCGGACGCCGCGTCCCCGTCGTGGCAATTCCGGCCCTGCGTGCCGCCGATGAACTGCTCCCCGTCCCGCCGCAGCAGGAATTCGCAACCCTTGGATTCGGCGATGTCCGTTTGGCGCAATTGCCCGGCGAGCCCTGCGCGGCGATCCAGATGACTCCAGCGTGCGGAGGCGACGAAGCGGTACAGATGCACCCGCACGCCGGCTTCCGGAGGACCCTTCGGCTCGAGTACCAGCAACAGCTGCCGGCGAACCTGGTCCGGCTCGTCCTGCAGGAATTCCTCAAGGTACAGGACATGCGAGCCAAGCCATGGGAGATTGACCGGGGCAACAACCGTGCGTACGCGGTGCTCGAGGCTTTCGGTCCAGCCGGCGATACCCCGGTTGGTGTTGACGACCGTCTGCTCGCTCGAGTCGTGCACGCCCCGCCAGAACTTCTCCAGAACCGCGACATCCGAAGCAGCACCCGCCGCCACCAGAGTCGCCAGTCCCGCGAGCACGAGCATATGGGACCCGCCTATTTTCGGATGCGGACGAGACCTTCCTGCGCCGTGCTTGCGACCAACCTGCCGTCACGCGCGAACAGGTTGGCGCGTGCGAAGCCGCGCGCCCCGGAAGCACTGGGACTCTCAACTGCGTAGAGCAGCCAGTCATCCACGCGCAGCGGTCTATGAAACCACATGGCGTGATCGATGCTCGCCAGAATCACAGCGTTGCTGAAGCCCGAAGCTCCATGTGGGAGCGTTGACGTGTCCAGCAGGAAGTAGTCTGAAACGTACGCCAGCAGACAACGATGCAACCTCTCCCCGCCTGGAACCTCGCCTACGGCGCGGAACCAGACATGACGGGACGGGCGGGCCCGGCGCGGGATGAGCAGGTCCCACGGCTCGACGATCCGGAATTCGAACGGCCGCGGTTGATCGATGAACCGGCGCATGCGTTCGCTGAGCCGTCCGAGCACCTCAGGTGGCGGCCGCGTGGAGTCGGCCAGGGATTCCGGAGGGGGCACATCGGGCATCGCGATCTGATGATCGAAGCCGTCCTCGAGGATCTGGAAGGAGGCGGCCATGTTGAAAATGGGCTCGCCGTGCTGGATCGCTACGACGCGCCGGTTCGAAAAGCTGTGCCCATCGAGGCTGCGGTCTACCTGATACACGATGGGCGCGTTGAAGTCGCCGCGCCGCAGGAAGTAGGCGTGCAGCGAATGGACGGTGCGGCCTTCGACGGTCGCCGAGGCCGCACTCAACGCTTGTCCGAGCACCTGCCCACCGAACACTTGCGGACTGCCTATGTCGCGGCTTTCCCCGCGAAACAGGTTCACCTCGAGCTGCTCGAGCTCGAGCAGCCTCAAAAGGTCGGCGATGCGCGGATCGACCTCAGCCAAACTTGAAGGTCCCTCGCATGAGGGCGTTGTGACCGGGGAACGTGCACAGATAGGAGTATGCGCCACCCTTCTGCAGTCCGGAGGTCGGGAAGGTGATCGTGTCGGACTCGCCGCCACCCACGACCTTCGTGTGCGCAATGACGCGCTTGTCGCCCTGCTGTATGTAGTTGTTGGCGACGCCCGCGCTCAGTCCTGCGTTCGCCACGGCAGTCAGATCCTCCGTCTTCGTCAGCACCCAGTTGTGGCCCATGGCCTCTTTCGGGAGTTTGCCCGTGTGCTTGAGAGTGAGCTGCACCTGCGTGCAGGTGGCCGGGACGCTGAGCTCCTTCTTGTCATACTGCATCATGTCGTTGCCGGAGATCTCGAGCGTGCACGCCTTGTCCGCCGCCGCGGCCGGTGCCGAGAACATCAGAGCCTGCCCGCCGAGCAGGGCCGCCGCTACGAGCGCATACCGCATCTTCATCATCGCTTCCTCCTCAAGAAAATTCGTGGGTCTGAAAAAAAACTGTCGCGTGTCTTCAGTCCGGCACACCGAGCCGCTGGTGCATGATCGGGCTCGTCGTCGTGTACTGCAGAAACTGCTTCTTCTGCGGGTAGAGGTGGTGCTGGATGGCGAACGCCGCGAGCGCCGCCTCGTGAAAGCCGGACAGGATGAGCTTCTTCTTGCCCGGGTAGGTGTTGATGTCGCCCACCGCGAAGACCCCCGGCACGCTGGTCTGGAATTTCTCCGTGTCCACCTTGAGCGCCTTGCGCTCCAGCTCCAGTCCCCATTCGGCGATCGGCCCCAGTTTCGGATGCAGACCGAAAAACACCAGCAGCTTTTGCGCCTCCAGTGCATGGACGGCGGGAGATGTGCCGTCCAGGAGTTTGATATTGACTCCGCGCAGCTCGCCGTCTGCGACGATGAGCGATTCCGGCAGCCCTTCGAAGCAGCGCATGCGCCCGGCACTGACCAGGTCACGCATCCTGGCGACCGAGGCGGGAGCGGCGCGGAATTCGTGCCTGCGGTGCACGAGCGTCAAGCTTCGCGCTTTGGGAGCAAGCTCCAACGTCCAATCCAACGCTGAATCCCCACCGCCGAAAACAACAAGTTGTTGGCCGTGGAGCGAAGCTGAGTCTTTGACTCTGTAGTGAATCGCCGACCCCTCGAAGGCTTCGGCGCCCTCCAGACCGATGCGCCGCGGTTGGAACGAGCCGACGCCGGCGGCGAGAACCACTGCGCCGGCATCGAATCGAGTGCCCGTCACCGTTTGTACATCGAACCGGCCATCCTCCCGAGCGGCAAACGCGGTGACTTCCTGGCCCAGGTGCATCTGGGCCTTGAACGGCTTGATCTGCTCGAGCAGGCGCTCGACGAGCTCCTGGGCGCCGCACACCGGCAGCGCCGGAATGTCGTAGATCGGCTTTTCGGGGTAGAGCTCAGTGCACTGCCCGCCCGGCCGCGCGAGTGAATCGACGATGTGGGCGCCGATCCCCAGCAGGCCGAGCTCGAAAACCTGAAACAGTCCGCACGGTCCCGCTCCGATGATGAGAACCTCAGTCCGGATCGCCGCCTGGGCGACAGAGGCAGAGGCAGAAACGTCGCTCGACACAGTCACTTCCACGCTCGCTGCATGAATCAGGCCACGAAAGCCGACAAGGCCGACCATTGTAGTAGGTCCGGATTGGAGCCGCACGGCAGCGGGGAACCTTGACCGCTCCCGGGGGGTGCCGTCCGTTTTTGGACCCAGAATGGCCGAGCGGCTGCGCGCGGCGGGCGGACCGCCGGGGACGCCGGCGCTGCATCTTTGGCACAATGCGTGACAGCACAACGCTATCCCACCAGCCGGTGCATAAACCGCGCATGAAGGAGCGGATTTGACCTCGAACGCAGACCTCCACGCCCGCCGGGAGAACGCCGTCCCCCGGGGCGTAACCAACTCGCTCGCCGTCTACGCCGACCGCGCCGCCAACGCCGAGATCTGGGATATCGAGGGACGCCGATATATCGACTTCGCCTCGGGGATCTCGGTTCTCAACACGGGGCACATTCATCCCAAGGTGAGGGATGCCGTGGCGCGTCAGCTCGACAAGCTCATGCACGCCTGCTTCCAGGTAACGCCCTATGAGAGCTACATCGAACTGGCGGAGCGCCTCAACAACATCGCTCCCGGTGAGACGCCCAAGAAGACGATCTTTCTGACAACGGGCGCGGAAGCCGTGGAGAACGCGATCAAGATTGCCCGGTACCACACCAGGCGCTCGGCCGTCATCGCTTTCACCGGCGGATTTCACGGCCGCACACTGGCCTGCTCGACGCTGACGGGCAAGGTTCATCCCTACAAGGCGGGATTCGGGCCGATGCTTCCAGAGGTCTATCACGTGCCGTTTCCGATGGCCTATCACGGCGTGACGACGGAGCACAGCCTCGCGGCGATCGAACATCTCTTCAAGGCGGAGATCGATCCGAAACGCGTCGCGGCCATCATCATCGAGCCCGTGCTCGGGGAGGGCGGGTTCTATCCGGCGCCGGCGGAATTGTTGAAGAAGCTGCGCGAGCTGTGCGACACGCATGGAATCCTGTTGATCGCGGACGAGGTCCAGTCGGGTTTCGCCCGCACGGGACGCATGTTTGCCATCGAGCATTCAGGCGTGGAGCCCGATCTCATCACGATCGCCAAGAGCCTCGCCGGCGGCGTGCCGCTGTCGGCCGTCATCGGCAAGGCCCCCATCATGGACTCGCCGGAGCCGGGAGGCCTGGGCGGCACGTTTGCCGGCTCGCCGCTGGCGTGCGCGGCGGCGCTGGCCGTGCTGGAGATCATCCGGGACGAGCACCTGCTCGAGCGCGCCAGTCATATCGGCAATTTCATGAACTCGCGCCTGAAGGGGCTGCAGGCGCGCTTCCGCCAGATCGGCGAAGTGCGCAGCCTCGGGGCGATGGTGGGCATCGAGCTGGTGAAGAACGGCCGCGCGGACTCGCCCGATGCCGTGGCCACGAAGGCCCTGGTTCAGGCGGCCGGCCGCCGGGGCCTGATTCTGCTGCCCTGCGGTCTGTACTCGAACGTCATCCGGCTGCTCGCGCCGCTGACGATTCAAGATGCCCTGTTGAAAGAGGGTTTCAATCTGCTGGAGCAGGCGCTCGATGACATCGCCCGCTCCGCAAGCGCGGCGTAGCGATCAGGCGCGGCCGGCGTTGGCATCCGTCGGCGTGTGGAAGTACTCGCTCTCCGAGGCGAGTTGCTCCATCAGCCGCTTCAGTTCCGCCATGCGTCCTTCCGCGGTGCTGATCGGCATGCAGTCCTGGCAACGCGGGTCGCCGCAGGGCTGACGGGAATACAGCCAGTACTGGAGAGCGCCGGCGAGCAGGCCGTCGGCGATATCCCACAGATCGGCGTCCTTATCCTTGTCCGCGAGCCGATTCCCCAGGTCGACGGCTTTGGTGAAGGCCGAGTCGAATGTGTCCGCGATCTCGGTCATGAGTGTCTTCGCGAGTAACTACGCTGTGGTGGCTAGTATAAGACAAACGGCGCCGCCCCCGGGACGGGGGAGACCTCCAAAAACGGTCGTTCGAGCGGTTCCCCTCAAGGTTTCGATGCGCTTTGTGAGAGGGCCGCCACGGAAGTGGCGGGGGCGGCACGGGATGATGCGGCTTTCCGCAACGGCTGCTCGGGCTGACAAGGGACGTGAAGGCCTGAAGTGGCTTATGTCGTATGCACGAATCGCCTACAGAATCGGCACACGCATCCCCGGGGCGCCAGGTGGCTCCCCTGGCGACACCTAAGGGCATTCCCGCGCCCCGCCGCTCACGATTGCGCCTCGGAATCGGCAGCCGCCTGGCCCTGAGCGTCGCCCTCATCGGCGGTGTCATGCTCGTAGGACACGTCCTCGCCCGGCGGACTACCCTCAATGCCGTTGAAGCGGTCCGCAACATGCAGACGGAACAGGAACCCCTGGCTCGCAGCGCCAGCGTGGTGGTGGAGAAGCTGACCGCCTATGACCGCACGGTCACGGAATATCTCCAGTCCTCCAAAGGATCCGGGATCGAGGCCATCTCGGCGGCCGGGAGCGAGCTGGACGCGGCCGTATCGAGCTACTTCGGGCGGCGCGCGGGCACGGCGCCGAGCCCCGCCGACATCCAGCTCAGAGCACAACTATCCAGCCACGTTGACCGCGGGCGTGACATAGCCAAAAACGCATCGCAACGCGCCACATGGGTGGAGCAGCGCCACAACGCCCTGGCGCACGTCGAGAAGCGCATCACTTCCGCCGGAGGCGCCGGCCTTGCCATCAATGGCAACCAGGTCGTCGCGATGCGCTCGCTATCCGACCTGGCAGCGGCGATCAGCGCACTGCGCGGGGACCTCGAAGTCCCGGCGATCATGGCCAAACGCGAGCAGGATTTCGAGGCAGCCCTCACGGCCCATGATGCCGAGTTGCTGCGCTCGCCTGGCCGCAACTGGCTCGAGCTTCTGCGCCAGGACTTCGCGTTGGCCGTGAGAATGCGGCATGCGATCGAGAAATTCGACGCCTCCAATGGACAGGCGCGTCACGAGTTTCTCGAGGAGAGCGCGTCGCTCATGGCGAGTGTCGAGGAACGCTTCCAGGAACCCGCGCGACGCGGCCTCATGACGGCAGCGGCGCAAACGGTCACCGCGGCTCAGATCGCGGAACAGACGCTGACCATGACCGGTGCGACCGTCGTAGCCGTCGCGCTGCTCGTTTCCGTATTGCTCGCATTCAGCATCACGCTGCCTGCGCGGCGGCTCATCAACGCGACGCGCCAGATCGCCACCGGCGACCGCAAAGCCCGCGCCCCACGCGGCGGCCTCGCGGAGCTCGACGAGCTCGCGGAGTCCTTCAACACCATGGCGGATCAGATTTCCGCGGCCGAAGGGGAGTTGCGGGCGCATCAGGCGCAGCTCGAGCGGCATGTCGCGGAACGCACTCGCCAGTTGCATCACCTTGCGCATCATGATCCGCTGACTCAGCTTCCCAACCGCCGGCAGCTGTTCGCGCGGATGTCCGGGGCGCTGGCACGGGCGGCCTCATCGGGCCAGCGCCTCGCGCTGCTGTTCATGGATGTGGACAATTTCAAGTCCATCAACGACACGCTGGGGCATAACTTCGGCGACCGGGTGCTGCAAGGAATCGCCGAACGCCTGCGCTCAACTGTTGGCGCGAACGCGATGCTGGCCCGCCTGGGCGGCGACGAATTCACGATGCTCGTGGAGGATGTGGACACGATCGAGCAGGTGGAGGCGAAATCCGCTGAGATCGTGACCGCTCTGCAGCAGCCACTCTCGGTCGACGGCCGTGTCCTTGCGACGAGCGCGAGCGTCGGCGCCAGTCTGTTCCCCGACCACGCCGACAACGCTGAAGGCCTGCTGCGAGCAGCGGACGTGGCCCTCTTTCGAGCCAAGGAGTTGGGGCGCAACCGGTTCGCGCTCTACAAGCCCGCGCTCTACGACGCCGCCGCGCAGAGGTTCCGTCTGGAGCAATCGCTGCGCAAGGCGGTCGAGGCCGGCGACCTCCTTCTGATGTTCCAGCCGCAGGTGGCTCTACATACTTTCGAGGTCATCGGGCTCGAAGCGCTGCTCAGGTGGCGCAAACCCGACGGCCGCATCGCAACCGCGACCGAATTCATCCATATCGCCGAGAAAACCGGCCTCATTCACGAGCTCACGGATTGGGTGCTGCGTTCGGCGACCTCGACCGCCGCTGCGTGGCGCGCTCAAGGCTGGCACCGCGCCTGCGTAGCCATCAACGTCTCGCCCCCGCAATTCTTCGAGAGCGACTTCGTCGAACACATCTCGCGCGCGCTGGAAGTCACGGGACTCCCGGCGAGCGCCCTGGAGCTCGAGATCACCGAAACGGTGTTCCAGACCGGCACCAACACCGTGGAGTCGCTGCGGCGGCTGCGGGAGATGGGGGTGTCGATCGCGCTCGATGACTTCGGCATCGGCTATTCGTCGCTGACCTCGCTCGAACAGTTGCCGATCACCCGCGTGAAGCTCGACCGCATGCTGGTCGAGGGCGTGGACTCCAATCCCCGTTCGGCGGCCATCGTGCGTTCCATCGTCGCCCTGTGCCACGGCCTGGGACTTCAGGTAGTGGCGGAAGGTGTCGAGCGTCCTGCGCAACTGGAGTTTCTATCCCATTGCGGACCGGTCGGCGTGCAAGGCTATCTGCTGGCCTACCCCGTCGAGGCCGATGCGGCGGCCGAGGAATCCCAGGCCGCGGGCAACCGCGCCCGCAGCATCCTCGAGGCAGCCGCGCGCAACCCGGAAACGGAGCCCGCCGGCGGCGGCTCGCTCGTCTTTGTCGGTTCCGGCTCCCGGCGGCGCACGTCGAACTAGACTCCCAGCCCACTACCCCGCCGCACATGGTAGCGTTACCATGTTCCGCTGCCCGCAGCTCGACGCGGGTACCTGTGAGTGAGGGGGATTGCCGATGGTGAACGCACGGACTGCGCGAGTCCTGGGGGCTCTGCTGCTGCTTGGATTTGCGCGCCTCGCCTGCAGCGAGGACGGGTATGACCTGTGGCTTCGCTACCGAACGCTCGGTGCCCCGCAGCTTGCGAGTTACAGGGCAGCTGCCACGCAGTTGACCTCCGACGCCCTGCAAGGCGAGCGTCCCTCTGCGACGCTGCTTGCCGCGCGTGCAGAGCTGACTCGCGGCCTCACCGGGCTCCTCGGCGCGGCCCCTTCCTCAACCTCCTCGGTGACGCAGGACGGCGCTGTTGTCTTCGGAACTCCGAAGACCTCGCGGATCGTGGCTGACCTGAAACTGGACCTCGGAAACGCCGGTACGGAAGGGTACGTGATCCGCACCGTCACCATTGCCGGCCACCGCGCTACAGTCATCGCGGCCAACGACGACATCGGTGTCCTGTATGGCGCGTTTCACTTCCTGAGGCTCCTGCAGACTCATCAATCCCTGGACAACCTGAGCATCGCTTCGGCGCCTCACATTCAACATCGCGTTCTCAACCACTGGGACAATCTGGACAAGTCGGTGGAACGCGGTTACGCGGGTGAGTCGCTTTGGGACTGGTTCACACTCCCCGACTTCAACGACCCACGCTACACGGACTACGCGCGCGCGTGCGCCTCGATCGGGATCAACGGCAGTGTCCTCACGAGCGTCAACGCCAGTGCGTTGGTTCTAACACCCACTTATCTTCGCAAGATCGCAGCGCTGGCGAACATTTTCAGGCCGTATGGAATCCGCGTATACGTGAGCGCGCGCTTCAGCTCTCCCGTGGAGATCGGAGGTTTGGGCACGGCTGATCCGCTCGACCCCGCCGTGAAGGCGTGGTGGCGCGCCAAGGCCGACGAGATCTATCGCTACGTGCCGGATTTCGGCGGCTTTCTGGTCAAAGCCAACTCGGAAGGACAACCGGGGCCGGGAGACTACGGCCGCACCCAGGCGGATGGCGCTAACGTACTCGCCGATGCGCTCGCCCCGCACGGCGGAATCGTCATGTGGCGGGCCTTCGTCTATTCGGCGGACCAGCCGGACGACCGCGCCAAACAGGCCTACAGCGAGTTCAAACCGCTGGACGGCAAGTTTCGCGACAACGTGCTGATCCAGGTCAAGAATGGCGCCATCGACTTTCAGCCGCGCGAGCCATTTCACCCGTTGTTCGGCGCGATGCCGAAGACCCCGTTGATGCTCGAGGTCCAACTCACGAAGGAGTATCTGGGCCTCAACACGAATCTCGCTTACCTGGGCACGATGTGGGAGGAGACGCTCTCGGCCGACACCTATGCGAAAGGCAAGGGATCCACGGTCCGCAAGGTCATCGACGGTACGCTGCACGGCTACCGGCAGACGGGCATGGCGGGCGTGGCCAACATCGGCTCCGACCGGAACTGGACCGGCTCGATCTTCGATCAGGCCAACTGGTACGTGTTCGGCCGGCTCGCGTGGGATCCGGCCTCCAGCGCACGGTCCATCGCCGACGAGTGGATCAGGATGACGTTCTCGAACGACCCTGCGTTCCTGGAGCCCGTCCTTGGAATGATGATGGGCTCACGCGAGACGGTCGTTGACTACATGACACCGCTCGGACTCCATCATCTGATGGCGCGTGGCCACCACTACGGCCCCGGACCCTGGGTGAGCGGGGGCCCGCGGGCCGATTGGACGGCCGTCTACTATCACCGGGCGGATGCGAATGGCGTGGGCTTTGACAGGACCGCCACGGGCAGCAACGCCGTGGCCCAGTATTCGCCTGAAGCGGCAGCCGAGTTCGGCAGTCTCCAACGCACACCCGAGAAATTCCTGTTGTGGTTTCATCACGTCCCGTGGGACTACCGCATGGCTTCGGGCAGGACGCTCTGGGATGAGTTGGTGTTTCACTACACGCGCGGCGTGCAGAACGTCGAGCAGATGCGCAAGGCGTGGGCAGGACTGGCCTCCTTCGTGGATCCCGAACGCTACGCCGAGGCGAGCACTTTCCTGGGGATTCAAGCAAGCGACGCCAAGTGGTGGCGCGATGCGAGCATCGCCTACTTCCAGACGTTCTCCCACAAGCCGCTGCCCGCGGGCGCCGCGCCGCCGGAGCACTCGCTGCATTACTACGAAAACATCTGCACCCCGTTCGTCCCCGGCGATCCTGAGCACGCCGGGAAGTGCCTGACCAACGTGATGCCGACGTCGCCGCCGCTTCTCGATCCGCTCTTCCAGAATCACGCGGTCCTGCAACGTGACCGCCCCGTTGTCATCTGGGGATGGACCGCGCCGGCGCGCAAGGTCACGGTAACGAGAGTCGACCCGCGCGCGGATTCAAGCAGCACCGCGGCGCCCTCTGCCAGCACGAGTTCTCAGGGAAGCGCCGGCGCGGGCCGCGAGGCCTTCACGGTCACCGCTACCGCGGATGGCACGGGCCGCTGGGCCGCGACGCTGCCCCCGATGAAACCTGGAGCGCCGTTCGAGCTCGATGTGAGCTCGGACACCGGCGAGAGCGCGAGAATTCACGACCTGCTGGTGGGCGATGTCTGGCTGTGCTCCGGCCAATCCAACATGCAGCTGCCGGTCAAGCAGACACTCAACTCCTGGACGGAAATCTCGACCGCTAACAACGACTCGATCCGGATGTTGACGGTGGACACCGCGACGAGCCTGACGCCCTCGGCGTTGTTCGCCAGCCCGGTGTCGTGGCTGCCCACCACACCCGCCAACGTTCCGGACTTCTCCGCGACCTGCTACTACTTCGCCCGTGAATTGCAGAAGACGGTCCAGGTTCCGATGGGGCTGATCCACTCCTCATGGGGGGGCTCGGCGATCCAGACCTGGATGAGCGAAGGCGCGATTCGGGCGGCCGGCGGCTACGATGCGTCGCTGGATGCGCTGCGCACGTACGCGACGGATGCCGCCGCCGGTATCGCCAAGTGGGGACAGATCTGGGAGGCCTGGTGGCACAGCCACCGGCCGCAGGCAAACGGCGCGGAGCCGTGGAGCACCCAGGTATCCAACACCGGCTCGTGGCGCGACGCTCCTCACGGCCTGGGATACTGGGAGAATTGGGGAGTCCCCGAGCTCGCGAGCTTCGACGGTCTGGTGTGGTACCGCACGACAGTGACGCTGACAGCGAAGGAAGCCGCACAACGGGCCAAGCTGTCCATCGGTATGGTGGATGAAGTCGACCAGACGTGGCTCAACGGGCGCTTTATCGGCACAACCTCCGGCCCCGGCACGCATCGTGTTTACGACGTACCCGCGGGGCTCCTGCACGCTGGTGAGAACACAATCGTGGTGGGCGCCCTGGATACGTATGGGTTCGGAGGCATGTGGGGGCCGGAGTCCGAGCGCGCGCTGAAACTGGCGGACGGGAGCGCCAAGCTCCTGAACGGACAATGGCGGTACCAGATCGTCTCGAACAGTGCCGGCGCCGTGCCCCGCTCGCCTTGGGAGGCCGTGGCAGGTCTCACGATGGCTCACAACGGGATGATCGCGCCCTTGCTGCCTTATACGCTCAAGGGAGTCGTCTGGTACCAGGGTGAATCCAACACGCAGGATGCGCTGCACTATCAGAAATTGCTCGCAGGCATGATGGCCGACTGGCGCCAGGAGTTCGGCGCGCCACTGCCCTTCCTGATCGTGCAGCTGGCGAACTATGGACCCGCAGCGACGGCCCCAGGGGAGAGCGGCTGGGCGCAGCTCAGGGAGGCGCAGAAACAGGCCGTCGCCCAGGACCGCAACGCCGGCCTCGCAGTCACGATCGACATCGGGGATCGGTATGACATTCACCCCGCCAACAAGGAGGAGTTGGGGCGACGGCTGGCACGCGCTGCCCGCCATGCGGTGTACGGCGAGACTATCGCCCCGTCGGGCCCAATCCCAACCTCCGCGCGACGCGAGACCACCCACGTTGTTGTGACGTTCTCGGATGTGGAAGGCAAACTCGTTGCCTACGGATCCAACCACCCGCTCGGCTTTGAGTTATGCGGAGCGGAGCAGGCGTCGTGCCGCTACGCAGAAGGCACGGTGGACGGGAATCGAGTGACGCTCGATGTGCCCAACGGCATGCAGCCCACGCGAGTGCGGCTCTGCTGGGCCGACAGCCCCATCTGCACGCTGTTCGACCAAGCAGGGCTGCCTGCGGGGCCCTTCGAGTTGCCGATCAACTGATCCTGGCGGGCGTCCGCTCCCGATTCTTCAAGGCAGCAGCATGGGCAGAACAGGACTCCAACTCGTTCCCCTCGCCGCGCCATTCGTTCTTGCGGCAGCGGCGTTCGGACAGACCCGGGTGCCCGACGCGCTCAATGCTGAGCTGGCGCCCCGGGAGCGCATCTCGATCGACTCCGGCTGGCGCTTTCACCTCGGAGACCCGCAGGACGCCTCGCAGCAGCTGCTCTACGATTTGCGTCCTGAGGTCAGGCAATCGGCGGAAGGCCGGCCAGCCGACGCGGAGCCGCAGGAGGCAGCGCGAACCGCGGGACCGGCCGAGGGTGTGCTCAAGGCCTGGATCTTGCCCACGGGCAACGCCTTCATAAACGATCCCGTCCGGCGGCATGTACGACCTCCGGGGGATCCGGGCGGCGCCGTATCCTTCGTGCGCGCGGATTTCGACGACAGCCCATGGCGCACGGTCAACCTGCCGCATGACTGGGCCATTGAAGGCCCCTTTCTGCGCGAGGGTCCCTCTGGGGGCATGGGCCGGTTGCGCAGCTGGGGTCCCGCCTGGTATCGCAAGCGCCTCGAGATTCCCGTCCGGGATACGGGCAGATCCCTTTTCCTGGATGTCGACGGCGCCATGTCCTATGCGACCGTGTGGCTGAACGGCAGGCTGGTGGGCGGCTGGCCGTACGGCTATTCGTCCTGGCGGGTGGATCTGACACCCTACGTCATTCCAGGACGCCCCAATCAATTGGCGATCCGTTTGGATAATCCGCCTGAGTCCTCGCGTTGGTATCCGGGCGCCGGGCTGTACCGCAACGTCTGGCTGACCAAGACGAGCCGCGTCCATGTAGGGCAATGGGGCACCTTCGTGAGGACGCCACAGGTCTCGGCGGTCTCCGCCACGATCGAGCTCGATACGTCGATAGACAATGACACGGACTCGGTACAGACGGTCGATGCGGCTACGCAGGTTTACGAACTCAATGAGGATGGAGTGCGGATCGGCCTTCCGATTGCGACCATCACGAACCCGCGTACCCAGATCGCGGCTCACGGCGAGAT
>Ga0070681_10004201_pt1 | contig 13643 bp, 12 predicted proteins | sample KBSC83BmetaG_FD_65650 | JGI IMG/M metagenome (GOLD analysis project Ga0070681, IMG submission 65650) | Corn rhizosphere microbial communities from Kellogg Biological Station, Michigan, USA - KBS C8-3B metaG | ecosystem: Host-associated > Plants > Roots > Rhizosphere | place: USA: Michigan... | reverse complement strand
GCTGCTCCCGCCGTTCCCCGGCGTGCCGTCCGGCCGTCACCTGATCGGCCTGCCGCTGATCGCGCTCGGCGCGGTGCTCGCGGTGGCCGCCTACGTCGAATGGGTACGCAACCAGCGCGCACTGCGCCGCGGCGAGTCGCTGCCAGTCTCGATCATGCCGTGGATCCTCGCCGTGACCGTGACCGGGATAGCGGTCATCGCCGGCATCGTCTTGCTCGTCTCGGCTACGCGATGACCGGACCGACCGGGCCAGAACCGACCGGGCCAGAACCGGCCGGGCCGGATCCCGCCGGGCAGGGACAGCCGCGGCCGAGCGACGACCCCGAGGAACGCGACCCGGGCCTGGCGCGGGAGCGCACGTCACTGTCGTGGATGCGGACCGCGATCTCGTTCGCGGCGCTCGGCGGGGTGGTGCTTAAGGAGAATGTCTTCACCGGCCTTGTCGTGCTCGCGATCGCCCCCGTCGTCTGGCAGCTCGGCCGGGTCTCGCAGGGCAGCGGCTCGCGGACGGACCTGCCTATCGCCGGCGCGACAAGGCTGTTCATCATCAGCGTCGCGATCGTCGCGGTCGCGCTGCTCTGCCTGGTGATCGCCATCTTCGGCAAGGCCGTGCCCGGCGCTCTCCGCTAACCGCGAGGGCTCCGCCAGCGGTAAGAACAGGGGCTCCGGGCGCCCCGACGCGGGCGGGAAGGCAGAGTAAGGCGTATGGACCAGCGTGCACGGCCGCGCACGGCCGAACTGCTTGACCTCGCACCGCACCCGGAAGGCGGCTGGTACCGCGAGACCTGGCGCGCGGCGCCGACCTGGCAGCCGGACGGCTACCCGGGCCCGCGGCCGGCGGCCACCGGCATCTACTTCCTGCTGACGCCGGGCGAGGAGTCGGCCTGGCACCGGGTCAGGTCGGACGAGGTGTGGCTGTGGCACTCCGGCGGCCCGCTGCTCTTGTTCGACGGCGGCGACGGCGACGTGCCGTCCGGCCGGCCGGCGGCCGTGACCGTGGGCGCCGACCTGGCCGGCGGCGAGGTGCCGCAGCACGTCATCCCGGCCGGCCACTGGCAGTCCGCCCGGCCCGCGGGCGACGGCGAGGTCCTGGTCAGCTGCGTGGTCGCCCCCGGCTTCGACTTCGCCGACTTCACCCTGCTCCCGGCCGACCCAGCCGACCCGGGCGGCACCGCCGCCCCGTAAGCGCTCTGCCCCGTTTGCCGGGTTACGGGCGGGAATATGACGGCCGCCAACGGGAAGTGCATGAAGTGGCCGTCACCGGCGGGAAGTCGCTCGCGCACCTGGACCGGCCCACCTGGTCCCGCACACCTGAAGGAGCTGCCTCGATGACAACGGGGGAGGGCGGCGGCCCGGCGCTCGTGCTCGGGCCGATGCTGCGCTACGTCAGCGAGACCGAGGCGACGATCTGGGTCGAGACCGACCGGGAGTGCCAGGTCGAGATCCTCGGCCGCACCGCCCCGACCTTCGAGGTGGCCGGGCACCATTACGGCCTCGTGGTGCTCGAGGGACTCGCGCCGGGCAGCGAGCACGAGTACCAGGTCGCACTCGACGGAGCGGCCTGCTGGCCGCAGCCCGACGACGGCTTCCCGCCGAGCGTGCTGCGCACCCTCGGCGCGGACGGGCCGGCCAGGCTGGCGTTCGGCTCTTGCCGGGTCGCCGAGATCGCATTCGAGAACCTGGACCGGCCCGCCCGGCGAGCGCGCGTCAGGCGGCAGGCCGCCGCGCCCGCCAGCGCCGCGGAGCAGGCAGGAGACGACGCCGCCGGACAGTCAGCAGACGATGTCGCGGAGCAGGCAAGAAAGGAGGGCACCGACGCGCTCGCGGCCTGCGCCGCGATGCTTCCCGGTAGCCCCCGCGACCACTGGCCCGACGTCCTGCTGATGATCGGCGACCAGGTCTACGCCGACGAGCCGGGGCCCGCCACCCGGCGCTTCATCGCCGTCCACCGGGCCGACCGGCCCAACGCGGCCGCGCCGGCCGACGAGGTCGTGGACTTCGAGGAGTACTGCGCCCTGTACCGGGAGGCCTGGAGCGACCCCGCGGTCCGCTGGCTCTTTTCCGTCGTGCCGACCGCGATGATCTTCGATGACCACGACATCCAGGACGACTGGAACACCTCCGCCTCCTGGCGCCGCGAGCGCACCGCCCAGCCGTGGTGGGACGAGCACATCGAGAGCGCCTACCAGAGCTACTGGGTCTACCAGCACCTCGGCAACCTGTCGCCGGCCGAACTCGCCGGCGACGAGACGTGGGGCAAGGTCCACAGGCAGGGCGACGCGGCGCAGGTCCTGGCCGAACTCGCGCACCGCGCCGACCAGCGGGCGCCGGAGGTCCGCTGGTCGTTCGCCCGCACCTTCGGCAGCACGGGCGGCAGCACGGGCGGAAGCACGGGCGGCAAGGTCCGCGTGGTCGTGCTCGACTCGCGCAGCCGCCGCGTGGTGGACGGGCCGCGGCTGATGGCCGACGAGCGGGAGTGGCGCTGGCTGACCGAGGCGGTCGCCGGCGACTGGGAGCACGTAGTGATCGCCACCTCCGTGCCGCCGCTGTTGCCGCGCGGCATCCACACCCTGGAGGCCTGGACCGAACGGATCTGCGACGGCGCCTGGGGCCGCCGGACCGCGCCCCTCGGCGAGAAGGTGCGGCGCCGGTTCGACCTGGAACACTGGCCCGCGTTCGGCATGTCATTCGCCCGGCTCGAAGAGCTGCTGACCAGCCTCGCCACCGGCCAGCGCAGCGCGGTCGGCACACCGCCGGCCACCGTGACGCTGATCTCCGGCGACGTGCACCACAGCTACCTGACCGCTGTCGACCTCCCGCGAACCGCCGCGCCCGCACCGGCTGGCCCGCCTGCCCGGACAAGCGCCGTCTACCAGGCCGTCTGCTCGCCGTTCCACCAGGCCCTGCCGCCGAGCATGCGCGGCGCCCAGGGCCTGGCCAGCACCCGGGTCAGCGGACTGATCGGCACCGCCGCCGCCGCGCTCGCCGGCGCGCCCGCCCCGAAGCTCAAGTGGCGCATCACCAACGGCCCCTGGTTCGACAACATGATCGCCACTCTCACGTATAACGGCCCGAAGGCGATCGTCCGCTTCGACCAGGCCGTCACCGACGAGACAAAAACCCCGCGCCTGTCCACCGTCCTGGAAGCCGACCTGACCTAACGCGGGACCCTAACTGGCCCCGTGCCGTCTCAGCCAAGCGTTAGCTCGCCGGGAACGCCTGGGCCAGGGCGTTGGCGATCGCCGTGGCCCGGTGCGCGTAGCCGATCGAGGTGTAGTGGATGCCGTCGTTGATGAACCAGGACCTCTGCGCGACGGCGGGCCAGTTGTAGATCTTCATGTTGGGGTAGTGCGGCTGTACCTGCTGCAGCGCCTCGTTCCAGAGCTGCATGTTCTTCTCGGAGTACGGGCCGTTCGACAGCAGCGAGGTCACCTCGACCCACATCACCGGCTGGTCGCCGATGAGGCTCATCATCTTCTGGACCCGCTGCTCCCGGGTGATGTTCGAGCCCACGTAGACATCGGCGGTGTCGTTGGTGCCGAGTGCGAGCACCCAGCAGCCGTGGAAGCCCTTCTGCTTGACCTGCTTGGCCAGGTCATAGGCGTTCGGCGTGCCCGGCAGCGACTCGACGACCGAGGTCGCGCCGACGATCTTCATGATCGAGTGCTTGACGCCGACGTCGGCGTAACGGGCCGGGATCCGGTTGGCCGGGTTCGGCTCGTAGTCCTTGGAGATCAGGCCCTCGGAGGTGGAGTCGCCGATGTGCACCACGGACGTGCACGCGGTCCGCGGCGGCGGCGTCGGCAGCGCGGGCACGACCGCGGCCGGCCCGACGGCGGCGGTCTTGACCGTGGCGGCGGGGTCCTGCCCGGCGGCCGCGGTGCCCGGCTTGCTGCCGTGCGCAGCGGTACCGCCCGCTGCCCCCGAGGCGCCCGCTGCCCCCGACGCCCCCGTGGCCGCCTGGCCGGCCGAGTTGGACAGCCGCGCGCTGGCCGGCGAGGAAGCCGTCGCCGAGGGCGACGCCGCCGGGTGCGAGGTCGCCGAGGTCAGCCGCATGGACGCGGTCACCCCCGCGGCGAGCACGACGGCGCCGAGCACACACACCCCGCCGATCGCCTGCGGCGAGCGCAGCAGCCTCGGCCACCGCAGCCAGTTCGGGTGCTGTCCGCCGCCCGTCTTCGTGCCCGGCTCGCCTGCCATGTCAGGTCCTCCTGTCGCCTTGGCCCTCATAGGCTCGCTCGCCGTGCCCGGCATGACCCAGTGCAGCCGGCCGCCGCGCCGGATGGGGTCCTCGACGTACCGCCAGGACACCGCGGCGGCCGCCACGGTCCCCGCGACGAGGGCCACCGCCCGCTCGGGGCTGACCGGCCCGCCGGCGGCGCCGACCGCCGTGGTCAGCACGATCACGGGGTAGTGCCACAAGTAGATGCCGTATGACCGGACGCCCACCCAGCGCATTGGCCGCCAGCCGAGCACCCGCCCGAGCCGCGACCCCGGCGTCACGACCGCGGCGACTGTGGCCGCGGTGGCCACCGACAGCACCACGAGACCGCCGTCGAACATGAAGTCCGAGTACTGGGTCGTCCGCCATATAAGCAGCCCGATGACGGCGAGCCCGGCGACCCCCGCCGCATCGAGCAGCCACCGCCACACCGCGGGCACGGTACGGTTCGCCCCCGCGCTCGACGGCGGCCGGCGGGTCGGCCAGACGAACGCCACCGCCGCGCCGATCAGCAGGCCGCAGGCGCGGGTGTCCGTCCCTTCGTACACCCGCGTCGGGTCGTAGCCCGGGTGGTACAGGCGGGTCATCAGGACCGCGGAGACGGCGGCCAGCACGAGCGTCACTCCGGCGAGTACCCAGCGGGACCGTCTGGTCAGGTACGGCTCGCCGCCGCCGGGCCCGGATGCCGAAGCCGCGAGCCCGCCGGGCCCGCCGGTCAGCCCGCGCTTGCGCCTGAGCAGCCGTCCCGCGACCCACACCATCAGCAGCACGACCCACGGCCAGAGCAGGTAGAACTGCTCCTCCACGCCCAGGGACCACAAGTGGTCGAGCGGCGTCGGCGGGGCGAACCGCGCGTAGTAGGAGGCGTGCTGGTCGATGAACCACCAGTTGTTCACGTAGAGAAAGGACGCGATCACGTTCCCCCGGAACCCGGGCAGGAACGACCGGGAGAACAGGTTCACCCACAGCGTGACGACCGCCAGCATGACGAACAGCGCCGGCAGCAGCCGCCGCGCCCGCCGCAGCCAGAAGTCGCCGAGTTTGATCCGCCCGCGCTTCGCCCACTGCCCGACGAGGATGTCGGTGATGAGGTATCCGCTGAGCGTGAAGAAGACGCCGACGCCGAGCAGTCCGCCCTGGGCCCAGCCGTAGCCGAGGTGATAGGCGACCACCGCCGCGACGGCCACCGCGCGGAGCCCGTCGAGTCCTGGCAGGTACTTCTGGTCGCCTTTCACAGGTTCCGGCATAGTCAGCGCCCCCTCGCAGCCCCCGGTAATCCGCTACTAATGGTTACCATGCAACTACGATCAGAAACTTGCGCAGGTTGCCGGTGGCGCGATCTTTTCGTCGCGGCTCAGCCTGTGGATAAACCCACTCATCCCGAACGGATTCGCGGTTCCCGTGGCCGCCCGCTCCGCCATGGCCCTACTTGGTCGGGCACGGCCAGCGAGGTTTCCTCGCACGCCTAGACGCCGCTTCGCCTCAAGGGGCTGGGGAGGAATTCAAGACCCGCTTCGGCGTTGCCGTCCCGGCTCCGCGGTGACCGCCGCTTGCCTCTGGGCGCCCGCTTGCGTGCTCCCCCGCGGGTTGGCGCGCTCCGGCTCCGGCGCGCCCGGTGACGGGGCGCTTCGGCTCGCGGGAAGGGTCGATTAGCTCGTGACCGGGGCGCGGGCGGGGTCGCGGAAGACGGGGACGATGCGGCGCTCGCTGATCCGCCAGCAGTCGTCCTCGCACCAGGTCAGCACGTCGTCGAAGTCGGCGACCAGGTACACGCCGACGTCGTCGACCGGGACGGGCCCGTTGACCGCGAAGTTGACCCAGGTGGAGCGGGCGCGCACGGTGGCCGGGCGGCCGTCGGCCGCGGCGCTGGGATCGCCCGCCTCGGGGTTGACCCGCAGCCCGCTGTAGGTGTGCCTGGTGGACCTGGCCACCACTCGTTCCGTATACCGGTTTTTGATCGCGGACCTACCGCGAAGCTCCACGGAACCGGTGATGAACAGGGCGTCTTCCGTGAAGAGCTCGACCAGGGCGTCGTAGTCGCCGTGGTCGAGGTGCCAGGCCCAGTCGGCGAGCACGGCGTCGACCTCGGCGCGGAGCAGCGCCGAGGAGATCGCGGCGCGGATGTTGGTCACCGGATCTCCAAGGGTCGCTGCGGGTGCTCGTCTCCCCGGTTATAGCGGGAAATCCGCGCACTGGGTAGATGACTTTCCCGCTACCGGGCGGTGAACCCGCCGTATCGCCGGTATTTGGCATCTGCCAACAAGCCCGGGTGGATCGGCTATATGGTCGAAACCCAAGGGGGAAACGTCACCAATACCGACCGAATGGTCAACATTGTCCTTTTGTGCTGCCGCGGCTTCCGGTCGCGGCAGCGGCCGGCGATTACGAGATTGCGAAAGGTGCGGCCATGCCTAAGCCCATTACCGCGGATACGAACGTTGAGCCGATCGAGCGCGCTTCCCTTGACGAACTGCGCGCGCTCCAGCTTGACCGGCTCAGATGGTCGGTCCGGCATGCCTACGCCAACGTTGCCCACTACAAGGCCGCGTTCGACGCCGCCTCGCGGGTGAAGCACCTCATCGGGATCAGGATCGGAGTCGAGGTCAACGAGCCGCACACTATCGAGCGCTCGGCGGGCAAGATGCGCCGCATCGTCGACTACCGCGAGAGCCTGTGACCCCGGCCCAGAACTGAGCGCCGCTTGTCCCGTCCGCTTCCGCCGGGCGGGACAAGCGGCTTCCATCGGACGCTCTCTGTGCTGACGCCTTGACGCGGAGCAACCTGGCGCGTGATGCTCAGAAGCAGGCCGCCGAAGTGATCCGCGCGCCTGTATGACACCGCCGTCGTCGATTCGGAGGGCCTGTGTCCGCCGCGGAGGACCTGGCTGTTGACTTCCCACCGCGCCCGGAGCTTGAGCACGTGCTGCGGCGCTGCACGGAGCTGCTCGGCTGCGACGCCGGCTCGATCTGCAGCGTCGACGAGGCCGCGGGGACCTACCGCAAGGAAGCCGACATCGGCGTGGCCTGCCAGTCGGGCCAGGTGTTCCCGCTGACCGAGGGCATGACGGGGACCGTGGTAGCGCGGCGCGGGCCGGTCTGGTTCGACCGCTACGACCAGGTGCCTGGCGGGCACGTCGCGGACCCCGAGCGCGCCACGCTGCGCGGCGTCATCGGCGTGCCGCTCGAGTGGCGCGGCCGGGTGATCGGTGCCTGCATCGTGTTCAGCAGGGACGAGCACCGGGTGTTCGGCCCGGGCGACGCGGAGCTGCTCGAGCTGTTCGCGCGGCACGAGGCGATCGTGCTCGCGACCGCGCGGCTGCGCGAGGCGGCGGAGGTCTCCGCCAGGGCCGAGGCGGTCGCCGCCCAGCTGAGCCGGGCCGCGGGCCAGCTCAGGACCGCGAGCAGGCAGGCCATGGACGCGCTCGCCGAGGCGCGGCTTACCCTGCTCGGCCTCGCGGCTCCGGCGGTCGGCGCGCCGTCGGCCGACACCCTGGCCGTGGGCGGCCCGCCTTGGGACGGCCCGTCGGCCGGCCCGCGGCTGCGGGTGCTGATCGCCGCGGACCGGCCGCTGCTGCGGGCGGGGATCACCCGGCTGCTGTCGGCCACCGGGAGCGTGGCCGACGCCGGGCTCACCGGTTCCTGGCCGGCGCCGCGGATCGAGATCGTCGGCGAGGCGGCGACCGCGGACGCGGCGGTCGCCGCCTGCCGTGAACTGCGGCCCGACGTGGCGCTCGCCGACCTCGGCCTGACCGCCGGCGACACCGCCGCGGCGGGGAACGGCGCCGGGGCACCGAACGCACTCGGCGTGATAGAGCTGCTCCTCGGCGAGCTGCCCGGCCAGGCCGTGGTGGGACTGTGCGAGGCGGGCGACGAGCGGCTGGTGGCCGAGGCGATGCGGGTCGGCGCGCGCGGCTGCGTCGACACCTGGGCGGACGGCCCCGAGCTGGCCAGGGCGATCATCGCCGCGGGCCGCGGGCAGGCGATTCTCTCCGCGCCTGCGCTCGCCCAGCTGCAGCGCGGCCTGCGGGAAGACGCGGTCAGGCCGGCGCTGACCGAGCGGGAGCGGCAGGTGCGCGGCCTCATGGAGCAGGGCCTGCCGGACAAGGTCATCGCCGAGCGGCTCGTGCTGTCGGTGAAGACGGTGGAGAAGCACGCGGGGGCGGTGCTGCGCAAGACCGGCGCCCGCAACCGCGCCGAGCTCGCCGCGCTGGCCAGCCAGGCCCGGCCCCGGCACATCAGGTAACGGGCCAGCCGGTAACCGCCAGGTAGGGAAAGCCCTCCCATAAGTTGGGGACTTCCACCGATTCGCGCCGACGGGGCGCTGCGTTACTTCTGGGATATCCGGGCTACCTGGGAGTGAGCGCGTGCCTGTCGTGTCATTGAAGGAGATCGTTGACCGGGCGTTCGACGAGCGCTACGGCGTCGCGGCCATCAATGTGGTGAACGACCTCACCATGGAGGCGGTGCTCGCCGCCGCGGTCGAGCAGCGGTCGCCGGTCATCATCCAGACCTCCGTCAAAACGGTCAGGTCCATCGGGCTTGACCTCCTTTTCGCCATGTGGCGGGAGATGACCGCGGGCATCGAGGTCCCGGTCTGCCTGCACCTTGACCACTGCCCGGACCGGGCGGTGCTCAGCGAGTGCCTGCGCAAGGGCTGGAACTCGGTGCTGTTCGACGGGTCACGGATGCCGGTGGCGGAGAACCTGCGGCAGACCGTCGACGTGGTGGCCGAGGCCCGCGCGCACGGCGCGCACGTCGAAGGCGAGATCGAGGCCATCACGGGCGTCGAGGACGGCATCGGTTCGGACGAGGAGGCCAGCAGGCAGTCGCTGCCCGTGGCGCTCGACTTCATCAGGAAGACGGGCATCGACGTGTTCGCGCCCGCCATCGGCAACGCGCACGGCGTGTACCACGCCGAGCCGCAACTCGACGCGCAGCGGGTCTCCGACATCGTGGCGGCCGAGCCCGTGCCGATCGCGCTGCACGGCGGCACCGGAATGACCGACGCCCAGTTCCGCGACCTGATCAGCCGCGGGTGCGCGAAGGTCAACATCTCCACCGCGCTCAAGATCGCGTACATGAAGGCGAACCTCGGCTTCCTGCACGGCGCCGAAGAGCGGGACAGCTGGGACCCGCCTTCCCTGTTCACGCACGTACGGGCGGCGGTCATGGAGATGGCCGCCGAGCACATGCGCCGCTTCGGCAGCGTCGGCAGGGCGGGATAAGGCCGTGGCGAGCGCGCTCATCCTCGACTGCGACGGCGTCATCGCCGACACCGAGCGGTACGGCCACCTTGTTGCGTTCAACCAGACGTTCGCGGAGTTCGGCCTGCCCGTCCGCTGGTCGGTCGCCGAGTACAAGGACAAGCTGCTGATCGGTGGCGGCAAGGAGCGCATGGCCAGCCTGCTCACCCCCGAGTTCGTCGCGGCGGCCGGGCTGCCCGCCGATCCCGAGGGCCAGCGGGCGGCCGTCGCGGCCTGGCACCGCCGCAAGACGGAGATCTACCTGGACCTCGTGGCCAGCGGCGCCGTCCCGCCGCGAGCGGGAATCGCCCGCCTCGTCGCCGCGGCCCTCGGCGCCGGGTGGCTGACCGCCGTTGCCTCCACCTCGGCGCAGGCGTCGGTCCAGGCGACGCTCGAGCGGGCCGTGGGCGAAGACCTCGCGCGCGGGGTCCGCGTGTTCGCCGGCGACATCGTGCCCCGCAAGAAGCCGGCCCCGGACATCTACCTGCTCGCCCTGCGCGAGCTCGGGGTGACCGCGGCCGACGCCGTCGTCGTCGAGGACTCGCGCAACGGCCTGCTCGCCGCGACCGGTGCCGGCATCGCGTGCCTGGTCACCGTCAACGACTTCACCGCGAGCGAAGACTTCAGCGAGGCGGTGCTTGTCGTCTCTTCACTCGGGGACCCCGGGGCGGGCGAGCGGACGGAAGTGCTCGCCAACCGCGGCCGCGCGACACCGGGGGAGTTGGTCACGCTGGCGGACCTCGCCAGCTTGAAAGGAGCGCCCATGCCCGCAGCGGACCTCGCCGACGTCGAGGCGGTCGTGCACACGATCGCGGAAGTCGCGGTGGCGAACGAGAAGTACTTCGGTGACCTCGACGCCGTGGTGGGCGACGGGGACTTCGGCTACTCGATGGCGCGCGGGTTCGAGCTGGTGCTGAGCGGCTGGGCCGACTTCGACCGCGCCGACATCGGCACGTTCCTGAAGAAGATCGCCGTCACCATCACCGGCCGCATCGGCGGCACCTCGGGCCCCATCTGGGGGACGGCGTTCCTGCGGGCCGGCGCGAAGGCGGGCACCGCCACCGAACTCAGCACCGACCAGGTCATCGAGATGCTCTACGCGGCGGTCGAGGGCATCAAGGCGCGGGGCAAGTCCGACGTCGGGGACAAGACCCTGCTCGACGCGCTGGTGCCAGCGGTGGACACGCTGGCGGAGCGCGCACGGAACGGCGAGACCGCCGCGGCGGCGCTCAAGGCCGCCGCGCTGGTCGCCCGCGAGCACGCGGAAGCGACGCGCGGCATGCTCGCCAAGCGCGGCCGGGCCGCCTACACCGGCGAGCGGTCCGTCGGCACCCTCGACGCGGGTGCCATCGCGGTCGCCGTCATGTTCGAGGCGCTCGCCGACGAGTGGGCCAAGCGCTCCGGTCCGGAGTAAGCCGGCATGAACCGCACCCCTGTAGGAACCGTGAATTGCGAACCGTGACCAACGGAGGCACGTCGTGAAGAAGTTCGTGAATGACCCCAGGCAGTTCGTTCCCGAGATGCTCAAGGGCATCGCCCTGGCCAACCCGGAGACGCTCCGCTACGTCCCGGACTACAACCTGATCATGCGGGCGGACGCGCCGAATCCCGGCAAGGTGTCGGTGATCCAGGGCTCCGGTTCCGGGCACGAGCCCGCGCACGTGATGGTCGTCGGCAAGGGCATGCTTGACGCCGCCTGCCCCGGTGACGTGTTCGCCGCGCCGCCGATGGACTACGTGCTCGAGACGAGCAAGCTGCTCGCCTCGCCCAAGGGCGTGCTGCACCTCGTGAACAACTACACCGGTGACCGGATGGCGTTCGAGATGGGCCAGGAGATGGCCGAGGCCGAGGGGATCACGGTCGGCACGCTGATCGTCGACGACGACGTCGCGGTGAAGGACTCGACGTACACGGTCGGCCGCCGCGGCGTGGCGGGGAACTTCTTCGTGATCAAGGCCGTGGGCGCCGCCGCCGAGCAGGGGGCCGACCTGGACGAACTGCTTCGCATCGGGAACAAGGTCAACGCCGTCACCCGCACGATGGGCATGGCGCTCACCTCCTGCACCCCGCCCGCCAAGGGATCGCCGCTGTTCGAACTCGGCGACGACGAGATGGAGATGGGCGTCGGCATCCACGGTGAGCCCGGCCGCCGCCGCGAGAAGCTGGCCAGCGCGAACGAGATCGTCGACGAGATGCTCGAGGCGGTCGTGTCTGACCTGCCCTACGGCTCGGGAGACAACGTGGCGCTCATGATCAACGGTCTTGGCGGCACGCCGATCAGCGAGCTCTACCTGCTCTACGGCTACGCGCACGAGCAGCTCGCCAAGCGCGGCATCAACGTCCAGCGCAACTACGTTGGCAACTACTGCACGTCACTCGACATGGCGGGCTGCTCGATCACTCTTACCCGGCTCGACGACGAGATCACCGGCCTGCTCGCGGCGCCCGCCGAGATAGCCGTCCGCACGTTCTGACCGGTCATCAGACCAGTCATCCCGAACGGGTGCCTGTGTCACGCCTCGCGCCCGCCGCTCGCCGGAGGTGGTGGGCCCGGGCGCCGCGCCCGGTGAACCGCGCGAACCCGCGGGCAAGGTGACCGATGTGGAGTCCCGGGTGAGCAACAGCCCTGACGGCCCGGCTTACTGGACGCGGGTGCGGTGCGGCTGGGATAGCCGCCGCCTGACCGCGGTCGCCGCGTCGGCCGTCATGCGCGGCCGCGTTACGCGGTGACCTTGACGAGGAACGCGGCGAGGTTGGCCACGTTCCGGTCGATCTGCTCCTGCAGGGTGAGCCGCTCCTGGATCCTCGTGCTCGAGGCGTTGAACTTCATGCCCCGGGTGTACAGCGAGCAGGCGAGGTCACCGCACATGTAGGCGCCGACGGAGTTGCCCTGCTGGCCGGCCTTGCCGCTGCGCGGCGCCACCATGAGCGTGACACCGCCGACGTGGCTGGTCAGGCAGATGGAGCAGAGGTTGGTGCGCTTCTGCCCGGGGGCGGCGGCCGTCGTGCGCAGCGTGATGGCCACGGGACCGGCCCCGAGGTCGGCGACGAGGTAAGCGCGGTCTGGGGCCTGCGGGTCGCGCCAGCCGAGGAAGTCCAGGTCGGGCCAGGGCTGCCCGGCCAGGTCACGCGGCACGTGCAGGCGCTTGGCCTCGCCCTTGCTGCAGTTCACGAACGCGGCCCGGATCTGCTGTTCGGTGAGCGGCTCCACGACCGTGAAGGGTAGGTCGTCGCGCGAGACGCGGTCAAACCTATATCTCACTGCTGCCCGTGTCCCGTTGGCCGGTCATAGCCGCCCAACGGGACACGGGGGACGCCCGTGGGCTCGCATCGGGAATCGCGGAATAAATACGTTGCTATGGCCGGTTGTCATTTATATGGTTATGGACATGAGGACGATGCGAGAGCACAAGGAGGCGAACACAGTGGAACGGAACATGATGGAACTGAAGCAGTGGTCGCGACCGAGTTGCGCCGTCATGTCCTTCCGCTCCTTCGGCCTAGGCATCTCGTATGCCCTCGGCAGCGGGCAGGTTCCTGGGTAACGCCGTCAGGCGATCGACAGGAGCCGCTCTCAGGGAAACCTGACGGGCGGTTTTTCATGTCTTCATGCACCTCATGTCTTCAGGGACGTAGTTCAACGGTAGAACAACGGTCTCCAAAGCCGTCGGTGCGGGTTCGATTCCCGTCGTCCTTGCGCGCCTCTCAGCAGGCTGGTTTATTGAGAATTCCATAGCGTGAGCACCATATCGGCAGGCACCCTGGCCTGCCTCGATGCCGCCGCGCCCGTCCTGTCTCATCGGTTTGGCAGGGCGCGGCGGCCCTGGGCTGCTAGCTCCAACTGGCAGAGCAACTCCCTTGCAAGGAGAAGGTTTCTCGGTTCGAATCCGAGGCAGTCCACCGCACCTGACGGTGCTCCGGGATGTCGCGTAATGGCCAGCGCGCCTGATTTGGGGTCAGGCAGACAGAGTTCGATTCTCTGCGTCCCGACCACGGCTCCTTAGCTTAACGGGAAGAGCGCCCGGTCGAAACCGGGGAGGTCCCTGTTCGGTTCAGGGGGAGCCACGTTACCGTACTCGTCTCAATTCCCGGTACGGCTCTCCAGTGCCGCAAGCATAAGTGGTGATGCTCCGGACTCTTAATCCGGCGAACAGAGTTCGAGTCTCTGGCGGCGCACGC
>Ga0070681_10004199_pt1 | contig 13645 bp, 16 predicted proteins | sample KBSC83BmetaG_FD_65650 | JGI IMG/M metagenome (GOLD analysis project Ga0070681, IMG submission 65650) | Corn rhizosphere microbial communities from Kellogg Biological Station, Michigan, USA - KBS C8-3B metaG | ecosystem: Host-associated > Plants > Roots > Rhizosphere | place: USA: Michigan... | reverse complement strand
CCGTCGATCGACTTGTACAATCCGCTGCCGGGTCCGGCGTAGGCGTTGTCGTACTCCCATGGACCCTGGCGCGCGGCCCAGAGCACCGCGTAGATCAGCTGCGCGTTGGTCGGGTCCAACGCGAGTGCCACGGCGCCGGTGTTCTCGTCGTGAAAGAGCACTTTCCCGAACGTGGCGCCGCCGTCGGTCGAGCGGTACACGCCACGCTCTGCGTTAGGCCCGTACGGGTGCCCGAGGATGGCGACGAAGAGGCGGCTGGGATCGTGCGGATCGACGGCGATGGCAGCGGTTTGCTGTCCGTCGCGGAGCCCGGGCAAGTGGGTCCAGGTGTGGCCGGCGTCTGTGGACTTGTACAGACCGTCGCCGATCGAGAGGTCGGGGCGCTGCAGGCCTTCGCCGCTCCCGACATAGATGATGTTCGGATCGGACGGTGCTACGGCGAGCGCGCCGATGGAGCCGATGGGTTCCTGATCGAAGATCGGCATCCATACGCGGCCGTAGTCCGTGCTCTTCCACACGCCACCGTCGGTGGCGGCGACGTAAAAGAGATTCGGTTGTCCGCGGACGCCGGTCGACGCGACCGTACGTCCGCCGCGATACGGGCCGATCATGCGCCAGTGCAGGCCGGCGATGAGCGACGAGTCGATTTGTTGGGCACTCGCGGGCGACGGGACGCATGCGAGCATGAGCGATACGCGGAGCAGTACAGTATGGAAGCGCGAAGACATGGATGATCGGGCAGACGGGGACGAACGGGATCGACGCAGCAGCCAGATAGCTGATAGCGCGGGCGCGGTGCGCGCAAGATCTACGCGACACGGCGCACCGGCCCCATCATCGAGCATGACCTGCATCGAAGGAGAACGTAGCATGAACGTACGTCCTGCGCGTACCGCCGACGCGTCGTCGATCAAGGCGTTGATCGACCTATATGTGCCGGACGGAACGCTGCTGCCGCGCACACTCGATTTCATTCGCGAGCACGTCGCGGATTTTCTGGTGGCCACGGACGACGATGTGGTGGTGGGCTGCGTGCACCTCGAGGAATACGCGCCGAGCCTGGCGGAGATCCGGTCGCTGGCAGTGGATCCGGGCGCGCAAGGGCAGGGGATCGGCGCGGCGCTGGTGCGCACCGCGGAAGATCTGGCGCAGCGTCGTGAGCTGTCGACCTTGTTCGCGGTGAGCAACAGTGAGCAGTTCTTTCGCGGGTTGGGCTACGAGCCCGAGCACGTGCCGGAGCTGGATCGCGAGCGGAGCGAGGTGAGCAAGTACAAGGGCGTGTACGCTCGGGCGCTGTCGCGCCGGTCATAGCGGCGCGGTCGGACTGCGCGCCGGACGGCACCCGAAAATATATTGGATATCAATATATTTGCGTCAGGGGCATGGTTCTCGCAGCGCACATGACCGGCTTCCCCATCAACGGCAGGAGCCCGAGAGTCGCGGGAACAGCACCATCACGAGTGCATAATGCGCTCACGGCGCGTCGACTCGAATGTCCAACCATTTGTCCCGCGGCCGCGACGCGGCATGGGTGCGGGACGGACATCACCATGCAACGCCAGAAGATCGTCTCGATGATCGCCGCGCTCATGGCAAGCGCGGGCGCGGTCGTCGCGCTGAGCGGGTTCACCCGGCCGGTCGATCAGTCGCAGGCCAAGACCATCGCGATCAAAGCGTGCGGTGGCGGGACGGTCAAATCGGAACGCGATGGCGGGACGCGCAACGGCGACAAGGTTTACACGTTCGACGTGAACGTGGCGAACAAGTCGTTCGTCGAGAAAGTCAACGTGGATGCGAAGACGGGGGCGGTGCTGGACGTGACGTACGCGGGCCAGCAAGCCTGACCGCTTGGATAGCGGGCGGGTTCGCGCGCGAACCCGCCCAGGCCGGTGCGTTAGGCGCGGGCGTCGCGCGCGAAGTGCCCCGTGGCGAGGAAGGTAAAGGCCTGCGAGAGCGCGCGCGGATTCCATGGGAGGAACCCGTGTCCGCCGTGCACGATGAGGTGGTCGCGCATGCCGACGAGTCGCGTGGCGCTGACGGACACCAGGCCATCGTTAGGCGTTCCGATCCAGCGGCCGAACAGCGCGGGCCGGCGCCGGACGCCGGCGATGACGCCGAGCTCGAACGTCGCCTCGGGCAAGCGGCGGGGTACGCTCTCCGCGCCGGTGCCCAACTCCAGCCCGGCTGGTCCCATGATGCGGCGAAAAATCCGCGTGTGGCGCAGATGCTGCGCGATCTCGTTCCCGGCGTTCGGCGGTCCCAGCATCACCACCCGGCCCAGGTTGGGCGGCGGGCCGAAGGTGATGAGCGCGCGGACGATGATGCCGCCCAACGAGTGGGTCAGAAAGTGGATGCGCCTGTCGCCTAACGGCGGCAGGGCGTCGAGGTCGCGGCGCAGGGCATCGGCGTGGCCGTGGATGCCTCGGCGCGCCGAGGAATATCCCCAATTGCACACGGCATAGCCGCGGCGGCGCGCCATGAGCGCCGCGGGCCGCATGGATGCGCGCGTGCGCTTGAGCCCGTGCACCAGCACGAGCAGATCGGAAGACAACGGTGTGGAGCGCGCGGGCTCAGAACTCGCGGCGCTTCATCTCCTTGAACATACGGGCCGCTTCGCCGGTGTCGTCGGGCGCCGGTGGCCGCGTGGCGTCGACGGTCGCATCGTATGCCTTGTTGCGCGGCTTGTTCTGCGCGATGGATTTGGCGGCGTTCTTCCGGGCGAGCGCGAGGATTTTCTTGTCGTCCATGGGTTCGGGGGCGAGAGTGTACTGAAATTTAGAGAGGGACGCCCCTGGTGGAAGCGCCGTCACGCCATCGCGTCCTCGAGCGCCGCCCGCCCCGGCGCTGGTTCGCGCGTCACCGTGCTCGGGTCCTTGTCATCACGCGTGCCGAGGAACACGGGCTGCCTGAGCAGCCCGTCGGCGGTCCACTCGTTGAACTTGACCTCGACCACGAGCGTCGGCCGTACCCAGTGCGCCGGTTCGTTGGGCTTGGGCGGGTTCGCGAACGGCGACGTCTTGCGGCCCAACTTTGCCAGCTGCGCATGCACCTCGCGCAGTGATTGGTGGTCGAATCCGCCGCCGACGTGGCCGGCGTAGATGAGCCGGTCGCCATCGTAGTAGCCCACGAGGAGCGCGCCCAAATACTGGCGCGATTTCCGCGGCTCGGTGTATCCGCCCACGACGAATTCCTGCCTGCGCTCGAGCTTGAGCTTGAGCCAGGCATTGGACCGCTGGCCCAACGCGTAGGGCGCGTCGGTGCGCTTGGCCATGACGCCTTCCCAGCCGGCAGCGCGCGCCTTCCGGAGCATCTCGCGCGCGCCACCCGGCGCCGAGTCGCCTAACCGGAGGTGCGCGCCGGTGCGGTTGCGCATGCGCAGCTCGAGACGTTTACGGCGTTCGGTCCACGGTTCGTCGACCAACACGTCGTCGCCGTCGAGCAGCAGGTCGAACACCATGAGGGCCGCCGGCGCGTCGTCCACCAATCGCTTGATGTCGGCATCGCCCTGCACGTGCACGCGCGACTGGAGTCCCTGGAAGCGGCCCGGTTTGCCGCGCTCGAGCGCGACGATCTCGCCGTCGAGGACGAGCGGACGCCGGGCGCGAGCGGCAAGCTGTTCCAGCGCGTCGACGATTTCGGGGAACTGCTTGCTCTTGTCGAGATCGTTGCGCGTCATGAGGCGGACCTGGTCGGCGGTGGCGTAGGCGAGTACGCGAATGCCGTCGTACTTGGGTTCGAACGTCCATCCATCGCCCTGCGGCACTTCGCTGCCGACGCGCGCGAGCATCGGCTCGAGCGAAGGCGGATCGCCGTCAGATTTGCGCGAGCTGTGCCACACCGCGCGCGCGGGCGTCTCCTTGCTCTTGCGACCGCGCCGCGGGCGCTTGCCCTCCGCGATCTCGTCCATGGTGCGTCCGGTGGCGGCCGAGGTCTCGACATCGGCGACGATGTCCTCGCCGGGCTTGGCGTCTTCGTCGCGATGTTTGATCAGCAGCCACTGCGGCTTGTTCGGCGCACCGCGCTTGGTGCGCACCAGCACCCACGAGCCGTGCAGGCGCTCGCCGTCGAGCTCGAACTTGAGGTCGCCCGACGAGTACCCGCGCCGCAGTGCCTCTTCCGCGTTAGGCGAAGGCGGATCGCTGGTGTATGTGCCGCGGTCCCAGACCATCACCGTGCCGCCGCCGTATTCGCCCTGCGGGATGGTGCCCTCGAACGTATTGTACTCGATCGGATGGTCTTCGACCTGCATCGCGAGGCGTTTCACCGACGGGTCGAGGCTCGGCCCCTTGGGGACCGCCCAACTTTTCATCACGCCGTCGAGCTCGAGTCGGAAATCGAAATGCAGGCGGCTTGCGGCGTGTTTCTGCACGACGAACCGCAGCGGATGGCGGCCGCGCGCCGTGTGCTCGGTGCTGCCCGCCGGCTCGGGCGTGGCGCCGAAATCGCGCTTCTTGCGGTACGTGCGGAGCTTGGACGCGGCGCCCCGCGCCGCGCCCGTTGCTTTGTGCCTAACCGGCCGCTTCCGCGCGCCCGTCCGCCGTGTCGTCGCCATCGTTAGGCCGAGCGCGCGGCGCGGTGGCGGGTTGGGCGTGCGCGGCGCGCGGCGTCGGTGCGCGTGCGGCGCGCCCCGGTCTTGCCGCGCTTCGCGTTCCCGGCGAGGCTCTGCTGCAGGCGCTCCATGAGATCGACCACCTTGGCATCGCCCTTCGCCGACTCGGGCTCCTCGAGCTTGGCGTGCGTGCCCTTCATCTTCGCCTTGATGATCTTCATCAGGTTGGCGTGGTATTGATCGCGATATTGCTCGGGATGAAACTCCCCCTTGAGCCCGTCGATCAATTGCCGCGCCATGTTGAGCTCGGGCGTGCGCACCTCGCGCGTGTCCGGAAAGTGATAGTCGCTCTCGTCCACCAACTCGTCGGCGAAGCGCATGAGCTCGAGCACGAGCGCGTTGCCCACGGCCTTGAGTCCGGCCACGTGTTCGCGCTGGTGCATGACGATCGTGCCTAACCCAATGGTCTCCGTCTTCCGGATGGCCTCGCGCATCACCGCGTACGCCATCTCGCCGCCTTTGCCCGGGATGAGGAAGTACGGCGTCTCGAAGTAGCGCGGGTCGATCGATGATGCGGGCACGAACTCGCGCACGGCTACCGTCGATGACCCCGAGAGCGCCGCCGTCTTGAACTCCTCGTCGGTGAGTACGATGTACTTGCCCTTGCGGTACTCGTAGCCTTTGACGACGTCTTCCCAGGCCACGACGGCGCCGTCCGCGGTGCAGATCCGCTCGTAGCGAATGGGCGCCATGTCGTCGTCGTGGAGCATGTGAAAATGGATGCGCTCGTCGTCGCGGATCGCGCGTTTGAGCTCGACCGGTACGGTCACCAATCCGATGCTCAGGGTGCCTTTCCAGATCGTCGCCACCGGTGCCTCCGCTCGAGTCGATTGCAGACGCAATTCAGCAAGACCGGTACCGCACACGGTGGCCGGCGTGCTAACTGTCCGGCCGTTCGGTCGGTGGGTGTTGACCGGGGCCCGGCAGCGGCGGGAATTCACCGCCAGCCGCTTCCGCCTGCAGCAGGTGGCCGATCGTGCGGTATCGATAGATCACGGCCGCGTCATTCTGGAACAGACCGCCCGTGTCGGCGCTCGGTCCGTACGTCGAATAGAGCGGCTGCCCCCAGAGCCGCAGATACACGGTGAGCTGGCCGCGATGGTGCGACGAGTGCGTGAGGCGGCGTGTGAGCACCCACGCGCGAGATCGCTGCGTGTCGAAGAAAGTCGTCGCGTCCTCGAACCACGGCTCGGGCTTCCGCTCGAGTTCCGTTAGGCGAACGGCGGACGCGGCGGCATAGTGCTCGAGAAACGAGAGGCGGGTCTCCGCGGGCGGCAGTACGGGCATCGGCACGACGATGCCGAGCATCGTCCGCATCCAGGCATCCTCACTCACGCACTGGTGCACCATGTGCTCGTGCGGCGTGCGTGCCCGGGGTTCCGGACGGAACGTCATCCGCGCATCCGGAATCTGCGACCACACGCTCAAGGTCTTGATGCGTTCGGTCGTGTACGTCTCGACCAGGAAATCGTACCGCACCATGTCCTCCTTGGGGCGGCCCCGTCCGAGGGGGCCGGGTTACACGCGGAAGGTAGGCATTGGGGCTGCCGCGATGGTAGATTACGGATCAACCCTATTGGAGATCCCATGCTGAAAGCGTTCGACTTCGAAGACAACGGCCGGACGTTCAGCTGCAGGGTCGAGGGACCGAGCGGCGCGCGAACCGAGTTGTGGTGGTGGTTCCGTGTGTCCGGTGACGCGAACCGGTACGCGCCGTTTCAGATGAAGTCCGGCGACACGCAAGAGTCCGTGAGGGCCCGTATCGCGGCGTACTACGCGGACTTGCTCTTCAAACGGTCACAGCCGCCGCAGCCGCGCCAGCATTGGGCGCACCGCTCCAAGAACACCGCAAGCACCGCCGGACAGGAAGGCGGAGCACCCGCGCGCTGATCAGGGTTTCGCGTCGGGATCGAGCCCGGCGCGGCGCGCGAGTGTTTTCTTGAGCCACGGCGGCGCGTTGAGCGCGGCGAGATCCGCCTGCGCCACGCGCTGCCGGGCCAGGCTCCAGTCGATCACGGGTGCGACCTCTTCGTCGCTCGCGGCAAGAGACGCCAGCGCGCGGTCGACGATCGCCTGGCCATCGGGGAGCGACATCCCCAGCTCGACTTCCGCTCGCCGGCAGAATCGCTCGTGCCGCGCGGCGATCTCACGCGTGAACACCACACCGCACCGATCCAGTCGTGCGTGCATGGCTTCGTGCACGATGGTGGAGGCGATCTGCGCCGTGGTGAACTCCGGATTCACGCTGAAGGTGAGCTCGATGAGACACGTGCGTTCGCCGGGGAAATACGCGCCGCGGCACGGATAGCGGCGCACGGCGATGCGCGCGAAGTCGCGCGCGAGATGCCGGAAGTACCACGGCTGATGGCGCTCGATGATGCCCAACGCGTCGTCGAGCCGCGCGAACACCTGCTCGGTGTCGATGTCGGGACGGGTGTTGACGACGTCGACGGGGACGCCGCGCAGCGAGCGCGTGCGGGACACCGAGCCGAAGAGCGACCGTCTGAAGCGATCCTGCCAGCGCTCCATCGTTGCCTCCGTTAGTCTCTCCGTCAGTCGGACGTCTCCGAACGATCGCTCTCGCGCGGCGTGAGCACCGAACCGATCTCGGCGCACGCGGCGACCAAGGCGACGCACAGTCCCGCTGCCAACAACACGACGCCCAGGGCCAACGCCGGTCGCGTGCGAAAGACGAACCACAGCGGATGCCAGAGGCCCGTTCTGTGACGCGGCAGCGGCACCAGAAAGAAGAGGCCGCGTGGATGGCGGATGCGGTCGGCGGCGATGAGTGCAAAGCTCACCAGCAGCGAACCGACCGCGAACCGTTCCAGGCGGCTGGTCATCACGCGCCCGTCTCCATCTGCCGGCAATTCACGCACGGACCTTCCGCGCGATCACAGCGCCGTGTCCGATCCCGTGTCCGGGGTGGACGACGACGACCGCTTGATCGTGCGGACGAGCCACACGACGACCACGATCGGCAGAACGATGAAGACGAGGAACTTGAACGCGAGGATCGTCACCAGCCCCACGACCACGAGCAGCAAGATCGGGAAGCCGAGGATGGCGATGCCGAGAAGCGGTCGCAGGGCGAGGAGCCGTATGAGTGCCGCAATCATGTCAGGAGTCCGGTGTGCTTTCTCAATACTACGAGTGGAACCGGTGGGACGGTTTCCGGTGGGGCTCCTAATTCTTACTGGCCGGCCGAACGGGCGCCTCAGTCCTTGTAGGGGTAGTCCGGATCGGCCAACCGCTCGGCCCGGGCGACACCTTCGGGCCCGGCGATCTGGCGGGCCAGATCGAGCAACATGGGGCTCAGGTGCTCGCCGAAGCGGAGCAGGTTCACGGCGCGAGCGCGACGCGCGATGAGGAATGCCAGAATGGGCTTGTCGGCCTTCTGCGCGTTGCAGTCGGGACAGGCGAGGACGAGGTTGTCGCGGCGGTCGTACGCGGTTTTGCCGCGGCGCGGCGTCACGTGATCGAGCGTGATGGCGTCGGGATGGACACGACGTTCGCAGTACGTACAGACGGCGCCGTGGCGGTCCAGCAGCCACTGACGCGTGCTCGTGTAGGCCGTACGACTTGTGGGCAGCGAGGTGTGCTGCTGGTGTGCTCGCGCGGGGCTACGGCGCCGGCGCGCGGATGGGCGGGTGCGACTCAGTGGTACAAGGGGCTTGAGTGTGATTGATGCAACATCTAACTACGCTTTAACATAGCGCCAAGGTCTTGACGTGGGAAGGTCCATGACCGTCACACAGAGGAGCTCAGCACCGGTGGGCGATCTAGGTAGAGCGCGTCTGCAACGCGCCTCCTCCGGTCGGATCGGCTAGCCGACCCGTGTCGCCGCGGGCGCGCCGCGCACGAAGGCGATGTAGTCGGTTGCGTTAGGTTCTTCGCCCTCGGCGCGCACGACCAGCGCCACCTGGCCCCGGTGATACGAGCCGTGCATCGCGACGTGCAACAGGATGTCTTCGACGCGCGACTCGAACGGGACGCCGCGACTGTTGCGGTAGCGTACGAGCCGGTCGAGGTCGTCGGGCGAGAGCCGCGACAGATACGCGGCGTACGCGTTGCGGTTGCGCAGGGCCGTGGCGCGACATTCGGCGAGACCGAACGACGGCCAGATCGCGATCTCGCACGGCCGCTCCTCGAGCCGGGCCAGCCACTCGGCCTCCGCGCCTAACACGTGGTTAAACAGTTCGAGGGCGCGCAGGGGGACAACGCCGGCAGCTTCGAGCGAGGTGAGCGCGCGTTCGTCCGCCCACGTCATGTGCGCGAACAACGATTGGATGTGGTGCGGCGGCGTCATCAGAACAATCCGACTTTCCCTCGGACCGAGGCGATCAGCTTTTCGGGATCGTATCCGATCCCCTGACGGAACACCAGCTCAACATGCGCTATGTCCGCGATGTTCCTCGACGGGTCGCCGTTGATGACCACGAGGTCCGCCTGCTTGCCCACGGCGATCGATCCGACGTCCTTGGCGCGACCGAGGTAGGTAGCGCCGTTGAGGGTGCCCACTTTGATCGCCTCGAGCGGCGTCAAACCGCTTTCGACGAGTAGCTCGAGCTCGCGTTGGTTGGAATAGCCGGGAATCACACCGCCGCCGCCCGTAGGATCGGTGCCCGCGATCAACAGGCCGCCAGCGCGCATGAAGGCGACCTCGAGCACGCGAGCGTGCGCGAGGATCGCTTCGAAGCGACGCGTGGTGTCGCGCTGCAGGTCCGCGTAGCGTTGGGCGAACTGCTCGTGCAGGATCGGGTCGAGCACGTCGAGACCGGGCGGCATTGGACGCCCGGGCACCAGGGTCTCGAACACCGTGAGCGTGCTGGTGATCGCGACGTGTCGACGCACCAGATCGGCGATCAGATCGCGCACGCGCGCCGAGTCGGGCGTGAGGGTGGCGATGGCCGCGAGGCCCGTGTTCTGGCCGGGGCATACGTCGGGTTTCTTGTCGCGCACGAAATCCGTGGACACGAAGAAGCCGTGCTCCAGGTTGTCGATGCCTAACGCAGCGGCCTCGCGGTAGGTGACCGAGCACAAGTGCCCCGTCACCTTGAGCCCGCGCTTGTGCGCTTCGGCGATGGCGGCGCCGAGCTCGGCCCGGGTGATGTGCATGTACGCCTTGAACGACGTCGCGCCGGCGTCGGCCCAGAAGTCGACCATTCGGCGCGCATCATCGGGACCGGTGAGCTCGTGTACCTGGTCCAGGCCTAACCCGGGTCCCTCGAGATACGGCGCGGTGGCGTCGATCCATGGACCGGGCTTCTCGCCGCGCGCGATTGCGTGCGCGAGGCCGATGTCGCCGTAGCCGTTCATGTTGCCGCCGGTGCGCATCGACGTCACGCCGCCGGCGAGGTACAACCGCACGAAACTCTCGGACACGTTGCCGTAGACGCCGGGCCCGGTGGGATAGAACAGGTGTTCGTGTACCATCACCAGGCCCGGAATCACCGACTTGCCGCTGAGGTCGAGTACGCGAGCGCCGGCCGGCACCGAAATCGATGCGGCGGGGCCGACCTGCGCGATGCGCCCGTCGCCGACGATCACGGTTTGGTCGGCGCGTGCGGGCGCGCCGGTGCCGTCGATGACCCGTACGTGCGTCAGTGCGACGACGTCGGTGTCGATGGCGACGACCTGCTTGACGATGGGCGACAGAGCCGGGCGGGCTCCCTGCGCGCGCGCCTGCAGAGGGGCCGCCGCGGCGAGGATCAGGCCCGCGGCGACCCGGTGTGAGAGCGGCATGGTTCGCGTTCGTTAGGCGGAGCCGCCCGGCGCGACTCCGCGATCAGGACCCCGACGCCGGGACCAGGTCGAAATCGTACACCAGGTGGATGCTGTCCGCTACGCTCAGCACCGATCCGACCTTCGGTTTCTCGATCTGGAAATCGCCGAAGGTAAACCCGGTGGACGCGGTGCCCTGTATTTGGCCACGGCGCATGTACGCCTCGACCGTCCACGACGTCGGCTTGGTCACGTCGCGTACGGTGAGGTCGCCTAACAGCGTGAACGTCACGCGGCCCGTGTCGGGCAAGGGCATCGTGAGACCCTGCAATTCCTTCGGGACCAGCGTGACGGTCGGATACTTGTCCGTCTCGAGCGTGCGGCGCTGGAGGAACCCGTCGCGCATCGACCGATCGCTCTTCAACCCGCGCAGGCCGACCACGAACTTCGACTCGGCGGGAATGACCTTTCCTTTGTCGTCGATGGCAAAGCTGCCGGTCACGCTATCGGTGACGCCGACGGCATCGCTCGGGAAGTTGATGTGCGCCAATTGCTCGCGCACGAAATAGCGCGCCTCGTTGTTCTCCGGCGCGACGACGAAGCGGACGGATCCCGCCGAGTGCGCGCCGGGCTCGGCAGGCGCGGCGAGCGCGCTCGTGCGAGCCGGCGCGGCGTCGAGCGCGCTGACGCCGATACCCGCAACCAAGACCGCGCTCACTGCCACACCAATCTTTGACATTCCGGAATGCCTCCAACCTTAGGATGAGAGCCGCGACCGAAGCGGCCGGGCGACGGTCGGGATGGTACTACCTGGTGCGTCACGCCAGCAACCTGGCGGGACGATGACATGCGAGCGGCGGTGTGATCGGGGCGGATGCCTGCGCTGACGGGGTGGGCTTGACGAGTTCGTCACACGCTAGCACTGTTGCGCTCGGCGCTTTTGCACGGACAAACGCTGGTCTCCCGTGCTGTCGCCGGCGGTGCGCCACGATGTCCCGGTGTCCTGTCCCACCTGTTAGGCACACCGCGCGCCCGTCTTTAAGCACTCCCTCTGCCCTCCGAGGTTGCATGTTCGGTCACGTATTCCGCCGTGTCGTGCGTCGTTTGCCCATTGTCATCGCCTGCGTCCTGGCTGTGGCGTGGGTGCGCGCGGCACGCAGCGCGGCGTGGTCCGCGCCGTTTCGTGCCAGCGCGCCAAAGGGCACGCTGTTCATCGTCGGAGGCGGGGAGCAGCCGAAGGAGCTGGTGCAGGCCTTCGTCGATCTGGCGGGCGGATCGCACGCGCGCATAGCCGTGGTGCCGACGGCGACCGAACAGTCGGCCGAAGCGGGCAAGGAAAAAGTCGATGACCTTCGCGGCTACGGCGCACAGGCGTTCGTGGTCGACGTGTCGCGCGCGCAAGCGCAGTCCGATTCGGTGGTGAAGTTGATCGGAACGGCCACGGGCATCTGGTTCGGCGGCGGCGACCAGGTGAAGCTGGCCGATTCGTTAGTCGGGACGGCCGCGCTGCGCGCGATGGTGGCGCGGTACCAGGCGGGCGCGGTGGTCGGCGGGACGTCGGCCGGTGCGGCGGTGCTCAGCGATTCGATGATCACCGGCAACCAGAAGCGTCCCGACGCGGACAGTGTGGGCTACTACGGCGACGAGTTCCCGAACATCGCGCGCGGTGCGATCCAGATCTCGAAGGGGTTTGGCTTCATCACCAACGCGATCGTCGACATGCACTTCATTCGCCGCGAGCGGGCGAACCGCCTGCTGGAGGCGGTGCTCGAGCGGCCGTCTCTGTTAGGCGTCGGCATCGACGAGGGCACGGCGGTGCGCGTCGATCCCGACGGCACATGGACGGTGCTTGGCCGGAGCGCCGCGATCGTCATCGACGCGCGGGACGCGCGCGTCACCGGCCCCAAGGCTCCACGGTTAGGCGCGTCCGGCATTCATCTGTCCCTGCTGCCGGCCGGCAGCACGTACGACCCGCGGACCGGGCGCGCCACGCTGCCGGCGCCCTGACGCGGTACCCCCTTCGTTTCGCGGCGGGACTGCCCCTGGTCCCGCAGCTTCACCGTCACTCCCATGGGGAGGAACATCGATGAGGTGCTTCACTCTCACCCGAACGGCTCTCGTGCTGTTCGGTCTAACGCTGTTAGGCATCGGTCCTGCGGTGGCCGGCGCGCAGCAGACCGCGACGATTCGAGGCACCGTCACGGACTCCGTGTCGGGCCAAGCCGTGTCCGGCGCACAGATCACGATCGCGGGCCAACCGCGCGGCGTGACCAGCGACCGCGGCACGTATTCGTCGAACGTCGCGCCCGGAACCCTCACCGTGCGCGTGCAACGCATCGGATTCTCGCCCGCCGAGCGGCAGGTCACCGCCGCGGCCGGCGACACCGTGCGGGTGGACTTCGTGTTGCACAGCGTCGCCGTCACGCTGGCCCAGGTCATGGTGATCGGGTACGGAACCGAGAATCGCGCGCGCGTGACCGGCGCAGTATCGACGGTGAACGCCAGCGATGTGCAGAACCAACCCGTGGCCGGCGTGGATGCGGCACTGCAGGGCAAAGCGCCCGGCGTGCAAGTGATGCAGAACGCGGGCGATCCGGGCAACGGCATTGCGATCCGCGTGCGCGGCGCGGCATCGGTTTCGGCGTCGAACCAGCCGCTGTACGTGGTGGACGGCGTTCCCGTGCAGAGCGGCGACTTCTCGCAGCTCGGGCCGAACGGACAGGGCGTGACCGGCGTGACGGGCCTCGATCCGAGCGAGATCGAATCGATCACCGTCCTCAAGGACGCGGCGTCGGCGGCGATCTACGGATCGCGCGCATCGAACGGCGTGGTGATCATCACGACCAAGCGCGGCAGCGCCGGCACGACGCACTTCTCGTTCGATGCGAACACCGGCTGGCAGCAGCCGGAGCGCTACCTGAGTCTCATGAACGCGAAGCAGTACGTCGCCTTCATGAATCAAGGCGCGGAGAACGACGGCGACAGCGACCCGTTCACGGCGGGTGTCGACGATGCGCATTCCACCGATTGGCAGCGGGCCATTTTCCGCACCGCCCCGGTGGGCAACGTGCACCTGGGCCTGGCCGGCGGGACCGACCGGCTCAGGTTCAGCCTGGGTGGCTCGTACTTCGGGCAGACCGGCATCGTGCTTGGCTCGTCGTACAGCCGCGCGTCCGGTCGCGCCAACATCGACTTCGATGCGACGCCTAACTTCTCCGTCAAGACGTCGCTGGCCTACTCGAAGGAGCTCGACCACCGCATCCCCGGCGACAACAGCCTCACGGGCGTCGTGACCAACGCGATCGGCGAGGC
>Ga0070681_10004194_pt1 | contig 13656 bp, 14 predicted proteins | sample KBSC83BmetaG_FD_65650 | JGI IMG/M metagenome (GOLD analysis project Ga0070681, IMG submission 65650) | Corn rhizosphere microbial communities from Kellogg Biological Station, Michigan, USA - KBS C8-3B metaG | ecosystem: Host-associated > Plants > Roots > Rhizosphere | place: USA: Michigan... | reverse complement strand
CGCCATCGTCGGCTACGCCCGGGTGAGCGAGGCTGACAGCAGCCGGGGCCTGGAGCGCCGGGCGGCGCTGCTGGCCGCGATCGAGGACGTCCGCAATTCCGGCGCGGAGTTTTCGGCGCTCGACCCGCGCCACATCCAAGGCATCGAGCGGACAGCGGGGCTCAAGGACCTGCGCTTTGAAACCGATCCCGACTTCAAGCGGGATCTCAACGATCGCGAAGTGCAGTCGGTGCTCAACCGTGAGGGCCGTATCGTCGGCTGGTTCACATGGGAGCCGGATCGCTCGATGAGCGACGCGCTGGGTCGATTGCGTCCGCTGCTGGCCTTGACCGGAATGTTTCTGGTTGGCTTCGCCGGCATCGCGCTGTGGCAGGTCCGCGTTTCGGTGCGCGATCTTGGAAAGAGCGAGCAACGGGCCTGGGCGCTGGCGCATGAGGATTTGCTGACCGGGCTTCCCAACCATCGCAAGATGATCGCATTGATCGACGGTGTGCTGGCGCAACGGACAAGCGGCGAGGTCGTGACGCTGGCGTTTGTCGATCTCGACGGCTTGAAGGATATCAACGACGCGCTTGGGCACGGCGTCGGCGATCATCTCCTGATTGCGGTGGCCGCGCGGCTTCGCGATCTGATCCCGGTCGGGGCATTTGCCGGCCGTTTCGACGGCGATGAATTCGCAATCGTCATGACGTCGTCCGATTTGGAATCGGCCAAGACGCGGATGCATGCGCTCGCCTCCGCGCTGGCGCGGCCTTATTGGATCGACAACGAAACCGTGCAGATCGGAGTGACGACCGGTCTCGCCCACGCACCGGCCGATGGCCGCAGCCGCGATGAACTGAGCCGTCGCGCCGATCTTGCCCTGCGGGCGGCCAAGCAAAAGCTGCGCGGTGGTGTGTTGTATTTCGAGCCCGCGATGGATGACGAGTTCGAGGACCGCCGCTTCTTCGAACGCGAGTTGCGGCGCGCCCTCGATCAAATCGCGGACGACAAACCGGCGCTCGACGTTCATTATCAGCCCGTCGTCAGCGCCGATGGAACGCGCATTCTCGGCGCGGAGGCGCTGCTGCGCTGGACCCATCCGGAGCGCGGGCCGATTCCTCCCGGACGTTTCGTGGCCGCCGCGGAACGCTGTGGCCTGATGGGTCGTCTGGGCGAGTTCGTTTTGCGCCGTGCTCTCACCGATGCCGCGCGATGGCCCGATCTATCCATCGCGGTGAACCTTTCACCCATTCAGGTGCGCGACTCCCGGCTGGTCGACACCATCGCAGGGATGCTGGATCAATACGGCGTGGCCGCATCCCGGCTCGTGCTCGAAGTCACCGAAGGCGTCTTGATCGACGATCCGAAAGAAGCCAAGACGCGGCTCGACGCGCTGCAGGCGCTGGGCGTGCGTCTCGCCCTTGACGATTTCGGCACCGGCTATTCGAGTCTCACATACTTGCAGCGTTTCAAATTCGACAAGCTCAAGATCGACAGGGGCTTTGTCGAACCCCTCGGCCGCAACGCCGACAGTCTTGCCCTGGTGCAGGCGATTGTGACGCTCGGCCGCGCGCTTGGCATGACCTTGCTGGCCGAAGGGATCGAAACCGAGGAGCAGCGCGTCCTGCTGCGGCTGGCGGGCTGCGAGGAGATGCAGGGTTATCTGTTCGCCCGGCCGGCGCCCCGCGAGGCGCTCGATCGGTTGCTGGCGACGGTGTCCGAGGGCCCCTCCCGGCCGCTGGTGCGCACGGCGGTGGCCTGACGCGTCCTGCCATTTCGCGAACCGTTCGACGTATAATATCCGCCGAACAACGCCGCCGAGGATGGCGGCTGGAGCAAGGGCATGACCTCCAACGCCTGGCGCGGCCTCGATTTCGGTCTTGGTGAAGACATCGACATGCTGCGCGACAGCACGCGCCGTTTCTCCGATGAGAATATTGCGCCGCGCGCGGACGCGATCGACAAGACAAACACGTTTCCGCGCGATCTGTGGCCGCAGATGGGTGCGCTCGGGCTGCACGGCATTACCGTCGAGGAGGAATACGGCGGTTCGGGTCTGGGCTATCTCGCGCATTGCGTGGCGATGGAGGAGGTTTCGCGCGGCTCGGCGTCGGTCGGGCTGTCCTACGGCGCGCACTCCAATCTGTGCGTCAATCAGATTCGCCGCAATGGCAACGAAGCGCAGCGTCGCCGGTATCTTCCTTCGTTGATTTCAGGCGAACACGTCGGTGCGCTTGCGATGTCCGAGACGGGAGCCGGCTCGGATGTGGTGTCGATGCAGACCCGCGCCGACAAGAAGGGCGATCGCTACGTTCTCAACGGTTCGAAGTTTTGGATCACCAACGGTCCGGTCGCCGACACGCTGGTGGTTTATGCCAAGACCGATCCGGCCGCGGGCTCGCGCGGCATCACCGCCTTCCTGGTTGGAAGGGGGATGAAGGGTTTTTCCGCCGCGCCCAAGCTCGACAAGCTCGGCATGCGCGGCTCCGACACGGCGGAGTTGGTGTTCGAGGATTGCGAAGTGCCCGAGGACAATGTGCTCGGGACGGTGGGCGGCGGTGTCAATGTGCTGATGTCGGGGCTCGACTACGAGCGCGTCGTGCTGGCGGCAGGCCCGCTCGGCATCATGCAGGCGGCGCTCGACGTGGTGCTCCCTTATGTGCACGAGCGCGAGCAGTTCGGCCGCCCGATCGGTTCGTTCCAACTGATGCAGGGAAAGCTGGCCGACATGTATGTCGCCATGAACGCTGCGCGGGCTTACGTCTACGCGGTGGCGCGATCATGCGACGCGGGACGCACGACGCGGGAGGACGCCGCTGGTGCGATCCTCTATGCGGCGGAGCGGGCGACGCAGGTTGCGCTCGATGCGATCCAGTGCCTGGGTGGCAACGGCTACATCAACGATTATCCGACCGGACGTTTGCTGCGGGACGCGAAGCTCTACGAGATCGGGGCGGGCACCAGCGAAATTCGCCGCATGCTGATCGGGCGCGAGATTTTCGACAAGACCCAGTGAGTGTCGATCCTCTGGGCCATTGGCCACGCGGCCGAAGGCCTATTCGGCCGCTGCATGACTGCGTCAATGGGTGACTGTTAATCTTTGATTAACCAAATCAGTCCACCTCATCGTCAGCCAATGATGGGGGGATCGATGATGCGCGTACGCCTGAAGGCCGATGGCCGGCTGGTTGAAATCCTCACCGATGGCAGCGAGCGTGCCATGCCGCCGACGCCACCCGAGGCGGATCGCCGTATTCTCGCGCCCTCGATTGCTCCTGAGCGCCCGCCGCAGGTCGATGCGGGTTACGCGCGCCGTGTCCGTTCGCAGACGCGGTTGACGCAGGCGGAATTCGCAGCCCGCATTGGGGTTCCGATCGAGACCGTGCGCAACTGGGAGCAGGGCAAGCGTCATCCCCGCGGCCCGGCGCGGGCGCTGCTGAGGCTGCTCGATCTGGCGCCGGATGTTGCGTTCTCGGTGCTCGGCCCCAAGTCGCTCTGACTTTCGATAGAGTTCGATGCGGTGCGCCGGTTGGCATCCACCGGACCGTGCCGCATTGTCGTTAGGGCTTGGCGAGGTGTGACATGGTGGAAACCGTCGAAGCGGGCGGCGCCCGCATTCCGCTGATCGGGTTCGGCACTTGGGATCTGCGCGGCAAGACCTGTGCGCGGATGGTCGAAGAGGCGCTGCGGTTCGGCTATCGCCACATCGACACCGCCGCGATGTATCGCAACGAGGACGAGGTGGGCGCGGCGTTTCGTGCCTCGGGCGTCGCGCGTGACGATGTTTTCATCACCACCAAGGTCTGGTCGAGCGATCTGCGTGCCCGCGATTTCGAGCGTTCGGCGCGCGACAGCCTGAAGAATCTCAAGCTCGACAGTGTGGACTTGCTGCTGATCCACTGGCCCAATGCGAGCATTCCGCTGAAGGAGACCATTGGCGCGCTTTGCAAGATGAAGCGTGACGGTGTGGCGCGTCACGTCGGGGTATCCAACTTCGATCCGGCGCTGATTGCGCAGGCCGTCACGTTTTCGACGGAGCCACTGGTCAACAACCAGATCGAACTGCACCCCTTTGTCGATCAGGCCGCGACGATTGCCGCGAGCCGCAAGGCGGGAATGGCGGTGACAGCCTATAGCCCGGTGGCGCGGGGGCAGGTCGTCGGAAACGCGGTGCTGTCGCGTATCGGCCGGGCTCATGGCAAGAGCGAAGCGCAAATCGGCCTGCGCTACATGGTGCAGCAGGGCATCGTCGTCATCCCCAAGACAAGCCACTCCGAGCGGTTGAAGGAGAACGCGGCGATTTTCGACTTCAAGCTTTCGCCGGCGGAAATGAAAGACATTGCCACGCTGGCCAGCCCGAACGGCCGCATCGTCAGTTGAAGCGGCTTGCCGGGGGGACTCCGGAGATTTGCACGTGTTCGGCTAGCTGAAGCCGAGCGTCATGCCCGCGAGACCGAGTGCGCCGTAGTCAGACGACCAGACCTCACCGGGCTTGATCGGCCAAGCGTCGGTGACGGTGCCGGTGGTGACAATCTCGCCTGCGGCAAGTTGCGGGAATTGCGGTTGGCCAGCAACGGCGCGGGCCAAGTGGCCCAAAGCCAGCGCCGGGCTGCCGAGCACATTTGAGCCCACTCCGCGATCCATGGCCGCGCCACCGCACGACAGCGTGACATTGAACGTCGCTAGGTCGGCGGCCAGCGTTGCGCGGTTGGCTTGGGTGATGGTGACGGGCGTTCCAACGATTAACGCGCCGTGCAGCGCGCAGTCTGCCGCGCAATCGGGCACGGAAAATTTCCAGTCGGGGAAGTGGCTCTGCACGATCTCGAAGCCCGGCGCGAGCCACTCGGTCGCAGCCAGCAATGCTTCCGGATCGTCGGTGAGGGGAAGTGGCGTTTTCAGTTTAAACACGACCTCAGGCTCGATCCGGGGCTGCACGAAGGCGCTCAACGGCAAGGAGGCTTTGCCGTCCGGCTCGAATTGAACGGTATTGGCCCAGACATGCGCCCATATCGGCCGATCAACGCCGTATCGTGGCCAGATGGTGTGATTGGTGAAACCGAGTTTGCGGCCGATCGCTCGCCAGCCTTGCGCGCGCCGGCGCGCCTCGATGTCGTGCAGGACTGCATACGCGTCGGCAACGCTGAAATCGGACTGAGCCGTTGTGAACGGCGCCAAGGTTGAGGCGGAATCCTGAGCTGCAATCAGCCGGTCGGCGATGGATTTCAAATCGAGAGGCATGGCCGCGCCCTCAGTCGATGCGCATGTCGAAGCAACTTCAGAAAAATCCAAGCGACTCGCAGCCGACGCCCGCGGCAAAGCTTCGCTTGTGCCGTTTGTTCGGAACGTCGATCACATGGATCGATCCGTCGCCTTGGCAGGCAACGAACAGTTCGTCGGCGCGGAAGGCCATGTCCATCGGCTGCCGTCCGACCGCGATGGCGGTCTGCTGCCGGAACGACGGATCGATCAGGCTCACCGTATCGCTGCTCAGGCTTGTGACGCCGATGACGCTGTTATCGGGGGCGTAGCGGGCGATCTGCGCGGCTTTGGGCACGCCCTCCAGCCGCACCTCTTCGCGGATGCGGCCCGCCTCGGTGTCGACCAGGAGGAGCACCGGTTCCGCGTCGTCAACCGCGACCACGGTGCGGCCGTCGGCGGAGATGGCGATGCCGGCGAGCGGTCTGGGCGTTGAGATCTTGCCGAGCAGCTTGCGGCCGGGAAGATCGATCACCGAGATCGTGGCGTCCTCCTCGTTCTCGGTGTAGAGGCGCGAGCCGTCCGGCGAAATGATCAGGCGGTGACCGTTGGTGGAGCCGGTGTCGATCGATCCCACCACCGTGTTCGTCTTGCGGTCGATGATGGCGACCACGGCGCTGTTCTCGCAGGTGATGTAGATCAGCCCGTCCGGCCCAAGCTTGAGCGTGTGCGGGGCGATGTAGGGACGCAGGTCGATGGTGCCGACGTGTGCCCGTTTGTCGAGATCGAAGACGCAGACGAGGTGCTGGGGATTCGGATTGCGGCCGTGGATGCCGTCGCCGAAGATCGGCACGTAGGCGAGACCGGTCTCGGGGAGCACCAGAAGCTCATGGACGGCGCGCGGCAGGCCATCGACGACAACCTCCGTTGCATAGGTCACGGGGTTGAGGAACAGCACCTTCGCGCCCATTTTATCGACCGCAATGATGCCCTGTGTGCCGTTCGCGCTGGCCATCAGAATCCCCTTCTCAATTGATCGGGATTGTAGCGCAACGGCTGTCGCGCGGCGCACCCGAAATGTTGTAGTCATGCCGCGCCATGACCACCAGCCAAGATACCGGCCAAAATATCGGCCATGATACCGCGCTCGTGCTGTTCTCGGGCGGACAGGACTCCACCGTCTGTCTCGCGTGGGCACTTACGCGGTTTGCGCGGGTCGAAACCATCGGCTTCGATTACGGCCAGCGCCATGCCGTCGAACTGGCCGTGCGTCCCAATGTGCGCGACGGGATTGCCGGCCTGCGGCGAGAGTGGGCGGATCGTCTGGGCGACGACCATCTGGTGAAGCTCGACGCCCTGGCCGCCATGTCCGAGACGGCTTTGACCCGCGACATGCAGATCGAGATCGCTGAGAACGGCCTGCCGACCACGTTTGTGCCGGGCCGCAATCTGATCTTCCTCGCGTTTGCGGCGGCGCTGGCCTATCGCCGCGGCGCGAAGCATCTGGTGGCCGGAATGGGTGAGGCGGATTATTCCGGCTACCCGGATTGCCGGGATGAAACCATCAAAGCCATGCAGGTGGCCCTCAATCTGGGGATGGAACGCGATTTTACGCTGCACACCCCGTTGATGCGGATCGACAAGGCGGGAACCTTCGCACTGGCCCGCGATATCGGTGGGGAGCCTCTGCTTGATTTGGTCATTGAGGCGACCCATAGCTGCTACCTCGGAGACCGGACCCATCGTCACGCATGGGGTTATGGGTGCGGCGCGTGTCCCGCGTGTCAGTTGCGGGCCGATGGGTTCGCCCGTTTTGTTGGGGAGAGGCATGAACAACGATAGCCGTCGGCGGATCGAGGGAATTGCATTCCTGGTCGCCTTTGGTCTCACCATCCCGCTGGCCAATTGGATGATCGGAAATGTCGGCACCGTTTGCCCGCCGAACGGTCCATGTCTCATTCCGGTGTTGCCGAGGGTTGGCGGCCTCAATCTGCTGGCGCCCTCCGGCGTTTTGATGATCGGCATCGCGCTGGTGCTGCGCGATCTGGTGCAGCGCCGGCTTGGCGTGATTTATTCCTTCAGCGCCGTGGTGGCCGGCGCCGTGCTGTCGGCGGCGATCGCGCCGCCGTCGCTGGTGCTGGCGTCGGGCGTGGCCTTCCTGCTGTCGGAGTTGACCGACCTCGCGGTCTATACGCCGCTGGCAAGGCGGCGGCTGGTGACGGCGGTGGTGCTTTCGAGCCTGGCGGGGCTGGTTGCCGATTCCATTATTTTCCTGTGGCTGGCGTTCGGCTCGCTCGATTTCCTCGCGGGGCAAATCATCGGGAAGGCATGGATGGTGCTGTTGTCGATTCCGTTCGTGCGCTATCTGCGCCGCCGGGATGAGCGGCTTGGTCTCACTCCAGCCTGACAGGTCCCATGTTCTTCGTTCTGTCGAAGACGATCGGCTTTCTGGCGTACCCTTCGAATGTGATGATCGCGCTTGCGCTGATGGGCGTGCTGCTCATGGCGACGCGGTTCGCACGTTGCGGGCGGCGCGTTGTGGTGCTGGCCATTCTTCTGCTGGTCATTTCCGGCTTCTCTCCGCTCGGCAATGCACTGATCCTGCCGCTCGAGCAGCGTTTTCCGGTCTGGTCCGACCGCGACGGACCGCCGACCGGAATTATGGTCTTGGGTGGGCCGATCAATCCAACGGTCTCGGGCGAACGCGGAACGGTCGAACTGAACGAGACCGCGGAGCGGTTGACCGTGATGGCGACGCTGGCGCGGCGTTTCCCGGATGCACGGATCGTATTCGTCGGCGGCGACGCCAGCCTGGTGGGGCACGAAACCAGCGAAGCGATCCTGGCCCGCCCGCTGCTCGAAAGCTTCGGCATTGCGCCGCAACGCATCGAGACCGAGGAAAAGTCGCGCAACACCTACGAGAACGCAGCGTTTGCGAAAGCCCTCATCAAGCCGAAACCGGGCGAACGCTGGATGCTTGTGACCTCCGCCCATCACATGCCGCGCGCGGTCGGGTGCTTCCGGCAGGTCGGGTTCCCCGTCGAACCTTATCCGGTGGATTGGCGAACCGGCGGCGACGGCGATCTTCTCAAGCCGTTCGGCGTATTGGCGGGCGGGCTGGCACGAACCGATGTCGCCATGCGCGAATGGGTCGGGCTCGTCGCCTATTGGTTCACAGGCCGGTCCTCGGCGTTGTTTCCGGGGCCGAATTCTTGATCGAAGTGTGCCGTCTTAATCGCTGATCAAGGCGCGGCGCGAATCCGCCGCGAACTGCCGCCGCCACAGCACGCTGGCGACGACGATGCTGGTGACCATCAGCAGCCACGGACTGATGAACCAGCCGAGATAGCCGAGCGCGAAAAAGAACGCGCGCTGTCCACGGTTGAAGTGCCGCCCCGCAACCGCGCAGAGCCGTCCCGTCCGTTCGGCGTGGGCCATGGCTTCCGGAGTTTCCTTGTCCCGCGCCGGTGGCGTGGCGCCGACCATGATCGCCACATAATTGTAAAGGCGATAGGACCAGGCAAATTTGAAGAACGCATAGACGAAGATGACCGCAAGCCCGATCGTCTTGGCCTCCCACTGCACCGACGTCGTGCCGATTCCGAACGGCAGCGCCGCGATGACTTGCAGAATCTCGTCCGTCGATCGCATCAGCGTCAGCGCACCACCCACCGCGATCAGCGATGTGGAGGCGAAGAAGGCGGTGCCGTTTTGCAGCGCCGCGACGATCTGAGCGTCCACCATCCGCATCTCGCGGCCCAGCATCTGCAGCATCCAGACGTCGCGATAGCGGTTCATTTCGGAATTGAGCCCGCGCCGCCGCCGCTCCGTGAGCGTCAGGGTCAAGGAATAGGCCACCCAGGATCCGAGGAACCAGGTGATGGCGACGAGGTCGAGGGTCGAGAACAATGGCATCGCGCAAACCTCACATCATCGGCCGTGGTATTCAAGAGCGCCCGCGGTCGGCGGCCGGCTGGCATTTCAAAGGCCGCTCTGCCAACATCCCGGCAAACGGAGAACCCGATGGTCCAAAAGATCACCGTCAGCGCCAAGGCGCTGGTCGAGGCGGCGGAACGCGAGGTCGAGACGCTGGCCGTTGAGGATGCAATCAAATTGGTCGGCCGCGACGACGTCGTGCTGGTGGACATCCGCGATATTCGGGAATTGCAGCGGGAAGGGCGCGTGCCCGGCGCGTTCCATTGCCCGCGCGGCATGCTGGAATTCTGGATCGATCCCGACAGCCACTATCACAAGGCGCAATTCGCGCAGGACAAACGATTTGTGTTCTTTTGCGCCGGCGGGTTGCGTTCGGCGCTGGCGGCGCAAACCGCGCAACGCATGGGGTTGAAACCTGTTGCTCACATTCAAGGTGGATTTGGCGCCTGGAAGAGCGCCGGCGGCCCTGTTGAGAGCGTTGAACCTGCGAAACCCAAAAGCTGACCGCCTGGACCGATTATGAGCGAAGGCGAGCCATTGCAATCCGATCGGAAGCCGGGACCGGACGCCGGGCCGGGTAAGCGCCGGACGCTGTCCGACGCGTGGCTGCTGGGCGGGCTCGGCGCGTTCGGCTTGGTGGGATTTGCTTTGGCGTTCGGTCTCGTTCTCGCGGGAACCGGCACGCCCCGGCAAACGGCCGAGCAGCCATCCGCTGCTTCGGCGCAGGGCTTTGTCGGCGAGGTGACGCCATCGGGGCGGCCGGGCCAGGCCGGTCCTCCGGGGGAGCGTGGTCCGGTCGGGCCGGCGGGGCCGCGCGGTCCGGCGGGCGACGCGGGAATTCGGATCGTCCGCAGCGAATGCGTCACGGGCAACTGCACGGCGCAGTGCGAGCCTGACGAAGTTCTGCTGACGGCGCACTGCGGTGTCGGCCGGGCCCAGGCGGTTTATCCGACCGAGCACAGCGCGCTTTGCCGTTCGCCCCGAAGCACCGCGAAGGTCGAGGTGGTTGCCGCCTGTGTGAAGGCATCGGCGCGCTAGCGGCTGCCGTCACCACAGGCCGGGGACCAGCCGCGTGCGCACGGTTTTCGTATAGGCGTCGTAGCCAGGCAATTCTGCGCGAAGAACGCTTTCCTCGTCGATCAGGCGCCAGACCAGCGCGCCGCAGACGACCGTCGCCGGGATCAGCCCCCACCACGAGCCGAGTGCCAGCGGCGAACCCAGGAAGATCAACAGCGCCCCGCTATACATCGGGTGACGCACGCGCGCGTATGGTCCGGTGTCGACCACGCGCTGCTCCGGTGTGATTTCGATGATCGATGAGGCGAATGTGTTTTCGCGAAATGTCAGAAAGATCGCGACGAAGCCCAGGATGATAGCCGCGTCCGCCGTCACAGTGAGGAGGGCGGGAACGCTCGACCAACCAAACCGATAGTCGAGCGGCGACACGATGAAGATGGCAATGCCGAAAACGCTGGTGAACGATTGGATGAGCTTTTGGCGCGGACGGTGTTCGGCCGTCGGTCCGGCATGGGCTCGCCGTTTTGCCAGAGCGGGATCGTTCTTGGCGACGTCAAGCGACAGCCACAGCATCCCCGCGCCCGCGCAGAGCCAGTAAAGCCAGCCTTGCCAGTATGCGATGGACCATGCCGGTATGAAGATGAGCGCGGCCAGCACCGCTTGAGCCCAAGCCACGTTGATCAGCATTTTCTGTCGAAGCTGGTCGGTGTCTGTCATGTCCGTCATCGGTAGAATGGGCTTGCCATGCGGGGCGTCCGTCCTGAATCTCTGTGCCGCCGCAACGGGAGGATGGTTTGCCGCTGACACTGGTTATAGGGAATAAGAACTATTCGTCGTGGTCGTTCCGCCCCTGGATCGCGATGAGGGTCGCGAACATCGCGTTCGATGAGGTGGTCGTCCCGCTCGACACCGCGGAGTTCAAGGCGCGCGTATCGAAGATCTCGGGCACCGGCAAAGTGCCGGTGCTCCTGGATGGTGACATCGAGGTCTGGGAATCGCTGGCGATCCTGGAATATCTCGCGGAAAAATTTCCGGCCGCGCATCTTTGGCCGGCCGATCCTGCGGCGCGGGCGCATGCGCGCGCCATCGCCTCGGAAATGCACGCCGGCTTTCTGCCGTTGCGACGGGCTTGCCCGATGAACATGCGGCGCCCGGCGAAGGCGCATGCGCTTGCCGATGACGCGATCGCGAACGTCCGCCGCATCGAAGCGATGTGGGCTGATTGTCGCACCCGGTTCGGCCATGGCGGCCCGTTCCTGTTCGGCGCGTTCGGAGCGGCCGACGCGATGTACGCGCCGGTGGTGGCGCGCCTGCACACCTATGACATTTCAATCGGCGCTGACGCTCGCGCTTACAGGGATGCCGTGATGGCGCTGCCGGCCTGGAACGAGTGGGTCGATGCGGCGCGGAAAGAATCTTGGATACGACCTCAAGACGAGATCGCTTAGCCGCTTTACCTCAGGTTTATGCCGTATTGCCGCGCGTCGGCATGGCGAAACTAATGGCGAAACTGGCGCTCGATTGGTCGCGACATGGGCCTTTTGGTCGCAGGGAGACTTGCCAAACTGTAACAAAACCCTTTCTGTCTGCCCGGATTTCGTCACGATCGGGGGAACAATGCCATCGTCCGGACTCGTTCAAGCCATGAGCGAACTCGGACGGGGGCGATTCCTGCGGTCATTTGGTTGTTGCGGCCGGGAGACTTCGCCATGAGACTTCGTACTGCCCTTTTTTCCGTTTTGCTGTTGCTCGTCGCTTTGCTGCCCACGGTTCCTGCGGTTGCGCAGGAGGCCGCGCCGGCGGTCAAGGGGATGTTTCTGCTGACCGACTATCCTGCCGTGACCGTCCGGCCGGGCACGACATCGACGATCAATCTCCGGCTGCGGAATTACGCACTTCCGCCCGAGCGGTTTGCCTTCTCGGTGAACGGCGCGCCGGCAGGCTGGACCGTGACCCTGCTGGGCGGCGGGCAGCCGGCGGCGGCGGCGATGGTCGCCACCAATGACAGCACGACCCTGCAATTGCGTCTCGACGTTCCGGAAAACGCGACGATGGGCACGCAGAACCTGAGCGTGGTGGCCAAGGGCCCGTCGAGCGAACTGACGCTGCCGATCTCGGTCACGCTTGCCAAGGACCTCCCGGCCAAGCTTTCGATCAAGGCGCAACTGCCGTCGCTTCGCGGCAACGCCAAGTCGAACTTCGAATTCCAATTGGACGTGAAGAACGACAGCGGGCGCAATCTCGTCGTCGCGTTCGGCGCCCAGGCGCCGCAGTACTTTGAAACCAGCTTCACCGAGCAATACGGCAGCCAGGAGCTGAACTCGATTCCGGTCGACGCGGGACAGTCCAAGACCGTGAAGCTCAAGGTTCGCCCGCCGAGCACCATCGGCGCGGGCCGCTACCCGGTGACTGTGAAGGCCACGGCGGAGGACGCCACGGCCGAGACCTCGGTTGCGCTGGAGATCACCGGCCAGCCGCGTCTGAGCCTGTCCGGCCGCGACGGCGTGCTGAGCGGCCGTGCCGAAGCCGGCAAGGAAACCAGCATTCCGATCGTCATCACCAACACCGGTACGGCGCCTGCGGACGAGATCGAGATCACCAGCACCGCGCCGAGCGGCTGGAAGATCAACTTCGAGCCGAAGACCGTCGACCGCATCGCGCCGGGCCAGAACAAAGAGGTCCAGGCCCAGGTGACGCCGCCGGAAAAGGCCATCGCCGGCGACTACGCGCCGACGTTCAACGTCGCCTCGCGCGGTGAAACCGCCTCCACGCAGTTCCGCGTTGCGGTCGGCACCTCGACCATGTGGGGCATCATCGGCGCCGGCATCATCGCCATCGCGCTGCTGATCCTGATTGGTGCGGTGGCGAGGTTTGGCCGCCGATGACCGACAATGTCATAGAGACCCAGGCGCTGACCAAGCGCTATGGCCGCGCGACGGCCGTGGACGGCATTTCGTTCACGGTCGGGCGGGGGGAGATTTTCGGCCTGCTCGGGCCGAACGGCGCCGGCAAGACCACCACCATCCTGATGATGCTGGGCCTGACCGACGTGACGTCAGGGACGGTGCGCGTGCTGGGGCATGATCCGGTGCGCGAGCCGCTTCAGGTCAAGCGGATGGTCGGCTACTTGCCGGATACCGTCGGCTTCTATGACTACATGACGGCGGAGGACAACCTCCGTTACACCGCGGCCTTGATCGGTATTCCGGCAGCAGACCGCAGCAAGCGGATCGCATCGGCGCTGGAGCGCGTCGGGCTGCAGGACGTCGGCCGCAAGCATGTCGGCGCGTTCTCGCGCGGCATGCGCCAGCGGCTCGGGCTTGCCGAAATCCTGATGAAGGACGTTTCGGTGGCGATCCTCGATGAGCCGACCTCCGGACTCGACCCGCACGCGACATCCGAGCTGCTCGAAATGATCCGCTCGTTGAAGCGTGACGGTGTCGCCGTGCTGTTGTCGTCGCATTTGCTGGAGCGGGTGCAGAGCGTCTGCGACCGCGTTGCGCTGTTCCACTCCGGCAAGATCGC
>Ga0070681_10004193_pt1 | contig 13657 bp, 10 predicted proteins | sample KBSC83BmetaG_FD_65650 | JGI IMG/M metagenome (GOLD analysis project Ga0070681, IMG submission 65650) | Corn rhizosphere microbial communities from Kellogg Biological Station, Michigan, USA - KBS C8-3B metaG | ecosystem: Host-associated > Plants > Roots > Rhizosphere | place: USA: Michigan... | reverse complement strand
TTCTTCGCGGTGAATACGCACCGAGCCGCCGCCGATCTCCGACCCGTTCAGCGTGATGTCGTAGGCCTTGGCCAGAGCCGTGTCCGGCGATGCCCGCAGCACCGCAGGATCCTCGGTCGTCGGCGAGGTGAACGGATGGTGCACTGCGCCCCAGCGCTTCTCCTCCGCATCCCACTCGAACATGGGGAAATCGACGATCCACAGCGGCCGCCAGCCCGCCTCGACCAGCTTCAGGTCCTGGCCGACCTTCAGGCGCAGCGCACCGAGCGCATCGCTCACCACCTTGGCACTGTCGGCGCCAAAAAACACCAGATCGCCATCCTGCGCACCGGTGCGCTCGAGAATTCCGGCAACCGCGGCGTCGTTCAGGAACTTGACGATGGGAGACTGCAGGCCGTCGCGCCCCTTGGCGCGCTCGTTGACCTTGATGTAGGCAAGGCCCTTGGCGCCGTAGCGGGCGACGAAAGCCGTGTAGTCATCTATCTGCGAGCGCGGCATCGCTCCGCCATTGGGCACGCGCAGGGCTGTCACGCGACCCTTGGGATCCTTGGCCGGTCCCGCGAACACCTTGAAATCGCAGTCCTTCACCAGATCTGCGACGTCGACCAGCTCCAGCGGTATGCGCAGATCCGGCTTGTCGGATCCATAGCGCCGCATCGCTTCCGCGTACGTCATGCGCGGCACGGGATTGGGCAGCTTCACATCCAACACCTCGGCGAAGAAGTGCCGGAGCAGCTCTTCCATCAGACCCATGATGTCGTTCTGCGACATGAAGGAGGTCTCGATGTCGAGCTGCGTGAATTCGGGCTGGCGATCCGCGCGCAAGTCCTCGTCCCGGAAGCAGCGCGTGATCTGGTAGTAACGGTCGAACCCGGCGACCATCAGCAGCTGCTTGAAGATCTGCGGCGACTGCGGCAGCGCGAAGAACTTGCCCGCCTGCGTGCGGCTCGGCACCAGATAGTCGCGCGCCCCCTCCGGGGTCGACTTGCCGAGCACCGGCGTCTCCAGGTCGATGAACCCGTTCGCGTCCAGGAAGGAGCGCATCGAGCGCGTCAGCCGATGGCGCAGGCGCAGCCGCTGGGCCATGACCTCGCGGCGCAAGTCGAGGTAGCGGTACTTCAGGCGCAGCTCCTCGCTCACCTGCTCATCGAGCTGGAACGGCAGCGGCTCGGAGCGGTTCAGCAGCTCGAGCTCCTTCGCCAGCAGCTCCACGCGTCCGGAGGCCAGATGGGTGTTCGTCGTGCCGGCGGGCCGCTCGCGCAGGCGACCCTTGACCCGGATGACGAACTCGTTGCGCAGGCGCTCGGCCTCTTTGAAGATTTCCGCGGCGTCCGGGTCGAACACGATCTGGAGCAGGCCTTCCCGATCCCGCAGGTCCACGAAGATCACCCCGCCATGATCGCGGCGGCGGTGGACCCAGCCGGCAACGGTGATTTCCTGGCCGATGAGCTTTTCGTCGACCTGTCCGCAGTAATGTGAGCGCATAAGGCGCGCGATAGTACGGAGGGCCCGTTACCCCCGCAAGGCAGGCCCCTACGGGCGTTCCGAGACCCGCTGCCGGCGGGTGCCCTTGCCGCGGCCCTGCGGGACTTTACCGGGACAGGGCCCGGGCGGGGGATTTCGCGTTGCCTGCGCCGGCGTCCTGGCCTACCAGGTCCTGGGGAGCCACCACCCCGACGGTGATGATCATCTTCATCGCCGCATCCACGGTCATGTCCAGCTCGACGATCTGGCTCCGGGGCACGATCACGATGTAGCCGGCGGTCGCATTGAGGGCATTGGAGATATAGACGCAAGCATGGGGCTCACCGGTGCGTCGTGTGACTTCGGGGACGTCCTCAGCGGTGAGGAACCCGATGCTCCACATCCCCACCCGGGGGTATTGGACCATCACGACCTTGCGGAACGAGCTCGACTGCGAGAAGACACTCTCCGTGAAGCTCTTCACGCCGCTATACACGGTCCGCACCAGCGGAATGCGGTTCAGCAGGTCCTCCCCGAACAGCACCAGCTGCCGCCCGATCAAGTTGTTGACCACGATGCCCGTCACCAGAACGATGGCGAAGGCGAGCAGCGCCCCGAAGCCCGGCAGGGCAAACCCCACGACGGCCTGTGGACGGTATTCCGGGGGTAGCAGGACCAGTGTGCGGTCCATGAGATGCACGAAGAACGTCACCACCCAGATGGTGGCGAGGATGGGAAGCCAGACGAGCATCCCGGCGACGAGATAGCGGCGCAGGCTGCGTTTGCGTGCCGCACCCGCTGCGGCCTTGGCTGCGGGGTCGGTCACTGGATCACCGGCGTCCCTTCTTGCGCGCGGGGCTCTTGGCCCGGCCCTTGGACGAGCTCTTCGACGCGGATTTCGCAGCAGGCTTGCTCCGGCTGGCCACTGAGCGGGCTCCGCTGGTCTTGCCGCGGCTGCCACCGACGGAGCTGCTAGCGCTGCTCTCCGCGGCGCTCACCTTGGCTGCGCCCTCTGAGCTGCCGCCGCCAGAGCCCGAGGCGGTCTTCCCCGCCGATTCCCCGGACGGGGCGGGCTTGGAGTCCCCCGTCTTGGTGTCCCCGGACTTGCCGGCGGGCTCCTCGCGATCGGCGATGTTGCGCTTGGCCTCTTTGTCGGACTTGAAGTCCGTCTCGTACCAGCCGCCGCCCTTCAAGCGGAATACCGGCGCGGAAACCAGCTTCTTCAGCGCCTTTTTCCCGCAGGAAGGGCACTTCTCCAGCGGCGCATCCGAAATCTTCTGCATGACCTCGGTGTAGAACTTGCAGCTGGCGCATTCGTATTCGTAGAACGGCATGGCGTTGTTGTCTTGCGTGACCCAACCCGGGGCTCGCAGTATACCTGCTAGCTCTTGGCGAACTTCAGCTCCCCGCCGCTGGCGCTGATGCGAATCCGGTCGCCGGGGGCGAATGCCCCCTGCAGGATGCGCTGCGCGAGCGGGTTCTCGATCTGCTGCTGAATGGCCCGCTTCAGCGGCCGTGCGCCGTACACCGGGTCGAAGCCGGCCTCCCCGAGCAGATCGCGGGCGGAGTCATCCAGCACCAGCTCCATGCTGCGCTCCTGCAGGCGCTTGCGCAGATACAGCAGCTGGATGTCCACGATGGCGCGGATCTGGCTAGTGCCCAGCGGGTGGAACACCACGATATCGTCGATCCGGTTGATGAACTCCGGCCGGAAGCTCTGCTGCACGATTTCCATCACGGCGGACTTCATGCGGGCGTAGTTCTTCTCTCCCGCGAGCTCCTGTATCGCCTGCGAGCCGAGGTTGGAAGTCATGATGATGACGGTATTGCGGAAGTCGACCGTGCGGCCCTGGCCGTCGGTCAGCCGGCCATCATCCAACACCTGCAACAGGACATTGAACACGTCCGGGTGCGCCTTCTCGACCTCATCCAGCAGGATCACGGAGTACGGACGCCGGCGGACCGCCTCGGTGAGATAGCCGCCCTCCTCATAACCCACGTAGCCGGGAGGGGCGCCGATGAGTCGCGCCACGGAGTGTTTCTCCATGAACTCCGACATGTCGATGCGGATGAGCGCCTCTTCGGTGTCGAACAGGAACTCCGCCAACGCCTTGCACAGCTCGGTCTTGCCCACGCCCGTGGGGCCCAGGAACAGGAACGAGCCGTTGGGGCGGCGCGGGTCCGACAACCCGGCGCGCGAGCGGCGGATGGCATTGGAGACGATGCGCAACGCCTCGTCCTGCCCGACGACACGCTTGTGCAGCGCCTCCTCCATGCGTAACAGCTTCTCTTTCTCGCCCTCGAGCATTTTCGAGACCGGGATGCCCGTCCACTTGGAGACGACCTCCGCGATCTCCTCGTCCGTCACCTTGTTGCGCACCAGCTGCGGCGCCTTGTCCTCGGCTTTCTGAGCCTGCACCAGGCGTTTCTCCAGCTCGGGAATCTTGCCGTACTGCAGCTCGGCCATCCGGCCGAGATTGCCCGCGCGGCGCGCGGCATCCATCTCCAGGCGCACCCGATCGAGCTCTTCGCGAATGTGGGCCGTCCCCTGGAGGGAGGCCTTCTCGGACTTCCAGATCTCCTCGAGATCCGCGTATTCCTTCTCCAGGCCCCGCAGCGTCTCCTGCAGCGTGGACAGGCGCTTGCGCGTCGCCTCATCGGTCTCCTTCTTCAGCGCTTCCTGCTCGATCTTCAGCTGAATGATGCGCCGGTCGAGCCGGTCGAGCGCCTCGGGCTTGGAGTCGATCTCCATGCGGATGCGCGCGGCCGCCTCATCGATCAGATCGATTGCCTTGTCCGGCAGCTGCCGGTCGGTGATGTAACGGTGCGAGAGTGTCGCGGCCGCCACGATCGCAGGATCGGTGATCTCGACCTTGTGGTGCAGCTCATAGCGCTCCTGCAGGCCGCGCAGGATCGCGATCGTGTCCTCGACCGAGGGCTCGTCGACCAGCACTTTTTGAAAGCGGCGCTCGAGCGCGGCGTCCTTCTCGATGTACTTGCGATACTCATCCAGAGTGGTCGCGCCCACGCAATGCAGCTCGCCGCGTGCGAGCGCGGGTTTGAGCATGTTGCCGGCGTCCATGGCGCCTTCGGCCTTGCCGGCGCCGACCATCGTATGCAACTCATCGATGAACAGGATGACCTGCCCTTCCTGCTTGGCCAGGTCGTTCAGCACGCCCTTCAGGCGCTCTTCGAACTCGCCGCGGAATTTGGCGCCCGCGATGAGCGCGCCCATGTCGAGCGCGAGGATGCGTTTGTTCTTCAGGCCCTCGGGCACTTCGCCGTTGACGATCCGCTGCGCGAGGCCTTCGACAATGGCCGTCTTGCCGACGCCGGGCTCGCCGATGAGCACGGGGTTGTTCTTCGTCCGCCGTTGCAGGACCTGCACCGTGCGCCGGATCTCGTCGTCACGGCCGATCACCGGATCGAGCTTGCCGGAGCTCGCCCGCGCGGTCAGGTCGATGGTGTATTTCTCCAGGGCCTGACGGCTCTCCTCGGCGTTGGGATCGGCGACCTTCTCGCCCCCGCGCACGTCCTCGATCGCTTTTTCGATGGCGCCGCGCACGGCACCGGCGTCCTTGAGAATCTTCGCCAGGCCGCGATCCTCGAACGCTGCCAGCACGAACAGCTCGCTGGAGATGTACTGATCCCCGCGCTGCTGCGCGAGCTTGTCGGTGACGTTGAAGATCCGGTTGAGCTCGTTCGAGACATGCACGTCCCCCGGAGCGCCCGATACCTTCGGGAGCCGTTCGAGGGCGGAGCCGAGCTCCGAGCGCAGCTTGTTGATGTCGACGCCCGCCTTCACCAGCAGCGGCCGCACCGAACCACCCTGGCTGTCCAGCAGCGCCAGCAGCACGTGGGCCGGCTCCATGAACTGGTGGTCGCGCCCGAGCGCCAGCGACTGGGCATCCGCCAGCGCCTGCTGAAAGCGGCTCGTGAGTTTGTCCATCCGCATGGGGACACCTGGAATTCGTTTTTGAGGGAGCTGCGGCGAAGGTGGGGCCAAACCGCAGGCCATTCAAGTGCCTGGCGACGCCCGGTTCGGACCGCGGCGCCCCCTGCCGGGCGGCCCGGCTCCGATCGACTAATGCACGAAGCTCTCGGCCCAGGCGATGACCCCCACCCCCAGGCCAATGAGCGTGACCTGCGCCAGGCTGGTACGTGGATCGGCGCGACGGTGGAGGGCCGGAATCAGCCCCGCGACAGCGATGTAGAGAAAGCCGGCGGCGGCCACCGCCAGCGCATACGGCAGTAGTCCCATCACGCGCCGCAAACCGAAATAGGCCGCGATGCCGCCGAGTACCGCAGCGAGTCCTGTGGCCATGTTCAGGAGCAGCGCCCGGCGCTGTGACATTCCGGAATGGACCAGCAGCACGAAGTCGCCGAGCCGATGCGGAATCTCGTGCGCCGCAACAGCGAAGGTCGTGAGCAGGCCCAACGGCCAGCTCTGCAGAAAAGCCGCTGAGATGAGGATGCCGTCCAGCACGTTGTGGACGCTGTCCCCGATCAGCACCAGCACGCCCGCAGCCTCGTCACGATGCGAATGGTCGTGCCCGTGCTCGTGGAGTTGGCCCCCGCGGTGTTCCCGGCGACCATGGTCGTGCGGGTGGCCGTGCGCCTCCGCGTGGCCGTGCGCCAGCTCGGCGCCCTCCGCCTGACCTTGTTCATGCGAGTGGGCGTGCCGCCAAAGCACGACCTTCTCGATCACGAAAAAGACCCCCAGACCCAGGACGAGCGAGGCGCCAATCCCGTGCGCGCCCGCGGTTCCAACACTCTCCATCGCCTCGGGCAGAAGCGCGAGCAGCGCGGCGCCCAGCAGCGCACCCGTCGCAAAGCTGACCAGGTGGGGCAGGAGACGTGTGCTGGTGCGCTCAGGCAGCAGCAGGAAAGCACTCGCGAAGGCGGCGCTGGCGATGCCGCCGAGCGCTGTGAACACGACGATCCAACCGAGCAGGGGCATTTGCCGATCTTTATGCTTGTTCGAGACCTGATCCGTTCATCGTAGCACGCACGGCAGCTCCCGCCGGGGGGCGGGTCAGCCCAGCCAGATCAGCGCAGCCATGCGGCCGCAGCGACCCTCACGCCGGTAGGAAAAGTACCGTTCCGCATTGGCGTACGTACAGCGGTCTCCGCCTGAGATCGCACGCACTCCGAGCTTCGACAGGCGGTCCCGCGCAAGCGCAGCCAGGTCGCACTGCCACCGCCCTCGGGAATTCGGCACAAAGGCCGAAGCCGCATGGGCATCACCGTCAACGAATGCCGCGCGCACATCTTCGCCCACCTCGAAGTGCCGAACGCCGATTCCAGGCCCCAACCAGGCACAAAGCTCCTCCTCACGCACCCCCATCGACCGAACGGTCGCATCCAACACACCTGCAGCGAGGCCCCGCCAGCCCGCGTGCGCGGCTGCAACGGCGGACCCATCGCGAGCGGCCAGCAGCACCGGAATGCAATCGGCCACCTGGATGACGCACACGCGATCCTCGCGCCGCGTCACCGCCGCGTCCGCGACACGAGGCGCCCCGTCACGATCGAGATCGGCCACCACCACACCGTGAACTTGCTGCAACCACACGGGCTCCGCCGGCAGACGCAGCCGCTGGCGCAACCGGCGCCGGTTCTCCTCGACGGCCTCCGGAGCGTCTCCGACATGAGCTCCCAGATTGAGAGAATCGAATGGCGCCGCACTCACCCCGCCAGTCCGGAGAGCGAACGCGGCATGCACGCGGGCGGGTACGCGCCACGGCGGTTCGATGATCTCGATACCGTTCATGGGTGGCGCCCGTCGGCCTCCAGCGCTGCCAGCAGACGCTCCATGTCGGCAGGCAAAGGGGCGTCCCATTCGACAGCGCGGCCAGTCATGGGGTGCGCCAGCGCCAGATGGGCCGCGTGCAGAGCCTGGCGCCTGAAGGCGTTCAGCTCGTCGCGCAGATCCGGGGTCGATCCCGCCGGCAACCGCCGGCGCCCGCCGTACACTGGATCCCCCACGACGGGGAACCCGACATGAGCCAGGTGCACACGGATCTGGTGCGTGCGGCCCGTCTCGAGCTCGGCTCGAACGAGTGTGTGTCCACGGAATCGCTGTAGCACACGGTAGTGCGTGACGGCGGGTCTGCCATCCGCACGCACCGCCATACGGGTGCGCAGACTGCGGTGACGGCCGATCGGCTCGTCCACTGTACCGCCTGCGGTCATCACTCCCGTACACACCGCAAGGTAGTGCCTGCTGATCTCGCGCTCCGCCAGGGCAGCCACGAGCGCCGTATGAGCCTCTGGCGTCCGCGCAACCACGAGGAGACCGCTCGTGTCCTTGTCGAGCCTGTGAACAATCCCGGCGCGGGGCACGACCGCGAGACTGGGATCGAGCGCCAGCAATGCATTCTGCAGTGTGTGCCGGGAGTTGCCCGCGCCCGGGTGGACCACGAGCCCCGCGGGCTTGTTGATCACGAACATCGCGCGGTCCTTGAAAAGAACTTCGAGCGGAAGCGCTTCGGGCTGCACCTGCGGGTCGGCCTCGAGCCAGGCGTGAATATGGACGCGTTCCCCACCCAGCACTTTGTCCTTGCCGCGGGGTCTGCGCCCGTCCACCTCGACTTCCCCGGCCTCGATCCACCCCTGAAGCCGGGCGCGCGAGTACTGCGGCAGAGCCCGGGCCAGGGCCTGATCGAACCGCAGGCCCGCCAGATCCGGGGTCAGCTCCAGCACGTGGGTGCGGAACTCCCCGCCCGGGTCCATGGTCGGAAGTCGTGCCACGGGATCGGCCTCGGAATTAGCTATACTGGGCTGATTATTTGGCGGAATCACGCGGCGCGAAGCCAACGAAAGGTCCTCATTTGATGTCTGTCTCTGTTCCGCCGCGTCGCGGCGTGCCCGGCTCTTATCTGCTGATCGTGCTGGGCATCCTCCTGCTGGCCCTGGGGGGCTGCCGGTCGCACCGCGACGATCTGACCAAGTCCAGTCCCGAGGTGCTGTACAAGAAGGCCCGAAACAGCCTCACCGCCTACGACTACGCTTCGGCGATCAAGGTCTACGAGCAGCTCACCGCTCGCTACCCCTTCACGCCGCAGGCACGCCAGGCGCGCCTGGACCTGATCTACGCATACTACCGTGCCGGCGAGGCTGAATCCGCCACCGATGCCGCGGACACTTTCGTGCGCGAGAACCCGACGCATCCGCGGGTCGACTACGCCTGGTACATCAAGGGCCTGGTGGACTTCGAGCGCACTCCCAACGGCATGGAACGGCTGTTTCACGCCGACCTCACAAAGCGGCCTCCCACCACGGCGAAGAAGGCATTCACCGCCTTCCGCACCGTCGTGGAGCAGTACCCCAAGAGCGAGTACGCCCACGATGCGCAGCTGCGAATGATCTACCTGCGCAACCGCCTTGCCGACTACGAGGTGCACGTGGCCGAGTACTACATGGAGCGCGGCGCGTTCGTGGCCGCGGCCAACCGTGCCAAGGGCGAGATCGAGCAGTACGACGGTGCCCCGGCAACCCAACAGGCCCTGGCGATCATGATCCAAGCCTACGACCGGCTGAATCTCCCGGATCTCGCCGCGAATGCCCGCAAGGTCTACCAGGCGAACTACTCCGGCCAGGTGAAGGCGGCGACCGCCGAGGTCAAAAGGCACTGGTGGAAGTTCTGGTGACTCTGCCGGCTAGCGCCGGTAGCCGTTGGTGACCGGATAACGCCAGTCCCGTCCGAACGCGCGCCGGCTGACCCGCACGCCCGGGGGAGCCTGGCGGCGCTTGTATTCGTTGCGCTTCACCAGGTCCAGCACGCGCCCGACGGTCGCCCGGTCGAAACCGCGCGCCTGGATCTCGTCGACCGTCAGGTCCTCCTCGATGAACGCTTCGAGAATCGGATCCAGCACGTCGTACGGCGGAAGTGAGTCCGAGTCCTTCTGATCGTGGCGCAGCTCGGCGGACGGCGGGCGGTCGATCACCCGCTGCGGAATGACTCCGCCGAGGGAGTTGCGGTAGGCCGCCAGGCGATACACCAGCAGCTTGCTGCAATCCTTGATGGGCGCGAAGCCTCCGGCCATGTCGCCGTACAACGTGGCGTAACCGACGGCCATCTCGCTCTTGTTGCCGGTGGTCAGCAGCATTCTGCCGGTCTTGTTGGAGATGCCCATGAGCAGCAGCATGCGGCAGCGGGACTGGATGTTCTCCTCGGCCGCATCCGGCTTGCGTCCCGCGAACTCGTCTTTCAGTGTGGCGAGGGTGGCCTCGAACATGCTCTCGATGGACAGCACGCTGTAGCTGACACCCAGTGCGCGTGCTTCCGCCTCGGCGTCGTCCAAGCTCATTTCCGCCGTGTACCGCGAGGGCATCATGACCGCGTGAACGCGCTCAGCTCCGAGAGCGTCCACGGCAATCGCCAGAGTGAGAGCCGAGTCGACGCCGCCCGACAAGCCCATCACGACGCCCGGGAACCCGTGCTTGGTCACGTAGTCCCGGACACCCAGCACCAGCGCGGAGTAGACACTGGCCTCATCGCTGAGCTCCGGTGCAACCTCCCCCGGGGTAGGCAGGACTTTGCGCCCCTGGCGCACGAAGTCCACGGTGTAGGTACCTTCCTGGAAGGCAGGCGCACGCATGACCACGCGGCCCTCTGCATCCATGACGAAAGAGTTGCCGTCGAACACCAATTCGTCCTGGCCCCCGAACAGGTTCACGTACGCCACCGGCAGTCCGACGTCCAATACCCGCTTCTGGATGACCGCTTCGCGCTCCCTCTGCTTGTGCTGCTCGTAGGGGGAGGCGTTGATGACGACGAGCAGCTCGGCGCCGGCGCTGCGCGCCAGCTGCGCCGGCTCCGGCTCCCACATGTCCTCGCAGACGAGGATACCGACACGGAATCCATCGCACTCCGCCACGGTCGGCTGCGCTCCCGCCTGGAAGTAGCGCTTCTCGTCGAACACCTTGTAGTTCGGGAGCTCAGCCTTGCGATGGATAGCGACCACAGAGCCGTCCGCGATCAACGCCGCGGAATTGTAGATACCGGCGCGCGTGTACTCCGGAAAACCGACCAGGACACGTGGGCCGCGCACCTCGTTGCGCACACGCTCCAGCGCGAACTCCGTCTGCAGCCTGAAGCCGCGGTGAAAGAGCAGATCCTCGGGCGGATAGCCCGACAGCGTCAGCTCCGGAAATAGCACGAGGTCCGCGCCAAGTTCGGCGTGCGCGTGCCGCGCCGTCGTGACGACACGCTCGGCATTTCCGTGCACGTCCCCGACCAGCAGGTCGAGTTGCGCCAGCGCGATCCGGAGTGACTGCTTCATCTCTTGCGCGAATGGGGGCAGGGCGCTGATTCTTCCATGGGCTCAGCGGCGGCGCTTGCCCGCTGCGGCTCGCTTGCCCACTACGGGCCGACCCGCGCGCGGCTTGGCCGCCTTGCTACGCCGCGGCGCACCCTTGCCTCGGGTCGCTGCGCCACCTCGCACAGAAGCGCCCTGGCGAGGGGCACCTGCCCGGCCCCTTTTGCCGCCACCACGTGCCGCGCCCCCCTTCGGGGCGCGTCGGCTGGTACCCGCCGCGGCAGCCCTCGATGTTTTGGCCGCTACCTGGACCCTCGGCGGCTTGGCCACCGCAGGCTCCGCGGGCCGATGCGCGGCAGTTGAGCGCATGCGGACGGGACGACTGCGCAGCAGCTCTGCCATGGTCGATCCGAGCTCCGCAGGGGACTTCACCGTACGGACGTTGGCCTTCCTGAAGGCCTCGTACTTGTCCGCGGCAGTTCCCTTGCCCCCGGCGACGATCGCGCCAGCATGGCCCATTCGTTTCCCCGGCGGGGCCGTGACCCCCGCGATGTAAGCCACGACCGGCTTCGTCACGTATTTGTGGATGAAATCGGCCGCGGCCTCCTCATCGCTCCCGCCGATCTCGCCCACCAGAATGATGCCTTCAGTGCCGGGGTCTCGCTCGAACAGCTCCAGCACGTCGATGAAATTCATGCCGCGCACCGGATCGCCGCCGATGCCGACGCAGGTGCTCTGGCCGAGCCCGGCGTTCGTGGTCTGGAAGACGGCCTCGTACGTCAGGGTGCCGGAGCGGGAGACGATGCCGACCGACCCCTTTTTGTGAATGAAGCCGGGCATGATGCCGATCTTGCACTCGCCCGGGGTGATGACCCCCGGACAATTCGGGCCCACCAGACGCGTGCCGCTTCCGGCCAGGACCGCTTTGACACGTACCATGTCGTTGACCGGCACCCCCTCGGTGATGCACACGACCAGCTCGATTCCCGCATCGGCGGCTTCCAGGATCGAGTCGGCCGCCCCGGCCGCCGGCACGTAGATCATGCTTGCGGTTGCACCAGTTTCGCGCACGGCCTCGTGCACCGTATCGAACACAGGCAGGTCCAGATGGGTCTGCCCACCGCGACCGGGCGTGACGCCACCCACCAGCCGCGTGCCGTACGCCAGCGCCTGCTGGGAATGGAAAGTACCCTGCTTGCCGGTAAAGCCCTGACAGATGACGCGCGTGTTTCTGTTGACCAGAATGCTCATGCTCAACCCTTCTTGTTCGCCAGCGACACGACCTTGCGCGCCGCATCAGTCAAATCGGAAGCGGGAGTGATCGTCAGGCCACTCCTGGCGAGTGTTTCCCGTGCTTCCTTCGCATTCGTCCCTTCGAGACGCACCACCACGGGCACGTTGACTCCGACGTTCTTTACGGCGTTGATGACACCGTCAGCGATCAGATCGCACCGCACGATCCCACCGAAGATGTTCACCAGGACGGCGCGGACCTTCGGATTCGAGAGGATGAGCTGGAATGCCGCGGTGACGCGCTCGGCGGTAGCGCCTCCGCCCACGTCCAGGAAATTCGCCGGCTGCCCACCGTGCAGCTTGATCAGATCCATGGTCGCCATCGCCAGCCCGGCGCCGTTCACCATGCACGCGATATCCCCGTCGAGGGAGACGTAGTTCAGGTCGTGCTCGCTGGCCCGGCGCTCCATCGGGTCTTCCTGGCTCGGATCGCGCATGGCCGCCAGATCCGGATGGCGGAAGACCGCGTTCGCGTCGATGTTGATCTTCGCGTCCAGCGCGAGCAGGTGGCCGCCCTTGGTGAGGATCAGGGGATTCACTTCCACCAGGCTCGCATCCTTCTCCACGTAGAGCCGATAGAGCGCGCTGGCAATCGACTGAAACTCCGCGATCTGGGGGCCCTTCAGCCCCAGGCCGAAAGCGATCTGCCGGCACTGGTAGGGCTGCAGGCCGGCGGCCGGGTGCACGTTGACCGTGAGGATCTTCTCCGGCGTGCTTGCGGCCACCTCCTCGATGTCCATGCCGCCCGCGGCGGAGGCAATCAGAGCGATGCGTCCACGCTCGCGGTTCAGCGTCAGGGACACGTAGATCTCCCGATCGATCTCCGACCCGGATTCGACGTATACGCGATCGATCGGCAACCCCTCGGGACCGGTTTGCTTGGTATGCAGGCGCTGCCCGAGCATGCCGGTGGCCGCCGTACGCACGGCCTCGACATCGCGCACGACCTTGACACCCCCCGCCTTGCCACGCCCGCCGGCGTGCACCTGGGCTTTCACCACCCACACCGGGCCGCCCAGCGACTGGGCGACGGCGGCGGCTTCTTCCGCGCTCCCCGCGACACGCCCCGCCGGCACGGGGATTCCGTAACTGCGGAACACTTCCTTGGCCTGATACTCGTGCAGATTCATCGAACCCTCATTTCGTTGCAGACGTCGCCGGCGACCCACAATGGGCCAGCGCTGCGTGCGGCGGCCCAAAAGGGTAGTTTCTGGCCGCCTTTCTCCGCGCGCAAAACGGGCATTTTCCGCGATTTCCGCTAGCCTCGCCAGCGCAGTCCGCGCGCTGCGAGCTGAGTCTCTGTTCCACCGCCGCGAAGGTGTTAAAGTCGCGCCGGTTTTTTGCGGCCTTCCCCGAATGCCGGCCATCCCTGCGTCCGCACCCTCCGCACCCAGCGATCTTGCCTGGCGCGTCGTCGGGCTCCTCAACCTGTATCGGTTGCTGGTGCCTGTCGTCCTCGTGTCTACGCAGCTGCTGGGCAGGTTCGAGTGGTCGCTGACGCCGACGGACACGCCGCTTTTCCTGTCGGCCTGCGTCGCCTACTTCACCGTCGCCGTCATGCTGATCGTCGCGCGGCGCCTGGACTGGTCGAGCCTGCGCATCGTCGCGCTCGTGAATGCGAGCGTCGATGCCATCGC
>Ga0070681_10004192_pt1 | contig 13657 bp, 11 predicted proteins | sample KBSC83BmetaG_FD_65650 | JGI IMG/M metagenome (GOLD analysis project Ga0070681, IMG submission 65650) | Corn rhizosphere microbial communities from Kellogg Biological Station, Michigan, USA - KBS C8-3B metaG | ecosystem: Host-associated > Plants > Roots > Rhizosphere | place: USA: Michigan... | reverse complement strand
GCATGCGCTGATTCTACAGCGTTTTCGTGGCCGACGACGGGTGCATCACGAGGCCTGCCCTAGCGCCAGATGCAACCAGGCCCGTTCGCACAATCACCGCCGTCGTTGCCCGGCACTGTCCAGATAGGACGTGGAGGGTCCTCTGGCGAGGACGAGCATCCTCCATCGGTGTGCTAGAGCAACCCGCGTTTGGCCGCCCAGGCCACGGCGGTGATGGCGGCGGGGACATCGAGCTGGTCGCAGATCGCCCGGATCCGCCGACGTAGGGTGCGCTCAGATACAGCGAGGCGTCGTGCCACGGCTTCGAGGGGAAGACCCTGGGCGAGTAGAGCGAGCAGGCGTAGGTCATCTTCGCCCAGCATGCCTGGCCGCGTGACGGTCATCGGCATCGGCCACTCCTTCGGATCCTCTGCCGCATCAGGTATCGGCTGCGCTGCGCACGATCATTAGGGCAGGCGGACTGGACGGGCCCGGACCGGGCCCGTCCAGCGTCCGGTTAGAAGTTGAACTGGTCTATGTTGCCGGCATTGAAGACGGTCGGGTCGCCGAGCAGCACTTCGCCCTTGTCCCCGATGGTGAACTTGCCGAGGTCCCCGGCGGTGAAGGTCTCACCCTTGGCGCCGGTGATGATTCCGGAGGCCAGGTTCGCCGCGGCGTACCCGGCGAGCTCGCCGAGCTTGCCCGGGTCCCACAGCTCGAACGCCTGCACCGTGCCGTCCTTGACGTACTGGCGCATGTCGTTGGGGGTACCCAGGCCGACCAGCTGTACCTTGCCCTTGTACTGCGAACCCGACAGGTACTGCGCGGCCGCCTTGATGCCGACGGTGGTCGGGGCGATGATGCCCTTGAGGTTCGGGTCGGCCTGCAGCAGGCCCTGGGTCTCCTGGAACGACTTCTGGGCGTCGTCGTTGCCGTACGCGGTCTTGACGAGCTTCATGTTGGCGTACTTCGGGTCCTTCAGCTCATCCTGCATGAACCCGATCCAGGTGTTCTGGTTCGTCGCGGTCTGCGCCGCGGACAGGATCGCGATGTCACCGGTGTAGTTGAGTTCTTTGGCTAGCAACTGCACTTCGCTGCGGCCGATCGCCTCGGCGCTGGCCTGGTTGACGAAGACCTGTCGGCAATCCGGGTTGGTGTCGGAGTCGTAGGTGACCACCGCGATCTTCGCGGCCATCGCCTGCTTCAGGCCGGTACACATCGCACCGGGGTCCTGCGCAGATACCACGATCGCGTTCTGGCCCTGCTGGACAAGAGTGTTGACGTAGGAGACCTGGCCGGCGGTGTCGGTGGCGCTGGAGGTACCTACCTCCTTGTACACGCCGCCGACCGCGTCGACCGCCTTCTTTCCGCCGGTGTCGGAAGTGGTGAAGTACGGGTTGTTCACCGCCTTCGGCAGGAAGGCGATCTTCAGGCCGGACTTGAGTTGCCCGTTGGGGTTGGCCGAGGCGCCGGCGGCGGGGCCGCCCGAGGAGTTGGTGGTTGAGCTCTTGGTGGTGCCGCCGCAGCCGGACAGGGCTATGGCCAGGATCGCGGCGCCGGCGGCGGCGACCGCGAAGCGCCTACCCGGCGCGGTGAGCCGGAACGTCATGCTCGTTCCCTTCGAAGTGGGGGTGTAAGGGGGTTCAGTGGTGCGGGGTGCGTCAGGTACCGGGGATGTCCGGCGCGGTCGCGGCCCCGGGGGCGGGTGCGGCGGATCTGCGTCGTCGCACCGCGTCTCGGATCTGCCGCGCCACGCGTGGCCCGAGCACCGAGATGACCAGCAGGATGCCGGTCACGACGATCTGCGACTGGGCCGAGACGTCGGCCAGGCTCATCAGGTTCTGCAAGGTACCCAGCAGGAACACACCCGCGACGGCGCCGCCGATGGTGCCTTTGCCACCGTCGAAGTCGATGCCGCCGAGCAACACCGCGGCGATGACCGACAACTCCAGACCTGTCGCGTTGTCGTAGCGCGCACTCGCGTAGTGCAGCGTCCAGACCACGCCGGCCAGACCTGCGACCGTGCCAGTCAGGACAAACATGACCAGCTTGAGGCGCTTGACGCGGATGCCGGCGAAGTAGGCCGCCTCACGGTTGGCGCCGATGGCGAACAGGGATCGACCGATCGGGGTGGCGTGCAGTGTCACGGCCGCGGCCAGCAGCAGGACCGCGTAGAGCACGAAGGTGTACGGAATCGGTGTTGTTCCGATGCGGCCGGCGCCGAGGTTCAGGTAGTTCTGCGGGAAGTCGGTGACCGCGTTGGCGCCGAGGATGATCTGCGCCAGTCCTCGGTAGGCGGCGAGGGTACCGATGGTGACGGCTAGCGATGGCAGGCCGAGTCTGGTGACGAGCAGCCCGTTGAGCAGGCCGCCGGCCGCGCCAACCAGGATGCAGAACGGGATGATGTACTCGATGGGCCAGTTCGCGTTCCACAGCGCGCCCATCAGCGCGCTGGACAGGCCCGCCATCGACCCCACCGACAGGTCGACCTCGCCGGCCACCACGAGCATCGTCATGGGCAGCGCCACGAGCGCGACGGCCATGGTGTTGCCGATGAGGAAGGACAGGTTGATGGTCGCGCCGAAGTTGTCGACGCCCGCGAACCCGTAGACCAGGACCGCGGCCAGCAGCAGGGCGACGACGACGTCCCACCGGACCAGCCCACCCAGCCGGGCAGTTGCCACCCCCGCCCAGGGTCCCGCCCCATCCCGACGCTCAGCCATGGCGGACGTTCCTCCTCCGCAGGACGTTGGCCACCCGCAGCGCGACGAGCCGGTCTACCGCGATCGCGGCCAGCAGCAGGAACCCGTCGATCGCGCCCTCCCAGGACGAACTGACCCCGAGGCTGGGCAGCACGCTGTTGATGGTGGTCAGCAGCAGCGCGCCCAGGGCCGCGCCGTAAACGCTGCCGGATCCGCCGGTGAAGGCGACGCCGCCGACCACCACGGCGCTGACCACCGTCAGCTCGTAGCCGCTGCCGGTGCCGGAGTCGACGTTGCCGAACCGGGCGAGGTACAGTGCGCCGCCGAGGCCGGCTAACGCTCCACAGAGGACGTACGCCGCGGTGATCCGTTTGCGGATCGGCAGCCCGGCCAGCCGTGCCGCCTCCGTGTTGGAGCCGATTGCGTAGAACTCCCTGCCGCCGCGGTAGGAGCGTAGGTAGAAGGCCAGCGCGATGAGTACCGCCAACCCGATGATCGCCAGGTAGGGCAGGAAGAACGGACCGCCGTGCCCGAGTGTGACGAACCCGGCCGGAAGGTCGTGGGCGACGATCTCCCGGGAGCCGACCCAGATCGAGTCCAACCCGCGGATGATGTACAGGGTGCCGAGCGTGACCACCAGGGACGGCACTCGGCCGAAGCTGACCAGGCTGCCGTTGACCACGCCGAGCCCGGCGCCCAGCGAGACCGCGATGAGGATCCCGACCAACGGGCTGCCCCCGCCACGCAGGTAGTCACCGCCGGCAAACGCACAGATGCCCAGGGTGGAGCCGACCGACAGGTCGACGTTGCGGGTAATGACCACGCTGGCCTGGCCGGCGGCGACGATGACCAGGATCGCCGCGTTGAGCAGCAGGTCCTTCACCCCCTGGCCGGACAGGAACCGATGGTTGCCGACCTCGGTGCCGGCGACGAGCACGGCGAGGATGACCAGCAGGGCCAGTTCCCGGATACGCAGCACCCGGTCGACGAGGCGCTTCGAGCCGGGCACGCCGATCTCCGTGGCGGGCGCGCGGCGGGCGACGGCGGTCATGCGACCGCCGCCTGCCCGGTGGCGGCGGCCATCACGGACTCCTCGGTCGCGTCCGCTCTCGCGATCTCGGCGACCAGCCGACCCTCCCGCATGACCAGGACCCGGTCGGCCATGCCGAGTACCTCGGGCAGGTCTGAGGAGATCATGAGGACGGCCAGTCCGCGGCCGGCGAGTTCGGACAGCAGCCGGTGCACCTCGGCCTTGGTGCCCACGTCGATGCCGCGTGTCGGCTCGTCGACGATCAGGACGGCCGGCTGGGTGGCCAGCCATTTGGCGAGGACCACCTTCTGTTGGTTGCCGCCGGAGAGCAGGCCGACAGCATCGGACAGCCGGCCGTACTTCAACTGCAGGCGCAGAGCCCAGTCGGCGGCCCGGCTGCGTTCGCGTCGGCGGTTCATCAGGCCGCCGCGGTGCAATGTGCGCAGTTGGGTCAGCCCGAGGTTGCGCTCGATCGACAGGTCCATGACGAGGCCCTGTGCGCGGCGGTCCTCGGGTACCAGCGCGACGCCGGCGGCCATCGCCCGGGTCGGCGAGCCGGGCGGCAACGGCGTGCCGGCGAGTGTCACCGAGCCGGCGTCCCACCGGTCCACGCCGAAGATCGCCCGGGCGACCTCGGTACGGCCGGCGCCGATCAGTCCCGCCAGTGCGACGATCTCGCCGCGGCGGACCTCGAAGGAGACGTCGGTGAACACGCCCTCCCGGGTCAGCCGGTCCACCCGTAGCGCCACCTCGCCGATCGGCGCGTCGGCCTTCGGGTACAGCGTGTCCAGGGCCCGCCCGACCATGCGGCGGATCAGGTCGTCCGGGGTTAGGCCGGCGACCGGTTCGCTGGCGATCAGCTGTCCGTCGCGCAGGGTCGTGACGCGCTGGCAGAGCGCGAAAACCTCCTCCAGCCGGTGCGAGATGAACAGCACGGCCGCTCCGTCGCGGCGCAGCGCCTCGGCGACGGCGAATAGTCGCTTCACCTCGTCGGGGGTCAGCGCGGCGGTCGGTTCGTCCATGATGAGCACCCGGGCCTGCAGCGACAACGCCTTGGCGATCTCCACCATCTGCTGATCGGCGATGGACAGCCCGCGAGCCGGTGCGGCCGGGTTCAGGGCAACGCCCAGACGCTCGAACAGCCGTGCGCCCTCAAGGTGCATCGCGCGCCGGTCGATGCGACGCACCCCCGCGCGGGGTTGGCGGCCCATAAAGATGTTCTCCGCGACCGACAGGTCCGGGAACAGCGTCGGCTCCTGGTAGATGACCGCCACACCCGCGTCGCGGGCGGCGCCGGGTCCGGTGAAGCTGGCCGGTTGTCCGTCGAGCAGAAGTCGGCCGGTGTCCGGTCGGTACACCCCGGAGAGAATCTTCACCAGGGTGGACTTGCCCGCACCGTTCTCCCCGGCCAGCCCGTGCGCCTCACCGGCGAACAGTTCCAACGACACGTCGGACAGCGCCCGCGTCGAGCCGAAGGACTTGCTGACGCCGCGCAGCGCGACCGCCGGCGCGGGAGCGGCTGCGGCCGCGGTCATGACCGACGCTCCACGGATGGCCGCCCTCCATAAAGCTGGAATGTTTCAAGACCACGACGCCGGAAGTCCACCGTGCCCCGCTACCGGGGCTTCCGGCCCTTTCCCCGCAAGCCGAGGAGCCACACGCGATGATGTGAATCGTTTCATCCGCGTGAGCCGACACTAGTGTCCTGTTACACGAGTGTCAATAGGTCGACGTTGCCGAGACCCAGCTGAAACGTCTCGCCGGTCAGGCGTGCGCGACCAGGGTGGAGCCGCGCACCACGAGTTCCGGCTGGAAGACCACCCGCTGGTGGCTATGGCTACGGGCGGCTTCGCCGGTCTCTTCCATGAGGAGTTGGGCGGCCGTCTGACCCATCCGGAACGCGGGCTGGCGGACCGAGGTGAGTGGCACGGCCGCCCCGGCGGCGAATTCGATGTCGTCGTAGCCGACGATCGACATGTCACGCGGTACCCGTACCCCGGCGGTGAACATCGCCTGCAGGACGCCGAGGGCGACCAGATCGTTGACGCAGAACACGGCGGTCGGCCGGTGGGCCAGGCCGAGCAGCCGCGAGCCGCCGTCGCGCCCGGCGGCGACGGTCATCTGCTCCGCCTCGAGAACGGTCAACGCCGACTCCGGCAGTCCGGCCTCCGCTATGACACCGCGCGCGCCGGCGAGCCGGTCTCGGCACTGGGCCAAGGAGAACGGGCCGCTGATGTAGGCAATCTGCTGATGCCCGGCCCGGACGAGATGCTGTAACGCCAGGCCGCCACCTGCCACGTCGTCCACCGAGACCGAGCACGACTGCTCGTCGGGACTGACCCGGTCGACCAGGACGTAGGGAATCCGGTGCCGGCGGAACGCGGCGAGGTTGGCGCCGTTCGCGTCGGCCGGGGTGATCAGCACGCCGCGCACCCGCTGCTCGGCGAACAGCGACAGGTACAGCGCCTCCTCCGCCGGATCCTGGCCGCTGTTGCACAACGTCACGCCCAGCCCGGCCGCCCGGGCGGCACGCTCCGCACCCCGTGCCACGTCGACGAAGAAGGGGTTGCCCATGTCCAGCACGAGCAGGCCCATCATCCGGCTGTGGCCGGCACGCAAGTGGCGCGCCGACTCGCTGCGCACGTACCCGAGTTCGTGGATGACCGCGGTCACCCTGGCCCGCACATCCGCGGACACCGTTTCCGGCCGGTTGATCACGTTCGACACGGTGCCGACCGCGACGCCGGCATGACGCGCGACGTCCTTGATGCTGATCATCGGGCCCTTGCCCTTCGCTGTTGGCCAGAAGCGGCCGGCTTCTTGACGCTGCTGGCGGTGGAGCCTAGCATAAGTCCGCTGTGAAACGATTCATACACCGGCCTTCAGATGTCTAGCCGAGCGGCGCCCCACCGACGCCACCGGAGCGGGAGCGGGTACCCATGGTTGACACCTCCAGCGTCATCTCCGCGTTGGCCGCACAGCGGATCGAGTTGCCGTCATGGGCATTCGGCAACTCCGGGACCCGGTTCAAGGTGTTCGCACAGCCGGGTGTGCCACGGGACCCGTACGAGAAGATCGCCGACGCCGCCCAGGTGCACCGTTTCACCGGCGCCGCGCCCACCGTCTCGCTGCACATCCCGTGGGACAAGGTGAGCGACTACAACAAGCTCGGCAAGCACGCTGAAGAGCTCGGCGTGGCCATCGGCGTCATCAACTCCAACACCTTCCAGGACGACGACTACAAGCTCGGCAGCGTCACCCACCCCGATGAGCGGGTACGCCGCAAGGCCATCGACCACCTCTTCGAGTGCATCGACATCATGTACGCCACTGGCTCGCGCGACCTGAAGCTGTGGTTCGCCGACGGCACCAACTACCCAGGGCAGGACGACATCCGCTCCCGCCAGGACCGTCTGGCCGACTCACTGTCCACGGTGTACGAGCGACTCGGCGACGGGCAGCGGATGCTGCTCGAGTACAAGCTGTTCGAACCGGCCTTCTACCACACGGACGTCCCGGACTGGGGCACCTCCTACGCCCACTGCCTCAGGTTGGGTGACAAGGCGAAGGTCGTCGTCGACACCGGCCACCACGCTCCCGGTACGAACATCGAGTTCATCGTTGCGTTCCTGCTGCGCGAAGGAAGGTTGGGCGCGTTCGACTTCAACTCCCGCTTCTACGCCGACGACGACCTGATGGTCGGCGCCGCCGACCCGTTCCAGCTGTTCCGCATCATGCACGAGGTGGCCCGGGGCGGCGGCCTGGATGCCGGCTCCGGGGTGAACTTCATGCTCGACCAGTGCCACAACATCGAGCCGAAGATCCCCGGTCAGATCCGGTCGGTGATAAACGTCCAGGAGGCGACCGCCAAGGCGCTGCTGGTGGACTGGCCCGCGCTGTCGGCCGCGCAGCACGCAGGCGACGTTCTGGCCGCCAACGCCGCGCTGATGGACGCCTACAACACCGACGTGCGGCCATTGCTGGCCGACCTTCGCGAGCGTCAGGGCCTGGACCCCGACCCGATGGCTGCCTACGCCCGGTCCGGCTATGCCGACCAGATCGCCAGCGACCGTGTGGGTGGGCAGCAGTCCGGTTGGGGAGCCTGAGTGTCCACCGTGGACGAGCTTCTGGCCCGCTCGAACCGGCTGGGTGCGGATCCCCGCAACACCAACTACGCCGGCGGCAACACCTCCGCCAAGGCAACCGCGACCGACCCCGTCACCGGGGGCCCGGTGGAGCTGCTGTGGGTAAAGGGCTCCGGCGGCGACCTGGGTACGCTGACCGAGAACGGCCTGGCGGTGCTGCGGGTGGACCGCCTGCGGGCCCTGGCCGATGTCTATCCGGGCGTCGAGCGCGAGGACGACATGGTCGGCGCGTTCGACTTCTGCCTGCACGGGCGCGGCGGCGCCGCCCCGTCCATCGACACCGCGATGCACGGACTCGTCGATGCCGCCCACGTGGACCACCTCCACCCCGACTCCGGTATCGCGCTGGCCACCGCCGTGGACGGGGAGAAGCTGACCAAGGAGTGCTTCGGCGACCGGGTGGTGTGGGTACCGTGGCGGCGGCCGGGCTTCCAGCTCGGCCTGGACATCGCGGCTGTGAAGGCGGCTTACCCACAGGCGATCGGGGTCATCCTCGGCGGCCACGGCATCACCGCCTGGGGCAAGACCTCGGACGAGTGCGAGGCCCGGTCCCTGGACATCATCCGCACGGCTGCGGCGTTCATCGCCGAGCGGGGTCGACCGGAGCCGTTCGGGCCTGTACTGCCCGGCCGCGCACCGCTGTCCGATGTGGAGCGGCGTCGCGAGCGGGCGGCCGCACTGTTCCCGGTCATCCGCGGTCTCGTTTCCACCGACCGGCCGCAGGTCGGTCACTACACCGACTCCGGTGTGGTGCTCGACTTCCTGTCCCGCGCCGAGCACCCGAGGCTCGCGGCATTGGGCACCTCTTGCCCGGACCACTTCCTGCGCACCAAGGTCCGCCCCCTCGTCGTCGACCTGGCCGCCGACGCATCCGTACCCGACGTCATCGCCCGCCTCAAGGAACTCCACGACCAGTACCGGGCCGACTACGCCGCCTACTACCAGCGGCACGCCACCCCCGACTCGCCGCCGATGCGTGGGGCCGACCCGACCGTCGTGCTGGTTCCCGGCGTCGGCATGTTCTCCTTCGGCGCCAACAAGCAGACCGCCCGCGTCGCCGGTGAGTTCTACGTCAACGCCATCAACGTCATGCGCGGCGCCGAGGCGGTCTCCAGCTACTCCCCCATTCCCGAGTCGGAGAAGTTCCGCATCGAGTACTGGGCGCTGGAGGAAGCCAAGCTGCTGCGCATGCCCAAGCCCAAGCCCCTCGCGACCCGGGTCGCGTTCGTCACCGGTGCGGGCTCTGGTATCGGCCGGGCGATCGCGCACCGGCTGGCAGCCGAGGGCGCCTGCGTCATCGTCGCCGACCGCGACGCCGATTCGGCCACGACCGTCGCCGCCGAACTCGGCGATGCCGACACCGCGGTCGCGGTCACCGTCGACGTCACCGACGAGGCCGCCGTAGGCGCCGCGCTGCGCGACGCGGTACTCGCCTTCGGCGGGGTGGACCTCGTGGTCAACAACGCCGGCCTGTCCATCTCCAAGCCGCTACTGGAAACGTCCACACAGGACTGGGATGTCCAGCACGACGTCATGGCCCGCGGCTCCTTCCTGGTCTCCCGCGAGGCGGCCCGTATCCTCATCGGTCAGCGCATGGGCGGGGACATCGTCTACATCGCCAGCAAGAACAGCCTGTTTGCCGGCCCCAACAACGTCGCCTACGGCGCGGCAAAGGCCGACCAGGCCCACCAGGTCAGGCTGCTCGCCGCCGAACTCGGCGAACACGGCATCCGGGTCAACGGCATCAACCCCGACGGCGTGGTACGCGGCTCCGGCATCTTCGCCGGCGGCTGGGGCGCCCAGCGCGCCGCCGTCTACGGCGTCAAGGAGGAGGACCTGGGCGCCTTCTACGCCCAGCGCACCCTACTCAAGCGTGAGGTACTTCCCGAACATGTCGCGGGCGCCGTCTTCGCGCTGACCGCCGGCGACCTGTCACACACCACCGGCCTGCACATCCCGGTCGACGCCGGCGTCGCGGCCGCCTTCCTGCGATGACGCGAACCTACGCGGCCGTCGACCTCGGAGCATCCAGCGGCCGGGTCATGGTCGGCCGCTGCGGGCCGTCCACATTGGACCTCAGCGAGGTGTACCGGTTCGACAACGAACCGGTACAGCTTCCCGACGGGCTGCACTGGGACATCGTCGGCCTGTACCGGCAGACCCTCACCGGTCTGCACCACGCCGGAAACGTCCACTCCGCCGGCATCGACTCCTGGGCCATCGACTACGGTCTGCTCGACCGCACCGGCACGCTGCTCGGACTGCCCTACCACTACCGTGACAGGCGCACCGAAGGCCTCCCGGCGGTGCACCACTATCTGGTCACCGGAATCCAGCACCTGCCGTTCAACACCATCTACCAACTGCTGGCCGAACCGGCCGAGCGGCTGACCGCCGCGCAGACCCTCCTGCTCATTCCCGATCTGCTCGCCTACTGGCTGACCGGACGGGTCGGCGCCGAACGCACCAATGTCTCCACCACCGCCCTCTACGACGTCAACGACGGCGACTGGGCCACGACGCTGATCGAACGGATCGGCCTACCACGCCGCCTGTTCCCCGTCCTGCGAGAGCCAGGCGACATCATCGGGTCGCTACTCGAACAGACCGGACTGGACCTCCCGCTGATCGCGGTCGCCTCCCACGACACCGCCTCCGCCGTGCTTGCTATACCCGCAACCGACGCCGACTTCGCCTACATCGCAACCGGCACGTGGTCGCTGGCCGGCGTGGAACTCGACGCGCCGGTGCTCACCGAGGCCAGCCGCCGGGCGAACTTCACCAACGAGACCGGTGTCGACGGCACCATCCGGTACCTGCGCAACATCATGGGCCTGTGGCTGCTGCAAGAGTGCCAGCGCGTCTGGCAGGAGCCGGACACCGCAGCCCTGGTCGCCGCCGCCGCCGACGCGCCACCGTTTGCCGCCGTCGTCGACCCCGACGACCCGACCTTCCTGTCCCCCGGCGACATGCCCGCCCGCATCGACGCGTACTGCCTCCGCACGGGCCAGCGGCCGCCGACCAGCCGGCGGGCCTACGTGCGGTGCATCCTGGAGAGCCTCGCCCTGGCGCACCGGGCCGCGGTACGGGACGCGGGCCGGCTGTCCGGCCACGACATCCACGTCGTGCACCTGGTCGGCGGCGGCGCCCGTAACGCCCTGCTCTGTCAACTGACTGCGGACGCCACCGAGCTGCCGGTGGTCGCCGGTCCGGACGAGGCCACCGCTCTGGGTAACGTACTCATCCAGCACCGGGTCAACGGCGGCCCCGCCGATCTGTCGGCCATGCGCCACCTGGTCGCCACCACCCAGGCCCTCCAGATCTACGCACCCATCGGTGATGCGACCCGGTGGGACAAGGCAGCGGCCCTGATCGGCAGGGACTAGCCGGTGCGTGTCGGGTTGTTCGTCACCTGCTTCAACGACACCCTGTTTCCCGGCGTCGGCAAGGCCACCGTGGCCGTACTCGAGCGGCTCGGCGTGGAGGTGGACTTCCCGGCGGCGCAGACCTGCTGCGGCCAGATGCATTTCAACTCCGGGTACCGCGCGGCCTGCGTGCCGCTCGTGCGCCACTTCGCCGACGTGTTCGCCGGGTACGAGGCGGTGGTCACCCCGTCGGCGTCCTGCGCGGCGATGGTGCGACACCACCACGGCACGGTGGACCCGGACGTCACCGTCCCGCCGGTGTACGAGCTGACCGAGTTCCTCGTCGACGTCCTGGGCGTGATCGACGTCGGCGCCTACTTCCCGCACACCGTCGCGCTGCACCGCACCTGCCATTCGCTGCGCCTGCTGCGGATCGGCGACCGTCCGGACCGGCTGCTGTCGGCGGTGGACGGGCTGGAACTGGTGGAGCTGCGGGCGCCGGCCGAGTGCTGCGGGTTCGGCGGTACGTTCAGCGTGAAGAACTCGGACACCTCGGTGGCGATGGGCAACGACAAGGTCGAGGACGTTCTGGGTACCGGCGCCGAGGTGCTGGCCTCCGCGGACACCTCGTGCCTGATGCACCTCGGCGGGCTGCTGTCGCGCCGGGGCTCCCCGGTGCGCACCATGCACCTCGCGGAGATCCTGGCGGCGACCCGATGAGTACGCCAACTTTTCTGGGGATGCCACCGTTCCCGACTACCGCGCGGGAAGCCCTCAAGGACGGTCAACTGCGCGCCAACCTCGGCCGCGCCACCGCGACGATCCGGGACAAGCGGCTACGCGCGATCGGGGAGCTGCCCGACTGGGAGGCGCTGCGCGAAACCGGCGCCGCCATCAAGGACGACGTGCTGGCCCGGCTGCCCGAGCTCCTCCTCCAACTGGAGGCCAACGTCACGAGGGCCGGCGGTACCGTGCACTGGGCCCGCGACGCGGCCGACGCCAACCGGATCGTCGCCGACATCGTCAAGCGGCACGAGGCGACCGAGGTCGTGAAGGTCAAGTCGATGGCGACCCAGGAGATCGAGCTGAACGCCGCCCTCGAAGACGAGGGCATCGACGTGTGGGAGACCGACCTCGCCGAGTTGATCGTCCAATTAGGACACGACCTGCCCAGTCACATCCTGGTACCGGCGATCCACCGCAACCGCACCGAGATCCGCGACATCTTCCTGCGCGAGATGGCCGCGGCCGGCCGGCCCGCGCCGGTCGACCTGACCGACGAACCCGCGGCGCTCGCCGAGGCCGCGAGGCTGCACCTGCGGGAGAAGTTCCTGCGCGCCAGGGTCGCGGTCTCCGGCGGCAACTTCGCCGTCGCCGATACCGGCACCATCGTGGTACTGGAGTCCGAGGGCAACGGCCGGATGTGCCTGACCCTGCCCGAGGTGCTGGTCACCGTGCTGGGCATCGAGAAGCTCGTACCCACCTGGGCCGACCTCGAAGTCTTCCTGCAACTGCTGCCCCGCTCCTCGACCGCGGAACGGATGAACCCGTACACCTCGATGTGGACCGGCGTCACGCCGGGCGACGGGCCGCAGGAGTTCCACCTGGTCCTGCTCGACAACGGCCGTACCGGCACCCTCGCCGATCCGGTCGGACGCCAGGCGCTGCGCTGCATCCGCTGCTCCGCCTGCCTCAACGTCTGCCCCGTCTACGCGCGTACCGGCGGCCGGGCCTACGGCTCCGCGTACCCCGGCCCGATCGGCGCGATCCTCACCCCGCAACTGCGCGGCATCAACCAGCACAGGGTCGACGAGCAGACCGCGTCGCTGCCGTTCGCGTCCAGCCTGTGCGGCGCGTGCTTCGACGCCTGCCCGGTACGCATCGACATCCCCGAGGTACTGGTGCACCTGCGGGCCAAGGTGGTCGAACAGCAGCACGGGCACCTCGGCGAGCGTGCCCTGATGGCCGCGGCCGGCGCGACCTTCGCCCGGCCCGGCCGGTTGGCCGCCGCCGAACGCTTCGGCGGCGCCGTGCTCGGCGGCGCCCGCCGGTTGCGCCTGCGCGGCCCCGGCTGGGTACACGCCTGGTTCGGCGCCCGCGACCTGACCCCGCCCGCCCGCGAGTCCTTCCGCACCTGGTGGAGGAAGCGTGTCCACTAAGGACGAAATCCTGGCCCGGATCAACGAAGCCCTCGTCGACCGGCCGCGGACCGCCCCGCCACCGCGCGACTACCACCGGACGCTCGACCGCGGCACCGACGTGGTCGAACTGTTCGCGCAGCGCGCGGCCGACTACCGGGCCACCATCCACCGGACCGACGCGGCCGGGCTGCCGGCCGCCATCGCCGCCGCGGCCGGCGGGCGCCGGCTGGCCGTCCCGGCCGGGATTCCGCCGGCCTGGACCGCCGGGCTGGACACCGTCGCGGACGATCCGCCG
>Ga0070681_10004183_pt1 | contig 13665 bp, 13 predicted proteins | sample KBSC83BmetaG_FD_65650 | JGI IMG/M metagenome (GOLD analysis project Ga0070681, IMG submission 65650) | Corn rhizosphere microbial communities from Kellogg Biological Station, Michigan, USA - KBS C8-3B metaG | ecosystem: Host-associated > Plants > Roots > Rhizosphere | place: USA: Michigan... | reverse complement strand
ACGTTCCGGCGCCGTGCCCGACGGGTGGGGCGGCGAGGACTACCGGTTTCGCCTCAGGAGACTTGCTTGAGCGGCGTGACCGACGCGACCTTCGAGCCGCGCGCGGCCAGCTCGATCGCGTGCGCCACGATGGCGTGGGCGATGCGCGACTTGGGGGCGCGCGCGAGCGCGTGCTCTCCGTCGTCGTCGTAGATCGTGACCTCGTTCTCGTCCTTGCCCACGGCGTGCTGCACGAGGTTCGCGACGATCATCGGGATCTTCTTGCGCGCCCGCTTCTCCTGGGCGTAGCGCGCCACGTCCTCGCTCTCCGCCGCGAAGCCCACGCAGAAGGGGCCGCCGGGGATGGCGGCGACGTACGCGAGGATGTCCTCGGTGGGCTTCAGCTTGAGCTCGATCGCCTCCGCGGACTTCTTGAGCTTGCGGCTCGCGGCGGCCACCGGCGTGTAGTCGGCGACCGCGGCCACGCCGAAGAAGAAATCGCTGCCGGCGACGTGGGCCTTCACCGCGTTCAGCATCTCCGCGGCGCTCGTCACGTAGACGAAGTGCGCGGCGGTGGGGGGTACCAACGCGGTGGGGCCGCTCACCAGGGTCACGTCGGCGCCCAGGGCGCCCGCCGCTTCCGCGATCGCATAGCCCATCTTGCCGGACGAGAGGTTGGTGATGCCGCGCACCGTGTCGATCGCCTCGAAGGTCGGGCCGGCGGTGACCAGCACCTTGCGGCCCGCGAGCTTGCGGGGCGCGAGGAAATTGCGCACCGCCTCCAGCAGCTCCTCGGGCTCGAGCATGCGGCCCATGCCCACTTCGCCGCACGCCTGGTCGCCCGCCGCGGGGCCGAGCACCGCGACGCCGTCGCCGCGCAGCAGCGCCACGTTGCGCTGGGTGGCGGGGTTGTCCCACATCTCGCGGTTCATCGCGGGGGCCACGAGCAGCGGGCAGTCGCGCGCGAGGCAGGTCGTGGAGAGCAGGTCGTCGGCGAGGCCGTGGGCGAGCTTGGCGAGGAAGTCCGCGCTGGCCGGTGCCACGACGATCGCATCCGCGCCGCGCGAGAGCTCGATGTGCGCCATGCCGTTCGGAAAGCTCGCGTCCCACAGGTCCGTCACCACCGGCTGCCCGGTGAGCGCCTGGAAGGTGGCGGGCGTGACGAAACGCGTGGCCGCGCCGGTCATCGCGACGCGCACCTCGACGTTATTCCGCATGAGGAGCCGGGCGAGCTCGGCGGCCTTGTAGGCGGCGATGCCCCCGGTCACCCCGAGCAATATGCGCTGGCGCGCAGCGGTATCCATCGAACCATTCTACCCACGACCCCCGAGGCTTGCATGACCCCGGCCATGTCGCCGCTCGCCGAGCGGCCCAGAGAACGATTGCTCGCCCACGGCGCCCAGGCCCTGTCGGACGCGGAGCTGGTGGCCCTCTTCCTTGGCACCGGCACGCGCGGCCGCAGCGCCCTGGCGGTGGCGCGCGACCTGCTCGGCCGTTTCGGGCGCATCTCGCGCCTGCTCGCCGCGGCGCGCGCCGAGGTGGTCGCGGTGCCCGGCGTGGGCGAGGCGCGCTCGGCGCAGATCGCCGCCGTGATGGAGCTCGCGCGCCGCGCGCTCGCCGAGGAAATGGCGGTGCGCGATTGCCTCGCCTCGCCCGCCGCCGTGCGCGGCTACCTCAGGCTCGCCATGCAGCACCTCGGCCACGAGTGCTTCTACTGCGTGTTCCTGGATGCGCAGAACCGCGTCATCGCCGCCGAGGAGCTCTTCCGCGGCACGCTCACCCAGACCTCCGTCTACCCGCGCGAGGTGGTGAAGCACGCCCTCGCGCGGAACGCCGCGGCGCTGATCCTCGCGCACAACCATCCCTCGGGCGTGGCGGAGCCCAGCCTGCAGGACCAGGCGCTCACCCGCACGCTCGCCGAGGCGCTCGCGCTCGTGGACGTGAAGGTGCTGGACCACTTCATCGTCGTGCCGGGCGCCTGCCTCTCGTTCGCCGAGCGCGGGCTGCTCTAGCGGCGCAGCAGCTCGAGCTTGTACGAGTCGAGGTTGAGGCCGATGTACCCGTCCCCATACACCTCGTTGTTGAAGTGGAAGTTGTCGACGAGGTAGTCGGCGGGGGCGGAGGAGAGGGCGGCATCCACGGTGCGCGCGGCGTCCACGACGCGCTGGAACTCGTCGCGATCCATGCGGAACTCGAAGTAGCCCCCCAATCCCCAGGAGTTGGCCGACACGAAGCCCGAAGGCGTGCGCAGCGACGGCAGGCCCAGGGAGCGGATGTAGGGAGAGCTCGCGCGGAACGTGGTGCCGACGATCACCTTCCCGGTGCCGACGTCGGGCGCGAGGTAGTCCGTGTCGGTGATCGGACGGCCGTCGTAGGTGAGGACGGTGAAATACAGGTGGTGCCCGGAGCGCTGGTCGATGAACTCGAGGGTCGGGTGGCCGTACGCCGCGCTGCCCGCGCCGGCGACGTCCAGCGTCTTCACGTTGAGCGTGAAGCTCACCTTGAGCTCCGTGTCGGACTCGTAGCCCGTCCACGGGAAGAAGCGATCGTCGAAGGTGCCGGGGGCCGCGGTGCTGTGGAACTGGTAGAGCGGGTTCACGCTCGAGTACGGCGAGGCGCCCCGGGAGCGCGTATCGACGTGCACGCCGAGCGTTGGGCCGTCGAGCTGCACGAACGCGTCGCGGGCCAGCGCGGAGGGCGTGCCGAACGCGGAGGACGTCACGTAGTCGTGCGACGAATTGAGCCCGGTGCGATCGAAGAAGTCCGCGGGCATGCTCGGTTGCGGCATGACCGGGAAGGGTGTCGCCGGCGCGGGCAGGTTGTTCACCGCCATGCACGCGCCGCGGCTCACCGACTCGTCCTCGCACACCGCGCTGGGCAGGATCTTCGCCGGCGGAATGTTCACGATGGCGTAGGACTTGATCGGCACCTGCGCCGCCCCGAACGAGCAGAAGCGCACGCCCTCGTCGGCCCAGCCCCGGGCGGCCATCTTCGCGCGCTCGCCCGGGTCGGTGACGAAGCGGTGGTTGCTGTCGTGGAAGGCGAAGCGGTTGTTGTAGAGGCGGTAGACCGGCGCCTCCCCGGCCGCGCACGCGCCGTCCGCGCCGGGAACGGGAATGGCGAACCGGTCGGGCTCGAGCTTCCACTCGCTGTTGGGGTCGTGCTCGAGGGCGCCGGCTTCGGCGGGATCGGCCGTGAAGAAGTGGGAATTCGAGAACGCGCTGTAGAAGCGGAAGACGGGCTGCCCGCAGTCGCCGGGACACGCGCCAAGCGCAGGAGTCGGGATGGCCCAGAAGGCCCAGCCGGTGGGGGCCCATCCGGGGCCCGCCGAACCGGCCGCGATGTCCGCCCTTTCGGCGTCGCTCCCGGTCATGAAATAGTGGCCCGTGAAGGTGTTGTAGTACTCCACCACCTGGACCAGCGGTGTTGCGAGCGGGAACGCCCGGGCGGGCAGGGCGGCGGCGAGGCAGGCCGCGAGGGCGACGATGCTGCGGAAGGACCCTGCGGGCAGGCGTGGTGCGAGTTGCGACATCGGGCCGAAATCTGCTAAAATTCAACGCTTTGATTCTAGCCGATTCACGAGGATTCAAATGTCTCGCGTTTGCCAAGTAACGGGCAAAGCCCCCCGCGTCGGGCACCACGTGTCCCACGCCAACAACAAGACCAAGCGGCGCTACCTCCCCAACCTGCAGTACCGCCGGTTCTGGGTCGAGAGCGAGAACCGCTGGGTGAAGATGCGCCTCACCAGCGCGGGCCTGCGCCTCATCGACAAGGTCGGCATCGACATCGTGCTTGCCGACATGCGCGAGCGCGGCGAGAAAGTCTAGGAGAACGGGAACCATGCCTCGCGAGAAGATCAAGCTCGAGTCGTCGGCCGGCACCGGCCACTTCTACACGACCACCAAGAACAAGCGCACCATGCCCGACAAGATGGAGATCAAGAAGTACGATCCCGTCGCGCGCAAGCACGTGGTCTACAAGGAAGGCAAGCTCAAGTAAGCGTCCGACCGGACTCCCCGAAGGCCCCGCCGAGCGCGGGGCTTTTCGTTTCCGGCCCCGGACACCGCGGGAGCGGGCTCCGAAGCGGGCGCTGACTCCTGCTCCCGTGCCGCGGGGCTCCCGAGCGTGATGCCGTCGCCGGTCCTGAACCGCGAGACGGCGGCCACCAGCACCTCGGCCTGGCTCGCCAGGTGCTCCGCGGCGGCCGCGGCCTGCTCGACGATCGCGGCGTTCTGCTGGGTGTTGGCGTCCATCTGGGTGACCGCGCGGTCGACGTCCTGGATGCCGGTGAGCTGCGCGGCGCTCGCCTCCGAGATCCCGGCGATGAGCTTGCCCACGCGCCGGCTGGACTCGATCAGCTCCTCGATGGTCGCACCGGTGCCCTCGACGCTCTTCACCCCGTCGCCGACGCGCCGGGTGGACTCGGCGATGAGCCCCTTGATCTCGCGGGCCGCCTCGGCGCTGCGGTGGGCGAGGCTGCGCACCTCGGAAGCCACCACGGCGAAGCCGCGGCCCTGCTCGCCCGCGCGCGCCGCCTCGACCGCGGCGTTGAGCGCGAGGATGTTGGTCTGGAATGCGATGGCGTCGATCACACCGATGATCTCGCCGATCTTGCGCGACGATTCCGCGATGCCGTCCATGGCGGCGATCACTTCCTGCATCGCCTCGCCGCCGCGCGCCGCGATCGCGGAGGCGCCGTCGGCGAGCGTGCGCGCCTCGAGGGCGTTCTGCGTATTCCGCTGCACCGTGCCGGTGAGCTCTTCCATGCTGGCGGCGGTGGCGCCGAGCGCGGAGGCCTGCTCCTCGGTCCGGGTGGAGAGGTTGGAGTTGCCCTTGGCGAGCTGCTCGGAAGCGGTGCCCACGACCTCGGCGGCCGAGCGGATGTCCGACACCGAGGCGCGCAGGGAGTCGCGCATGCGCGCGATGCTCGCGAGCAGGCTTCCCGTATCGCCGCGCCGGGTCTCGACCGCCACCGTGAGGTCGCCCTCGGCGATGAGGCCGGCGATGCGCGCGGCGTAGGCGGGCTCCCCGCCCAGGCTGCGCTGGAGGTTGCGAGTGATGAGCCACGCGGTGAGGGCGGCGACCACGACGGCCAGCGCCGTGAGCGCCAGCAGCAGGTTGCGGGCGCGCACCTGGGAGGCCTGCGCCGCGCTCGCTTCGACGGCGCCGGTGGCCATCTGGTACTGGATGAGCGCGTTGACCGCGGCGATGTAGCGCCCCTGCGCGCCGCGCAGCTCGCCGGTGAGCTGGTCCTTCGCCGACGAATAGTCGCCCTTCTTCGCGGTGGCGACGAACTTGTCCTCGAGCGGATCGTAGGTCGTGCGCGCGGCCTCGATGTCGGTGAGGAGCTTGCGCTCCGCGTCCTCCTTCACGAGCCTGGCCGCCTGCGCGAGGAACTCGTGGGTCTGCCGCGAGCTGTCGGTGACGGCGGCGACTTCCTTCGCCACCTCGGCCTCGCTGTCGAGCAGCAGGGCGTTGCGCATGTGGCGCGCGCCCTGCAGCAGGGTCTCGACCACCTTGCCCGACAGGGAGAGCTTGGGCAGCCGCTCCTGGGCCAGGCCGTCGATGCCGGAGCCCAGGACGTGCAGCTGCGCGATGCCCATCGCCATGGAGGCCACGAGCAACGCGATCACGAGCGAGAAGCCGAGCACGAGCCGGGCCCGGACGGTCATGCCGGTCATGCCACCTCTGGCGTCGCCCGCGGGTTGGGGAAGATGGCAATGTAGCCAAGCGCCCCGCGCCACGATGTGACGCCGTTCATAGGGCGGATTGCAAATGAAAAACCCCGCCGCAGCGGGGTTTTCATCGGGGCGAAGGGCGCTTACGCGTAGCAGCGCAGGCGGCGCGAGAACTGCACGAGCGGCTCGACGCCGGTCTTCTCGGCGCGCTCGCACCAGTCGGCGAGCTGGTGCACGAGCTGCTCGGTGCTGAGCGTGGAGCGCTCCCAGAGGCGCGCCAGCTCCTCGCGCATCTTGATGGTGGTCGCGAGCGACGGGCTCGCCTGCACGGCGCGCACGATGGCTTCGCGATGCTGCGCCGGCACCACCGCGTCGTTGCGGTGCAGCCACTTGCGGATGCTCTCCAGGCCCTGGAAGTCGTGGCCCTTCTCGCGCAGCGCCGCGATCTCGAGCTTGGCGGCGCGCTTGATCGACTTGGCGTAGTTGGTCATCACGTCGTAGCGGTGCGCGATCACCGCCTGGATCGTGGCGGCATCCACCTCGAACTTGGACGGATCGAGCTTCACCTTCGGCGCGCGCTTGCGCACCTGGGCGAGCCCCATCGACTCCATGGCGCGGATGTACGCCCAGCCCAGGTCGAACTCGTACCAGCGCTGCGAGAACTTGGCCGACGTCGGGTACGCGTGGTGGTTGTTGTGCAGCTCCTCGCCGCCGATCCAGGCGGCCCACGGCACGATGTTGGTGCTGTCGTCCTCGGTGTGGAAGTTGCGGTAGCCGAAGTAGTGGCCCACGCCGTTGATCACGCCGGCGGCCCAGAACGGGATCCACGCCATCTGCACGCCGAAGATGATGGCGCCGGGCAGGAAGCCGAAGAGCAGGATGTCCAGCGCCGCCATGATGACGATGCCCCACTTGTTGAGCGGCGTGTAGACGTTGCGCTCCAGCCAGTCGTCGGGCGTGCCGTGGCCGTAGCGGGTCAGCGTCTCCTTGTTGTACGACTCCTTCACGTAGAGCACGACGCCGCCCCAGAGGATCTTGTTGATCCCGTGGATGCGCGGGCTGTGCGGGTCTTCCTCGGTCTCGCACTTGGCGTGGTGCTTGCGATGGATCGCCGCCCACTCCTTGGTGATCATGCCGGTGGTGAGCCAGAGCCAGGCGCGGAAGAAGTGGCTCACGATCGGGTGCACGTCGAGGGCGCGGTGCGCCTGGCAACGGTGCAGGTAGACGGTGACGCCCGCGATGGTGATCTGGACCAGGATGAGGCCCGCGACGACATCGCCCCACCAGGGGAGATTCAGTAAACCGCTGAACATCGGGATGCGCCCTTTCACAGGAACCGTCCTCGAGCGGGACGGCTATTGGCAGCGATTGTACCCCGCCCCGCCAACCCCCGTGCAATCCGTCCTTCGGGCCGACTCAAGTCTTTGAATTGACGTTCAAATCCTGTGTTTCAGGCGTAGCAATCAGGCGCACTTCGCGGCGCGGATACGGGATGTGGATCGCATGGGCCTCGAAGGCCCGCAGGATCTCGCGCAGCAGGTCGCTGCGCACCTCGCCTTCGCCCGCGAGCGGGTCCTTGATCCAGACCGTGAGCTCGAGGTCGATGCCGTGCTCGCCCAGGTTCTTCAGGCGCGCGACGGACTTCGGGTCGTCGATCACGCGCGGCTGGTGGGCGGCCGCCTCCAGCAGCAGCTCGCGGGCGCGGTCCACGTCGCTGTCGTAGGTGATCGAGACGTTCACCACCATCGACACCTTGGGGTCGGTGTAGGTGTGGTGGCTCACGCTCTGGGTGATGAGGAGCTCGTTCGGGATGATGGATTCGACGCCGTCGCCCCCCTTGATCACCGTGTAGCGCGACTCGATCGCCCGCACCTCGCCGCGCCGCCCGTCGACCGTCACCACGTCGCCGATGCGCAGGCTGTTGTCGAGCAGCACGATGAAGCCGCTCACGTAGTTGCTCGCGATCTTCTGCAGCCCGAAGCCCATGCCCACCGCGAGCGCGCCGCTGAAGATCGAGAGCGTGGTGATGTCGATGCCCACCATCGGCAGCGCGATCAGCACCGCGATGAGGAGGGCGGCCGCGCGCACCAGCTTGCTGATCACGATGCGCGTGGACATCTGCAGGCTCTTGGCGGCGAGCACGCGCGTCTCGGTGAGCCGGCCCAGCCAGAGGGCGACGGTGAGCGTGATCACGAGGGCGGCGGCGGCCTGGAGCGCCAGCCAGAGCGTCACGTGCTGCTTGTTCTTGCCGACGGTGAAGCCGATGTCGTCCAGGGCGGCGATCACGTCGGGCAGGAGCCCCGTCACGTGCAGCACCACGCCGATCCACGCCACGCCCGCGATGATGCGCACCGCCGAGCGCAGGAAGGCGCCCTCGGGGATGATCTGCGCCAGCATGAACACCGCGAGGCGTATCACGAAGAGCGCCCACAGCAGCGCCTTGGCGACGTTCACCAGCGCCACGGGCTGGAAGCGGCCGAGCGCCAGCTCGCAGACCGCCATGAGGGTGAGCGCCAGCAGCGGGAAGACGACGCGGCCGATCTCGCGCGGGCCGAAGCGCCAGCCGGCCTGGCCCGGGAAGCGGCGGCAGACGAGGCGGGTGAGCAGGTAGGCGAGCAGGAGCGCGGCGAGGACGGTGATTGCCTGCCACAGCCACTGCAACGGCGTCGCGCCCCCGGCCGCGTCGGCGAGGAAGGCCGGGACCGAGCTCCAGTCGATGTCGGGATTCGTCATGTCTTGTTTCCCTCCCGCTCCATCACCGCCGCGAAGAAGCCGTCGGTGTCGTGCACGTGCGGATACAGGTGCAGGTAGTCGCCCACGCCCGGCACCTTCACGCCCTGCCGCTCGAGGATCGCGCCCGCCGGCACGCGCTTGAAGCCGGGATGCGCGGCGAGGAATTCCTCGACGATCGCCTCGTTCTCCTCGGCGAGCAGGCTGCAGGTGCCGTACACCAGCCGGCCGCCGGGCTTCACGAGCGCGGCCGCCGCGGCGAGGATCGAGCGCTGCTTGGCGTTCAGCTCGGCAAGTCCTTCCACGGTTTGCCGGGTCTTCAGGTCGGGGTTGCGCCGCAAGGTGCCCAGCCCGGTGCAGGGCGCGTCCACCAGCACGCGGTCGATCTTGCCGCGCAGGCGCTTCACCTTCGCGTCGTTCTCGCCCGAGATGCGCTGCGGGAACACGTTCGACAGGCCCGAGCGCTTGAGGCGCGGGGCGAGGTTGTCCAGGCGCTTGTCGGACACGTCGAAGGCGTAGAGGCGCCCGGTGGAGTTCATCGCCGCGCCCATCTGCAGGGTCTTGCCGCCGGCGCCGGCGCAGAAGTCCACCACCATCTCGCCGCGGCGCGCCTCGACGAGCAGCCCCAGGAGCTGGCTGCCCTCGTCCTGCACCTCCACCGCGCCGTCGAGGAACATCGGATGCAGGTTCAGCGCGGGCTTGCCGCGAACGCGCACCCCGTTCGGGGCGTAGCGCGTGGGCGCGGCCTCGATCTCGTCGTACTCGAGCCGGTCCAGCACCGCCTGGCGCGGGGCCTTCATGGTGTTCACGCGCAGGTCCAGCGGTGCCGCGTCCTGCAGGCCGCGCGCGAGGGCCAGCAGGCCGGCGTCCCCGAGCGCCGGGCGCAGGCGCTCGATCACCCAGTCCGGCAGGTCCGCCCGCAGCTCGTAGGGCAGCGCGTCCAGCTCGCGCGCCTTGAGCTCGGCGAGCCAGGTCCTTTCGCCGGGTTTCAACACCGACTCGATCTGCGCGAGGCCCACGCCCTGCAGCTTCACGAGCGTGGCGAGCGCGATCTCGCGCGGCGCGGCGGTGGGCGTCACGTGCTCGAGCATGCGGCGGCGGCGCAGCGCCGCATACACCGTATCGGCCACCAGCGCGCGGTCGCGGTGGCCGAGGTTCCTGTGCTCGCGGAAGAAGGTGCGCAGCTGGGAGTCGGCGGGTGCGCGCGCCGGGAGGACCACGGTGAGCGCGTCGACGATCGCCTCGAGCTGTGCGCGTCCGATCGTCATCTCAGCGCTCCGCGATGCTCACCGCCGACTGCTCGACGGTGAGGCGGTTCTTCGCGGCGGGATAGCGCAGCTTCACCGGAAGGTAGTGCTGGTCGATCCCCAGCCAGACGTCGACCTCCTGGTGCTCCTCGGCATCGACGTGGCGCAGGTGCAGCGCGCGCACCTTGCCCATCGGGATCTCGATCTCCTCGATGCCCAGCATCTGCAGGTGGAACGTGTAGAGCCTGCGCTGCGTGAAGACCCTGAGCGTCATGGCCGCGCCATCGGACGGCGGCGGCTCGTGGGCGAGCTGGAAGATCATCGTGAGCCAGTCGACGGTGCCGTCGGTGAGCGCCTGGGACTTGCGGTTGTCGCCGCGCTGGAAGACGACCTCGTGCTTCGGCCAGTCGAACTCGAGCCCCTCGCGCGGCGTATCGGGCTTCGTCTCCGTGAAGCGCTCGGGCCTGAGGCCCACGCTGGTGATGGTGCCGGTGCTCTCCTGGCGGATCGCCCCGCGCAGGAAAAGCTGGAAGATGCCGTCGGCCGCGCCGTCGCCGGTGATGCGGTAGCTGTCGCCGTCGCGGCTCCAGCGGTATACGGCGTGCGCGTGCAGCAGGCCCGACGACAGCTCGTATTCGATCGCGAGGTGCCCGGGCAGCCCGTCCATGGGGAATGCCGGCGGCGCGGGCGCGGGAGCGGGCGGAGGCGGCAGCCACGGGATGATGGGCTCGGCGAGCGCCGTCGTGTGGGGCAGCATGGGCGGCGCGGCGGGCTCAGGCGCGGGCGCGGTGAACGAGCCCGCCCCGGAAGGCGGCGCGGCGGCGGTGAGCAGCTCGGGCACCACGAGGGGAGGGGCGGGACGGCGCACGACGTGCGGCCGCGGCGCCGCGATGCGCTTGGGGGCGGCTGGCGGCGGTTTCGGCGGCGCGGGCGCGGCCGGCGCCGGCAAGGGCGCGAGCTGCGCCGAGAACACCTGCGCCGTGCCCGCGTCGATCGCATCGAAGCGCGGCGGCATGCCGACGAACACGGCGGCGTGCAGCACCGCGGACACCAGCACCGCCGCCGCGACGATGCGGTAGCGCGTGAGCAGCTCGGCCGCGCTCGCCATGCGCCATCAGCGCGCCGTGAGCCCGACCAGGACCTGCTCGACGCGCAGGCCCTTGGGATCGTCGAACACGACGCGCACGGGGAAGTTGAAGCGGTCCTTGGCGAGCCACACCTGCGCCTTGCTCTCGCGCGGACCCGCGGTCACGCGCTCGTAGTGCAGCGTGTCGAACTCGCCGGCCGGCGTCGCGATGCGCGGCTCGTCCACCAGGCGGTAGGTGTAGAGCTCGACCTTGCGGCCGTTGGACATGTGCATCGCCACCGTCGGGTCGGCGGCCTTGAGGTTCATGAACTGGTACATGACCGAGATGCGGTCCTGGGTATGGTCGGGCAGCGGCGTCTCGGAGCGCTTGCCGTCCTCCTCCGAGAGCATCACGCCCTTCGCCCAGTCGAACGTGGCCTGCACCGCGCCCTTGGAGCTGTTCGCGCGGTGCTGCTCGAACTCGAGGGGCTGCAGCCCGGCGGCGACCACGCGTCCCGAGCTCTGCAGCGTGAGCTGGTCGTCGAGGAAGATCCTGAGCGGCCCCTCGGCGCGCGCGACGCTGCGGATGGCATAGGTGTCCCCGGTGCGCGCGTAGGTCTCGGACACGTGGCCGATGGTGATGCCCGTGAAGGTGAGCTTGTATTCGGCGGCGATCTGGCTCGGCGTGGCGAGCGCCGCGCCGCTGGCGAGGAGGAAGCCCAAGGCGAGGGCGGCGCGGGTCTTCATTCGGCCTCGCGGGGCGAAGCGATCCAGTCCCGCGCCACGCCGGCGTGCGGCACCCGCACCCCGTCGCCGGCGGTGAACTCGATGCGGTCCTCGAGGAACCAGCGCACCGCCTGCGGATAGATGCGGTGCTCCACCTCCAGCACGCGGGCGGCGAGCGTCTCCTCGGTGTCCGCGGCCATCACCGGCACCGCGCCCTGGATCACGATCGGCCCGTCGTCCAGCGCGGGCGTGACCACGTGCACCGTGGCCCCGTGCAGCTTCACGCCCGCCGCGAGCGCCCGGCGGTGCGTGTCGAGCCCCCGGAACGCGGGCAGCAGCGAGGGATGGATGTTCAGCATGCGGCGCTCGTAGCGGCGCACCAGGCCATCGGTGAGGATGCGCATGTAGCCCGCGAGCAGCACGAGGTCGGGAGCGTAGCCTTCGATCGCCGCGCCCAGGCGCTCGTCGTAGGCCTCGCGCGTGGGCGATGCGTGGTGGTCCACGACGCGCGTCGCGATGCCCTGGGCGCGCGCCCAATCGAGGCCCGCCGCCTCGGGCCGGTTCGAGATCACCGCCTTCACCTCGAGCCCGGTGCGCGCCTCGACGATCGCGCGCATGTTGCTGCCCCGGCCGGAGATGAGGATGACGGCGCTCTTCACCTGCGCGGTCAGGCGACCTGCGCCGGCGGCGCGCCGGCGGCGCGCTCCGCGATCGTGCCGATCTCGAACGCCTCCACGCCGCGTGCGTTGAAGGCGTCCACGGCGGCCTTCGCGTCCGCGCGCGCCACCACCACGGCCATGCCGATGCCGCAGTTGAACGTGCGGACCATCTCCGCCTCGTCGATGCCGCCCTGGCGCTGCAGCCACTGGAAGATCGACGGCCGCGGCCAGCGCGCGGACTCGAGCTTCGCCGCGAGGCCCGCGGGCAGGATGCGCGGAATGTTCTCGGTGAGCCCGCCCCCGGTGATGTGCGCGAGGCCCTTGATCGCCACGCGCGCCATCACGTCCAGCACCGGCTTCACGTAGATGCGCGTGGGCTCGAGCAGCGCCTGGCCCAGCGTGCGCCCGCCGTCGAAGGGCTCGTGCAGGTCCGCGCCGCTCACCGCGACGACCTTGCGGATCAGCGAGTAGCCGTTGGAGTGCGGGCCGCTCGAGGCGAGCCCGATCACCGCGTCGCCCGCGGCGATCTTCGAGCCGTCGAGGATGGCCGACTTCTCGACCAGCCCCACGGCGAAGCCCGCGAGGTCGTATTCGTTGGGGTCGTACATGCCCGGCATCTCGGCGGTCTCGCCGCCGATGAGGGAGCAGCCCGCCTGCTCGCAGCCCTCGGCGATGCCCTTCACCACCGACTCGGCCACCGCCACGTCGAGCTTGCTGCAGGCGAAGTAGTCGAGGAAGAAGATCGGCTCGGCGCCCGACACCAGGATGTCGTTCACGCTCATCGCCACCAGGTCGATGCCGATGGTGTCGTGCTTCTTCATGCGGAAGGCGAGCTTGAGCTTGGTGCCCACGCCGTCGGTGCCCGCGACCATGACCGGGTTCTGGTACTTCTTGGAGACCTCCACCAGCGCTCCGAAGCCGCCGATGCCGCCCAGCACCTCCGGGCGCATCGTGCGCTTGGCGAACGGCTTGATGCGCTCGACGAGCGCGTCGCCCGCGTCGATATCGACGCCGGCTTCGCGGTAGGTGAGGGAGGTCGGGGAGCTCACGGCGGGTCCGATTTGGTGCAGAACCGAAATTCTAGCCTGTTTTTAAGCATTTACGCGTCCCCGCTGCCCTGGAAAGTGGGCAGGTGGGCCTTGGCGAACTCCAGCATGCGCTCGATCGGCACCTTCGCCTGGCGGCCGATCGCGGGATCGACGAAGACTTCGTGGCCCGGGGCGCCCTCGAGCGTCTCGATGAGGTTGTGCAGGCCGTTCATGGCCATCCACGGGCAATGGGCGCAGCTCTGGCACGTGGCGCCCTTGCCGGCGGTGGGCGCCTCGATGAAGGTGGCGCCGGGCACGCGCCGCCTCATCTGGTGGATGATGCCGCCGTCGGTGGCGACGATGTATTCCTTCGCGCCCAGGCGCTCGGCGGCCATGATGATGCCGGTGGTGGAGCCCACCGCATCGGCGAGCGCGATCACGCTCGCGGGCGACTCCGGGTGCACCAGCACCTTGGCCTGCGGGTGCTTCGCCTTCAGCTCCTCCAGCTGCTGGGCCTTGAACTCGTCGTGCACCACGCAGGAGGCGTTCCAC
>Ga0070681_10004181_pt1 | contig 13668 bp, 14 predicted proteins | sample KBSC83BmetaG_FD_65650 | JGI IMG/M metagenome (GOLD analysis project Ga0070681, IMG submission 65650) | Corn rhizosphere microbial communities from Kellogg Biological Station, Michigan, USA - KBS C8-3B metaG | ecosystem: Host-associated > Plants > Roots > Rhizosphere | place: USA: Michigan... | reverse complement strand
GGCCTGCGCGCGCTCGCCTTGCCACCAGGCCACGAGCCGACGCAACCCCGAGTCGAGGTCGGTCGTCGGCACCCACCCGAGGTCCGCCGCCGCCGCCGAGATGTCAGCCAGCCGTCGGGTCACGCCGTTGACGGCGCGGACCGGGCCGTAGTCGATGGGGAGATCCTCTCGCCCCATCGCGCGCAGTAGCGCGGCCGCGAGCTCTCGGAGACTGGTCTCCGTGCCGCTCGCCACGTTGTAAGCGCGGTCGGTGACGTCCGCCTTCAGCGCGAGGAGGTTCGCGCAAGCGATGTCCTCGGTGTAGACGAAGTCCATCGTCTGAAGGCCGTCGCCGAGGATCAGCGGCGCCTCGCCCTCGGCAATGCGCTCCATCCACCTGACCAGCACCTCGGTGTAGAGGCCGTGCACGTCCATCCGCGGCCCGTAGACGTTGAAGTAGCGCAGGGCGACGTAGTCGAGGCCGTACATCGCGTGGAAGCTGCGGAGCAAGCCCTCGTTGAACGTCTTGGCCGCGCCGTAGAGCGTGTCGTTCGCGTAGGGATGGTGGTCCTCGCGGGTCGGAAACTGTGACGCGAGCCCGTAGACGGAGGCCGACGACGACGCGACGATCTTCCGTACGCCGGCCCGCGCCGCCGCCTCCACGACGTCGAACGTGCCATCGACGAGCACCTCCAGCGCGAGCCGTGGATCCTCGGCGCACTGGGTGATGCGGATTGCGGCGAGATGGAACACCGCGTCGACGTCGGCGCACAGCTCGGCGAGCAAGCCGCGGTCCCGGATGTCGCCTTCGACGAACGCGACCGGGCCGCGGCCCAGTGCCCACTCCAGGTTTGCGACCCGGCCGCGAACGAGGTTGTCGAGGACGACGACTTCACGGGCGCCCTCCGTCACGAGCTGGTCGACCACGGTGGACCCGATCGTCCCGGCGCCCCCTGTCACGAGAAAGCGCCCGCCGGAAACGGCGACTCCCGTCATCGTGCCTCCCCGCGTAGCGCAACGACCGAGCCGTGGAACATCAGGCTCCGATTCGCCGCCTCCAAGACGTCGAGCACCCGCAGACCGGCCCGCCCGTCGGTGGCGGGCGTTCGACCCTCGCGGATGCACGCCGCGAACTCCTCCATCGCCGCCTGCAGCGCTTCGCGTTCCTGAAGCGCGGGTGCCACCATGTCGCCGGACCGATAAGAGACCATCGCCTCGCGCCGCTCGTCGAGCGCCAGGTCATCCGGGTCGGCCATGTCCACGCCGCGGTCGTAGACCGCGATGCGCTGAGCGGGGTTGAGGTCGTCCCACATCAGCGTCCGCTTCGAACCGCCGACCATCGTCGTGCGCACCTTCGTCGGGCTCAGCCAGTTGACGTGCACATGGGCGATCGCGCCGCCGGACAGCTGCAGCGTGAGGTAGGCGATGCATGCCTGCCCGACTCCGAGCGGGTCCGCACCGTGAGCCGCAACCGCGAGCGGCGAGCAACCCTGGGGCAGGACGAAGTCGAGGATCGAGAGGTCGTGCGGCGCCAGGTCCCAGAGCACGTTGATGTCGCGCTGCACGAGCCCGAGGTTGATGCGGACCGAGTCGAGGAACTGAAAGTCACCGAGGACGCCCGCATGCACCAGCTCGCGAATCTTCGCCACTGCCGGCGTGTAGCAGTAGGTGTGGTCGCACATGAGCACGAGGCCGGCCGACTCGGCGGCGCGCACAAGGTGCAGGCCTTCCTCGTAGCTGGCGGCGAGCGGTTTCTCGATCATCACGTGCTTTCCGGCGTCCAGCGCGGTCAGTGCGACGTCCAGATGAGTGCACGCCGGAGTCGCCACCGCGACCGCCTCGACCCGCGGGTCGCAGAGTGCCTCTGCGAGCACGTCCGTGGCCGCCACGCCGGCGTACGACGCGCACACACGCTCAGCGCGTTCCCGGTCGACGTCGACCACGTAGTGCAGCTGGGTGTGCGGCGAAACGAGTGCGTTGCGCACCAGGTTCGGCCCCCAGTAGCCCGCACCGACAACGGCCAGCCCCACCGGGCGCTGCGTCTCAGTACGCACCGGACCCCCGTACGACGGCGAACATGGTCTTCCACAAGATCGACACGTCGAGCATCAGCGACCAGTTCTCGACGTACCGAAGGTCGAGGCGGACGGACTCGTCCCAGCTCAGGTCGGAGCGGCCGCTGACCTGCCACAGACCGGTCACCCCGGGTTTGACGAGAAGTCGGCGTTGGACTGCCGACCCATATCTCGCCACCTCGGTCGGCAACGGAGGGCGCGGACCGACGAGTGACATGTCCCCGCGCAGGACGTTGAACAGCTGAGGAAGCTCGTCGAGGGAGTACTTGCGCAGCCACTGGCCGACGCGGGTGATCCGAGGATCGTCATGCACCTTGAACAGCAGGCCGTCGGCGCACTCGTTCTGCCGCTCGAGCTCGGTCAGACGAGAGTCCGCATCGACGTACATGGACCGGAACTTGTAGACGACGAAGAGCTTGCCGTCGCGCCCGACTCTCAGCTGCTGGTACATCGCGTGGCCCGGGGTGGTCATGCGGATGGCGATCGCGATCGCGAGGAATGCCGGAGCGAGCACGATGCAGCCGGCGAGTGCGAGGACGCGGTCCATCGCCCCCTTGAGCAGCCGCCGGCCGCCGCGGAACTCCGGTTCCTCGACGTGCAGCAGAGACAGCCCTGCAGCCGGTCGCAGGTGTAGTCGCGGACCCGCGATCTCGACGAGTGCCGGCGCCACGACGAGGTCTGCGCCGGTGCTCTCGAGATCCCAGGCGAGCTGGCGCAACGCAGCGCCGTGCATCTCGGCGCACGCCGTCACCGCGACTGCGCCGACGCCGGTCTCCCTCACGACATGCGCTGCCTGGAACATGTCGCCGAGAACCGGGAGGTCTGCTTCCGCGAGCCTGTGGCCGGGAGCACCCCCGGGCACGCAGGCGCCGATCACCCGCAACCCCGAGAGCTGCTCACGCCGCAGCTGTCGGGCCAGCCCTGCGACAGCCGTCGAGGGACCCACCAGCAGGACGTCGGTGAGACAACGGCCACGGCGTCTGGCGAGGTGCAGCGCCTGTCGCGCGAGGTAGCGACCGACGAGTGACAGTGATGCGGCGAAGGGCACCGCGATCAGGACATAGCTGCGGGCCACGTTCGCGCGCGTGGCGAGCTGGAACGCTGCGAAGGCCGCGAAGAACGTCACTGCGGCGGCAGCCACCCGCTGGAACTCTTCGGCGCCTGCACCGAGCAAGGGTCGTTCGTAACCCCGCTGGAAATACACGCACACCGTCCAGACGATGGGCATCAGGAAGAACGCGACGGGGTGCAGGGCCGGGTCCGCGGGTGCGCGGGTGGCCAGCCCGGCCGCCACAATGCCGGCGCTGACGGCGGCTACACCGTCGACCGCCGCGAGCGAGACGGCGTACAGCGAGTCCCAACGAACGGGCCGTCGGAGGCGGGCCGGCGCCGGGGACGCCGAGACCTCCGCTGTGGTCGCGCGCAGGTCGGCGGCTCGGCGCAGCGGGTGGATGTCGACGGTCTTCACCGTTCCCCGCCGGTCGATGTAGGGCCAAGATGCGCGCGTGTCGGGAATGACGTCTGCCAGTGGCGGCGAAGACGACCCGCGATCGACGGTCTCAGTCACCCCGCCCCCCTGGTGTGCGTTCGACGCGCCCGACCCTCGTCACAGCTCGGACGCGTCGCCTTCGACAGCAAGAGCGGATGCGAACAGAGCAGATACCGCACCACGAGTGGTCGTCATCTGGCCGGCCGCTGCGCGGACCGGGCGCGTTCGGGCAGCGTGATGACAGCCGGCCGTTCGATGCCGAGAAGCTGTCGTCCACGCATCGCCGCATTCAGCTGGCTATGTGTGCCCAGCTTGTGCATCAAATTGGCGAGGTGCGTGCGGACCGTGTTCGGAGAGACGCCGAGCGCCTCGGCGATCTCTCCTCGACGACGACCCTCCGACAGAAGCCGCAGCACGGTGAGCTCACGGTTGGTCAACGCCGCGAGCGCCTCGGCATCGGCCTGCTGTTGACGACGTTCGCTGATCAGCCGGTTGAGCTGCGGAGCCACGATCTCCTCTGTCGGCGCGGGGGCGCCCAGCACCACTCGCTGCACGGCGCGGATCAGCGGCACCAGTGGCAAGGACGACCTCACGGCCCCGACGGGTCCGGTTGCGATGGCTCGTGCGATCTCGACGGCCACCGGTGGCACGCCGAGCAACAGCACCGGAGTCGCGTTGCCCATGTGCGCGAGCGCTTCGAGGAGCTCCGCGACATGCGGGTCCATCAGGCCGGCAGTGTCGATGAGGAGCGCGTCCGCGCCCTCGCGCACAGCACGCAGCGCGTGTTCGGCGCCCGTGACCACGTCGACCGCGGCGATGTCCGGCTGCTCGGTCAGGAGATCGCGCAGCGTCTTGTTGGCGTCGGGCCGGGAACTGTAGATGACGACTCGCGATGCCCGCCCGAGCGGTCGAGCGTCCAACGGCCCCCACCTCCGCGTGGCGCACGCCAACCTGCGCCGACGACGCGCAGCCGCATGGGCACGACGCCAACGAGTGGAGCGCTTACCGCTTCCGGGTGATACGGGGTAGGTCAGCCGTAGGACAACGCGGAATGGAGCGGCAGGAGGCGTCGCTCCATCGCGACCAGCTCCACCTCGGAGTGCACCTGCAGCTTGGTCATCATGTGGCCGATGTGCGTGCGGACCGTGTTGGGCGACAGCCCCAGCCGCCGGGCGATGGCGACTCGGTCGACCCCGGCGGCCAGCAGCTCGAGGATCTCGAGCTCGCGCCGGGTGACCCGCGTCGCCAAGACGTCCGGCCCTCCGTTCGGAGAGCCGGCGACGAGACGGAGCACCGCAGCCGCCAGCCCTGCGGGGACGACGACGTGCCCGGACGCAACCTGGCGGATCGCGGCAACGAGTGCATCGGCCGAGCGGTCACCGTCGATCACGCTGACCGACGCGCCGACGAGCACATCGACCAATTCCGGATGCGACCCGGTCGGATCGACCACCAGCACCGAAAGGCGCGGCTGCCTCTGTCTGGCCGCCTTGAGGATCTGGGCGATCGACGAACCGCCGGTGTGGTCGACCCACAGGAGCAACAGGTCCGCGTGGTTGCGCAGCTGCGCGAAGAGGGCGGACTCATCGGCGGTACCTGCGACGCGCCCGATCTCGGGCGCCCTTCGCAAGAACTCCACCGTGGCCTCGACGAGCAACGGGCGGTCGTCGAACACGACGACATCAGGCTGCACCTTCGACATCGCCGTCACCGCATCCCGCGCCGTGCCGCCACGGCCGCGGCCTGCACGCGGGTCCGGACGTTCAGCTTCTTCAGGATGCGGTGCACGTGGGAGCGCACTGTGGGCAGCCCGATCCCGAGAGTCTCGGCGATGTCGTCCGTGGTGAGGCCTCGGGTAACGAGAAGCAGCACGTCGCGCTCTCGTGTCGTGAGGCGGTCCACTGCACGTCGTCGAGGCCGGCCGCTCCGCGGGTCGGTGCCGGCAAGAACGCTGTGCAGGAGACGGGTGTCGGCCAACCGTCCGGTGACGACCGCTCGCAGCCTCGCCGCCAGCGTGTCGATGGTGGCGTCGAACGTCACGTACTCAGTTGCTCCGCCGGCCATCGCGGCTATGAATGCCTGGCGGTCGTCTGCTCCGACGACGACGAGGGGCTTGGCGGGCAGACGCCGTCGGGCCTCCGCAAGCAGCGGAATGAGATCCCCGCCTCCGCCGTCGGCACTCACGACGACCACGTCGGGCGACGCGGCCGCCCCGAGAGAATCGGGCGTTCCGGGAGACCAGGGCACCAGGCCGGTGGCGCGCAGCGCGGAGGTCATCAGCTCCTCGACCAGTGCGGTTCGCACGAACACCGCGACGCACACCGGTTCCGCGATGTCGACACTCGCTGCGAACAAAACGACCCCCGGCGCGTCACGGCGGAGCCTGCTCTCCTCCGTAGCGCGATTGTGTCCCTCCCCCATCGCGGAACAAGTACGCGCACCGTTGATTTGGGCCAACGCTCATTGTCGAGCATGTCGTGATGGCCCCAACGGCGTTCGACGTTGGTTCATTTGCGGTACCTGACCGCTGTCCATGGGTCTGCACCGCCCCACGGCGTCGCGAACCGGCGTTCACAACTTGACGTATCCCGCGCCGCCGTTCGACCAGAACTTGTTGCTTCCTCTTTACTCCGACCGGGGCTGCTTCAAGAGTGGCACTCGCGCGAAGAGAGCCGGGGAACTCATGGTGCGAGACTCCGCGGGCAGCATCTGCCCGGACTGGACGGCTTGGGATGTGATCGTCGACGTCGTCGTCACGACCGCATGGGCCACTGCCGTCGAACACGGTTTGCCACCTGAGGATGCGGCTGCAGTGTGCGACGCGGCGGTGCTCGACCTGCTCGACCGGGCTGCGTCCACGCCGTCAGAGACGTTGCGCGCGCCGGTTACCGCGACGGTTCGCGACTTCGTGGTCACCGAGTGCAAGCGAATTGCCATGTTGCAACGACGGCACACCATCGACCTGCGCGCCGGCCGCGCCGACGCGGATGTGGAGTGCGAGCCATGGGCTTCGACCGACTGACACCGGAAGAGACGGCTGAGCTCATCGGGCGAGCGGCCGCCGGAGACGCACGCGCGTGGGAGGCACTCGTCGATGCCTACTCAGGCGTGATCTGGGCGGTCACGCGCGGGTTCCGCCTGCGCGATGCCGATGCCGCTGACGTCGTGCAGACAACGTGGCTACGCCTGCTTGAGCACGTGCAACGGCTCAACGATCCGACTCGGGTAGGTGCGTGGCTCGCCACGACGGCCCGCCGCGAGTGCCTGCGCGTCGTGGCCCTGTCGAAGCGAACCTCGCTCACGGGCGACGACGACCGCATCCTCGACGGCCTCGACGCCAGCCTTGCCGAGATCGACGCCGGACTCCTCGCGGAGGAGCGCCGGGACGAGGTGCAGCGCGCCATGGCGCAGCTTCCGCCACGCTGGTGCGAGCTGCTCGTCGCGCTCATGGCGGACCCGGCACCGTCGTACGAGGACGTGTCCGCCGACCTGGCCATCCCCATCGGCAGCATCGGCCCGACGCGAGGGCGCGCGCTGCGCCGTTTGTACGAACTTCTCGATGCGGACGTATCCGAGCGCGTACTGTATGCGTCTGCGTGATTGTGGCGGCAATTCGCCCGTCCGTTGGGGGTAGCCGGGGGCCGGCCGAGGAGGGCTCATCACATCCGTCCCGGAATGGGTGCGTGAACGCGTCCGCGGCCTTCTGGAGGTCACGGACCAGGACACCCCGGTAGCCGAGCTCCTGTCCGACAGCCTGCTCGACGAAGTGGCGACGGACAGCGATCTGCGCGTCGTGCGGTTCGCCCGGCCCAACGGTGACACCGCGACCGTCGCGACCTCACTGCGACCGGGTGCCCTCGCCGTCGAGATCGAGGTCGCGCCGCCCATGCGGGCGACGATCTGCGCGCGCTACACCGACGGGTCCACGCTGCACGCAACCACCGATGCTCGCGGTCGCGCGACGATGCCGTCGATGCCGTCGGGCCTGGTGACCTTCTACGTCGTGGGCGACGCCCCCACACACGAAGCCTGGCGAACTGCCTGGCTGCGGTATTAGCCGCTTGCCGGCCACGCTCTGTCGGTCAGGAGCCACCATGCGACTGATCGACCCATGCGACTGATCGACCCATGCGACTAATCGACGCAGTACCTCGGCAGCCGACCGTCGACGATCTCGCGTCGTGCGAGGTCCAGATCGGGCTGTGGCAGGACCGGTATCGAGCCGCGGCACCGGAAACCGCGTGGGCGCACACCTGCGCCGGCATCTTGGACCAGTGGCGTGACCTGCGCGACGAGCTCTCGTCCGCCCTGGCCGACGGCGGAGGCTGCCTCAGTCGTTGAAGGCGTTCTGCGCCTGCGCGAGTCCCTGCTCGAGCAGCGTCTCGACCGCGTCGGCACCACGCTCGAACATCAGGTCGGTCTCCTTGCGCTCGGCTCCGCTGAAGTCCTTCAGCACCCAGTCGGCCGGGTCCTGGCGTCCCGGCGGACGCCCTATCCCGACCCGCACCCGGAAGAACTCCCCCGACCCGAGCGACCGGCGCAGCGACTTCAGGCCGTTGTGGCCGTTGTCCCCGCCGCCGAGCTTCACCCTCAGCGTGCCGAACGGCAGGTCAAGCTCGTCATGCACGACGACCATCCGCTCGACGGGAATCTTGAAGAAGTCGCGCAGCGCGCACGCCGGTCCGCCCGACTCGTTCATGTAGGACCGCGGCTTGGCGAGCACCACCCGGCGCTCGCCGATGCGCGCCTCGACCACGTCGCTGCGCGTCTTGTGCGACTTGAACGACGCGCCCACCCGATCGGCGAGCACATCGACCACGCGTGCACCTGCGTTGTGCCGGGTGCCGGCGTACGACGGTCCCGGGTTGCCCAGCCCGACGACGAGCCACGGCGCCCCCTCGTTCGTGGCCCTGTTCGCGACCCCATGATCGGCCGCCACGGCGGATCAGCCTTCGGCGTCGGCAGCAGGCTCGGCCGGGCCACCCTCGCCCGACTCGGTGTCGGGCACGACGTCGCCCTCGCCCGCGGCTTCCTCTGCCTCTTCGGTCGGCTCCTCGGCACCGGTGATGTCGAGGTCGGCCTCGAGCTCCTCCGCCGTCGGAGCAGAGAGGACGTGTACGACGACCGCGTCGCCGTCGGTCACCAGCTCGGTGCCGCTCGGGATGTCGATCTCCTTGGCGTGGATCGACGCGCCGATCTCCAGACCGGCGATCGAGACCTCGAAGCCGGACGGGATGTTGGTCGCCTCGGCCGCGACCGACAGCGTCGTCAGCTGCTGGTCGAGCAGGCCGCCGCTGACGATGTCACCTGTGACGTGGACCGGAACCTCGACCGTGATCTTCTCGCCGCGCCGCACGAGGATGAGGTCGACGTGCTCGATGATTCCGCGCACCGGGTCCCGCTGGATCGACTTCGGCAGCGCGAGCTCGTCGCTGCCCTCGATCGACAGGGAGAGCAGCACGTTGGCGCCCGCGTCGGTGTGCAGCGCCCGCTCGAACTCGCGCGTGGGCAGCGAGATGTGCCGCGGATCGGTGCCGTGGCCGTAGAGCACCGCCGGGACCTTGCCGGCCCGTCGGGTGCGCCGCGCGCCCCCCTTGCCGAACTCGGTGCGCGGTTCGGCGTTGATACGGACCTCGGACACGACGACGACTCCTCGAGCGGATAGGGCGAGCGACCCAAGAGTCTAGGTGACCACCGCGCCCCAGCGAAAACCGCCCGGGTTCAGGCGTGACCGGGCGCAGGAGCGGGCCCCACGGCGTCGAACTCCCCGCCATGCGTTCCCTGCCGATGCGCCGCCCGCTCGCACCCGCTCTTGCCGTCGCCGCGCTGCTCGCCGCGATCGTCCCGGCGACCGCAGCACCGACGCCGTCGCCGGTCGGCGCCGCCAGCATCTACGGCCTCGACCACAACTTCGACCTGGTCGGCTACACCGACCTGTCCAAGCGCGGGATGAACTCCCCGATCGCGGTCGCGGGCAAGTGCGTGTACGTCGGCGACCGCTACTACTCGAGCTCGTCGACCGAGAAGACGCGGCCCAATGGCGGCATCGCGATCATCGACGCGTCGGATCCGGCCGCCCCGCACCAGACCGGTGTCATCCCTCCGGTGGAGCTGTCGACGCAGCGGGAGATGCGCGCCGACGCCGGCCTCGGCATCCTCGTTGTCGAGGGCTACTCGCCTTTCATCGACGGCTGGACGCCGGGCTCACCCGCGATCAACTACCTGCAGGTGTGGGACATCCACAGCGACTGCCTGCACCCGAAGCTGTTGTCGACGTACGACTTCGGGCCGCGGGCGCCGCACGAGTTCTTCCTCTGGAAGGACCCGAAGCACCCCGGCCGCGCGCTCGCCTACGTGACATTCACGATCTACTCGCCGGACCTGATGGTGCTCGACCTCTCCGACCCCGCTGACCCGGCGCTCGCCGGCGTCTACGACCTCGGCATCGACCAGGCGCAGAAGACGCAGGACTTCGCCGACGAGTCCGGCTCCGGCTACACGCACTCGCTGACCGTGAGCGACGACGGCACCCGCGCCTACATGGCGGGATGGGACTACGGCTTCTGGACTCTCGACACGTCGATGCTCGCCGACCCGCCGGCCGGTGGTGTCGGCGTGATGCATCCGGTCGGCATCGGCAAGCTCGACTACGGGCACAACGTGCACAGCGCGGTGGTCATCCCGGGGCGCAACGAGGCCGTGTTCACCCAGGAGGACTACGCCAACGCCGGGCACGGCTGCCCGTTCGGCGTCCTGCGCACCGGGTCGCTGACCGGCGATGGCGGCGCCACGCTCGACGGCCAGTTCAGCCTGCCCGAGAACGACCCGAAGAACTGCGGTCAGAAGAACGGGACGTTCTCATCGCACAACCCGACGCTGTTCCACGACCTGGCACTCCTGACCTGGTACAGCGGCGGCCTGCGCGCCGTCGACCTGTCCGACCCGAAGCACCTGCACGAGGACGGCGCGTTCGTCCCGGACCCGACGTTCACGCCGACGCTGCGGGACAGCCGACTGTTCTTCCCGCCGAAGGCGACGGGCGGCACGCTGCCGACGGACACGACGAAGCCGGGCTCGACGGCGCCGCTGTGGACCGGCGCGATGTGGTCCTACCCGGTCGTGCAGAACGGCCTGATCTACGTCGTCGACATCGACCTCGGGCTCTACATCCTGCGTTACACCGGCCCGCACGCCAGCGAGGTGTCGCAGGCGCAGTTCGTCGAGGGCAACTCGGCGCCGTCGCGCTACACCGCCAAGACGCCGGCCATCGTGCGACCGGCCGCGCAATGGTTGCGGATCGCCGCGGCGACGTCGCACGGCCCGAGGCACATGATGTCGCCGTACCTCGCCCGGGACCGGAAGGTGCTGGCGAACAGCGGTTTCGTCTGCCTCTAGCCGAGCGGATCTACTCGGCGACGCCGGCGGCGGCCAGCCGCGCCACGAGCTCGTCGGCGATGGCGAGCGACGATGTCGCCGCCGGTGAGGGCGCGTTGCGGACGTTGACGACGCGGCCGACCGTGGTGATGCAGAAGTCCTGGAGCAGGTCGCCGTCCACGCCGACGCACTGCGCGCGTACGCCGGCGGGCGCCCGCACCATGTCGCGGCCGCGCAGCTCCGGCACGTAGCGCCGCGCCTCGGCCGCAAACGCGCGGCGGGACACCGACCGCAGAAGCTCGGCCGCACCGGCGCGCCAGTGCTGCGCCGCCATGCGGCGAAAGCCCGGCCAGCGCAACGTGTCGGCGACGTCACGGCGTACGAACCGGGACAGCGTGTAGCCGTCGCGGGCGGTGGCGAGCACCGCGTTGGGCCCGACCAGGACCTCACCGGACACGGTGCGGGTGAGGTGCACGCCGAGGAAGGGGTAGCGCGGGTCCGGCACGGGATAGACGAGGCCGCGAACCAGCGAGCGGGCTTGCGGACGCAAGGCGTAGTAGTCGCCACGGAACGGCACGATGCGCGGGTCGTCGACGTCGCCCGACAGCCGCGCGACGCGGTCCGACCAGAGGCCGGCGCAGGTGACGACCGCGCCGGCGCGCAGCTGTACGCCGTTGGCGGTGCGCAGCCTTGCACCGTCGGCGTCCGGCTCGATGGCGGTGACCTCGTGCTGGCATAGCACCTCGCCGCCGTGCGCGGTGACGTCGTCGGCGTAGGCGCGCGCAACCGCCGCGAAGTCGGTGATCGCGGTGTGCGGTGAGTGCACCGCAGCGACGCCCCGCACGTGCGGCTCGACCTCACGCAGCTGCGTCGCGTCGAGCCACTGGACGTCGGGGACGCCGTTGGCCAATGCACGCTGGTGAATGTCGCGCAGCGCGGCGATTTCGTCGTCGGCGACGGCGACGACGAGCTTGCCGCACTCGTCATACGGCAGCTTGCGCTCGGCGGCGTACACCGCGAGTCGCTCGCGGCCCTCCGTGCAGAGCCGCGCCTTCAGCGAGCCCGGCGCGTAGTAGAGACCGGCGTGCACGACACCACTGTTGCGGCTGGTCTGGTGCAGCCCGAGGTCGGCTTCCTTCTCCAGCACGGCAACATGCGCGCCGCGAATGGCGAGCGCCCGCGCCGTGGCGAGCCCGACGACCCCGCCACCGACGACAACGACGTCGTACGCCGCCGTCAGCGTCGGCCCCTATGCGTTGCCGTCGAAGAGGCTGGTGACGGAGCCATCTTCGAAGATCTCGCGGATCGCGCGGCCGATGAGCGGGGCGATCGACAGGACCGTGAGCTTGTCGAAGCGCTGCTCGCTCGTCAGCGGAAGCGTGTTGGTGATGACGATCTCGCTGATCCGGCTGTTCTTCAGCCGGTCGGTGGCGGGGTCGGACAAGACACCGTGCGTCGCGGTGACGATCACCTCGGCGGCGCCGGCGTCGAACAGCGCCTCCGCGGCCTTGGTGATGGTGCCGGCGGTGTCGATCATGTCGTCGACGACCACGCAGGTGCGACCCTCGACCTCGCCGACGACCCGGTTGGCCACCACGCTGTTCGGCACGTTGATGTCGCGGGTCTTGTGGATGAACGCGAGCGGCGTGCCGCCGAGGCGCTCGGTCCACCGCTCGGCGACGCGCACCCGGCCGGAGTCCGGCGCGACCACGGTCACGTTGCTCGAGTCGTAGCGGCTCTCGACGTAGTCCGCGAGCAGCGGCAACGCGAACAGGTGGTCGACCGGCCCGTCGAAGAAGCCCTGGATCTGGCTGGTGTGCAGGTCGATCGCCATCAGCCGGTCGGCGCCGGCGGTCTTGAACATGTCGGCGACGAGGCGCGCGGAGATCGGCTCGCGGCCGCGGTGCTTCTTGTCCTGCCGCGCGTAGGGGTAGAAGGGCATGACCACGGTGATGCGCTTGGCGGACGCGCGCTTGAGCGCGTCGACCATGATCAGCTGCTCCATCACCCACTTGTTGATCGGCGCGCCGTGCGCCTGGATGACGAAGGCGTCGCAGCCGCGCACCGACTCGTCGTAGCGGCCGTAGATCTCGCCGTTGGCGAAGTCACGGAGCTGGGTCGGGCAGACGGCGATCTCCAGCTGGGCGGCGATGTCCTCGGCGAGCTCCGGGTGGGCCCGGCCGGAGAACAGCATCAGCGTCTTCTCGCCGGTGGCCTTGATTCCGGTCACTCGTGCTCTCCCTGCTCCCCGCCCCGACTGTCGCTGTCCGCGCCAGTGGGCTCCATTGTGGCCCGTTCCTTCGCCCGACGGGCCGCCTCGGCCGACTTCGTCCCGGCGCGTCGTTTCTCGACCCAGCCCTCGATGTTGCGCTGACGCTCGCGGGCCACCCCGATGGCCCCTGGCGGGACGTCGTCGGTGATCACGGAACCGGCGGCGGTGTAGGCGCCGTCGCCGACCTCGACGGGCGCGACCAGCATCGTGTCGGAACCGACGCGCACGTCGTCGCCGATTTTGGTCTTGTGCTTCTCGACGCCGTCGTAGTTGACGAACACCGTCGCGGCGCCGATGTTGCTGCGCTCGCCGATCTCGGCGTCGCCGACGTAGGACAGGTGCGGCACCTTGGTGTCGTCGCCGACGGTTGCGGCCTTCATCTCGACGAAGGCGCCGGCCTTGGACCGGGCGCCCAGCTTGGTGCCGGGGCGCAGGTAGCTGTAGGGACCGACAGTCGCCTCCTCACCGATCTCAGCGCC
>Ga0070681_10004179_pt1 | contig 13669 bp, 9 predicted proteins | sample KBSC83BmetaG_FD_65650 | JGI IMG/M metagenome (GOLD analysis project Ga0070681, IMG submission 65650) | Corn rhizosphere microbial communities from Kellogg Biological Station, Michigan, USA - KBS C8-3B metaG | ecosystem: Host-associated > Plants > Roots > Rhizosphere | place: USA: Michigan... | reverse complement strand
GCCACGCCGAGCGCGGCTGCGGGAAGCGCCCCGGCGGCCGGCGGCCGCGGGGCTGGGGGAAGCGGGGCCTTTGGGCCCCTGCGGGACGGGGCCTTCATCCAGTACGGGAGGCGGGCGGGTGGGGAGCACTTGCCCGCAGCCGCAGTCAGCGCGGCGCTTCCCGCAGGCGGCCAAAGACCGCCGCTTCCCCGTTACTTGCCTATGCTCACCTTTTCGAATCGCTGCCCATTGAAGATCACCGGGACCTGAAACCCATGAATCCACGGCTGGACGGCGTACAGCTCGTTGTAGAAAAACAGATAGATCATGGGCGCGTCGGCAAAGGCCATGGAATCGGCGCGCATGTACATCGCGGTGCGCGCGGTGTCGTTCGCCGTGGTGCGCGCGGCGGAGACCAGTTTGTCGAAGGCGGGATTCTCGTAGAACGAGACATTCCCGCCGACACCGCGGTTCACGCCGTGCAGCAGGGGATAGAGAAAATTCTCGGCGTCAGGGTAGTCGGCGTACCAGTCCTTGAGCATGAGGTCCACGTCACCCTTGCGAGACGCTTCACGCGCGGCGGAGTTGTCGCGCTGTACGATGCGGACACGGATGCCGACGGCCGCAAGATACGCCTGGATGGACTGCGCAACGCGGGCGAAGGTCTCATCCTGTCCGAACCAGAGATCCAGCGCGAAGCCGTTGGGGTAGCCGGCGGCGGCGAGCAACCGCCGGGCGCGCGCGGGGTCGTAGGGATACGGCGCGCGCGCGGTATCGGCGCCGTCGAGCGACGGCGGAATCACTCCCGCCGCCAGCCGGCCGCGCCCGCCGAGGAGCCTGTCGAGAATCGTGCGCACATCCACCGCGTCGTTCAGCGCACGGCGCACGCGTGGGTCCTTGAGCGGACCGCGCGTCGTGTTGATCGCGACGTACCAGAGTCGGAGTGCCGGTGCGGAGACGAGCAGTGCCTTCCGCTCGTCCGTCTGCTCCCACTGAGATGTCTCGGCCTCTGGCACGTAGAGCAGATCCACGTTGCCGCTCTCGAATTCCGCCACGGCCGTGCTGGGTTCCGGGATGATGCGCATGAGGAGGGAATCCGTGAGCGGCGGTCCGCCCCAGTAGTGCTCGTTGCGCGCAAAGCGGACGTAGTCATCGTGCTTCCACTGCACGAATTTCCAGGGACCGGTTCCGACAGGATGCTGGCCGAAGGCGGCGGGCGTCGAATCCGGCACGATCGATGCTACCGGCATGGCCAGGAGCTTGGGAAAGATCGCGAGCGCCGTGTCGAGCGTGATGCGAACCGTGCTGTCGTCGGGAGCAGAGAGCCCGCGGATGTCGGGCGCCTTGCCATCAGCGAAGGCCATGGCGCCGCTGATCGGATAGAGGGGCCATCCCCGGCCGCCTTTCGTGTGCGGGTCCAGCACCCGCATGAAACTGTGAACCACCTGCCGCGCGACGAACGGGGTACCATCGTGAAAGGTCACGCCGTGGCGCAGGTGGAACGTGTAGCTTTTCCCGTCCGGGGACACGTCCCACCGGTCGGCGAGCGCCGGCTCCAGTTTGGCGTCCGCCGAAAAGCGTGTGAGTCCGTCAAAGACGTAGGACACCGCGCGTCCCGTCGGCACATCGGTGGAGAGCGCGGGATCGAGCGAACGCGGATCGTAGCGATCCCGCGAATCAATGATCGTATGCCGTTGCGGGAGGGCTTCGCCGCCCTTGCACGCAGCCAGCGCGAGGACGGCGACGAGGAGGAGGGGAGACCGGGACATGAACGGGAGAAGCTCGCTGGACGGGAGGAGAGCGGCACCGTCGCGAATGTTGACAGCGCAGGCGGGACGAGTGAACTTACCGGGCCTCAAGTGAAGCGTCAATCGTGAGTTACGTCCTGTGCGTCGACGATCACGAGGACATGCGTCTCATGCTGCGGGAAGTTCTCGGCTCGGCGGGACATGAGGTTGAGCTCGCTCCCGACGGACTGTCCGCGCTCGCGTCCATCCAGGAGAGAGAACCGGATCTTCTGGTGCTGGACCTCGTCATGCCGGGGATGTCGGGCATCGAAGTCTGTCGTGCGGTCAAGCGGAATCCGTTCACCGCTCGCATTCCGGTGCTCATGCTCACGGCGCGTGACGACGTGGCGAACAAGGTCGAAGCGTTCGAGGCCGGTGCGGACGACTATCTCGCCAAGCCGTTCGACCCGCGTGAGCTGCGCGCGCGCATCGTGGCGCTGCTGCGAATTGTGCGCCGCGAAGGAGACCGCAATCCGACCAGCGGTCTTCCAGGCGGCAAGGCGATTGAGGACGAGATTTCGCGGCGGGCGCATCTGCGCGAACGGTTTGCGGTGTGTTACCTCGACCTCGACAATTTCAAGCCGTTCGCTGATACCTTTGGCTTCACCGCGGCGGACATGGTCATTCGCGACATGGGGCAGGCCATTCGGGGCGCGGTGGAGGCAGTGGGCAGTCCGCATGATTTCGTGGGGCACATCGGGGGCGACGACTTCGTCGTGGTGACGGAGGGAAATGGCCGCGCGGTTGCACGCGAATGTGCGGTGCGATTCGTGGATGTCGCCGTGCGAGCGGTGGGGCGGGAGGCGGTGGAGCGGGGTCACTTCATGGGCATCGATCGCAACGGACATGCGCGCGAGTTCCCGATTGCCCGGCTCTCCGCCGCCGTATTGGAAGTTGATCCGGACCACTGGATTTCGATGAGCCACATTGGCTCGCTGGCCGCGGAAGTGAAGCGCCGCGCGAAACAGCGAGGCGCGGGCACCATTCTGGTGCAGGCGGTGTAATCGGGCTGCGTGGTCATGTCCGGATGACCGGAGGCTTTCGTGGATTTTTTCGAGGGACACGATGGGTGACATGGGGAAGCGCCGCGCGATGGAGCCGGCTCGTTATTTCTATCGCCGCGAACCGGACGCGGGAGAAACGCTGGCCGCCATCGCCGCCGGAGCGGGGTTGGGACTGCTCACGTTCTATCTGGCGCGCGTCTGGCTCCAGCGCACTCCGCTTCTCCTGCCGGACGATAGCCAGGGTGCATCGCGCAAGGCGCCGGTGTCGCGCAAGGGGTCAGCGCGCAAGGGGTCAGAGACCGGGTTGCCGCGCGCGTGATGCGGCGGCTCGCGCTCGTGGCCGTCCTGCTGCTGGCACCCGGCCTGGTGCACGCGCAGGAGCTCGCCTGCGGCCCCGACGGACGCGAAATCGTCGACGTGGATTTCAGCGGCAACCTGCGCTTCAGCGGCGGCGAGCTGGAGAATGCCATCGTCACCACGCCGTCGAGCTGGCTCAGGCGCGTGCTGCACATTCCGGTTGGCGCGCAGCACTGTCTCGATTCACTCGAGCTGTTGCGCGACGAGGTGCGGTTGCGGCTGTTCTATCGCCTGCGCGGGCTCTACAAGACGACGGTTGACGCCGCGGTCACGCCGCAAAGCCCGACCGACAGCGACAAGGTGCGGGTGCAGTTCAACCTCGTCGAAGGGCCGCCCGTGATCATCGATACGCTCGACGTGAGCGGGCTGGACTCCGTGCCGCGCGGCATACGCGACCGCGCGCTCCGTTTGCTGACGCCGTTTCGCAACCGCATCTACAACAAGCTGCTGCTGCAGTCGGCGACGGACTCGGTCGTAACGCTGTTGCAGAACACGGGCTACGCGTACGCCGCGGAGCCGCTGCGTGACATCAGCGTGGACAACGCCACCGACCGCGCCAGCGTGAGTCTCACCTTTCTGCCCGGCCATCGCGCGCACATTGCCCAGGTGAACTACTCGCTCCAGGGCAACGAACCGAATGAATCGCCGAAAATCGATTCGACGACCGTGCGCCGGCTGCTGTCATTTCACAAGGGCGACCTCTACCGGCAGCAGGACCTGCTGATTTCCCAGCGCGACCTGTACGGGCTCGAGACCTACCGCCACGTGGACGTGGAGCTGCTGCCGGACAGTCTGCAACCCAGCGACACGGCGCTCACGGTGCTCGTGCGGCTGGGCGAAGCCAAGATGAACTCGATGCGCGCGGGGGTGGGCTGGGCCTCGCTGGACTGTGCGCGGACACAGGCCCGGTACACGGACCGCGATTTTCTCGGCGCCGCCAAGCGCCTGGAGCTCGACGGCCGCCTGTCCCGCATCGCGCTGTGCACGCCCGAGGTGCGCCACGACGTCATCAGCAGCCGGGCCGGCCTGAACTATTACGTGAGCGGGACGCTCCGCTTTCCCGCGCTGTTCGGTCCGCGCAATGTGCCGTCGCTCACGCTGTTCAGTGAGCGGACCTCGGAATTCCAGACCTACATCCGGTACACACCCATTGGCGGTGCCGCCCAGCTCACGCGCGATCTGAAGCCGCGCGTGTTTCGTCCCGGGCTGCCGCTCACCATCGGCTACCGCATCGAGTACGGCCGTACCGATGCCGATCCGGCGGTCTTCTGCCAGATTTTCAATCGCTGCAGCCTGGCCGACATTGCGCGGCTCACGCGCAACAGCTATCTGCAGGTGGCGAGTCTGGCGCTCTCGCGCGACCGGACGGACAATCTGCTGAATCCGTCACGCGGGTCGCAGGTGCATCTGGAGTTTCGTCATGGCCTCACGGCACAGGACACCGGCGGCGCCGCGCAGTTCAGCCGGCTGTTCGCCGACGCTGCGCTGTACCGCCAGCTTGGCGTGAACACCATGCTCGCTGCCCGGCTGGAGGGGGGGACGGTCGTCGCGGGGTTTTCCTTCCGCGGCGCGACCGACTTCGTGCCGCCACAGGAGCGGCTGTATGCCGGCGGCCCGAACAGCGTGCGCGGCTACAATCAGAATCTGCTGGGGCCGATCGTGTACATCGTGCGGTCGTTCTCCGACAGCCTCACGCCGAGCGGCGGTCACATCTATCAGGCCCGGGACACTGCCACTGTCGCGCAGTTCTCGCCAACCGGCGGCAACACGCTGCTGATCGGCAATCTGGAACTACGCCGCCGTTCCCCGTTTCTGAGTGACATCCTGCAGCTTGCGGCGTTCGTGGATGCCGGCGTGCTCTGGAACCGCCCCAAGGAAACGGTCTCCTGGAGCAGTGTGCGGTTCACGCCGGGCGTCGGCGTGCGCGTGCAGTCGCCGGTGGGACCGTTTCGTGTGGATGTGGCGTACAATCCCTACGCCCTCGCGGAGGGCGCGGCATACTTCTCGGATCCGAATACCAACGTGCTGCGCTGCGTGAGTCCCGGGAACACGTTTGACCGGGGTGAGATCACCCCCGGTGGCGAATGTCCGACCACGTTTCGCGCGGCGAAGCGTTCGTCACTGTTCAGCCGGCTGACGTTCAATTTCAGCATCGGCCAGGCGTTCTAGCGCATGTCCCGCCGCCGGATCGTCGCGATCGTCGCCGCGAGCGTCATAGCGCTGCTCATTGTGATCGTGGTGGGCGCCGTCATGGTTGCGACGCACACCGACTTTGGCCGCACGCGACTGCGCAGTCTCGCCGCCGGGTACCTCGCCCGCGCGGTGAAGGGCCGCGGCACGATCTACCTTGGCCGGATCGAGGGTGGCCTGTTCACCGGCCTCACGATCGACTCGCTCGAGCTGCGCGACGCGGACGACTCCCTGGTCCTCGCCACCGGGCCGGTGCACGCCGAGTACAATCCGAACGACCTCATCGACAAGCGCATTCTGCTCTCCCGGCTGGAGATCACGCGTCCCCACATCAATCTGCGGCGCCACGCCGACCGGAGCTGGAACTTCCAGCGGATCTTCCCGCCCGGTCCGAAGAAGCCGCACCCGCCGCAGCTCCAGTTCGGCGACTACATCGTGAGCGACACCGTGATCATCCGCGACGGTACGGTCACGATCACGGAACCGTGGGCGCCGCCGGACTCCCTGCGCGGCGCTCGCGCGGACAGCGCCGTGCGCGTGGCACTCGCCTCGGACGAGCACGAGATCCGGCGAACGAGCGAAGGGCTCAAGCTGACGCGTCGCTGGACGGGACTCGAGCTGCGGTCGCCGCGCATCCGCATTGCCGATCCGGACAATGCAGGCCAGCAGTTCATCGTCGGACAGCTCGACGTGAACGAGAGCGATCCGCCCTTCCGCATCCGCAACGCGCGCGGCCCCATTCGCCTCCTGGGCGATACGGTATGGCTGCAAATCGCGCATTTCGATCTGCCCGGCTCCACGGGGCGCGCGAGTGGCCGGGTGTCGTGGGGTGGCGATCATCCCATCGCGTACGCGGTGCACGTCATCGGCGACTCGGTGTCACTGGCCGACATTCACTGGGTGCACAACACCCTGCCCACGTCGGGAGGCGGATCACTCACCCTGGACATTCGCAACGAAGCCGGCAATCCACAGGTGCTGGACTTTGCCGTCAGCCGAATGGATGTCCGGACGACGAAGTCGCGGCTGCAGGGTGGCATGACGTTCGGCGTGGGGGCGCCGGTCCTGATCGTGAAGGACGTCGTGCTGGATGCGGAGCCGTTGAATTTCGATCTGCTGCGCACGTTCAATGGAGGGACCTTCCCCGCGGATTTTCAGGGCACGATCACCGGGACCATCCGCGCGCGCGGCGGACCGCTGAATCGGTGGATGGTGGACAATGCCGACCTGACGTTTCACGACGCACACGTTCCGGGCGCAACGACCAGCCTGACCGCGCGCGGCGGCCTCGACATTCTCGTGCCGTCGAGCGCGACGTTCCGTGCGCTGGATGTCAATCTGAAGCCGCTCGATCTGCGCACGCCGCGGTTTCTCTTTCAGTCGTTTCCGCGGCTGCGCGGCACCATCACCGGCACGGCGCGGCTGGATTCGGTGTGGACCGATCTGCGATTCAGTCAGGCGGATCTCACACACCACGATGCCCCGGGTCCGCCGTCGCATTTCACCGGCAGCGGACGCGTGACATACGGCGACATCATGCGCTTCGCGCTGAATCTCCAGGCCGAGCCACTCTCCTTCACGACGATGGCCCAATCGTATCCGGCGATCCAGCTGCGGGGATCGTACACGGGGCCGCTCCACGCGTCCGGTACGATGGGTGACCTCGACCTGTCGAGTGCGCTCTCGGGCGCGGCCGGCGATCTGTCAGTGGATGGGCACTTCGATTTCGCGGCGCCGGGCTACGCGGCGCGCGCCACGGGCAGCGTCACGAACCTGAATGTCCGCACGCTCATGGAATCGTCGCAGTATCCCGCCACTCAGCTCACGGGAACGTTCCGAAGCGATGTACGGGGCGACTCCATCGCGAATCTCGACGGATCAGTGCTCCTGGCGCTCGATCGGTCGCGCGTGGATTCCGTGCGCGTCTTCCCCTCCGTGGCCGCGTTCACGTTTGGTGGCGGGCGGGTGCACGTGGATTCGCTGCGCGTGGAGACGTCGGCGGCGAATCTGTCCGCGGCTGGAGGACTCGGGCTGGGACCGTCTTCGTCCGACTCCCTGGAATACACGCTGATGGTTGATACGCTGGGCGGGTTGCGTCCCTACCTGCATCCACGCCGGTCACCGCGCGGCGCCGCGGTGCTCGCGCTGGCGGATCCGGCATCCAGCATCGACCCAGAGCAGCTGGCCGCCGTGATCGCCGATTCGCTCGGCGGGCGCATCGTGTCCAAGGGAACGCTCACCGGAAACATTGACACGCTCCGGGCGGATGGGACGCTCACGGGCGAGGATCTCTTCTTTGGTGGCGATCTGGCGCGGCATCTCTCCGGCGCCTACCACTTCCGCGGACTGCCGAAGGCGCCCGTGGGGATGTTGAAGGCACAGCTCGATTCCGTCCTCTTTGCGGGGATGCATCTCTCGCCGGTATCGGCGGCGCTGAGCATGCGTGATCGCTCGACCGGCACACTGGGTCTGGATTTCATGAGTGCGCTCGCCGGTGATGCGTATCAGGCCGCGCTGCTGCTCTCATTTCAGCGCTTCGCGGATTCGCTCGTGCTCGTGCTGGACACGGCGCGCGTGAGCTTCCCGGATCATGCCTGGTCCCTCGCCGCTCCGGCGCGTGTCGTGAGCGACAGCGTCGCCACGAGCGTGGATTCGGTGATCGTCCAGAGCGGCGGCAGCAGGATGGCCACATTCACAGGTCGCTTCCCCGTGTCCGGCGATGTGCGCGCGACACTCCAGATGGACAGTCTGCCGCTCCATGATCTGGGAATGCTCGCTCAGACAACCGTGCCGCTGGGCGGAACGGGCAGCGTGTCCGCGACGCTCAAGGGCACGCGCGCCAGTCCCATCATTCACTTTTCCGGACAGTTCGGCGATGCCCGGTATGGAGAATTCCATCTCCCGGTGTTTTCCGCGAGCGGCGACTATGCCGACCGGCGATTGAACGCGGCCCTCCAGCTCTATCGAAACGGGAAGCAGGTGATGACCGGCACCGCGTCGCTCCCGATGAATCTTGCACTCGCAAGCGTGCCCCAGCGCATGCTGGACGATTCGCTGCGCGGCGCCGTGCACGCGGACAGCGTGGACCTGAGCATTCTGGAGACGATCTCACCGCAACTCACGCATGCGACCGGCACGACCACGACGGACATGCTCATTGGCGGCACCTGGACACACCCCACGCTGAATGGGCAGTTCCGGATCAACGACGGCGCGGTCACCCTGGCGAAGGCGGGGATCCGACTGCGCTCGGTGAACGCGGACATCCGGTTTTCGGCCGACAGCATCCAGATCAACCAGTTGCAGGCGTCGAGCGGAAGTCAGCCGGGAAGCCGGATGTCCCTCACGGGATCCATCGTCACGCCGAACCTGCGGGAATCCCGGGATTTCGGACTCGATCTGAAGGTGGCCGCCACCGGGTTCGAGGCGATCAACCAGCCATCGCTGGCCCGTCTGGATATCAGCGGCGGACTGGAGCTCACGGGCACGCTGGAGCGGCCGGTGCTGAGCGGCAATCTGATCGTGGATCGGGGCAGCCTGCACATCTCCGACATCAGTCAGAAGCAGGTCGTGAATCTCAATGATCCCGAGTTCTACAACATCGTGGACACGAGTCTCGTGGCCAATCAGGGACTCGTGCAGAAGCTGCCCCCCGAGCTGGAGCGCGCCGTGGAGAACCTGCGCGTGCCGAGTTTCTCCATCCGGATTGGCGACGATGTGTGGCTGCGCTCGTCGGAAGCCAACATCAAGCTCGCGGGCAGCGTGGATCTCACCAAGCTGGGGAACCAGCGGCTCGAAAGCGGCACGTTGCGCGTGAGCCGCGGCACCTACCGGCTGAACCTCGGTCTGGTGCAGCGCACGTTCCAGGTGGACAGCGGGTTCGTGACATTCTATGGAGATCCAAACATTCCCGCCGAGTTGAACATCTGGGCGGCCTACACGGTCCGACAGGCCAACCGCGAGAACGGGCAGGACGTGACGATTGTCGCGCACATTGGCGGCACGCTCACGCAGCCGCGCCTCGAACTCACCAGCAACGAGCGAATTCCGCTCTCGAACACGGAGATCCTGAGCTATCTGCTGGTGGGACAGCCCACGTTCGCGTCGGGTTCGGATGCCGCGAGCACGGACGCACTGCAGTCGGCGGCCGCCGCGCTGCTGCCCAGTGTCGGTGCGGTGCTGGAGCGCGCGCTCACCGACCAGATCCGCTTCATTGACTACGTGCAGGTGCAGACCGGCGGGACCGGGACGCAGGCGCTGTTCTCGAACACGGGTGCGTCCAACGTGCTGTCCGGCACGCGCATTGGACTCGGCAAGCAGATTGGAGAGAAGACGTTCATCACCGCGAACGCGGGACTCTGCCAGCTCACCGGCGCGCAGGCCGGTACGTCGTTCGCTTCTTCGCTTGGCGTCACCATCGAGCAGCAGCTCGCGCACGGATTTTCCGTTGAGGCCAGCGTCGAGCCGTCGTCGGTGGCGCTGCAGTGCCGGCCCGGGCTCACGAACATCGGCAACCGGCCGCCGCAGTACGGCTTCGATCTGTTCCGCGAGTTCAGCTTCTGAGTCCATCCGTTCTGCTCATCGCCAATCCGGCGGCGCGCCGTGCCGCGCGGGTGCTCGCGCGGGTGCGCCGGACCTTCGGCGAACTGGGCGTGGCGTACGAGCTCGTCATGACCGAGCGCCCAGGGCACGCGCGCGAGATCGCGGCCGCGCACGCCCCGGAGCGCGGCCGGGTGTATGTCCTTGGCGGCGACGGAACGGTGATGGAGGTCGTGGGCGCGCTCGCGCACACCGGGACGCCGCTCGGGATCATTCCGGGCGGTACCGGGAATCTGGTGGCGCGCACGCTGGGTGTTCCGCTCGACCCGGTGCGGGCGATACGCTGGCTCGCCGCGGGGCGCGCCGTGACGATGGACCTCGGACTCCTGGATGGCGGCCGCTACTTCGCCTTCGCCGCCGGCGTGGGCGTCGACGCGCGAATGATCGCGGAGACCGGTGCCGCCGCCAAACGGCGCTTCGGCATTCTCGCGTACGCCACAACCGCCACGCGCGCTGCACTGCAATGCCGTACGGTGGCGACACGCGTCACGGTGGACGGCGAGCAGTTCGCGGCACAGTCGGCGGCGGCGCTGGTGGCCAACATGGGAAACGTCCTGAATGGACTTGTCATGCTCGGCCCCGACATAAAGAGCGACGACGGTCGGCTCGATCTGTGCCTGTTCACACCGCGCGGGACCGCGGAGGCAGTGGGCGTGGCCTGGCGGATGTTTCGCGGCGGGCTGAAGGACGGGCCAACGATGATGTTTCGCCGGGGCAGCGTCATTCGTGTGGAATGCGACCCGCCCCAGCTCTTCCACGCCGACGGCGAGCTGCTGGGCACTACCCCATTCGAAGCTCGCGTCCAGCCGGGCGCGGGGACGTTTGTAGTGGGTGGTGGCTGGTAGCTGGTAGCTGGTCGCTGGTCGCTGGTCGCTGGTCGCTGGAAGAAGCGGGAGGGGGGAGTACCAGCTATCATCCACCAATTACCAGCAACCGACTGCTGTCCTTAAACCAGCGACCAGCGACCAACGACCAGCGACCAGCGACCAGCAACCAGCGACCAGCGACCAACCACCAGCCACCATCATGGAACCTGACACGATGACCTGCCGCTCGTGCAGCAAGCCGGAACGAGCATCGGAGGGATATCCATGCGCGGACTGCGGGACGTTCATCTGTCTGCCCTGTACGCTGCGCGGTGTCATCCGGTGCGCGCCGTGCGCGGCGAAATCCGAGTCGCCGGAGACCCATGCGTGAGTGACGTGCAGGTAGTCCGTGCTCGCTTCATGATTGGTGAGCGGGTGTGTGCCGTGCTCGGCGAAGCCTGGTTCGACGCGTCAGGCAGGACGTGGAAAGGGCGGCTCGTGTTCCTTCCCCTCGATCGTTCATTGTCGCGCAACCTGGCGTCCAGCGCCGTGGCACGCGGCGCGCGGCGCAGCGACGTGGAGCGCCAGTTGCGCGAGACGAGCGATCGCGTGATCGACAAGGCTTTTCGCGCGATCATCGCGCCACGTCAGCCGGCCCGCCGTGGGCGCTGACTTCACGGCGCTCGGGTTGGCCATTGGCCATGCGACGAATCATGCGGGTGGCACGGGGCTCACGGTGGTACGCGGGATCGCGGACCCGTTCAGAGCAGCCGCCGCCATTACGGGACGAGCCACCGGAACGCGCGAACTCGATGCGCTCTCACCCCATCACCTCGTGGACCGCGTGGACGCGATTCTCCTCACCGGCGGCTCCGCGTACGGACTGGCCGCGGCGGCGGGCGCGATGCGCTGGATGGAAGAGCGACACCGGGGGTTTCCAGTGAGCGGCGGGGTCGTGCCCATCGTGCCGGCGGCGGTGATCTTCGATCTCGCGCCGCTGGGCGAATTCACGGCGCGCCCGGACGCGGCAATGGCATATGCGGCGTGCGAGCAGGCGCGCCCGGCTCCGGTGGAGGAGGGCAGCGTGGGCGCCGGCACCGGCGCGACCGTCGGAAAGGCCGCGGGCGCCCGGCGCGCCATGAAGGGCGGGTTCGGCTGCGCGGTCGAGCACGAGGGTGACGTCATGCTCGGAGCCATGGCGGTGGTGAACGCCCTGGGCGATGTGCGCGATGCACAGGGACGCATCATCGCTGGTGCGCGCGCGGATGCGGCGAGCGGCGCATTCCTGGACGGCGAACGTGCGCTTGCGCAGGGGAACGCCGCGCGGATCCGGCCGGAACGCGGCGTCGTGGCGGCGGAGAATACCACGCTCTGCATCGTCTCGTCGAACGTGGCGCTGTCGCGCGTGGAGCTGGCCCAACTGGCACAGGCGGCATCCGCGGCGCTCGCGCGTCGCATCACGCCGGTGGGAACCAGCTTCGATGGCGACGTCATCTTCGCGACCGCGCCGCTGGAGGGTGTCACGGCTCCGCCACTGCAGGTGGAGACGCTGGCCGTGCGCGTGCTGGCCGACGCCATTGAGCGCGCCGTGCGGTTCGCGCGCGGGCGCGACGGCATTCCCGGCATGGCTGACCGCAGCACCCCATGAGCGATCAGATCATGCCGGCCGATCAGCTCACGCTGGTGGTGGATGCCGCCGTCGCTCCGCTGCAGGCCGAGCCGCGCGCGGGGAGCGAGCAGGTATCGCAGACACTGGCGGGACACCGGCTGACGTGCATCGAGCGGCGCGAGCCCTGGCTGCGCGTGCGCGCGGCGGATGGCTACGAGGGGTGGTTGCACCAGGGCTACCTCGCCGCCGGAAGCGCATCCACACCACGCGACAGCGATGTCGTGGGCCGGATCTCACTCGGCTGCGTCGTGCGCGAGCGTACCGGGCGCGTGCGCGCGCTCCCGCTCGGCGCGGTGCTGGACTGTGATGCGGCAGTCGTGCGTGGGGACGTCGTGGCGTCCGACACGCGCGCCGAGCGTTTCCCGCGCGATGGCGCGGCGATCGCGCGGAGCGCCGTCGAGCTGTTCGAGGGAACGCCATACGAGTGGGGTGGCGTCACGCCCTGGGGAGCGGACTGCTCAGGCATGGTGCAGGCGGTGTTCGGGCTGCATGGCATCCCGTTGCCGCGCGATGCCCGGCAGCAGGCCGAACATGGGGACTCGGGACCGGATATCCTCGAGCAGCTCGGGGCGGGAGATCTGCTCTTCTTCTCCGATCGCGCAGATGGTCGCATTACCCACGTGGGTATCGCGCTCGGCGCGTTGCGAATGGTGCACCTCGCCCTGGGGCGAGGCGGCTATCGCATCGAGTTGCTCACGGACGAGGGTGACGCCTATGTCACCGCGTTGCGCGAACGGCTGCGATTGACGAGACGACTGGTCCAGCCAGGACAGTCACGCGGGTAGCGCGGCGCCACGTGCGGGCCCGGCCCGATGCCGCGGCGCTCCAGGCCGTCGTCCTCAACTCACCAGGCCGCCCGAGGGCATGACGCTCTCCGCGCGGACATGCAGCTTGACGTCGCCGTGCGATACGCCATCGAGCGCCACCTGCATGGCGTAGGTGCCCGTGCTGTCGAGCGGGAGATCGATATTGGCAATGAGAGGGAAGTCCATCTCCGTGACCGCCGCGGGGGGCTGCGCGACGTTCAGCTCGCCATTGGAGGTCCACAACTCGTTGCCGGCGGGATTGACCCAGCGGAGCGTGATGGTGTGTGCGCCCACGTCGGTGCGCGTTCCCTTGAGACGCACCACGAGGCAGGCGCGGGGATGGATCGTGGGCAGGCCGGCCACCTGCACGGCGTCGAACACGCCCAGGATGTTGAGCTTGCCTTCCTGAGACAGATTCGCCGCGTCGGCGAACAGCGCAAAGGACAAGTGCATACGCAAAGGTAGAGAAATC
>Ga0070681_10004177_pt1 | contig 13672 bp, 7 predicted proteins | sample KBSC83BmetaG_FD_65650 | JGI IMG/M metagenome (GOLD analysis project Ga0070681, IMG submission 65650) | Corn rhizosphere microbial communities from Kellogg Biological Station, Michigan, USA - KBS C8-3B metaG | ecosystem: Host-associated > Plants > Roots > Rhizosphere | place: USA: Michigan... | reverse complement strand
TTTCACCTCGAAGAAGCGGGCAATGATTGCCGCCTTCTGCTCCCAGTCGTGCTTCTCGGTTTCGAGGAGCTTGCGACCCGCGCGTGTCAGCTTGTAGAACCGGGCACGACGGTTGTTTTCTGAGGGGCCCCATTCTGATGCAATGGCCCCTTCTTGCTCTAGTCTCAGGAGGACTGGATAAAGTGTTCCCTGATTGACAAAAAGGATGTCTCCACTAATCTGCTCGATACGCCGGGCAATGCCATATCCGTGGAGTTCCCCCATGACATCTAGGGTCTTCAGCACCATCAGCGCCAGCGTTCCCGGTTGTACGTCCTTTTTCGCTTTCATAAAATCTGGTGCCGTCACCCCTTAAATTTTGGTTACCAACAGGAGCATCTCACAGTCCCATTGGGAAAACAACAGAACCGGTAAAAGGGACCAACAGTTCGAATCACCCATCCCTTGGCAGTTTCAGGTCACAATCCTGTGTACCGGGTGCTGCCTGCCATTAGGTGTAGTCGAGAAGTCCCTTGGTTCGCGCATTATCGCCGAAGCACTCATCGACGATTGGTAACGGGAAGTCGGCTTGTAAGAAATCTCGCGCGGCTGGTTTACTTTTTCGGCTTGTACCCCTGCCATACATATTCCAAGGCCAAGGGCAGAGTCTGTGCTTTCACAGCGCGGTCGCAGTGGCGAGCGTTTTTTGCAAAGACAAACTGGTAAGCATACCCCTTGTCGGCTAAAACCTTGGCCATGCGCTCATTGGCGAGGACCCAGTCGTGATAGTTGTCGCGGGTGATAAGAAGATCTCGATCGCCGACATCCATCCAGATGCGCAGCGGCTTCTTCGGGCTGTTGGGAATGAGGGTTTCATGGAACTCCCATGCGCCGTGCGGAGTATCGGGGTTGTACGGCCACTGCTGGTAAACGAAGGTGCCCGAGTAGCTCAGAACACGGTGGTAGAGATCAGAGTGATACCAAGCCATTGCCATCGCGGCGGCTCCGCCTGAGCTGCAACCCGTGGTCGCCCGCCCGTCGGGATCCTTGGTGAGCCTTACGTTATATTTCTTCTCCACTAGAGGCAGCACTTCCTTCTCCACGAACTCCGCATAAAGTCCGGACATTGTGTCGTACTCCAGTCCTCGCTCGCTGCCCTGAGCGTCGCCACTGCCGTTGCCAATTGAGATCGCAATCATCACCGGCACGCGATGCCCGGCGATCAGGTTGTCGAGTGCGGCGAACAGAGTCGGGTCAGGTCCATCCGCCCCGACGATGAACGGCGCCTCCGTGCCTGGAACGTATTGTTTCGGAACGTACACCGCTACCCGTCGCGTGTAAGGAGCAGGATAGCTGTTCACGATTACCTTGTTCGGGTTCGCTGGGTCCGGCACGGCGAAGGTGTTGGGCTCGCGCGCGATGCCGGTATAGATCTTGCTGTCTTTGGATTCCATGGTGAATTCAAAGACGTCACCCTTAGGCACTCCTTCGTTCGCAGCCATTTCCGGTGCTGCATTGTGGGTGGGGCCAATGACGAAGTTCCCGTCTTCCTTCAACGAAGGGATCGTTCCGTCCGGTAGCTCCTTCGCCTTTACATAGCCGGGCGTGCTGGGTTGACGAGTTGGCGTTACCGGGAGTGCTGCACCGGCAGTCGAAGTTTGGGCTCTGGCCGGATCAAAGCCAGCCGTCAGGCCGATTAAGAGCGCAAAGCTTAGAAGAAGTCGTGACACTGGGGACTCCATCGGTTATCGAAATGTCAATTTACGGAGCAACCAAGAAATGTCCGTGCCCCAGTCCGCGCCGGAAGCGATACTGCACCGGTCTGGTGCGCAGGTTACCAATCGTACTCGTTCAGGAAGTGGATTGCTCCTGTATGACGAGCAATCCGGACGTTAATGAACCAACCCACGGATTGCCGACAGACCGGGCGAGCCCACATCGCTAGGCGAGCGGTTACGAATTATTTCTTACACTTTCGTGCTATTTCGACTTTATTGTACGATCTCCGTATCGCGCGACCACCTTCGTCCCTACGGAGCAGTTTATGGATCGACGCACTTTCATGAAGTCCGCTACGGCAGCGGGACTCGCCGTCGGTGTGTTTAAGCCGCAAGCTCACGCCTCCATTCCGGAACACAACTGGGATAAGTACGATTGGGGTTCGGGGCCTCCTGTTCTCGACCGGCTTTATCAGGGACCGTTCCCTCAATATGGTCCATGCGCCGTAGTTCCCGAAAGCGATGTCTCGATGATCACCTCGCCGTCCAAGGACATCGTCAGCAATTACGGCATGGGTCTCATCGTTTATCTTTCCGACGATACTGGGCCGCTCAAAGTCCCTGGCCAGACCCAGGAACGGACGCTGGAGGACTTGGTGAAGCTACCATTTGTGCAAAAGGTGTATCTCCGGCCCAACTGGCGCGAGGTCCAGAAGCAACCAGACCGTCTCGATTTCCCGTCGTGGTGGACGATTGCGTTCGACCTCGCTCGCCGCTATGACAAGCGCATCGGCTTCCGAGTCCAATTGGAGAATCCCGACGTTCCCGATCCGGGGATGCCGGACTTTCTCCTCGACAAAGTTCCCTACGTAAAACTCAAAGGCGAGTGGAAGGGCAACCCCGCGGAGATGCGCTACAAGAAAGATAACCGCGTGCCCCGTTACGATCACCCGGCATATCAGTCTGCGTTTCGCGAATTGAATGAACTGCTGGCCGCCGAGTTCAACGGCCATCCACAGATCGAGTTCATGGACACCATGATGTACGGCTTTTGGGGCGAGGGACACACGTGGCCCTACGAAGGCAATCCATTCCCCAGCCCGTTAATCGCGGAACAGACTTGGGCCGCCATGTTTGAGCTGCAACTCGAACACTGGACCAAAGTGCCGCTCGCAACCAACACGCAGCCCGATTTCAGCAATGTGGGCAACGCCGATCTGCTTGATCGCACCATGCGGACTGGCAACTGGTTGCGTACGGACACTATCTTCATTGAGAACACTCAGATCGAGGCATTGAGTTACCGTCCGCCCTGGGCAGCGGCGATCTGCGAGGTGGGTTTCACCACCGGTGACCCCAAGGATCTTCAGATCGATGAAGATGGAATTACTTACAACGAGCAAATTATTTCTCATGCAGCCGACGTTGGGGTCAACTATTTATCAGTTTGGGGCTGGCACAATCAATCGGCCCACAGCATTTCGAGTTACTACGAGAAGTTTCCCGGGCCTATCGATGAGATGGCCCGCCAGATCGGCTATCGCATCCGCCCCTCATTTGTTTGGACGTTCACCCGTGACGGAGCTAACGGTCTAGTGCTGGGATTGGCAAACGACGGAATCGCTCCCGTGCCCGGAGTGCTGCGCCTTACCGTGTTCAGCGAAGACAGCAAGATTCTAGTGTCAGGCTGCGTCGACGCCGGCTACCCGAAACCAACCGGCGTTCATCAAGCCATGATGATGCTGCCTGCAGGAGTTCATTGGGAGGGGTTGCGGCTTAAAGCTGAGCTCGAAGTGAAGGGCGTGCGTCATTCGGTCCGCTGGGCCTGCCGGCAGAAGATCAATCCCGACGGCTCGCTAACATTGCGCCACAACTACAAGCCCGATCAGCCGCTTGTGTGAATGGGCGCGTTTTGTGCTGGACAATCTAGGTGGGGCGCCAGGAGCGCCCTGGAGTTATGAGCATGAAGGTCTCAGCCCTTTGTATTTTGCTGACGTGCGCCCTTGCGGCGTTTGGCCAGACAAACACCTCCTTCTACGTGGCAACCACCGGGAAAGATTCGAACCCCGGCACTCAAGCGGCACCTTGGCTCACTATTCAACACGCCGCAGACACCGCGCGGGCCGGAAGTACTATTTACGTTCGAGGGGGAATCTACGAAGAGCTGGTGAGCATCAAGGCATCCGGCGACGTGAGCGATGGATTCATCACTTTCCGAAGCTATCCTGGCGAAACGGCGATCCTCGATGCATCGCATCTCACTCCCTCAGGCCGAACCGGCGTACTCACGATTCAGAACAAAAGTTATGTGAGGATCGAGGGCTTTGAGATTCGCAACTTCCGTACCGCCGAACATCGCCTCTCCCCTCTGGGCATCAACGTAATCGGTTCCGGCTCCCATATCGAACTTCTGAAGAACAACGTCCATCACATTGAGAACAATTTTGAAGGCCGCGATGCTCCCGGACAAGGCGGCAACGCCTTTGGCATTGCCGTATACGGTACGGACGCCAAAACGCCTATCACTGACTTGATCATCGACGGCAACGAAGTGCATCACCTCAAAACCGGTTCGAGCGAGTCATTAGTACTGAACGGGAACGTCACGAACTTCCGCATCACTCGCAATGTCGTCCACGACAACAATAACATTGGAATCGACGTCATTGGTTTCGAGCGCACGGCGCCCGACCCCGCCGTCGACCAGGCTCGCGACGGCATAGTCAGCGGGAATCTGGTTTACAGCATTACATCGCGCGGCAATCCCGCATACCGCAACGATGAATCCTCCGATGGTATTTACGTGGATGGCGGCACTCGGATTCTGATCGAACGAAACATAATTCATAATGTGGACTTCGGAATCGAGCTGGCCAGCGAACATAAAGACCGCGCCACCAGCTATATCACTGCGCGGAATAATCTTGTCTATCACTGCCACACGGCCGGTGTTTCCATCGGAGGTTATGCGTCTGAGCGAGGGCACACCGTGCACTCCACGGTGGTCAACAACACTCTCTACGAAAACGATACGTCGGCAACCGGCTCGGGTGAGTTCCAGATGCAATGGAACATGGCAGACAATGTTTTCGAGAACAACATCGTCTATGCGGGGCCCCGCTGCCTCATAACGCTGAACCGATCGCAGGTCGACAAAAACCAGCCGCCAGCCGTGATTGATCACAACCTTTATTATTGTGCTTCTGGAGCGAAGGCGAGCACCTGGGCAGGCGCTTCCGTCACGGTGACGGGATTCGACAGTTATGTTGAGTCCACGGGGAATGACCGTCATTCGCGCTTTCTCGATCCGGATTTTGTTGATACTGCCGCGAACGACTTTCATCTGCAATCAGATTCTCCCGCGATCGCTGCGGGTACGCTTGACGGAGTGCCGGTGGGAGAACTGGACCTTGAAGGCTCACCGCGGATCAAATCCGCCAACATAGACATCGGCTGCTACCAAAAACGATAGGAGTAGTCCATGTTGAAATTGGATTTGAATCGCCGAGAATTCCTGAAGATTTCCGCCGGCGCTAGCGCAGCTCGGCAGTCACCCTTCTGAACAATAGCCTAGGTGTCCGCTGATGGGGTTGTGTCCCGAGTGACCTGACTAGAACACAGCACTTTGCGTTCGTCCGCGCAAGACCATCCCATTGGTCCTGAATCAGCTTGAATCCCGCTGCAAAGATAAAGGAACTCAGTACTGAACTTGTGAGCCTGTGGGATGTGATCCTCGCTGGCGTCTATGACGAGCAACTCTCACCTAATCTTGTAAAGGAAGGCTTGCCGACCACCTTGAAATTGAGACGCGCCAGTATCCAAAAGCGTTTTTCGAGCAGTCGGAAAATCCAAAGTACAATGCAACCCGGTGAGCATAAACAACAACATGATCGTGCGCTGTGAATATCCTGAAGATCGTGCCGCAATTCGTTTCGTCAATGAACAGGCTTTTAGCCGTGGGGATGAGGCTGATCTGGTTGACGGCTTGCGCAACCAGGGGGTTGTGCTGGTTTCGTTCGTTGCGGAGATTAAGGAACGTGTCGTCGGGCATATCCTCTTCAGCCGGATGTCGATTGAAGCCACCGGGCGAGCACCCCCATGCCCTTTAGCTGTAAGAGCGCAGACCGGCGTACCTCGTCGGCACTGAGGTGCCCAAGGAACTCATCTTCTTGCAAGCTGGTGAAACTCATAGCCGAATAGCACGACAGACCGTTAACGCTGGATAGCTCTAACTTCCCGCGCCCAACGTCCTTGAGGTGAAACGTGCCTTTTGCATTGTGCTGCCAATCTTGATGACGAATTCGAGGTCTTCTTCCGGAATATGCTTACCGGAGTCGGGGGGCATACCGTGGATACGAGTGAAAGTGCCAACGGGGCTCTACGGGCTGTAGCCGTGAGTTCTTATGTCCGTCTTAGCGTTCCCCATCCGACACTACTGGCCACCCTGGCACTGATCGAGACTCCAATGGATTTTCGTGGTTTGTCCCTTGGAGGGAGTATCTGCGAGTTCGGCGCCGCCGGAGAGCACTCCCGGATGATCTGGGTCTGCTTTGACAGTGAAGCTGATCCCCATCATCGAATACCCGAACGGGCTATCTTTGGCGGGCGGGTTCGTGCCCCCGCATTCGCCGCTGCAGGTGCTGTTCCAATTGTTATTGCCTTGGATGTTGCCGGTTGAGATCACATGGAGGCTGTATGTGTCGCCTCCGTCGCTAGTGATATCGGCAGTCGCATTTCCGCCACCGCCAGCCTGCAGAGTGACTATCGTGGTCACAACGGACCCGCGAAACAACTTGACCGGTGGATGGACAAGTACATTTGTGGATATCGAAATGTAAGAAGCCGAGTAAGTGCCATGAGACGATCCACTCCAGCCAGTTACGACATCTGGGTCGCCTTCTAAAGTGATCTCGTTTTCCAGGGTCTCGTCCAGGGAGTTGGTCTGCGTACTGTAAGCCTCGCCAAGCGTCTGGAAAAATTGAGAGGTCGTTTGATAGCCGATGGTGCCACCCCATCCGCCGTGGCATGATACCCAGTCTTTCACCGGGATAGTGAGCGTCTTGGAAAGGTGGATGTTGCTGCGGAGAAGCGTTTCCACCAGCCCCCCAATGCCAATGGTGAGCGGGCCGGCGGTTAACCCCTTGTTGAAACCCACCCCATTTCCCAACGCGTCGATGGCATCCTGGCCAATGGAGACCGCTTTGGCTGCGACGCTAAAGTTGACTTGCGCCTGCTTCATCACAGGCACTGGATTGCTCAGTTGCTCTCGCTGTTTCATACCCTCGAGATCAATAGTAGTGTGACCTTCCTCGTCGGTTTTCGGAGAGGCGGGGTTGCTGATAGGGACCATTGCGCTCTGTATGAGGGGAGTGCCTTGAGGGGATACAAACTCGACAAAGCCCCAAGTAATTCCAGTGCCAGAGACACTAGTGCCGCCTTTGGCTAACATCCATTCCGTCTTCACCCCCGCCACGGGCCCATCGTTGGGAAGGCTGATATCGAGATTAGCGCCATTGAGCGCTATGCGAGTACAGTTCACGGCTTGCCAATTCTTGGTGTTTTCCCGCACGGTGCCGGTCAGCGTGCGTCGTTCGCCGGGCCTGTAGATGTCCTGTGTCCGCACTAAAGGTGGTTCGCCATTCATGGTGACATCCGTCTCCAGGCAGGCATAGTACGCAATCAGCTTAATCAGCGCGAGCACGGCATTGGCTTTCGAAGTTGCCTTCCCATACTTTTCAGCGCCCTCCTTTTCCACTTGCTCAAGGAGCGCGTCAAAGGTTTTTCCCGATACATATGCGTATCCATCCATCAACTTGCTCGCGAATTCCGTCAGTGTGCAGGGCAGGTTTGAACCCCCTCCTTCCTGGACAAGTACGAGTCGTGGGCCCCGCTCCGGATGCCAGACAGCATCCCGCACGTACGGCTGCGTTCCGTCGTCGACTTCGTACGACGCACGTTCCCATAACGCAGGTGTCCAGTCCCGCTGGGGAACCGGAGCCCATTGCCCCTTCTGATTGTTGCTTCCCTCCTGGATCATGAAGTCCACTGCGAGGCGCCGGAGAATCAGTGACAGTTGGATCGCGTCCAGATCGACCTTCCCCGTATCGAGGTAGGGCGCGAGCAGGTCGAAGTGCTGCCGGGACTGTCGCCCGAGTTCCGCAATGAAATCAGCCCAAAAGCGCTTCGCCGGCTGATTTCCATTCGCCGCGGCGCGAAGACCGTCCAGCAGTAACTTATCCACGGGTGCGTTCTTCAGTGAGGGCATGGTGCTCGCGAATGCGTTGCTGAGATCCGTGAGCTTGATCTGCAGCCCGTCGGCAAACACCTTGGACACTGCCGCGACTTCCCAGGCGTCAATCATGATGCCTTGTCCAGGCTTGACTGACTCGTATGGCAGCGAGCCATCATCGCCTCGCACGCTGAATCCGGACATTTGCACCGCTGTCAGCAACGCAGCGGTCGATTGTCCATCTTCGGCCAGAACCCGTTTTGCCAGCTCCGCGGCTGCCTGTTCAGGAGTACCTGTAGGTTGCGGCAACGGTTCGGGCAGCTTGCCGCTGCGGAACGCCTCAGCCATGGCTTCACCCTTTGCAGTGAATGGCGGCGAAACAGTCGGGCTTGTGGTCTCTTTGTTCGAGGCTGCCTGCTGAGCCGACCGAAAGCCAGAGGGTGCATTCCCAAACGCGCGTTTGACCAGCCGGTAGACAGTGAGCGACGCAAATGTCCCAGCGACCATGACCCCGACAGCCAATCCTGCCATTAGTTTGCCGTTCCGCATGAGCTCTCCCCCGCTTCTCCGGAACCGAGTAGCCAGATGTTCTGGGATCCAACGAGCCACGAATTCTGGTGCTCCCGAAATTATCGAGAAAATCGGGCGGAACATTCCCCCTGCGTTCCGCCCTCCGCCAGTGTTTCTACTTTTTCACGTTGCTGACTTGGGTCAGCACCGTATTCGCTGCTTGCTGCAGAAGAGGTGTCAGCACGTCTTCGCCATCCGACTTAGCTTTCCCTTTGAGAGAGTCCTGTGCCAGTGGCGCGGTTTGCCCTGTCGCGACCAATTGATATTGCACAGTAACGTCATCCTTGGATTTGATCTGACCGTTGAAGCCGGCGAGTTGGCTCACCGCCTGCTGTTGAGCAGCTTGGGCCGCAGCCGAAGCTGCTGCGGATGCCGCTGTGGCCGCGGCCGCTCCTCCCATTCCTCTCGCCATCCCGCCCATAGGAGTCAAACTGGCAGCCACACCGCCGAATTTCGCAAATTTGCCAAACCCGCCACCCGAGCTATGTTTTACTGCCACACTGGAGAACAGGACGTAGTCACATTGTTTCTGCTGCGCTTCGGCCTGAAGCTGTATAGCAATGTGCGAATCCAGCGCGGCGATCTCGATAGCTGGCCCACTCATGAGGGCCACTTCGGCGTTGCGAATCGGCGTGCTGTAATCGGCGCCGGCGTTGTTGCCTTGCCCCACTTGCGCATCCGGCGGTGCGACTCCGATGCGGATCTTCCCCGGCGCCTTAGGACCGAGAACTTGGGGCGCGGCAACCTGGTTCGCGGTTTGTTGTTGTCGGGCGCCCATCATACCTGGCCCCATTTGCGGGCCGCCCATCGAGCCCCACATCTGTTGCGCCTGTTGCGCCATGGCATTCGCTTTCATTTGCGCTGCCGGAGCCGCAGCAGGGTTCATCATCCCTGCCAGCATGGCCCCCTTCATTTCGCCGGCACTTGCGGAGAGCTGAGCTGCTCCGCCCTGCGTCACCCCCGTTTGCATCTGCGGAGCCATTCCCGGCTGTGCCGCTTGCGTTTGAGGAGCCGCGGCGTTGACCTCTGCTAAAGAGTTAACCTGCCGATATGCGGCCGGGACATCGAAGAGTTCGTCGGGCAATTTGTTCTTGCTCAACTCCGACGTAATGATGCCCACTGTCATGGTGGTGCCGTCCGGCGCAGGTAGTGTGATGTTTTCCTGCAGCGGATAGCCGGCTTTGCCGGTACCAAGTCGCCGTGCGATAACTTTGTCGTTGCATCCATTGTTCTGCTGAACGGGAGGAGCGAGGGTCGCGCAGGCGGACTGCTCTTTGGCTAGATCCGCGAACCAACCATCAATTTCGAATGACTGACGCACTTGCGTGCAGGCATCGGCCGAAGGCTCTTGCGTAACTTTCGCCTTGAGGTGGCGCGCCTGATAGCCATACATTGTTTTGCGTTCGCCGGTGTCGGTGATGGTCGTCGTGACTACAATTGTTCCGCCTTTCCCTTCCTGGTTAGCAGTTCCGGTCGCAAGTGCAGCGGCCTTTGCGGCGTTTTCGTCGAGTGGATCATTCGTGACGAAATAAGCCTGGGCCTGTTCGTTAATCGTCAGGCTCCGTTTGAGATCACATTGATGCAATGTAATCGTGCTGCCATTCGGTCCTTGGCTGACCGTGCGCTCCCGCGCGCCTTTGATGGCAGTTTCTGAGCTTGAGACGAAGTTTCCCCCGACGGTAATGCTCTTCTTTATATGCAAATCCTGGGCTTGGGCTATTACTGCGGCCAGCATCGCCGCGGACCAAAACACGCGCTGCAGTAGATTGGAAGGCATAGTCACTCCTTGTGCGATCGGCGGCAATTGGCAGGCTCGACGGCTGGCTGACTGTCTGAGCTCAGGGCCAGCCGTCTCGGCCTGCTTCTTGCCTTCCTATTGAGTAAGGCGGAAAAGGCGGGCGGATTGGGTCAGCTGATCAGCACGAATAGGTGAAGCGCCCCTGATCCTATGTTTCCTCGCCGGAGATGTAATCAGATTCTTGGAAGAACGCCGCGGGCTGACCCCATTGGATGCCGCTTCGAGAACGTGCAGCTTATGCCCTAGCCGGACGATCTCCTGCTGCTGCACCTTACTCCGCCACAGTTCGCTTTGGATTTGAGCGCGTTGTTCCCGGATCTGCGTTTGCTGCTGCTTGACGGCTTCGATCAGCAAAGCGGTCAGGCGGCTGTAGTCGACGCCGCGTGCGTCTTTGCCGTTGTCTTCATAGGTGACCACTTCCGGCACGACGGCTCCCACTTCTTCGGCAATCACGCCAATCTCGTGCTTGCCCGATTGTTTCAAGTCGTAGGACACACCACGCAGCTGCTCGATCTTACTGAGGGCATCGGCGAGCGGGTGAATGTTGGTCTTCCAGCGGCGGGAGCTGTAAGTATCCCAGCCATCGGCGATCGCATGGCCCTTATTTTGGCCGATCGTTAAGATGTTGGATGGGGCCTCCGCGCCGATACCCACCAGCCCACCTTCTTTCACCACAAATCGCCCCCCGGCAACACCCCAAATGTCAATGGCGAAATCACCGGCCCAACCGAATGATGCCGTTATAGAGCCACTTCCGGCGTAAGAGGGTCCCTCCACGCGAAGGCAGTTGCCGCAAGAGCCGATATGGAGTTTGTGGCTGGGAGTCGTGGTGCCTATGCCGACGAGAGTGTCGGCATAGGAGCCGTTCACGCCCCACATGCTGCCGAGGACGATGGCATTGCTCTCATCCACTTCGGCATTGGCGCCTATCGCTGTAGCGTTGCTAAGATCGCTGTGAGAGCCTGTCCCCGCAGCAAATCCGATAGCTATATTTGAAGAGCCGGACACGTTTGAACTCAGCGCCTGATATCCAAGAGCCGTGTTGTTCGTACCAGTGGAATTCGAGGTGAGGGTTTGCGCGCCAATTGCAGTATTGGAATCGCCGGTTGTATTCGATTGCAGTGCGCTGCTGCCATTGGCAGTATTGGATGCCCCAACAAAATTCTGCTTGAGAGCACTCGTTCCCGTCGCGGTGTTGTAACTTCCGGTTGTGTTGACATTCAGCGCTCCGTCGCCGGTAGCGGTATTTGAGTTCCCTGTGGCGTTTCCCTGAAGCGCGTGGGCTCCGCTCGCCGTGTTCGCCGAACCGGCCGTGTTCCCTGCCAAAGCTGCGAAGCCGGCAGCTGTGTTTTCCACTCCGTTGCTATTGGAGTAAAGGGCCCCGCTCCCAGTCGCAGTGTTGAAGCTGCCGGCACCGGTTGAAGAACTCGCATTCCCGGCAAAGCCCAGGAACACGTTGCTGTTCGAAAAAGCCCCGAACGCGAATGCGTTGCTGCCGATATTGAAAGCGCTTCCTGTCACTAGCCCGGTCGCACTCAGATTCCCATTCACCGTCTGGTTGCCCGTGAAGACGTTCCCGGAGTTCAGTTGCGGCACTTTGGTCGTATCCAGGCTGAGCAGCACATTTCCAACCGTGCCGCCTCCCATGAGGCCCGTGCCAGCCGTTACCCCGCTGATGGGTCCCGGAGGTCCGGCTGGCCCCGTCGCCCCTTGAGGGCCCGCCGGCCCGGCAGATCCAGCTGGCCCTGTCGTACCTTGCTGCGCCATCAGCGACCACGCGGGATTCGCATCCGGCGCCGGATCGCCAATCTTGGTGGCCGCCAGGGCCACGTAGCTCGAGCCATTGAAGTTGACCGCATCATTGATTGCATATGCGATGGCTGCGTTGAAGGACCCTTTGAAGGTCAGTCCTGGGCCAGCGGGCCCTGCCGGTCCCGGGTCTCCCTGAGGCCCCTGTGCGCCGGTTAAGCCCATGAGTCCTACAGGCCCTGCTGGACCGGGGAGCCCTTGGGCTCCAACCGGCCCCGCCGGGCCCGTCAAGCCAATTGGACCGGCGGGACCTTGAGGACCAGCCGAGCCGGGTACGCCCATCGGTCCTGCAGGCCCCTGCGGTCCCGCAGGACCTTGCGTCCCTCCGCCGGCGAGCACGATTTCCAGTTCCGGACCATTGCTGGTGAGGGCACTCTCCTTGGAGTCGAACGAGAAGCTGCCGCCTGCACTGCTAAGCGATAGGGCGATACCGTTGTTCAGTACTGCGCCGCTTACCCAGTTCTGCACCAATGGCGTGACGTCGATCACCACAAATTGGTGCAGGCTTGCCGCCGAAACGACGATCGGCTGGTTACCAGTCGCCGACGTCCCCAGCGGCGGGGCAGTACTGTAGTTCAGTGTGTTCTCACTCCAACTGTTGTCCAGTTCATAGACATCGAAGCTGCCCGGTTTTGCCACCGTAGCCGCATACAACCGCAGGCTGGCCTTGCTGACCGTGGCACCCGGCGGAAGCGTAGACAGATTGAACTTCAGATAGCTGGTCGCGCCGGGTGCCACGAACAGCACCTGGCTTGATCCGTTGTTGGCCAGCGGAAATGCGGCAGTGGCAAAAGTGTCGGCGGCGGGTGGCGCCGATTGTCCCACGGAAGCCACCGGCAAACAGAGCAACAGCACGACTGGAACGCACAAACGACGAAGCAACGCGCGCATGGATCCTCCCAAGCAGAAACCCTGGTCGGCCCCCAAAACCCCTCTTCCGAATCCAGGAGCGGACGACAATCGAATACGCCCTCTATTGGTAAAGGCGTAATGGGCCCAGATTTCAGCTCACCTTCCACGCAAATCGCTCGATTTGAGCCCTGAAAAGACCCTTCGTACGAGCCCTTGGGCCAATCCTTGCCTAAAATCATTGACACGGCTGTGCCCAGCCGTTATGCTTCGCCCTCAACGCGCCCCCCGCGTGATCATTGGAGCACCGAACCTTGCAGCGCGGGCCCTCTGAGCCGGTAACTTCACTTTTGCTGCGTTGGCGTGGTGGAGACAAGGCCGCGCTCAACGCCCTGATGCCGCTCGTCTACACCGAACTGCGCCGTCTGGCCCACCATTACCTTCAGCGGGAACGTCCAGACCACACCTTGCAAAGCACCGCCTTAGTTCACGAGGCGTATGCCCGGCTGGTTGGCCAGAACTTGCCGGAGTGGCAGAATCGCGCCCATTTTTTCGGAGTCGCCGCGCAGCTGATGCGACAGATCCTGGTCGACTACGCCCGTCAGCACCGTACCGCCAAGCGGGGAGGCAGCGTCTGCAGGCTGCCGCTCGACGAGGCCGAATCGCATCCGGCCGCAACCGATGTGGATGTCCTCGCTCTGGACTATGCCCTGCAGAGTC